>Ga0070708_100003042_pt1 | contig 13025 bp, 5 predicted proteins | sample KBSK5503metaG_FD_65469 | JGI IMG/M metagenome (GOLD analysis project Ga0070708, IMG submission 65469) | Corn, switchgrass and miscanthus rhizosphere microbial communities from Kellogg Biological Station, Michigan, USA - KBS K5-50-3 metaG | ecosystem: Host-associated > Plants > Roots >...
TTGCTTGGGTTTGAACAAAATGGCAAGTGCATGCTCGTGGAGCCGTCTCCACCACCGATGAGGCCGCTACCTGAAAGGATTTCGGTTTACCACGACGGCCGGTGTCTCGATATCGCTGACGCCTCCTACAAAGAAGGAGCCAAAATCGTGCAGAATCCGTGCCATGATACTTGGCACCAACTGTGGCAGGTTCGTGAGGTGACCCAGACGTACGTCCAAGTAGTCTCTAGCCTGAGTGGGAAATGCCTTGCGGTGAAGAACTCGACATCGGAAGGAGCGATCGCGATTCAGCAAACGTGCAATGGAAAAGATGATCAGATCTGGGACGCCCAGCGATCCGGAAATACCTTTAATCTTGTCGCCAAGCATAGCAACTTATGTTTGGAAGTTCGTGATCAAAGCCGCAAGGACGGGGCTGCCATCCAGCAAGCGAAGTGTACGGGCGCTTCCAATCAGAAATGGTCTATCGAGTCTCTCCGGAAAGATGACTTTGAAAGGCTATATCAGGCAGACAAGAAACGAATCCCTCAGGGAACCAGGGTTTTCGATTGGCTGGATAGTTCCACCGACGATTATCCCATCGCCGTTGCTGTTGATGGATCACGTCAGATCTGCACATCAACCGATGGACAGGATTGGATCGGCATCGTCGCGGGCGGTGAATGCGTTGGCAAGACATACGATGGTGCGGCGGTCGTAACTTTACGGTTCAAAGGGCTATATCAGGCAAGGTAACTTTAAAATGGATTTGTACTTGGAACATCACACGGCGAACGTAATTGGAAACTTAATTAATGGACGCGCGTCTTCAACTGTTCAGTTGTGTACGAGCAGTGATACAGCCTAACAGCATCTCTCTTCGCGCATGTGGTGGAACGTATGATGATTAAGACGTAAGACCAAACCATCCAGCGACGATACTCGCTCCGCCAACCAGGGGTCCCAACAACGGCGCAAGCTTCTGGACACTCTGCCACAACGAGGTACCCTCCTGCACCGCCACGTTGGCCTGCCGAATGGTCTCTCCGATTTTCTTGACGTTCTCTACAACGATGTCGGACTTAACCTCTTCTTCTGTCACTGCCCCGATCGCGTTCCCGACCGCAGTTTGTGCGCTACGAGTTTTGTCTCGCGGTAAGCTTCCTTGGTTCAAGGAGTCATATAGATCCTCCAGAGCAGTCCGAAGTTCCTTTGCGTCGATCTTTACGCTTTGGGAAAAAATGTTCCCAGTCACACGCGCGCTAGCATTTCTTCCGATCGCAATACCTTGGGCGCTTATGACGTCACCGACCGTGATGCTATCGCTACTATTCTGTTCATCATTCATGAAACGCTCCTTTCTGGGCCAGGGGGAATTGGTGTCAAGACAGTCAAGCCCACTATACCCTTGGGCTACATCTGACTCATTACTAAGAAGCCTACTCTTTGGCTTGTTCAAGTATGATTTGAGCTAATGGTTATTTTAACTTTCGCCAAAAACTTCACTCCAAAGGTTATCTGCAATAAGCGACTTGATGTCTTTAATCGAGACACCAGCGGCTTGTACTATACGCTTGCGATGCAAGAAATCACGGAAGCTGGAATGATAGAGACTGAAACGATCGCCATCTGATGTCACCTGCTTATGCATGAATTCTTTCCACTCATCTAGAACTTCCTGCACGCTCTCCTCATCGACTTGTAAAACCTGATCTGTTGCGAACTCAGAGATCAGCTTGCGGGAAACGGGACGTCTTACCTCACACATAATGTAGATTATACGAATCTTGACGCGCGGTAGCGGTTTTGCCGTCATTCCCATATGCCTCCAGTGATCCTCATAATAGCCCTGCAACCCTGCCGGCAGATTCTCGATGTCTAGATTCTGAAATACGCCACTCTCTAATTCCGGGAGCACATAACGCAGGTACATGAAGTTACTTTCACTGAGTTCGGCTAATTTACTAATGAAACTTTGCTCTGTCATATTCTGCCGGGCGATCCACTGGCGCAACTTCGGACGCTCGCTGTTGTGCTGAATATAAGATTCTACGTCTCTTCTATTTTCCGCAGGGTGAGCCATCAGATTCAATTCCCGCTGAGGCGACTGGACGACAAGCGGCAGCTCAAGGTCTCGTCGTGTCAGAATGAAATAGACATTATCTGGTAGCGTGGAAGGCAAGTAGAGGATGTTGGCGCCAGCTGGCTGGCTGGTTAGGTCCACTTCGTCGAGGGCGTCCACCACTATCACCAACTGCTCTTCTGGTAGCAATTTCGCGCTAGCTTCCTTGAGTAACCTTTGTAAAAATGCGCCGTCCTGCACCGCTTCAGCGGGAAGGCTAGAGTATGGCAATCCAAAATCCACGATCATTTGGGTACACACGTTCTCAAGGAACTGCCTGACAGTATTTATTCCGATTGACCGAATGTTGAAATGTGAGATGCAACCTGTGCGCCGTACGTATTCCGCTAAGGTCGAACTCTTCCCCAAGCCAGGGTCGCCCGTGATAACCAAGTAGCCGCTGCGCTCACCCGACAGGAATTCGCTTATCACGTCGAACACATAAGTGCGTCCCACGAACTCGCGCGTCTTATCGGCCAAGAGGACATCAATGCGGTAGCGATTTGGATCGAGACCCAATGTACCCCGAAGGTCGTTCCGAATACCGAGTAGACCCGCCACGGTGTCTGCGGGCAGATTTAGTTGGTTAACTATCATTCTAATGTTACGACCAATTGCCACACCGGTTGAGTTGCCAATATTGCCAACCGAAATCGCCTTACCCAAATCTTCAATCGCTCCTTTTAAGGAGCGATTGTTTGTCGTCGCGATCCGTTCACTGATCTGTTCTAATGAATGCGTAATCTGCTCGTTCGACATGGCAAGGATTGGATTTTTCTCTTATACGGTGTAGCCTCACTCAGGCATTTGTGGTCGGCTGCTTGGAAGCCGGAGCCGTCGCATAGTTAACGGTTCTTCCTCTTGGCGTTTCGAAATAACGTTCAAGGATTCCAATACGTTAATCGAGGTTCTCACTATCATTGCACGAACAATAACAGTGAGGCAAAGCGAACACCTGGACAATGGTAACATTCAGTTAGGGGCAATTCCGCCAGACCTCTCAGGCATATTCAAAAAATGATTCTCCGATAACATTTTCGGGGCACTCAAATTTGGCATTTCCTGTGGGTGCCTATTGCAGTTATGTCCGAATTCACAGAGCGATTGAGCGCGCTGACGCCCGAGCGCCGGGTGTACACGCTAGGGACTTTACCGCAACACTTGCTTGAGGCCGGCCAGTATGCCCGCACGCGGCAGCTGGCCACCGAGCGGGGTTGGTATCAAGCACAGCGTACGTTCGACCGCACCTTGTCGGCATACACGACATTTCTGGAATCGGTATTGGCCGTGTCAGAAAGTGATAATGAAGCCCTGCCCGATTTGCTAATCATTTCGCTGCTACAGACTACGGCTCGCAGCCTTGTGACGAAGGTTCCAGAGTCTGCGCTCGGGGTTGTCGCTCATGCTGGTGCGGATGACGAAGCGCGCGCTTATGCAAATCAGCGGCCCGACCGAAACGAGCGCGTCAAGGCGTTGTTGGTTATCGCGCGGACTGAAGCCAATGATGGCGCAAGAGCCAGAGCTAATGACACCCTCCGCCTTGTTCAGGAAGAAGCCAACCACCTTAGCGATCCCGCCGCTCATGTCGAGGCATTATGCGGGATTGCGCGCGTGATGTTCCAGACCACCAGCGACCCGCTACCGTGTTTACAGATGTTGCGGCAGGCGCGCGAATTGGCGGGATCAATCCAGTGGGACACGCTTCGAACCAACGCCCTGGCGGATATCGCGAAGGTTGCACGTGTCGTCGGAGCAGAGGATCTGTGGCGCCAGACTGCCCTTGCCATCGGAGCGGATTACTCGCGCGCGACGCGGAGTCGAGCCACCTCAAAGAAACAAAAAAGTCTCCGAAGAGTACGTAGCACTGAGGACGAATGGGAAGCAGCCAGATTCGCGCAAGATTTCGATTTGTTGGACGAGCCGGCTTGCTTGATTGCGATCGCAGAAATGGATGGATCGGGCTATAGCTACTCTGACTTCCACAGCGATCTTGCGGCAGCGGTCATCAAGGCAGCGACGACCGAAGGCAACCAGGCGACTTGCGACGTCTTTGTCAAAAGTCTGCTTGCTGAGCCGCACGCGAAGAAAAAAGTCGGGCAGCAACTCATTGAGGCGCTGGGCGAGGCTGGATATACGGAAGCAGCCGTCACCCTCATAGCCCTTCATCTTAGTCATGACGCCGATGCGTTGGAACTGCGTCAGGCGTTGGCCCTAGGCGCGGGAAGACGAGGTGAAATCGCCGCAGTGCTGCGTGCTGCGGAGTCGATTAAGCCGTTGGGCAAAGCAACTGAACGTTTACGGCTTCTGGGAGAAAGGGTGCTAATCAGGCTTGTGCGGGCGCTCGCGCACCTTTTCGGAGTGGGCGAACGTGAGGAGGTTAAAGTGCTGCTTTCCGGCTACCAGGCCTTGAGTGAACTCCACCCTAAGGCTGCACGGGAGTTGTTGGAGCAGGTTGAGAGTAAATTCGGCCAGCGGGCTCGTTCTTCACTGGTGGAGGCTTTGCATAGAATCAGCGGCGATCAAAGGTCCCCCTTGTTAGACCTTTCCATCGCTGTACATAAGAGCTTTCCAATGAGCTCAGGTTTTCGCGAGTTCTTGTCGTTCGGAGCCGAACAAGTTATCGAAGCCAAGTTTGATAGCCTAATGAGGCAACGAGATTTCGACCGTTGCATAGCGCTCGCCGAGAGAGTCAAAAGCGACGAACTCTTCCAGGGAATGTTATTGGAAAAGATCGCTCTCAAAATGCTCGCCGACAGGCGAATCGAGCAGGCATTGCGGGTTACGACAATGATATTAGATTCTCGCCTTAAGACAGAGTTGCTGCGCCGAGTTTCGGAGGAAGCGGCCCGACTGCCTGTTGAGGGCTCGGCTGACCTCTTCCGCCAGATCAGCGCTCAGTCGAGTCATCTGGACAAGAAGGAATTACTGCATGAATCAAAGATATTACCTGCCATGCTGACCGCATACCTTCAGCATGAGTCTGTTAGCGATGCTCTTTCCCTGCTCCGGTTATCGGCACCGGAAGCGATTATGAGCTTGTTGCCGGTGCTGGGCGCCGCGCTACCAGCTTCACGCGAGTACCAACTGGCACCTCGCCTTATCGAATACGCCAGCAGGAGTGAACCGCGCTCTGCCGAACAAGTCAAAGCTTTGAGCGCGATGGCCATCTCCTGGGCGCAAGTAGACGAACTTCGAAAATTGGCTCGACGGGCGTATAAAATTGGTTCTGAACTCTCGGAGAGGCTTGATTCGCCTCCTCTTATTACTCTAACGCCGTTGGCCCGCGCTGCACGCGCGCTGAAAGACGTTAGGGGGCTGCGGTCTCTCGTCAAAAGGGCACGGCGGATAAAAGCTCCTCAACGCTTTGAGAGTTGGAGTGAGGGCTGGGTGCTTGATGAGGTGTTGGTCCATGCCACGGTCGGTTTGGCTGCCCGACGTTTGGCAAAGCGCGGATTAACCACGTACGACTGGCGACCGCCCTGGTTTATGGAGATGGGGTCTTACTTCCGAGCGCTCGCGATGGCGGAAGTGGCCGACGAGTTTGGGGCGACCTCGCCGAGACTCAGAGAAGTGTTGCTAAAGGACGCGTTGGAAAGGCTCCCATTTCACTTGTTTCTATCGGAAGGCGAAACCAGCAAAGTTGCCTCAAGCACTTCAGTAGGTAAGTCCAACAGAACGCTGCGCCGCGACAAGGCAGTAACTGCGTATAATCGCCGGATCTACCAGATTCGGCCGAGGAACGAAGACCTGTCTGCCGATATCTTGGTACGGTTGATCAGAATCCTCTGCCGACTCAAACACCTCGATTGGGTTAAGCGCGTCGTTTGCGCTGCGCCATCCCACTCGACAGCGCCCCTCGTCTTGGGCGAGGCGGTCAAGCAATTGATTGCTGCCAAGCGTGATCAGGACGCGAAGCTGCTTGTCCAAGCTGTCGACCGGGCCCAACGCGAATCAGACAATGTTCCGGAGTGGTGGTGGCAGAGCCGCTCAAGCTTCGGTTCATTCCATCGGAAAGACTACAAATCGCTTCCGGAGGTTTTTCTATGCGCCTCTTTACTTCCGGCGGAAAGAGAGAAAGAACTCACGCGGTTTCTTAACGAATCGTGGAATCTAGAGACCCTAGAGTCGGTGGTCGAAGTAGCGGCCGGTCTACCGAGCGTGGCGGCCCGGTGGCGACTAGTGGTTGAGATGGCACGACGAGCGCGGCAGCGCGGCCGGCTTGACGTACTGATGACCATTGGGGCGATAGCGCCGTTTGCAGATTCATTTATGACCACGGCTGGATTAACTCGTTTGGTGAAACAAATCATTGACACAGAAACTTGGTGGGCGTTGCCCTGATCTGGAATCGTCAATTCACGAAATCACCTGGGTCAGTGTGTTTCTTCGACGCGAAACACGCATATTTTAGACAGGATTGCGGCAACACTCATCACTAATTTCCAACTTTCATGACTTGCGTGACTAGTCCGATCAGCCGAGGGCGGGAGTTGAACCCGCACCGTCTTACGAGGAACGAATTTTAAGTCCGTTATCTGTCTCGAGAGCGTGGGGTTACGACTCCCAAGGGTCTGCCGCAAGTTAAGCATTCAAAGCCTCTTTGTGTCGGCGGACCTTGGGACAGCGCCCATTCAAGCCGGCCAATTGTTAGAATGGAAGCACCATCTATTTCAAATTCCTTAGTAATTTTGCTTAACTGCCAGACTTGAAGGGCCACCGTTTGAGCGCGTTTCGATCGAAGTCTGGCAAAGTCGGGTAAAATGAGGAGGGATTAACAGATCTCGGGTGCGGCGACCAAACGCGAGGTCCTCAGAATCCGATACTGGCCCAGCTTCTCGGACAACGGGCGGACGGACGTGTCGGGCGTGATGTTAAGAAAATACTGGTCGTACCTGGGCATCATTTCGACGGCCAGCACGCTCAACCCAGTCGTGTAATTTAAATTGAACTGATCGAGCAGTTGCCTGATTTGAGCCTCAGTCCAGCCTTTGACCCCTGTAGCCGGCGCGTCAAGATTGAACGCGACAATACTCTTGCTGAGGAACTTGCCCTGAAGGTTGCCTACCGAGACTGCGGGCCTTGAAACAAGCTCGAGCTTCAACTCAGACAAAAGAATATTCCGGTTCTTTCGTGCGTCTGCCTGTTTGACCTGGGCGTAGAGCATGCACCAGATCTCAGTTTTGGGCGGCTTGCTGGTCACATCCTTTCCACTAAAAACAGCAGTCGCGTATTGCGCGGTAACGGTGATGCCTTTCGGGGTTCGATCAACCAGGCACTTGAGCGGCGGGGCAGGATGCTGCACGCCGCCAACACGAGTCGGATGACCGAAGCGTCCCTGGGCAGTGCACCATATCCGATCCGTATGACCCACGCGCAGTTCGTAAGTGAAAAACCCAAACAAGTCGTTGGACTCACCATGCAGTCCCGGCGGCAGTGGCAACAAATAATGAACGGGAGACAGCGGCACCAACGGGTGCGCCGGATCTGCCGTCTCGGCCGTCATGCTTTGCATAGCATCGATGCCGGCATTGTCATTGCTGAGATCCTTCGTGATAACGCGGATGAGTTCGGGAGAAATCGCCAGTGGTGGATCCTCCTGCGTTACCAACACCTGATCCAGGTTCGGAAAGGTCAACAATGGATCAGGCGCGTAGGCGAGCACACGTGCGAAGTAGGTGTCATTCGGATCGGCAATCGCTTCTTCAAACTCAAACCACAGGTAGCGCTGACGGACCGCAGTCTCTGAATATTCCGCGTTATGCTGATACGGCGACAGCGCAATACCTGCTGCCACAATCTTCGGTACTTGTTTTGGAACTGTGGTAACGGGCACGTCCACTTTACGTTCAGCGGATTGTTTTTTGGCAGCCAACGGCTTAACACTACTGATAAACTTCGGCATGATCGTATAGGTCAGATCAATCGTATTAGGAAACGGATGTGTTAGGGTTGAGGGCTTGGTCAGGTCCTTTTTCGGTTCTACAGCGTCGATAAAAACCACTCGGGTGTAGCTGCGATCTGGTTTGGTGGTCGCCATGCGGCTGGCAGTCTTGACTAAGCGAACGTCACCAACGACCTCTGTCTCGAGGGTTGCAGGCTCGCCGGTAAAGAGTTTCGTGCGTGTGACCGTCACCCCTTCATCACTTAAGCCGTCCCAGGTCCAATCTCGCTGGATTTCAAATGAAAGCACGCACAGCCAATGGTTAATCAGGTCACCCTTGGTCGCAAACGTTAGTGATGAATTGTCGGGCGCCAGCGTATGACGAATGCGATTGCTGCAACCAAACTGAATTCGTTCGCCCGGCTTGCCCATCAAGGTCATGCCTTTGAAGTCCACATTGAGTTGAGTGGCCAGTCGTTGCATCAGTGTCGCCTGTTCGAGATCCTTGCCTTCGACAAGCTCCGCGACAAACGAAAGTGGGCGCAAAACTTGAGGTGGATCCGGTTGCAGGTAGATTGCCTGCATTTGCCTTGACTCAAGATCCGGTTTGAAGAAAGCTGACTCGTCCTTCGCGTCTTCCCGCACAAAAAACTGAGTTGGCTCTCCTGATCTTACAAATTGTTCCCCGAAGCGTGTCTTGTTGAATCCAAAGTACGACGGTTTGGCGGCCTTATCAGAGCAGACCGGATACAACGTTATGCGAACGTCGCGCGACCGCGGCAATACGATCTTACTACCACTGTTGATTTGAGTTTCGGAAATACCCAAGTCGCCGAGGTCGCTGGTGTTTCCAAAATCGATCACGTTTGCATCGCGATACTCAAGCTCCAGTTTGAATGGCTTTTCAGGATTGTTTGGGAAGCTTCTAAAAGTGGTGTAGAGCGGAATGTAGGCTTCGTTCTGGTCGAATGATGCAAGGTTGTCGAGCAGCAGTGTCTTCAGCTCTATCACCACTAAGATTTGATCCACGTCCGGATCAAAGTAACTAACTGCGCGCTGCTCCTTAATGTGTTCCTTCGGCGCCTTACCGGTATGAAGGAAGGCTTTGTCGTCGAGCAGTTTTTGAAACGCGTCGCCGGTGTCCATCTCTGTAAAAAGCAAAGCAGGATATCCGAGCCGCGGACGAAGAACTTCGAAAGAATTGCCTTCAAAAAACACCGCCGTCCTCGAACCTGGGTTCGGTTGCGGCGATTTCGGTCTTACCGTTAATTGCTTGGGCGCGATAAATCTCTTGAAGGGCAAAAAGGCGCTGGTGGCGGGCGCGTCATTTAGCTCGTCGTCGTCAACCCTTGGCCCACCGCCCGTGAGGTCGGCGAGCCGGACGCGGAATTCGTACTGAGTGCCATACTTCAGCTCGGGTCTCAGCGGCAGTAAGGGCTCGTATAGACCGCCTACTTGTCCGGGTTTCGCGGAGATCTTACTATCGCTATAGGATCCCGGATTACCCAGGGCCTTTGACTCATCCAGGTCTGCGGCCCTTTCATCCGGGCATACTAATGACGCCCCATACCATTGCGTGAAGTAGCTTGGCAGCCAGTAGAAAGTCGCAGGGTCAGCATTGATTTTTGCCGGATAGACTTGAACACCCGTCTCTCGTTCGGTTAGCGCCGGCGCTATCAACTCGCCTCCAAGAGTAAGGTCGTCTCTGTTTCGCAATCGAACCAACGATGCCCAGTCAGAAACTGGGTTAGTTTTTTCTCTGACGTCTACACGATAGCTAAAGACTCCCAGCGGCGCGTCAATCCGCTCATTGGGCAGCATGGTTGGATCCGCAAGCACCTGACGGTTTTGCCAAATAAGCAATTGCTCGTCGTCCCAACCGAGACGGACACCCGCTTCTTTCTGCACGTGTAGTCCGTCAGGCTCTTCACTTAGCAGGTTCGCACTGACGGGTTGCATGGCGTGTACAATTTTTGCGAAGCCATCATCGTAGTCAGCCGTTTCCGGGATGAGGATGTCATACTGCCCTTTGGGCAGAGCCGGGCCTTCAACTACAGGGAAGAGCAAAGCTGCAAATAGTTGTCTTGGTTGAGAGATTTCCGGAATCCGGGCCGCGTAAAGCTTCAGCTGCGTGGCCGGGGTTGAAATATCGAACTCGTTAAGATTTGAAGTTAGGTTGAAATAAATCCAACCGCCGTTTTCGAAATAATTGGCTCTAGGCAGCGGCAGGTTATGGAGAGGATGCAGCAGGCCGATTCTTTCAGCCAGTAAAGGCTGACGCAGGCAAAACGCAATTATTCGTCCCCAGGTTACAAAGTTTTTACCTTGCTTGAATGCCGGATCGGGTTCCGGAGCTTTCTTGAAAGCACAATGATAGCTGTCGTCAGTTTTGGCAAACTCAGTTCGTGGCGTGGTGAAGTTAAATGCTGCGCGATAAGACTTCGGCAAGTACTTGCGGATACCGTCACTGTCCGCCTTCGGTTCCTCGGCTCCTTTCGTGTGCGCTGAGGGATCGGGGTCGAGATCGAACTGGGCCAGGAGTCCCTCGTAGAGCGCTGGTAAATTCAGCGGAAAAGCCGCCGTTGTCGCGATGGTGTCGGTCGTTACTCCTTCACCCGCCAACACCGCCGCATTTGAAAATGGGTAACTGCTCAACCCGCTGATGGTCTTCGCTTCCAAAGACAGACTGGCATTGATGAAACGAGGCAACTGAACCGTGTTGCCGGGATTGAGCTGGCTGTTAAAAGCAATCTGCGCGTTGAGCAAGCGCTGTGTCGGCAAGAGGAGAACGTTTACGTCCAACAGGTTGCCGTTAATCCGCTGCGGGAAGGCGAAGATTCTGAGTTTTTCCGGTGCTAACGCCATTGTCTATTGGTCCAGGTTAATCCTTCGCTAGGATATCTGCCGCGACTCCTGCCAGGTGTCGGAGAAAGAGATATCGATTACCCAAAGAATCTGAATGTCGATAGAGAACGTTACCTGCGCAATGCAGTTTGTCTCGCTGCCTGAGCGCTTCACCGATCCGCCCGCCTCGATCTGAATGGTGACACCAACCAAACCGCCACAGATCTCGGCGTGCCCGCGAAACAGCATGAATGCGCCAACGGTGACCGAGGTTGAATCAATACCAACGGCAATCTCGATCATGTAAAGAACTGAAACGTTTCCGACAACCGGCAGGCCTACGACGATCTCAACTCCAAAGCCGAATTTCATACGCAATGAAATTCCGGCCTTTGAGTCAGCGGCAATTCCCAGATTCACCTGGCCCACCGCATAGATGCTGGCCGCGGCGAGCGTGAAGCACATCACTTCAATACGGCCGTAGAAATCGACATAAGCACCGCAGGCGGGGACCAGTTGTTTTAGATCAGTCGGGATGGCAATGACTTCGTTGAAATAGAAACCAACTGTGAGCCCGGCTTCCAACTTCAGCGGCGGATTTGGATCGGCCGTGAGCTCGGCGGTCGATGGAAACTTGATAACCGGAATTTCCTGCGAACAGTTGAATTTGTATTCCCAACTGTCGGCTGAATTGCTCATGCCGACCTTCATGCCGTTGTCGAAATCGTCCCCTGACAGCGCCGCCAGAACCTGAAGAATGTCTTTGACGGTGTTGAGCATTGGCCCAAATTGAAGATTGGGCTTGTCATACTTGGGGTTAACACCGCTGCCGGCATTGAAATCTCCATCTACCCACATCAAGCGATCAAATGGTCCCAGGTCGACAACAACCTTGATGTTTGACAGAGCAGCTTTCCACTTATCGGCCGCCGCGCCGAGCGAGTTGATTCCCAGGTCTAAGTTTCCATCGGCTCCGCCGGTGCTCGTGTATTCTGCATAGATCTTCAGAATTCCCGGCTCGTTAACAAAGGCGTAGGAGAAATTCGTCGGCATCAGCTTGGTGACGTTGATGGGGTGAGTAGGCATCTTCATCAGGCCTTCGCCGAGAATTTCCACTTCCTTTTCGGCGTTGGTCAGGGCGAGAGCGTTGGCGACGTTGGGAAACACGCCCTTGGAGTTCAGCAGCTTATAGGCATCGGCGAAATAGGTTTGAGCACTCTTCAGTTTCTTCACGCCTGGTGAGAAGCGCGGCATGTCGAACAGCAATTTCTGAGTGCCGGTCGATTGGACCACGCCAAAGGACGAATTGGTCGCCGCCTGGACGATGTCTTTGGGATCAGCGATTCGATGCAGGTCGAAGCCAGTCCGCTTGATCAGTGGGACACTTTGACCTTCTTCTAAAACCTTGACGTCCTTCGTGTCCGTTTGCTGTTTGACTACCGACCAGGAGCCGTCAGGCGGAAGGATCAGCGAACCACGAGCTGCGCTTACAAAGATGTTCTTGGTTCCGTCTTTGGCCGCAGTCACGTCGACTCGCGACAAACGCATCTTTTGTTCAGATTTGGCAACGTTGATGAGGCAATCGACGGGTCCGCCCAGTGAGCCGTTCTGAAAATCGAGAAGTTCGGCAAATACACGTGAAGGCACCAAGACCGCAGCCGGCGCGAGCTGTACGTAGCCCAACATTTTCCGTGACTGAACTTTGAAGTCGTTGGAGACGGGATCTTTTACGCCGCCGCTGGTAACGTTATCCAAGTGTACATCCGCATCAAAGACGACTGCCTGCATCTTGACGTCAAGCTTGAACTTCTTATCAACAATTATTTTTCCTTTATACAGATCGCTCCATTCCGCGATGGACAAGCCTAGTAACTCCGGAGACAAATCCTGATCGTCAAGCGTGAACGACGAAGTGAACGGGCTGGCAGCCGCGTAGTCTTTGATCTCGCGGACGTTCGAAATACCTTTGACTATGTCGTGATGAACCTCATAGGAGTTGAGGACCTGCTTATCCGGAAACTTTTTGGCTTCGAAGTTGATCTTGTAGCTGAAGTCGAAAAAGCCGTCTCTCTCCGCTTTCCAGCCCGAATCGGAGCGGAAAACGTAGCCGTTTGCCGATCGCATCAGCGTGACGGTGCGCACCACGTGGACGCCCCAGGGATAAAGAATGCTCCGCACCTGAACAACTTCGTGGGCGGT
>Ga0070708_100003044_pt1 | contig 13022 bp, 7 predicted proteins | sample KBSK5503metaG_FD_65469 | JGI IMG/M metagenome (GOLD analysis project Ga0070708, IMG submission 65469) | Corn, switchgrass and miscanthus rhizosphere microbial communities from Kellogg Biological Station, Michigan, USA - KBS K5-50-3 metaG | ecosystem: Host-associated > Plants > Roots >...
TGGACCTGGTCGTTCGCAACGCGCGCCTGCATCCGACCGGCGGGAAGAACCCCGAACCGGTCGACGTGGGCGTCAGCGCGGGTCAGATCACAGCCATCCGGCCGCGCGGCGAGATTCCCGGCGACGGAGCGACCGAGCTCGAGGCCGATGGATCACTGCTGTCGCCCCCGCTGGTCGATCCGCACGTCCACCTCGACGCGGTGCTAACGGTCGGCGAGCCGCGCTTCAACGAGTCCGGGACGCTTATCGAGGGGATCCTGACCTGGGCCGATCGCAAGCCGTCGCTGACCCACCAGGACGTAAAGGGTCGCGCGCGCGAGGCGATTCTCTGGGAAGTGGCGCAGGGGACGGGCCTGATCCGCTCGCATGTCGACGTCTGCGATTCGAATCTCGTCGCCCTTAAGGCCCTGCTCGAGCTGCGGGAGGAGGTTCGCGACCTTGTCGACCTGCGGCTGATTGCCTTTCCGCAGGACGGGATCCTCTCCTTTCCAGATGGCGAGGAGCTGATGCGCGAGGCGATCCGCCTGGGCTGCGACGTCGTCGGCGGCATCCCGCACTACGAGTGGACCCGAGACGACGGCGTCGCCGAGGTTCACTTCATCTTTGACCTGGCGCGCGAGACTGGACGTCCCATCGACCTGCACTGCGACGAGACCGATGACCCGGAGTCCCGCTTCCTGGAGGTGGTGGCGGCGCGGGCCCTGCGGGATGGCATGCAGGGACGCGTGGTCGCGGGCCACACCACGGCGATGGGCTCCTACAACGACGCCTACGCGTTCAAGCTGATTCAGATCCTGCGCCGTGCTGGGGTCACCATCGTCGCCAACCCGCTTGACAACATCGTGCTCCAAGGCCGGTTCGATAGCTACCCTAAGCGGCGTGGTATGACCCGGGTCAAGGAGCTCGACGCCGCGGGCATCAACGTCGCCTGCGGGCACGATTCGATCATGGATCCGTGGTACCCGCTCGGCCGCGGCTCGATGCTCGACGCGCTGTCGATGCTCGTGCATGTCGGCCAGATGACCGGGCGCGCCGAGCTGTTCCGCGCGTACGAGATGATCACCAGCAACCCGGCGCGGGCTGCGGAGGTGCAAGGGTGGAGCATCGCCGAAGGGTCTCCGGCCAACTTCGTCGTGTTCGATTGCATCGATGAATCCGAGGCGATCCGTCTGCAACCAGCGGCCCGATGGGTCGTCCGTAACGGCCGGCTGGTAGCCGAGACCGAACCGGCGCGAAGCATCGTTCACGACGGCGGCATAGATCGGTCTGTGACATTCGTGAAGCCGGCAAAGCAAGTCTGAAGGGAGGGGCTGGGCAGGGGAGTCATCTGCAAGAACGCGAGGCTTTTCAGAAGGGAGTCGATCTGACGATGGCGATCACGGACGCGGTGAGCCGCGAGGGCATGCCCACGCGCGAGGGCGACCTCTCGATCGAAAGCCACGGGATGGAGCCGATCCCGGAGAACGCGCGCTACGGCTCAGTTGGTCGGATCTTCACGGTCTGGTTCACGCCGAACCTGGTGCCGGCTGCCTTCTTCATCGGCACGCTGGTGACCCTCGAATTCCTGAAGCTTGGATTCGTGACGGCGATCCTGGCGATCGTGGTCGGCAACCTGGTCGGCTCGTTCTTCGTGGCGCTCCTGAGCACGATGGGGCCGAAGCTTGGTCTGGCCCAGATGCCCGCAGCCCGACTTCCATTCGGCAAGTCGATCGTGGTGCCCGGCCTCCTGAACTGGCTGAGCACCATCGGTTGGGATGGTGTTAACAGCGTCTTCGGCGCCATTGCCCTGACCATCCTGATCCCCGGCCTGCCGTTTATCGTGGGCCTGGTAGTGATCGTGCTGTGCCAGGGCGCCCTGGGCATCTTCGGTTACGAGGCGATCCACACCTTCGAAAAGTGGGGCGCCCTCGTCCTTGGTTTCATGTTCGTCGTCCTCACCATCTCCATCGCCGGACAGGCGAACACCAGCCTGGCCGATGGCTTCAGCGGCGCCGACCTGATCGGCGCCTTCGTGGCGATGGTGGCCATCGTGGCCAGCTTTGTCCTGGCCTGGAGCCTGTACGCGTCGGACTACACGCGCTACCTGCCTGCTGATGTCTCACCGAGCAGGGTCTTCTGGTACACGCTGCTCGGCATGGCGCTCGCGTCCGGCTGGCTCGAGATCCTCGGCCTGCTGGTTGCGACGAAGGCCACCGGCGGCGAGTCGAGCGACACGATCTACGCAATCCTGGGTGGCAGCGGCGCGATCGTGGCCAGCCTCGCGATGGTCGCCATCGCGATCGGGACGGTTGCGGTCAACGCCATGAACGACTACACCGGCTCGCTGTCGCTACAGGCAGCGGGCATTCGCGTCAAGCGGATCTATTCGGCAGCCGCGGTGGCCGTGCTTGGCTTCCTCTTTACGTTGGTGCTCCAGTATTCCGGCAACTTTTCCACCAACTTCTTCAACTTCCTCCTGTTCATCAGCTACTGGATCTCACCGTTCGTGGGCGTGGTGCTGGCCGACTGGTGGCTGCGTGGTCGACGGGCCGACGCGAGGTCGATCGTCGACTTTGCGAGTCTCCCAAGCGGCAGCCTGGCGCTGATCGCGCTCGTCGTGGGGTTTGCCGTCGGCATCCCGTTCCAGAACTCATCGCTGGGGTATGCGTGGGGCGGACCCTTCAACTACATCACCGCGAACTATCTCCACGGCGCGGATCTCGCCTATTACGTCGGAGGTGCCGTGGCCTTCCTCATCTACTGGCTGGGTGCGCGCTCGAGGCAACGGACCAGCTGAAGCAGTCGGCTACTCTCGCTCAAGAGCGCACCACCGCTCGGACCCCGGCGGCCTCGCCGCCGAGATCCGGCTCGTCGCCGGTCTGCGCAGCAGCGCTGGCCTGGCGACCGCCGCTCTTTGGCACGATCGCTTCGCCGGAAGGACCGCCTCTGACCCGTACCACCTTGCGGTGACCGCGTGCACAAACCGTATGGACACGTCGTCCGAGCGAGCGCAAGATCGGTCCCTCGTCGCGCAGTCGAGGACTCCCAATGTCCGCCCGGGGCATGGCACGCACCGCTCGCATCGCACTCATCGTGGCCGTCGCCGCCACCCTCCTTGCAACGACCATCGTCGCAGCCGTGCCCGCTCCCTCAGGGAGCAACACGAGCACCGCGTTCACCGCATCGGTCCTGGCACCGGTGGGCAGGTCGACACCGACGGCGCTGGGCCTCGGCGTGCCATCCACAACCCGCCCGTTCTTCGCGCCGCCCTTCCGAACGCTCGATCCGGGCGCGCTGCGAGCGGCCAAGCTGCGCGCCACGGCGATCGCCGCACGTGGCTCCCGCGGACGGTCAACCGCCACCGCGACGCCCCTCGCCGGCTTCTTCAACAACCTGAACAGCCCGGGCCTGAGCGACTACAGCGTGGCGCCACCGGACACCACAGGGGCCATCGGTCCAAACAACTACATCGAGATGGTCAACCAGGTAATTGGTGTCTACGACCGCAGTCTCAACCAGGTCAGCAGCACGGACAACGGCTCGTTCGTGGGAGCCGGCGCGACCGTCACGGTCAGCGATCCGCAGATCCAGTGGGACGGCCAAGCCGGCCGATGGTTGTACGCGGCGGTTGGCGTGTCGACGGGCAACAACGTGCTGCTCTTCGGCTGGTCCAAGACCTCGAACCCGAGCGACCTGACAAACGGTTGGTGCCGATTCGGGATCCAGCGCGGCAGCTCGCTCGATGACTATCCCAAGCTCGGGCACGACGACAACTTCATCAGCATCGGCTCGAACGTGTACGACGACACCACCAACTACACATTCCTCACCGCCAACGTCTTCGCTATCCCCAAGCCTGCGGCCGGTGACACGAGCTGTGCGGTCGGTACAGCCACCTACTGGGCCGATGCGACTCACGTCCTGCACAACGCCGACGGCTCCGTCGCTTTCACCCCTGTCCCAGCCAACACCGCCGATGCGTCGGCTCTTGGCTACATCGTCGCCGCGCATTCGCCAGTCGACGGGGTCGGCAGCTCCGCGCCAAAGGTCATGGTCTGGCACCTGGCCTCGGTTGGTGCCTCGCCCACCCTGGTCGCCGACGGTGACGTCGCGGTCTCAACCTTCGACATCCCCGCACCAGTCCCGCAGCCGGGCACGTCGTATACGCTCGACACGCTCGACGCTCGACTGACTCAGGCGGTCGCGGTCAACGACCCGGGTGCCAGCGGTGCCAAAGGCATCTGGACGCAGCACACAGTCGCCGGTCCGGGCGGCCGCTCGGTAGTGCGCTGGTACGAGATCCTGGGCGGGACGCCGCCGGCGCTCCGCCAACAGGGCGATGTCTCCAGCAGCACCGACTTCGTCTTCAACGGAGCCGTCTCGCCGGCGATCGGCGGGGACAGTGCCGCGGTCTTCTACAACCGGGGAGGGGGGTCGACGCTGCCGGTCATCGGCGCGCAGACCCGGAGCGCATCCACGCCGCTCGGCGGCCTGGACGCCGGGGAGCTGCTGGTCGGTCAGTCCAGTGCAGCGGATCAGGATTTCACCTGCGGCTACGGCTCGCCTACCGCGCCGTGCCGATGGGGTGACTACGCCGGCGCGTCGCCGGATCCAGTCAACCCGGGCGTGGTATGGGGCAGCAGCCAGGTCACCGGAGCTTGCTTCATTCTCTGCGGCTTCTTCGCGCAGTGGCAGACGCAGAACTTCGCGGTGGTCGCCTCGACCGCCCCAGCGCCCGTTCCGCCCGGAGCGCCGACCTTCAATGCGCCCACGGTCGGCAATGGTTCGGTCAGCCTGAGCTGGTCTGCGCCATCATCGAATGGCGGAGCCACCGTCACCGACTACGCGGTCTACCGCGGCACGACAGCCGGTAATGAGCCCTTCCTGGCCAAGACCGGCGGCGCGCTGACATACTCCGATACCGGCCTCACCAACGGCACGACCTACTACTACAGGGTCGCGGCGATCAATAGCGCGGGGACCGGTGCCCTGTCCAACGAGGTGTCGGCCACGCCGACGGCCCCGCCGCCGTCGCCGGACTTCAGCCTGGCGGTGTCGCCGACCTCGCAAACGGTCTCGCGCGGGTCGTCGACGACCTATACGGTGACTGTGACGGCAGCCAATGGATTCACCGGCTTCGTGAACTTCACGTCGAGCATCTCGCCATCGGCGACAGGCGTCACTATGAGCTTTAACCCGACCGGCGTAACACTCGGTACGAGCGCCTCGTCCACGTTCAACGTGGGGACCGCACGTCGGACGTCGAAGCGCACCTACACGATCACGATCACCGCGACCAGCGGCAGCCTGCTGCACTCGACAACGGTGACACTGACCGTGCGATAGCAGGCCCGCGTCGGCGCCGACCCATAATCCCCAGCCTGCCCACCTGCCCAAACGGCTCCTAGGGTTTCACCGGGATGCTGACCGTAGCCGTGTTATTCGTAGCGTCCGGGTCCCCCGGCGATTGCTCGGCCACCGTCGCTGTATTCGTCAGAGTTCCCTTTGCCGTCGGTTTAACGACGATGCTCAAGGATGCGTAGTCGCCTGCCGCCAGACTGCCGAGCGTGCATATGACGGTCCCCTTCGCGGGCTTCGCCATGCAGCTCAACGCCCCATGCGTGACCGTAACGGATACATACCCAGCGTTCTTGCTGAACGTGTCGGTCAGCGTGATGCCCTGGGCGGCCGCTGGACCAACGTTGGAGACCGTCACGGTGTAGGTCACCGGTTGCCCAAGGTGGGCGGTCGTCTGGTCCGCCGTCTTCGTGACCTTGAGATCGGCCCCGAAGTTGTAGCCGTACTCATCGACCGGACCGGCCTGCACGTTATCCCACAGGGTGGTGTAGAGGTCCCGGGAGAGGATCTGCCGCGCATACACGATTCCGGCGATCGGGGCGCCCGGGATCGAGGCCGTCCAGGTGTTGTCCCCCGGGTTCAGGGTGGCTCGCGTCGAGCTCGTGAAGCTCGGGTTGGTTGAAACCTCCACGTAGCCATCTGGCATGTGCTGGCTTGCGGCCGGCGTGCCGATCACGTACGAGAAGCTCTTCGCCTGATCGACCCAATCGTTCAGGGTGACGTCCGCGTGCTCGGCCAGGGTGTAGGCAATGACGTGGTCGATCTTGTCGCCCGCCGTCAGCCCACCAAGGCTGGCAAGGGGCACGCTGATTGTTATCTCGTTGCCGTTCACGGTCCCTGCGGCTGTGCCCGAGGGCGGGTAAGTGAGGACCTTTGGTGTTGGAGCGCCCAGGGCCGGGGCATCGATGCTGCTGACCCTGCCGTATTCGAAGGTAGTCCCGCCCCGCCATTTTACGTACCAGTGCGAGTGGAAGGGCTCCGACATCGTGGTGGGCCCGATTCCACCCTTTTCTTGCCACCAGACCACCATCCAAGAAGGCGTCCCGCCGGTGGTGGCCGCGTCGGCCAGGGCGGCGGCGGAAAGGTCGGCGAGCTTGAGCTTGAAGGTGAGGGTCGTCCCGTTGTCCCCCGCAGAGGCCTCCAGGATGTCGAGAGCGGGATGGTTGGCGCTGGCCACCGGAACCACTGGGAACCTCGCATCGCTCGCGGGATCCGCGGTCCAGTTCCCCGGTGGCAGGCCGTGCGTCCCGCTGACCGACAGCGTGCTACCGCTGCGATTCACCGAGCTGATGGCGACATTCGGCGGCGTAGGGTCGGGAAGCAGGTTGCCCTGGGCGGCGAAGAGGCTCGGTCCGGTGCGCAGCCGGATGACCGCGTTGATGGGCTTGCCGATGTACTCGGACTGCCCCGTCGACGGATCCACGATGACGTTCGAGAGGTCGCTGTTCTCGTTGTACGCGATGTAGACCCGGCCCTGCGGATCCTTGTCGACCATGAAGAAATCGGCCATGGATCGGTCGGAGTTCGCCAACAGGCAGCCGGGGAAGCCGCCGGTGCAGATCGCGCCGCGGTGCATGACATGCTCGTCGGCCTGGACCTGGGTGAACGTTGGACTCGCGGCCATCGCATTTGTGCTGAACGTGGCGTACGCATGCCACAAGGCTTGAGGGCTGCCCGGGAATCCGCCCGTGCTGCCGTTGTCAGTGGTGCCGTAGAAGACGACCGCGAGGCGGCCGGGATCCCCCACGGTCAGCCACGGGAACAGGACCTGGCGCAGCCCGGGACCGCCGCCGATGGGGCTGCCCGGGCCGGTGCTGACCTGCATCTTTGGGTGCCACGTGAACCCGCGATCGGTCGAGTAGGAGAGGAAGGTCTTGCCGGCCTCCGTCCACGCCTGCCAGAGGTTCCCGGCGGTGTCGATCTGGATCGGGGCGAAGAAGTTGCCCTGCGCCCCGTTCGAGCCCCTGGCCTGCCACGTGATGCCGCCATCGGTGGAAACTCGCGTGATTCCACCATCCGTCGGCACGAAGATCTCCCCGTTGCCATGATCGACGGCGAACCGCCCGATGCAGCTTCCACCGATATCGCCCGTGGGATTCGGACCCGGGTTGGGCGGTACGTACGTGATCCCGTTATCGGTCGAGACCAACAGGTAGCACCCACTCAGCACTTCCGCGTGGTTCGCCGCGAGGTAGATGCGCCGTCCGCTGGCGCTCGACGTTGGGTCGTAGACGCCCATCCACTGGCGATCGGTCTCGGGGAAGCAACCTTCGCCGGGAGCGAAGGTCTTGCCCTCGTCATAGGAGCGGAAAGTGCTGTTGCACTGGAGGGTCTGGAGGTCCGACGCGAACACGTCGCGGTTGTTGGCGATGGTGATCTCGGTATCGCCGCCCCCGTTCTGGCAGTTCGACTTGGCGGGGCATCCGATCAGGTGCCACTGGATTCCGTGATCCTCGGACTTCCAGAACCACGACGCCTGCGTAGTGCTGCCGCCCGGGCCGCTGACGTAGATCCCGCCGTTGTTATCGATCACCACATCGGGCTCGCCGACCATCCGGATCGGATCGTTCCAGTTGGCGTGGTCGAATGTGATGCCCCGAGATGGGCCGGGTGGCGGAGGCGGAGGCGGTAGCGCCACGGTGTCGATCGTCAGCTTGCCCGCATAGGCCTGCGCCGAGGTGCTGAGAAACGCGCAGGCGACCACCTGGTAGGTGCCCGCAGCCAGATTGGTCCCGCGCACCGTCTCGCTCGGCTGGCCGCCATCGCTCGAGCCGACGATCGCCCCATCGGGCCCGATGACGGTCAGGATCTCGTCGTTGGAGGCGTTGGCCCAGGTGATGTTGAACGTGAAATTGGCCTGCAGGGTGTCGTACACACCCGTCGGGACGTTGACGGTCACGTCGTGCTCGTCAGCCTGCGGGGTTCCCGCCAGTGGGGCGCAGTTGCTCGAGGGATTCGATCCGGCGGGGATCGTGCCCGACCAGGTGTCCGTGACGGTTTGTGGTGCAGAGGTCGGCACGGTCACGGTGCTCGTGGGCGGCGTCGACGCTTTGGAAGCGCCCGCCGTCATGAGGCCGATCGCGAGGCCAAGGGCAACCACGAGCCCAGCGGCGAGCAGGGCTTGGGAGACGGTTGGACGTCGGAACACAGATACTGCAGGACGAGCCATGGCTCCACTCTCTCCTCGACGGATGCCCCCACATCCCGCAGCCATACGCACTGGGAGCAGGGTGCCAATCAGTGGTGCAAGCGACGTGCCACCGCGGCGCCTGTCGAGGCGCCTAGTGGGGGAGGATTCGCCGGAGCTTGTCCGGGTTGGCGATCGCCCAGACGCTCTGGGTCCGCCCCCGATCGACCTCGACGCTGACCACGATCGCTGGTGTGCCGTCCGCGTTGCGCACGAGGATCGTGGATCGTCCATTCACGTCGGCGACACCGAAGATTGCGCCCGGGGGAGCTGACGCTAGCGCGCCATCGGTGACGGCAGCGTACCGATCATGAGCGGCCCTTCAGGTCGACGAGCGCGTGGATCTCCTCCGTGAGTTTTGTGTTCTCGCGCAGGAGCCTCTCGAGAAGGCCCGTCTCGTGATAGTGGTGCTCGGCGACGGCTTGCTGTCGATCCTCGACGCGGTTCTGGCTGATCAGCACGAAGGTCGACAGGAAGATCGCCTCCAGGCTGACGATCATCGTCAGCAGCCCGAATGGGAAGGGATCAAAGCGCGGGCCGAACAGGTTGATCCCGATCCAGATGCCGAACCAGACGACGTGGAGGCCGACGAACCTCATTGAGCCGGCGAAGGTGGTGATCGCATCGGCGAGGCGCAGGGCCGCGGACTCCTGCCGACGGGCCCGCTGCGCGGCAAGGGCTGGGTTATGGGCTACAACGGGCTTATCGGGCTCGGGCATCAGGTACTCCTTCAGCTGGCGGGCGGGACGACGCCATTGTCACGCCGATTAGTCGCCCCTTGCGCGTCGGGAGAACGTCCGGGGTTCGGCGTGGCGATCGGGTTCCCTTCCCCGGCAAACTCGTGTACCGCGCCGCGCAGCGGCATATCAGGGGAGTGGGCGTCTATTTCCGCTTCGAGCTATAGGACCTCGCATGACCTGATCGGCAGCGCTGCATGCCGATCCGAGCGGGCCTCAGCCGCCCGGCGACCTGACCAGCAGCTCCTCCAGCGACATCAGGACGTGGTCCGCCTGCGAGACGTCGACGCCCGGCCATTGCGGGACGGCGATCACGGTCAGCCCGGCCGCTTTGGCGGCGGCGATCCCCAGGGTGGAGTCTTCGAGGCCGATCGCGGCGGATGGTTCGACCCCGAGCCGTCTGCAGGCTTCCAGGTAGACATCGGGCGCGGGCTTTGGGCGGTCGACATCCTCTGCCGAGATGATCGCGCCGAAGGAGTCGACGAGGCCCGTCGAGCCCAGCGCGACGAGGACGAGGGAGCGGGGCGTATTGGATGCGATCCCGAGGGGGACCATCCCACGCAGCTGCCCCACGAGCTCCTTGGCCCCCGGCCTCGGGGCGATCTCTTGGGAATACTCGTGCTGGGCGAGGTCGACGAGCTCCGCCGAGAGGCGCGGAATGGCCGAGTCCTCCAGGCCAAGGCGTGCTGCATATCGCGCGACCGTTGCCTCCACGGACCACCCGATAGTGGCCGTCTCGTCGGCATCGGTGTAGACGGCACCATGGCGTCGGAGCAGCTGCGCCTCGGCGTGATGCCAGCCAGGCTCCGTGTCCAGCAGAAGGCCGTCCAGGTCGAAGACGACTGCGTGAAATCGCCCCGGAAGCGTTGGGACCAGGTCCGCACCTCCGGGGCGACGCGTCGGACGCGCGGAGCTCACTCAGGCGGCAGCTCGCGGTAGACGAGGTCGACGTCGATGCCCTGACCGCGACGCACCATCTTCGCCCCGTAGTACAGGACGAGCCCGATGACCACGATCATCCCCATGAACGCCGGAATCTGCCACAGGTTGCTCGTCTTGCCGGCGAGTGCCAGCGCCGGGTACGTCACGGTCAGGTAGACGAGGAAGAGCATGACCAGGATCGACAACGGTGCAACGATGTAGAGGACGGGCACCCCGGCAAAGCGCACGTTGGCTGGCGACGCCTGGTAGAGGTCCGGTCGGCGCGTCGGGAACGCGATCGCCGCGATTCCGACGATGACGACGCAGACGACACCCGCTTCGACGCCCAGCGCGAGCCAGGTGAAGAAGTCGGTCGACAGGACGCTCCACACGAGCATCGCGGTCACCAGGACCATCACCAGCAGGATCGCCGGGACCGGCGAATGGGTCCGCTCGTTGACCTCGGCGAGCTTCTCAGGCAGCAGCCGGTCAAAGGCCCAGGCAAAGACGGAGCGGATCGGCATGAACGTGTTGCCCACCATCGCCGGCAGGCTCCAAAACAGGAACGAGCCCAGGATGATGACGGCCAGGATCGGGATGTTCTGGACCAGCGAGGCAAGGAACTGGTACCAGGGACCGCTCGGAATCGCGTAGGCCGTGTTGCCGGAGACGTTGAGCGCGGCGGCAAGATCGTACGGGACTACCTTGAAGAACAGCAGCAGGCCGATGGTGATAAAGACGCCGTCCCACAGAAGCCCGCCGAACATGACGGTGAGCTGGCGCCCGCGGTCGGCGGCGCTCTTCAATTCGCCCGACAGGTAGACCGACCACCAGTTCCACATCATGAAGACCATGATTGCGAAGACGGTCGGGAGGGTGGCGTCGAGGTTCCCAAGGTCCGGCCGGACGCCGGCCATCTTCCCCGCCGCGATGACGTCTGCAGCGGTGCCACCGTTGAACTTGGCGTTGAGCGTGTTGAAGTTCTGCGTGAAGCTGCTGGTGTCACCGACCAAAAACGCGATGAAGGCGATGAATGTCCCGAGGCTGGCGATGATCCAGAAGGTGTTCTGCCAGCGGAACGTGGTCTTGACGCCGGCGACGAGGATCAGCGTCATCAGCACGATCATGAAGAGACCGCCAACCAGGATCCAATCGTTCTTGGTCTGGAAGTTCGTGCCCCACTCGACCATCGTCGAGTTGTTGAAGAAGACTCCCAGGCCGACGAGGATCGGGCCCAGCGCGAAGACTGGGAAGAAGCGGGCCCAGAAGGTCGCTCCGATCATTGCCGACAGCGCCGCGGCGAAGTTCGAGATCATCGCCAGCGGGGGCGAGAGGATTCGGCTGACCCAGACGTAATCGCCGCCCGTCCTGGGCATGCTCGAGGCGAGAAGGGCCATCATGATGAGGACCGGGACATTGAGCACGACGGCGATGATTGTCGCCCAGACCGGATCAGCTCCCGGGAATGCCGAGAGCGCCCAGAGCACGCCGATCGCCAGCGTTGCTCCCACGGGTGCGGAGAAGACGGCGTTGAAGATCGTCGCGTCGAGCGCCGATGCTTCACGCACAAGGCCGGTACTGCGCCGGACGAAGAGCTGGCTCCCGCCAGCTTGCGGGTCGCGATCCACGCCAACCTCCTGGCCGGGCGGCTCCCTCCAAACCACCTACGGCTTGACATGCGCAATATGACGCGGCGATAGTCGAACACAAACGAACATCTCTCGTCAACAGTTCTTGTGAGACGCCGGAGGCCAGTGCGTGGCGGGTTGCGGAAGGCCGAGGTCGAGGCCCCGGCCAGGGAACGCCTCGGATCGGCGACACGCGATCTTGGCACGTGTCGCCGAGGAGCAGACCATTCGAGTTGGCGAGCTTGCCACCCAGCTTGGTTGCTCGGAGATGACGATCCGACGTGACATCCGCCGGCTGGAACGCGACGGCTTCATCCGCCAGACCTACGGCGGCGCCACCGCGCACATCACCCGTTCCTTCGATATCAGCTTCAACGCCCGCGCCCTCCTCGCGGCGCGCGAGAAACGCCTGATCGGGATGCGAGCCACCGGGCTGGTCGAGGGCGCGCGCGTCCTCTTCGTCGGCATCGGCAGCACGACAGAGCAGTTCGCGCGCTACCTCCCGGCGCGGGCCGACCTGACGGTGGTCACCCCCAGCCTGCCGATCGCCAGCCTCCTGGGCACGCGACCCGTCCGGGTTGTCGCGCTGGGTGGATCGGTCCTGCGCGACGAGCTCACCTGCGTTGGCCCGATCGCCACGGCAACGCTCGGCCGCTATCGGTTCGACGCCGCGGTGATCGGCGCGGCAGGACTCTCGGCGCGCTGGGGAATCACCGAGCTCACCGAAGACGAGGCGGCGGTCCAGCGCGCCGCGCTGGAGCGAACCGAGCGAGTGATCGTCCTCGCCGATGGATCCAAGGTTGGTGCCGTGACTCCCATCGTCGTCGCGCCGGCTCGTCGCGTCGCGACACTCGTGACGGATCCTTCCGCGCCGGCAAGCGAGCGCGGGAAGCTGCGCAGGGTGGGGATCGAGGTCATGATTGCCGAACGGGCGGCCTCCGGCAGGCGGGACCGGGTAGGTCGGGTCGCCTCTGAGCCTGCGGCCCTGTCCGAGGGGGCCGGATGATGGACGCCTTGAGCCGTCTCTTCGGCCTGGGCAAGCCCGTCATCGCCATGCTCCATCTGCCAGCCCTGCCCGGGCGCCCGCTCCACGACCGCGCAACGGGTGTGGACGCCGCGGTTGATGCGGTCGGCCGTGACCTGGAGGCCCTCCAGGCGGCGGGTGTGGACGGGCTCCTCTTCTGCAACGAGGCCGATATCCCGTATCAGCTC
>Ga0070708_100003045_pt1 | contig 13021 bp, 8 predicted proteins | sample KBSK5503metaG_FD_65469 | JGI IMG/M metagenome (GOLD analysis project Ga0070708, IMG submission 65469) | Corn, switchgrass and miscanthus rhizosphere microbial communities from Kellogg Biological Station, Michigan, USA - KBS K5-50-3 metaG | ecosystem: Host-associated > Plants > Roots >...
ATTGCAGGATCGACCATCACTTGTTCCGAAACAGCGATACGCCGGCTGGATCTGTTTCGTCCTGATCATCGCACTTGCGTTGCTGGTTGAGCGACGAATTCCCTCATTGTCGATCTTTTATTCTGGAGTCATTTTCAAGAATTGGTCACATACAATTGGCGAGCTGCTGCCGGTTTCGCCACTGAATCGGGTTTGGTTTCGTTGGGCGGGGTACATGATTGCGGTGACGCCGCTGCTAATTTGGTCAGTCATGCGGAAGCGCAATGGCGGCGCGCCCGGCCCGCCTCCGCCCTGGACGGGCTCCGTCGTGGCGAGCGATTGCGCCCGGCCATTAATTCTTGTCCTTCTGATAGCGACTTATTTGCTGACGGTTTGGCAGGCGCGTTGGGCTTATTTTTTTATGTCGATCTTTGTGATCGCCCTGCCGGGTTTGCTCGAGTCGATCAAATCGCGAGTGGCGGTTTGGATCGCGTTTGCCCTGTCGATCTTTCCAATTTTGCGCGATTGGGACGAACGGCTTTGGCCTAACGAATTCGAACTTGCGCGACAAGTTGAACAGCGACGCGAATCAGCCGAGCTGCGCGATCTAGCGACGATGATTCAATCTTCGGAGGTGCATCCTTTTCTCGCGCCTTGGTGGCTTTCGCCTGCGATTGCCTACTGGTCGAGACAACCTGGGGTTGCGGGAAGTTCCCATGAAAGTCTCGATGGGATCGCAGAGAGCGCCCAATTTTTTCTGAGCGAGGATTCACAAAAGGCGCGCGAAATTCTGGAGAACCGCAAGATTGACTGGGTATTGGCGTATGATGCGGACCGGGTGGGGCAAAATTCTGGGGTTATTTTAGACGAACCCGCGGCCAAGCATGCGCTTTGCTACATCTTGGATCGGAGACCAGCTCAAGCGCCATCGTATCTTATTTTCTCTGCGCAAAACGGGACCGCCAAGCTGTTCCGGGTTACGCCAGTTTCGGATAAGCGGTGAAAAAAATTGAGCTCTTCCCTGTGAGAATCCGTTGACAGACCCTGTTACTCTAACAATAATACCGCGTGTTAAGAAAATTCATCCCGCAAAAACCGATGTCCGCGATCAGAGAAGGATCGTTGATTTCGGGCAACGATGAGAACGGCACCGCCTACGGCGAACAATCAAGAACATCACTAACCGATCAGGAAAAGTTTATGGCTGAACATTCAGGCAAAGACGTTCTCTCGAGCGACGTCGAAATCAAAGGCTCGATCAAATTCGAAAAAGAGCTGCTAATCGACGGTAAGGTCGAGGGCGAAATCAACTCTGAAGGGGTGTTGACGATTGGAGAGAACGGCGACATCCGCGGCGAGATCAAGACGAAATCAATCACCGTTTTCGGCAAAGTACAGGGAAATATAACGGTGAGTGAGCGCTGTGAATTAAAATCGAAGTGCACGCTGCAAGGTGATTTGAAAGCTGCCCGGCTCGTGATCGAGGAAGGAGCCACCTTTATCGGTAAGTCGGAAGTCTCCACCGGCACGACGGTCAGGGGTGCGAGCCGACCAGAAATTGTTCGTAACGAAGAGTCAGCCAAGCCAGCTTTCGCGGCCCGCGCCTGAATTTAATACCCTCCGCCAACTGAGATAGTGACCAAGCCGTCGCCTGCCAAGGCCAGTGTGGAATGTCCGCACTGTGGCTTTAAGCAGATGGAGTATGTGGCGGCGAAGAGCACGATGTGCCGCCAATGCGGCCGGAGCTTTGCACCTTCTGCCCGTAAGCCTGGACTAAAAGAGGAAAACACTGCGCCAGCAGAGGCGGCGTCGCCCATTCGGAAGTTCGAGGGAATTTGGAACCGGCAGCGCAATCGTGTCGTCGGGTGTTTCGAGTGCAAGCGAAAACACGAAGTCAGTGACGCCGCCACGTCGACAAACTGTCCCGGATGCAGCGCGCACATCGATCTGCGTAATTACAAAATCACGACGAGCTTCAGTCGATCAATTCGGACCCGCGGCGACCTTCATATTACCAGCAAAGGCGATCTCAGCAGCACAAGCGTGATTTGCCGCTCGGCCCTGATCGAAGGGAAATTGCGTGGCAATCTTCAGTGTGAGGAAGCCATCACTATCAACTTCAGCGGAAAAATTCCCGGCCGTCTCACCGGCGGACATGTGACAGTGGAGCGAAAAGCAGACGTGCAATGCTTTCGCCGCGTTAGGGCGGAGAGCGTCGACATCAAGGGACGGATGTCGGGCGGGATCGTGGCGACGGGTGCGGTTAATATTCACAAAACCGGCATCCTGGACGGCAATGTCACGGCGAAATCACTCGCGATAGAGAAGGGCGGGATCTTCTCAGGAGAACTTGCAATCGGGCAGGCCGGCTTCACACAGGGCGAACTGTTGCCCGAGGAGAAAGCGGCCGCGGCAAAGGAACCCAAATCAGACGTTCCTGCCGTCGCAGCGCAGCCTCTGCCCGCGACCTAACTTCCAGCTCAATGCAAAAACTGCGCCCTCGCGGTCCGTACGAAAAACTCGGCGGTTACGTGCACCTGCCGCGTTTAATCGATAAGGCGAAACTACACCGGCAAGGGCTGCTTGATGGCTATAACTACAAGACGGTCGGTTTCGACAAACATCTCCTGACATTTTTGAAGTTGGACGGCGATGTTTTCGAAGAGACGGTCGATCGTCTTGAGGACGACGGCGCAATTCTGAAATGGGTGCAAGAAAATGGGGCGAAGCATTCGAGCGAAGCAATTGAACAATGGAACCAGGCGATGATTTCGCGGCATCCAGACACTGCGGCGAAACAGGCGCGCTTTACGCATTTTCTGAGGGAAGCGGGTGGGGAAGGCCGGAGAGACATTCGAACTTACTTCGACCTCATCGAGTTTGACGAAGGCCGCTTGAAATGACGGATGCCGAAGCACGAATGTCGAAGGAAGTTGCGAATGTTCAAATGACGAAACGTGCGGACAGACGTTAAGTTCGTCATTCCTTCGTCATTTAGTCATTTGTCATTCTTTTGACATTCGTCATTCGTGCTTTGTCATTTCTTGACAGCGCAAGATCGACATCGACAAGATTTACAATCACGTTTTGATTTTTCCGAAAATCGCGTTCGCCTGTTCGAGGGTTTCCTTGCTGCCGATATCCAACCATTTGCCTTTGAGCTTGAAGGTTTTCACGGGCTTGCGCGTGTAAAGCCACTGCACGAAAAGTCCCGGCGGATCCGGATTGTTTCCGGCGGCGAGATAGGTCGTGAAGAGCGGCAGCACGTCAGCTGAGTAATAATAAAGAGCGATCGCGGCCAGGGTACTTTGCGGTTTGTCCGGCTTTTCTTCGAAGTGGATGATGGTTCCTTGAGCATCGGTCGTGATGCAACCGTACTTTTTCATGGCGTCGAGATTTGCCACATCATGCACTGCGATGGTCGCCGGCGCGCCCCTGGCATATTGGACAAACTCTGCGAGGGGTTCGTTAAACAAATTATCACCGGCAGCAATAAGCAAATCGCTCGTCGCCAAATTCTCCCGGGTGAGAGCTAAATTGATATCGCCGATCGCGCCCAACTTGTCATCATCGCTCTTTGAACCGTCATTGATGATTTTGAGACGTGACTCCCAAAGCGGTCGCGAGCCCGCACCATTGGGGGGTGCTCGATGTTGATATTGGTCGGCCCATGCTTGAAAGTCGCTCGCGAATTTATCGTTGGTCACGATATAGGCCGTTTCCAAATCTGGAACGGGCGCGAGATTATCGAGAAGCCATTCGATGATCGGCTTGCCCGCAACTTCGAGCAGCGGCTTGGCTTTATTGAGCGTGAGCGGATAAAGCCTCGTGGCGTATCCTGCCGCCAGAATGAGCGCGTTCATAAGAATGCGGGATGATAAACGGGTGATGAGAGTGCGCCACTCCATTCCGCACTTGTCGAAATCAGCGCGCCAGTCCGTTTAAGGCCGCAGATTGCAAACGCCTCTGAAGCGAAGCGATCCGTTGCGACTCTGTAACCTTGCTGCGACTAGCACTGTCCGTGACATAAAAAGTATCGATGGCCGCGCCATTTTCCGTGCTGATGCGCGAGAGCACAATATAAACTCCTTGCCGGTCAAGGCACGAAACCAGATCGTAAAGCAAGCCGAGACGATCTGGCGTTTGAATCTGAATCAGGGTGTAAACTGGGTGCGCCTTGTTATCAATGGCGACGCCCGTCGGAAAATCAACTTCTTGGGCGACACGATGATGGATTCGCTGCCGGGCCTTCTCCATCAACGGCGCGAAATCAAAATTTTCATTTTCCAGCGCACTGCGAAGTGTGCTTTCCACCAGAGCGAGGTCTCGTTTGTCGGTCACGGCATGTCCCTTGGTGTCGCATACGCGAAAGATATTTAAAACGGCATGATCGCCGCGCGCGAAAATATCGGCGCTCAGAATATTAAGGGGAACGACGGAAAAGGAGCCGGCAATTTTAGCCAGCAATTGCTGGCGGTCCCAGGTGCAGAAAGAACCAATGGTGTGACCATGTTCCGGGAAAGCTTCCCAGCTAATTGCGGGAACCAGAGGATAATCACCACCAGGAGACGCATTCTCCAAAAACGAGCGAAATAATTTGAGATGTTTGACCATGTCTCCGACTTCGGAAGCGCGAAAATAATTGTCCGGCATAAAGTCAAAGTGCGCTTCGATTTCGTCTGCGTAATTGGCGGGAAGTTGCGCGGCCACCGCAGCCTGCAAGCTGTCGCGCTCGATTTTTGTCTGCTCATGATAAGACTTTTGGTCGGCCAGATACTGGGAAGTGGCGTGATAGAGTTGCCAAACCAGCGATTCCTTCCAATCGGACCAACTTTGCCCGCTTGTTCCTTGCCCGTCAGCAAGAGTTAACAGCATGAGGGTATCCAAGTTTTTTTGCCGCTTTACGATGTTTGCAAACTCCACAACGGTTGCCGGATCGTCGAGATTTCGTTGTTGGGCCATGTTCGAGAGGGTGACGTGATGATCGACCAGCAGAATGAGTGACTTGCGCTGGTCGGCGGAAAGCTGCAGCCGGTTCGCAACGCGTTGCGCGAAAATAGCGCTGGCTTCGGAATGGGGCCTTGCTCCAACCGCCTTGCCGGTATCATGCAGAAGCAACGCCAGATAAAGAACGAAAGCCTCGTCCAGTTTTTCGAAAAGCCTGCGATACGGGATTAGTTTTGGATCTTGCGTCTTCGTGAGCGCATCGAGCTTATCAATGCAGAGAAGCGTGTGCTCGTCGGCGGTGTAGCGATGAAAAAATTCGTGCTGAACGAGACAGGTGAGTTGGCCGAATTCGGGAATATAGCGGCCGAGAAAATCCACCCCGTGCATGGTGCGTAGAATGCGGCCGACTTGTCCCTTGTTAGACAAGATCTTTCCGAACATTTCGCGCGGCCCCTTCGCATACTGATAGGTGCGGTTGATCTGTCCCAGATGCCTGGTTAGCAGGTCCATTAATTCCGGGCTCAAATCCAGGCCGCGCTCCTGGAGGATTTGGAACGCGTTCATCATTTGTACTGGATCCTCCTTAAATAGTTCCCGGTGAGCGGTGTAGAGCTGTCCGTGGCGTGCGAAAAACGACCCAATGCTTGTTTGGACGCCGCGCCGCAAGGGCAGAAAGCCGAAGAGCGACCGTGTACGCGCGGTTGCGTATCCACTCGCAAACTGCTTGGTGATTCGCTCGGTTACCCGGAAGATGTCTCGGGTATGTTCATAGTAATCGCGCATCAGCGCTTCGCTGAGGAGCTGTCCCGGCTTATGCGGATAATTCAGACGCCTCGCGATCTGTTCCTGGATATTGAGATGCAAAACATCGGTGACGCGACCGGTCGCATAGTGCAAATCAGTGCGGACGCGAAGAAGAAAAGCGTAGGCGGTCTCGATTCGTCGCTGGTCGGATTCACTCAGCCAATCTTTGCCGACCAGGTGCGTCGTTGTCAGGGCGCCCTCTTTGAAGTAAGACATCCAAAGTAAATTCTGATAATCGCGAAGGCCGCCGCATCCGTTCTTAAGGTGAGGTTCTTGCATGTAAACGCTGTCGCCAAATTTGGCGTGGCGCGCAGCCTGGTCCTGCATGCGCAATTCGGCATACGCACGCTCGTATCCCGCCACACATTTTAAACGAAATTGCTCGCGAAATTCTCGCGCCAGGGCCGGTTCTCCCGCCAGATAACGTGACTCCAGCATGGCGGTCTTGGTGTGCATATCGCGATTAGCTTGCGCGACTGCTTCTTTGATCGAGCGAGTGGAATGTCCTACCTTGAAGCCGATGTCCCAGAGTAAATAGAGAATTTGCTCCGCCATCTGCTCGATGTATGACGACACTTTTCCAATGCCTTGGCTGTGCAAAAGCATTACATCGACATCGCTAAAAGGATTGAGCTCGCCGCGGCCGTATCCACCAAGAGCGATTAGGGCGAGCGAAGGCTGGGTTTTGGGCATCTGCTCGCGAGTCGTAGTTGTTGCCGCTGCAAAAACATGTCGTAAAAGAACATCAACAAGTTCACCTCGACGCGCGCAGATCTCACGGCCACCACCGCCGGCTTTGTGCTTCAGGCGCAGCCGATGCTCCTCGATCTTGAGAAATTTTTTGTAAATCGGAAGAACTTCAGTCGGGCGCTGCGTGTCGGTGGCGGCAAGCTGGTCTTCTGCATGCGCCAGAACTTGTTCCAGATGTCGAGAGGTCGCCATTTTGGATTTTAGATTGCGCTGCCGCTCAATCTAAAATCGAAAACGCAAAATCCAAGAAGTTGTCCTGTGCGTTCCTCAATCCAGACGTTGCCCGCGAAACACTCGATAGGACACGAAAAAAAGAGATGCCATCTGTTTGGAATTACTGCCTTTCGTGCAGTTTCGTGTATTTAGCGGGCGTATTTCTGCTTCGGTAACGGACGCGGTCCAAATAACGATAGCGCCAGCTTTCGCCTGGCTTCAGCGTGGTAAGCGAATGTCGAATGGCGAAGCACGAATGACACGATTCGGTTCTTCCGTTTTTCGTCATTTTTAACCCCCGGCGAAACATGCGAAAAAACGCGAAAAGGGGAAAAGCGGTTTGATTCGAACGAGTGTTACAGTTCAATCGCGTAACGCTTCATTTTATTATACAGCGTGGGACGCTGAATCCCCAGAAGCTCAGCCGCTTTCTTTTTGTTGCCGTGACATTGCGCGAGCGCCTGCAGAATCGTGGTGCGCTCGACGTCGTCAAGACTTTGCACGCCTGGGCGCGGGGCAGCACCGCGCTCGCTTTGTTGGAGCGCGGCTGGCAACTGCACTTCTGCTGGCAGCTCTTTTACCCCGATGAGATTTTGCCGCGCCAGAACGACCGCATATTCAATCGCGTTCTGCAGTTCGCGAACGTTGCCCGGCCATGCATAATCAAGCAATTTTTGGAAAGCATCGGGCGCGATCGCCGGTTCCGGTTTTCCAAGTTGCTGCGCGAATTGTTTTAAAAAAAAGGCGACCAGCGGCGGAATATCTTGTTTCCTTTCCCTGAGCGGCGGCACTTCGATCTGAAATGTGTTTAGCCGGTAATACAGATCCGCGCGCAAGCGCTTTTCAGCCAGTGTTTGAGCAATTGGTCGGTTCGTCGCCGCAATCAGGCGAAAATCGGCCCGGAGCGTGCGCGTGCTGCCGAGGGGCCGGTACTCGCGTTCCTGCAACACACGCAGAAACCGAGTCTGTAGATCCGTCGGCATGTCCGAGATCTCGTCCAAAAATAACGTGCTTCCACCCGCCTCTCCAATCATTCCCGGAAAATCATTCATCGCCCCGGTGAAGGCGCCTTTGACATAACCAAACAACTCCCCTTCAATCATCGACTGGGGGAAAGCCGCGCAATTGAGTTTCACCATCGGTTTTCCAGCGCGGCGACTACGGTGATGAATGGTATTGGCGATCACTTCCTTGCCAACGCCGCTCTCGCCGGTAATGAGCACGTTCGCCTCGGAAGGCGCCATGGCGTTGATTAACTCCTCGATCCCCTGCATCGCCTTGCTCTTGAAGACCGGAGTGAAGCGCGTCTCAGCGATCTCCAGACGTCTCTCAAGCTGCTCGGTTTTTTGGCGAAGTTCTGCTGTCTCGCGGAGCAACGTCTGAGTTTCCAACGCTTTCTCGACGAGGCTGAGTAATTCCTCCGGCGCGTATGGCTTGCTGATGAAATGGTAAGCGCCGCGCTTGATCGACTCGATCGCGTTGCTCAACGAGTCGTGCGCCGTTAAAATAATGACCTGTGTTTCCGGATGCTCACGCTTAATTTGGTTGAGCATTTGCAATCCTTCCGCGTCAGGTAATTGCAGATCGAGCAAAACCAGTGCAGCCGGTTTGTCCTTTAGCAAACGCAAACCAGCGGCTGCCGTCGCTGCCGCCTCGGTCTGATAGCCACGCCTGCCCAAAAGCGCCTCGAGGGTGAGTAAAATCGGTCGCTCGTCGTCAATGATCAGGATTCGACGATTCTCGGTAATCATTTCCGGCCCTGCTGGATCCCTATTTTCATTTTATCGCTCCCTTGCACCAAGAGATCGACGATGAATATATTGAAAATTTAAGCTCACTCGCGAAGCAAAGGCAATGTAACTGTAGTCGTGAGCATTAACGCGCTTGAATCATAATGAGCGCGCAATTCACCGCCGTGCGCTTCGAGAATAATACGCACGCGATTTAGCCCAAGGCCATAATGACCCTGACTGATTTTGCCAAGCGGCTCGCATCCCCAATTTTCCGTGGACAGTTCGAATCGCGCTTTGGGCTCGCGCAAGGCCAGGACAAATCGGTCATGGTCGGTGTAGGCCCTCACGGTAAGCGCGCCCTCACCGCGTTGATGTTGGAAGGCGTTAGTGAAAAGTTCTATGAAAGCTTGCTGCAATAACTGGGGATCAATGTTCAACGTCACATCCCCAAGTTGAACCTCCCAGGTCGTGTTTAGATCCTTGCCTGCAAAATCGGTTGCGAGTTTTTGTTTCATGTCTTCGACGAACTCGGCGGCGCGATACGACATGAAGGTTGGATTGATCTGGCCCAAGCCGACCGTGAGCCGCTGCAGATTCTGAGCCAATTCGGAAATCATCTCCCGCAAGCGGTTAATCTCTTTTTTTAGCTCGGCGTCTTCGGACAACTCTGCGATATAGGCAGATTGCAGCTCCGCCGCGTTGAGAGTGTTGCGGATATCGTGGCTAAGTTGGCGGACGAACCGGACGATGTTGGCCCATGGGACAGCCAACGACTTTTTATGATTTTCGGTGGAGGAAGCCGCCATACATCAACGGGCTCTTAAGCAAATGCTACTCCGCGATCGAGAATTTGTCCTCCACCGGTTCTTCCCCTTTCGAAATCTGCACCTTTGGGTCGTTGCGAACGAGATGGCGCAGAACATGAAAGACTTCCTCCGGGTCGGCGTCGATCGAGCGCGCAATTTCCCCGGCAGTTTTTCCGCTGCCCGCCGAAAGTTGTTCGCCAACCTGATTTTGGAGTTGCAGTAATTTGGTGGCAGCCTTTTTCCCGGCCTCCACGCCTGGTTGATGGTACGCGTTGATGTTCACGAGCGAGCCATAGAAACCGACCGCGCGTTCGTAAAGCGCGATTAACGCTCCCACGTTGAATTCATTTACTTCAGGAATGCTCAGGGTGATTGACTCGCGTCCGCTTTCGTAGAGCGCGGCACGCGTGCCACGCAAGAATCCCTGCAAATAATCGCCGCTCGTAATTCCTTTCTCCACTTCGAATCTACCACCGCGCCGATCTTTACCTACTTCGATAAACGTGACGAAAAAATTCGCGATGCCGTCGCGCAACTGCTGCACGTAAGCGTGCTGATCGGTCGAGCCTTTGTTCCCATAAACCGCAATGCCTTGATGAACAATTTGTCCATCGAGATCTTTTTCTTTGCCCAGCGATTCCATCACCAGTTGCTGCAAATATTTGCTGAAAAGCACGAGCCGATCCTTATAAGGCAAAATCACCATATCCTTTTGGCCACGACCACTTCCGGCGTAATGCCACATGAGCGCCAGAAGCATGGACGCGTTTTGCGCCGCGTCTGCAGCACGCGTCCGTTCATCCATGGCGGCCGCGCCGGCGAGGAAACTGTCGATGTTAAAACCTTGCAGTGCCATCGGAGCAAGCCCTACCGCGCTCATCACCGAAGTTCTGCCGCCAACCCAGTCGTGCATGGGGAAGCGCGCGATCCAGCCATTCCTTTCGGCGTATTTGTCGAGGTCGCTACCCAGGCCCGTGACCGCGACCGCGTGTCTCGGAAAATTCAATTCATTCTGTGCGAAGCGCGCTTCTGTTTCCAACATTCCGTTGCGCGTTTCTTTGGTGCCGCCGGATTTCGAGGTCACAATCACGAGCGTGCGCGACAGTTCCTTGTCGATCTTGTCGAAAACACGGTCAAAACCATCAGGGTCGGTATTGTCCAAAAAATAGGCGTCCATCGGATCGCGCCTCGACCCGAGCGCATCGGCAACGAATTGCGGGCCGAGGGCGGAGCCGCCAATTCCGATTAATAAAATGTGTTTGAATTTGTTTCCGGCGGCGGGCGCGATTTTTCCTGCGCGAACATCCGCAGCGAACCGTTTGATTCGCTTATTTGTTTCTTCAATATCGGTTCGCAATTGCGCAGTTGGGGCGAGCGCTGGGTTGCGCAGCCAGTAATGGCCGACCATGCGTTTTTCGTCAGGATTTGCGATCGCGCCGGCTTCCAACTCGTGCATGGCCACAAATGCCTTGTCGATCCTCGGCCGCATCTTTTCGAAGAAATCGTCCGGAAATTTCATCCGGCTGATGTCCATGAAAAAATCGAGGTCGTCGTAGCACAACAGATATCGCTGGAAACGCTGCCAAAGCGATGAGGAAGGCATAGCGATGAAGATAATCGAGCGACGACCGGTGTGAAACACTGAAACGCTGACAAACAGAAATAGTGAAATCGTGATATACTGATCTCTGGAAGATTTCTGCCTTTCGGCTCAATTCGCGTGTTTCGCGGGCCCTCTCTGCTTTAGGTAACGGACTTTGGTTAAATGACGAAGCACTAATTACGATGGTGCACCGCAACAGTTTTCGTCATTTAGTCATTTTTTGAGCTTCGACTGACGCGCCGTAGTGCAGCGCAGGTGGGTCATTCGGATTTCGTCATTTTGCCGGTCGCGTGACCTTGCCCGTGTTTCGCGGGCTCTCGCTGCTTTCGAGACGTGGAACTCAGGACTTTTCGCGTTTCACCGGTACTTCCTGATCTGGCGCGACTTCGTATTCTGGTTTGGGCACGCCCAGGAGCCAGTGATCGAACCAGCCAACAATGTTTTGCAATCGTTCGACCCGATGCCACGGCTGGCCTGACCGGGACAGCTCGTGCGATTCGTTAGGAAAACGCACCATTACCGTCGGAATCTTGCGGAACTTAAGCGCCCGAAACATTTCCTCACCGCCCGCCCCTGGCGGTGTGCGGAAATCGGCTTCGCCCAGAATAAACATCATCGGCGTCTTCACATTCTTGATATAGGTGAGCGGCGACCGCGCTTTGAAATCCTGTTCGTCGTCGAACGGTGGCGCTTTAAACCAGGTCGGCTGAAAGAGAGTGAAATCAGCCGTGTACCACCAGTCGCTCCAGCTCGCGATGTCACGCTGCGAAACGGCTGCCGCAAAACGCGTCGTTTGGCCTACGACCCAGTTCGTCAGCAACCCGCCGCCGCTACCGCCGGTCACGCCGAGTTTCTTATTGTCGATGTAGCCGCGTCGCGCCACTTCGTCGACGCCGGTGATCAAATCTTTGTAATCGTCGCCGGGATAGTGGTATTGAATAACATTGCCAAAATTCTGGCCATAAGTGGTGCTGCCGCGCGGATTCGGATAAAGCACCACGTAACCTTTGGCTGCCATCCACTGAAACTCGTGCTCGAAAATGTAACCATAGGCTGCGTGGGGGCCGCCGTGGATGTTCAGTATCATCGGATATTTTTTCGCTGAATTAAAATCCGGCGGCTTCTGCACCCACGCTTCGATCATTTTGCCGTCGAACGTCTGGTAATGAATTTCCTCCGGCTCGGTTAGATTGAGTTTCGAGAAAAGTTCATCGTTGATGTGCGTGAGCTGTTTTGGTTCGCCGCCGTTACGATCAAGGGCAAATAAATCGTTGATGCGTGTCGGGGTTGAAACCGTGTAAATAATTTTTGCGCCGTCGTTGGAGGCGCGAAAACGAAGCACCGCTTGATTTCCGCGGGTCAAATCGGTGACTGCGCCGGTGGTGGCGTCGAACGAGGCCAGGATTGTTTTGCCTTCCTTTCCGTAAACTTCGATCAAGCTGCGCCCATCATGAGTCCAGAGAGGTAGGTTGCGGCCGGCCGCGCGGGGCGCCGCGTTGTCGCCAAAAACGCCGTCGCCGACATCGAAATCAAATTCGTCGGTTAGATTACGCGGCTTTGCGCCCGACGTAAGATCCACAATCCACAGGTCCGGCTGGGTGTAGGAATTCACCGGATGCGTTGCCGACGCGACGAACGCAAGTTGTTTGCCATCGGGACTGAGCGACAAAGTCTTCACGTCCATGTCAATGGAGTTGAGCTTGGTCGCGTTGCCGCCGTTCGGGCTGATCGAATAGAGCTCCGTTTTGGGGAGGTCGTAGTAAGGCTCGTCTACGTGAAGCGACCTGAAGTAAATCTGTGCGCCATCTTTGGTCCAGATCGGATTGCCTTCATCAAACCGGCCGGAGGTCAGTTGCTTTGGCTGCACTTTTTCCTCCGCGCTGTGCGGGGCCTGAATTAGCCAAATGTGCGACGGATGTTTGGGATCGGCGTAGCCTTCGTTATCTTCTCGATACACGGCCCGCGTGATCACATGGATATCGCTTTCATGTTCCGCTTCGATCTCCGCTTTTTTGACGGCCTGGTTGCCTTCGTTTTTCGCGACGGTCGTTTTTGCTGCCGTCTTTTTTAAAGGCTCAGTTGACGGCGCTGGCGAGCTTTCGCTCACAGCTTTTTTCAACTCCTCTTCTTTGCGCTTTTTCTTTGCCTGCTTGGCCAGGTCCTCAGTGTTTGTGTCGCTGCTGAAC
>Ga0070708_100003047_pt1 | contig 13014 bp, 10 predicted proteins | sample KBSK5503metaG_FD_65469 | JGI IMG/M metagenome (GOLD analysis project Ga0070708, IMG submission 65469) | Corn, switchgrass and miscanthus rhizosphere microbial communities from Kellogg Biological Station, Michigan, USA - KBS K5-50-3 metaG | ecosystem: Host-associated > Plants > Roots >...
GCCCTTCAGCTTGCCTCCGCTGATGTCCAGGTCGCTGAAGACATCGACCTGGTCGCAGCTGGCGACAGCGGACAGGGCGCGGCACTGCTGCTCTTGGACTTCAGGCGACACGGTGCGTTCGCCTTCTTTGTGGCGCGACTGCCGGACGTAGATGAGAGCGGCTGCGCGTCGCGGCGATTGCTTGGACTGAGGCACTGGTTGACGTTGCAGCATGGAACGGGCGGCGGCTGGCGTCAAGATGCTTCACCGCCGCGACGACGCCGCACACGCGCAGCGGCTATCACTCGCGCCAGATCGTCCCAGAGCGCGTCATCGACCTCAGGCTCCGCCCTGCAGGCTGCAGCGCCATGCGAGGCGGCGAGGGGTGGAGAACCATCCGGCCCCTTTCCACGCGTCGCGATGGGGCCGGATGTCGATGACGAAGTCTGTTTGCGGGTGGTGACCGTCATTGGTCCGGCCCCGTTGGCTGTTCGGAGAACATCGCGAGGCGAGCCTCGGCCGCTTGGCGGCACGCTCTTCGAGCGATCGCATCCGCTGTTCGCCCTCCGGCAGGATCGTAGCCACCATCAAGACAGCAAGCTCTGAATGCAACCAGCGCCGCCAGCGCTGCAGACGGCTCGGGATGAGCGCCGCGATCGCCGGGCGGCCCCGCTTTCTCGAGCTCGAGGCCTTTGGCAGTCAGGAGTCGGATAGCGGATCCCAAACCAAGTCCGTGCGTTTGCGCGAAGGCTTCGACCTGTGTGGCAAGGGCAAGAGGGAGTCGAACGTCGTGGCGGCGTGAAGTGCTCATATCTCCCCTAAAGGACAGCGACCAAGAGGGAAAAACGTCCTCCAGCGTCCTTTCTGCGAAGAAAGGACGCCCAGGGGACGTTTGGCGATCTGAGGGCTGAGGGTTGAACTTAGATCGACTCTTACCAGAGGACGCTGGGAGACGCTCCTAGGACGCTCAGAGGACGCGTCCTCTGGAGCCATGCGGGCGCTCGGCCGGCTGTCGAACGAGACGGTTTGCAGGCGGTGCGATTTCCTCACACTCCCCCTACTGTTCATCGGCGAGGCGCCAAAAGCGTCGTCCAGGCGTCGTTTCTCGAAGAAAGGACATTCGGACGACGTTCGGGCGCCTCGGGCACAAGCGCCGAGTTCGGTTTGACCCTTCCTAGACGACGCTTAGACGACGCTTAGACGACGCTCCAAGGAGGCCGCGTTTACGGCCCGGCGCCAAACCTGCTCTCAGAAGCCTTTAACCCTTGGCAACACTATTGACTGGAACTGAGTCGTACTACGAACAGCTGCGCGGGCGACTCGAGGCAAGCGCAGAGCCTGGAGTCGCGAGGGAGCTACTTGCGGCTGAGCGGAGTGGCTCAACATCAGGCGAAATCCTGGTTCAGACCGGGCTCATCCTCCGCCGTCTGCTGGAGACTGGCACAGCTGAGCGCCTAGGCATGGCCGAGGAGGTCTAGGCCCTCGACAAGGTTGCCAACCACTGTTCGGGCCAGCCAACTGTTAATGCCACCGCCGTACCAGGCGGGGTTAGACTCTCAGACGACGCCGGACGACGATGTCACCACGATTCCTGCGGAGGTGACAAATGACGCCAAACGGGGTGACAAACGACGCCTTTGGCGTAACAAGATAAGCGCGCTCGCGTGCGCGAGCTGCTTGTTGGATTCTGTGCGATAGCCGTAGCATCCGAGCGTGGCCAGTCCCGATACAGGATTTAGAGTGGAGCCGTACTTCATTCATCGACGCGGACTCCTGTCGATCGCCTCGCCTCGCGCCAAAGCCCGTCTAGCTGACTTCGAGCGACCGGGCGGCTGGGATTCCCTCGAGGAGGCGCGGCTTGACGCGTCATTCGCGGAGGGAGCGGTCGAGTCGATAGCTGCCGCCGGCATACGACCGGCACGCATCGCTCTTCTTCACGGAGGGCTTGAGGGTGGACAGCTTATGTGGGAAGAACTTGCAATCAACATTCGAGGCCACGGTCTGTACGACCGTTACGACCGCGGAGATCTAGGGGTGCGGATCCCATTTGGTGCGTCGTTAACTGAGTTCGGAACCCATTTGGTCGGCGACTTCAGTCCGGCGCATGTTGTAAAGGCAGTGAGCGCAAGGCTGCATCTGTCCGGTCGCCACAGGTTGTTTCTTCTGGGCTATGTCACTGGGGTCCGGTCAAGGTCGGCGACGGTTCGTCCGCTTCTAATTGGTCGTCGCATCTCGCTTGATAGTTGGGGTACCCCGTTTGCTGATCGGCTCTTTGTGCACCCAGAGCAGATTCAAGAGTTCGAGCGGATCAGCGCTATCGACCGACCACAGGAGGATCTAGAGGTGCTTCGGGCGATTCCAGAAGCGACCATCAAGCAGTGGTTCGCAGAAATAGTCGGGGAGCGGCACGTCCCGAAGGACTGGGGAGGCGAGACATCTGACCTTTGGACTGCAAACCTGCACATCGCTGGGTCCGAACGGATTCCAGTTCGCGCCGCCTTCGTCTTCAAGGGACCCGCGGCCTTTCATCCAATGACGATTGCCGATCTCGGCAAGAATGGCGACCAGATAGATCGCCTGTTCCACGAACCAGCCGAGCTGATGATCCTTCAGCACTGCCACCATGTCCGGGCTCAGGTCCACAACATGATGGAGAAATACGCCGCTGACTTCCGGGACACCAAGCAGTACTCGATAATCGACGGCGCCACCACTCTCCAGATCCTTCGCGCATACGGAAAGCTGTAGCGGTCCTTTGGACGGGCTCCAGCGCCCAAGGAGCTCGCTTCATGATCAGGCGGGTCCGGAGATACAGCGGTGTGCTGGGCGCTTGTCCGCGCTTCGAGAAACGAGCCGCGGGAGATGCTCGGTATTACGATCCGGGCTGGAACGACAGTCCCACAGCGGCACTACGTCGTCAGAGTTTGATCTTGCGAGCGGCGTTCGGCTCCTTTACCTCAATACTGAAGTATTCCTGCACGCGCAGCTCGATCGATTCATGCACCGCCTTCGCCCTGTCCGCAATCGTCCGACGCGTTTTGGTCCGCATTAGGTTCTTGTTTTCTCTGGCCATCGTTCGCGATTGGGTGTGGTCGTAGACCCCAACGGTCACCTGAAGACAATGAGCGACGGGGGAAGCAATGCAAGTCTGATGCCACGTTCCCCATGCCTCCAGGTCTAGGAGATAAGCCAGCCCCTCGAGGCGTCTAGGAACTGCCAAGACATGGACGTGATCGATGACACCGAGATAGACCGAGCGCGAATCAATCGGCAGTTGCCAGTCCGAAGGGGGAGATGGTCTGCCTCGCGCTGTCAATCCAACCCCTAGTTGCTGCTGGAGTTCATGATCAAGCGGAATGAACAAGATGTGGGCCCGGTATTGGTTGCCGCGGATTTCGTCAACGGCCCGAGCTACCGCATCTGCGACCGTCTCGCCTAATTGTCGGCTGACAACAGGCGCCGAACTAAGAGCATCGAGGACAACGGCGACTTCAGCTGACGCAATCGACTGGCCGTAGTCGCGCACGAAGCCCTCCCAGCTCATTTCAATCCCAGCGTTTACGAACCACTCTTTGGGTAACCACTCCGCGCGGCCGAAGGGACGGGCCACGTTGCCCGGTACGATCGTTTCTTCGTAACTCGAGTACGCCCGTAGGATGGCAGGCATCCATCGGCTCCGTTCCCAACCAGCGCGGGCTAATGCTGTGATCTTGTCGGTGGTAGCCTGAGATAAGGGGAGGCGCCGCACTTCCGCTGCGTCTTTGTCGATCTGCTCACGCAACGCGGTCGAAAGGTGCCCACTAGCAGCCTCGATACGGGCCTCCATGACCGCATGATCGACCAGAGGATTCAAGTGGTCGGGCTCACGCCGGGCGAACTGAAGGTAGCCTTCCCACTGGTCCTTGTAGTCGCGAATCCAAGGTGCTGGTGGAAGCGGCATGGGCCGGTCGATTAGAATCGCGACTGCCGCGCGGATGATATCCACGCTTGGGGCGAAGGTGTGAACCTCGTCTTCTGGCTGCTCCTCCATAAGCCACGACGACCAGTCGAGAGCCCCGCGATTCTCGCTGTCGAGAGCGTTTCCTACGGTCTCAACCAGAACGTCAGCACGATGAAATGTCCCCGCGAAGTGATGAAAAACCGCAGCCCAGTGAAGACGGTCCTTGCCTTGGGCAAGGCGATGGATCGCCCAGAAGCAAAGGCCAAATCGAAGTACATGTTCGACATGAGTAAGGCGTTTCTGAGCATCAAGCTGTATCTGACGCGCCTGATAGCTAGCCTCGAGCTCGCTCAGTTCGCTGCTGCCCTCTGGTAGATCCCTTCGAGCGAGGAGCATCGTTACCTCGCTCGGCTCTGCATGAGCAGGCGTCCAGAGACTTCCCACGTGCGACCATCGCCGATCCAATTCAATTAGCTCTTGCAACGCGCTCCCGTCAGCTAGGCCGCGCAACAACTCGTACGAGGCATGAGAAGCGGTCAGCGCCGAGGCGAGTGGCGTCTCAATGTCTTCAGCGCGCCTAGCCTGCTCCAGCTCTGGCCAAATTACGAATCGGCAGAGGTCAAAGAGGAGACGGATTGCTCGGTCAGTTAGGAGCTTGTTGACTTCTCCGGGCTTGTCAAATGCAAGGAAGTGGAGGATGACAAGCCAGCGCAGCATCCGACCGACGAGCGACGCCGATCCCAAGTGAAGCGCCTCGCGCGTCACGTATGCCGGCACTGTTGTCAAAGAGAATGCCAGCTCGCGACTGCCTTGATCGATTACTGCTACCGCCTCCTCGTATAGGTGTTGCATTACTGAATCGAGGTGACTGCGGCCCAGGATTGAGAGCGGGGCATCCAATTGGCCATCGTAGGGTTGGCCATATCGAGCCCATTCGCGCGGAAACGCGACTAGGACACGCTGCCACGCCTCCTGGACTAGCTCGAACGAATCAACTCGCCTGGTCCGAATCGCTTCGAGGGCCACGTCATGGAGATCTCCCGCTGCATCCGTTAACGGATCACCGAGTCGACTTCCCCTGATGCTAACAATGCGACGCGCGGAAGCTCCCAACGATCCCGGTGCAAGCAAAATCTTCGAATCTGGGGCAACCGGCTGGCCAATGTACGCACCAATTGTCAATCCGGGACATTCGAGTGCGACGCGTCGGAGTGCTCTGATGTTGATGTCGCGGACAATTCCGGGTTTATCCGCGGTTACGAATCCACCCACCGAGTCCTTCGCGATGTGGGGGCTGAATCTAACGCCGATCGCCTCGCAATCCTCACGCAGGCGGCCAAGTGCAATTCTCTCCAGAACTTGGGTGTCAACGTAGTCCGCGACACTTGTCTGGAATCTTTGGAGACGAAAATTCTGGAGTGCCCGCTCGTCGGTGGACCTGAGGGTCTGTTGGAAGGCGTAGACCAGACTTGCCAGAGCCAGCGTTGAGGAGCAAATGGTGGCCCAGACCGCAGCGAATCCACCGGGTGCTCCATCTCCCCAACCGAGTAGAGCCGCAGGCGCCAGGAGAAGCGAGTAGAGGCCAGCATAAAGTGCAAGGTCCAGACGGCTTCCTCGAATGAGTCCCCCAAGCGACACGTCGCGGTGCGTTGATGAGAAAGACTGCAACGCGAACACGACGACTGCATATGTGATCGCGAGCACGGACGCTTCGACCTGCCACAGGGTCCTAAGGAAGTCAGAGGCGGATTTCGGATCTGCGAGGCCAGGCGGAAGCGGCCCGGGGATGTAGAGGCGAGCCGAGAGGAAGATTGCTGCGCCGAGAGCTAACAAAAGGAGGTCCGGTCTAGTTCGGGCATTCTCGACCACGCGTTCCAAGCGGCCACGATGTGACAGTTCGCGCCGACGACGAGCCGCGCCTCGCCGCAGAGAACGGTCTTCTAGCCAAGTCGTCAGGTTCAACTGTGGCGGTACCAGTTAGTTCCCAGCGATCATATCGAGGAGGCGACGAAGCCGCTGATAGCCATATGGACCGTCGAATTGTCTCCCTTACGCTAGAAACGATGGCGCCAGCGGATCAAATTTGAAGTGCCCAGTTGAAGTCATCCGCGCGGAGAGCAGAAATGCTTGGCCAGTCGGACGCGCGTTGGTACCCGCGATCCTCGACCGCGATTCGGCGATTCGAGTCATTACCGCAGCTGGCGCTGCGGATTGGGACCTCGAACGACTCGCGCAATGTTTAGTCTCGCATGAGGAAGCCCTTTCGAACCTACTCCCCGAGCAAGCACCACTCAGAGAGGGTCATTGCAGGGGTTATCGCCATGGCAGAGCGCGCGTAGAGAATCCGTAATTGAAGCTGCGAACGCCGCTCTGAGCGATACCAGACGACTATCGCGGCCCGCGAATCAGGGGCCGCTAGGACCGGAGACGTGATCGGGTGCTAACGAATTCGCCTCGTACTCGATCAGAGCCTTCAGGCTTGCCTTCGCATCGCTTAGCGCCTCGCTGAATTCGCTCCACGTGGTTTCGGCCACTGAATCAGTCGGCGCGTGGCGGATGTCACGTGGGCCTTCATTCGCGAGGCGTTTGATGCGCTCAAGTGACTTGCTAGATATGCCCAGACTCTTGGCCGCGGCCTGCTTGCCGCCCAGGCGCTGTTCGATAACCTCAACCAAATTGTACAAGTGCGGGAGGCTCTTCTTGGGGGTCGGGGTGCCCTCCGTGGCGCGCTCGAAGTAGCGGATAGCTCGCGCAACGTGCGGCTGCTGGAGGATTTGCTGCCTGAGCTCGCGAGTGCGTTGCAGTTTCAGTTCAGCCGCCTCTCTCCGAACACGCATCTCGGCGAGGATTCGATCTCGCTCTTCCTCAAGTCGGTGCTCGGCTGCAAGGCGCCATGAGTCTGTACGACCCGCACGCTGCTCATGGACGTTCCGCGCGGCGCTCATTAGATGGTCCCGTTTATAGCTATCGGCCGGCGGTGTCACCAGCACCAAGAGTCCTTGATCGACAGGAACTTCTAATGCGACCGGTTGACCGAGCCGATTTTCGGCAAGGACAATCACGTGTTCGTCCGCATACAACTCAGGGCGGAGCCGCACGTGATACGTGCGATTGACTTCAAGATACAAGCCGAACGGGTGGCCTGGCTCTGTTACGAGGCTAATTTCACCCGATCCAACGACGACGGGGACAGCGTCTGGAGGAAGATTATTGATCCCGACCGTTGGCACCCACCACTGATAGCTGTCGAATTCGAGGTTGTAATCAGATGAGACCGTGCATGGATCCTCTAGCGAAACCACCATAATCCCACCGGCGTCGAAGAATTCGGGCAACTCGTTCCGACGTCGAAGCAGCGCGCCGTGAAGATGAGCGAAGAAGTCATCGCTGACGGTCTGCCGAGCGCCAGGCAGCCCTCGGAGCACCCACGAGGGTTCTAGAACTATTAGGTCGTATTCCGCAAGGACAAGGGCAGCTTCAATCATGTCGTGGCTGTGCCGTAGATCGAGAACCCTGGTCGCCATGGAAAGAAGACATTCTGCCTGAGTTGTTGTCACTTAGACGCCGCCCCCAGGATTGATCACGAGAACAGCCAGCTAACGGACGCCACTGCAGTCACAGGATTGATGTTCATCAGTGATCCGATGTCGCCCGCGAGGATGATCTACTAATGGCCGACATGAAGCCTTCGGTAGATTGGACCTCCCTGGACAGTGTCCTCGTTCGCTTCGATGCCGGATCATTGCTCAGCGCACTAGCGGCTGCTGCTGATTCACCTGGGGGTGGGCATCGGCTGCCGTCGCTCGAAATTCTTTGGATTCGCGCTCTTCAACAGTCGCCAAAGGGAACGAAGGTAGCCGAGCCCGAGGTGATGCAGTTGTTGATTGATGCGGCACATCGGGCGTGTCCACCTCTGAGGCTGATGGAGGACTGGTGGCCTCCAGATCCGAGATTGGACGTGCGCTTTCCAATAGGCTCGACGAGGCTGGCGTTTCATCCAGGCCTTCGGAGTAATCCGGTCGCCATCCTTAGGACTGCGAGTGACGTCGCTCGTGCAGTGGACACCACTGTCGTCCGGCGCCTTGGCTTCGGTCTCTCCGACCTGATCGAGGTTGCCCTCCGCTACTCGGATTGGCGACTCGACCAGCTCAGACGCGCGTGGCCAAAACGACTGCTGCCACGAGATGCCGCGACACCAAAGCGCGAGGATCTTCGCGGCCGCATCAAGCGAATCGGATCTACGCCGATCATCGTCACGAAGCAAGAGATAACAGCGTCGAGCAAATTGCTGCATACGGCACCATCGTGGGTTTCAGATTGTTCGCATGGGCGCCGCGCCGATCGCGCTTGGTCATATCTGCGAAAGTCGGCATCCGTGATTCGGTACCGCCCTGGTGCAGAGCCATCCGCATTTGGCTCCGTGGCTGTAGCAGCAACCGAGCTTGGCGACATTCCGTTTCCGGCAGCATTCGTGCTCGACGCGGTTCTTAGCGCCGTGGTCGAGATCGCCGACCTTGCCTCACACAGTCCGGTGGCGTTGAGCCGTTTGCAGGAAGCGACTTACGCGCGGGCGCTAAGTCGGTTCGGCCAGGGTCCTCCAGCGCAAGAACAGTCCCGACGCCCTCGACGGGGGATAAGGAGAGGTCGCGACGTCCTTGTGGATGGCTTCATGAAGATCGACGGTCGTCGCGCTTTCGTATTCGGAACCGTGGTAGCGCTGAGCGAAAAGCGCCTAGCGAAGGAACTGGCGGTGCGCGAAAGAGCTCTGCTTAGAGTCAATCCGAGCATGATCAGAAAGGCACATCCTGGGTTTGGCTCGGATGGTGAGATCTTCAGGCTCCTCATTGTTGGGGGGCCATATCACCTCCCTTGGACGCCGAACTATCCAATAGTGCGAATTCACATAGAAGAGTTAACTGACATCACGCTCGATGCCGATCAAGGCTCCAGCGCCGAAGATCCTGATGTAGTCAGCTTCTCGCAATTCGTTATGGAACTGTCACACGGTCCGTCCGCGTCGGTCATTCCTCTAACTACCTTGGAGGATGCGTGGCAGCTTTGGATCCGCATCGGAACTTTGGATGCGACCGGGACGGGAGAAATTGGCCTCTTTAGCGACCCAGTGCCAAGCCCGTCACGTTGGGATTGGTCTGCTGCGTGGGAGCCGTTTGATTCGCGACTCACTGCTGGCTCTCTACCCCCACATTGGGAATGGAGTCACGCTGAGCTAGAGCCAAATGCGGCCGGCGCCGAGTTGTGGATGCGCCGTCTCTCAGCATTGGTGTCAGGCACTCTTCCGCTCATTGTGGTCAGCCAGATTAATCCCGAGCTGGCAGCGCTTTCGATCGACCCGGCCTTTCCGGTTGTCGGAATCGCAGACGGAGTCTTTCTGACCTTCAGGAATTACCGGCGTTTGGTCAACCTTCTCGAAATACCGGCCGGACGAGTGGTGACCATCTTCACCGCGCTTTCAGTGGAGCCCGCTCCTGGCCCCGCTGAGGGCTTAGTGGGGGTCGGGATAAGCGCCGCTGACAACTCGCTGAGGGTGAGCTTGGGAGCTGACTGGATCGAGTTCCTTATTGAGGACGCTACGTCGGCTCACGCGCTTCTCGGCCGCGCCATCGCCCGAGGCCTTCGTGAGATAGGAGCTCTTACGGCAAATACACATGATTTGTTCGTCAGCGTCTGGGAGGGGACTCCTCCTGTAGCGATGCTTCGTATGCGCCCGGGCACGCTGCCAATACCAAAGCGGGGCCAACTAGACCTTCCGATAGGCAGAGCGACCGCTGCCTCCGCTGTCAAGTACCTGGGCAGTTTCCTAGCCAAAGCGGGACTTCGGCCCAGAACGTATACAGGCCGCGTCGCAATTCAAGTCTTCGACGACAAGATCGCTCCGGCCATGCAGGACGCATTGCACTCCATGGTTCGCCCATGGTCATCCACAGCCATCTTGGAGGTCGCTTCAATGTTGAACGCGGTTCACGCCGAGCGCTTTCGGTGGGAAACCGAACTGGAACAGGCGTTATCGGCACCGTGGGCTGAAACGTGGCGGGCAAAGGCCATGGCGTCCCGGGACCCCGCCGAAATCAGCCGACCAATGGAGCACTTGATGGAGGTGCTGCTACGTGAATCTCCTGAAGGAGAGATAACGCCGGATCAGTACGATCTTGCGGAGGCCACCCATGTTGTCAGCCGAGCTCTCGATGTGGCGCTGGTGGTTGCGGCGGCCCGATCGCGCATGCACGGCTTGCAGCTCATGATTGGCCCCGGGGGTTTAGTGCACGTCGAGGGAAGCAATGGAAACTCTGGGTCGAAGACGAATTCAGTAGCCATTGACTTCGACGCATATAGAAAAGCCTTTCAACAGGAGCGACTCGCGGACCGCCGACATCGGCCGTCACAGCGTGAACAGGCAGATATCGCAACGAATGGCCAGGAAACTGATGCCAAATTCACACCAATCGAGGCCGCGTCACTTCCGAAGTCGTTCTTGGATGCAGATGCGGCGCTTAAGCAGACCCTCGGGACCGGCCTTAACGGAATTACGGCAGTATTGGGCACAGCGATTAACTGGTCTGGCTATGACGACTCCGTCGCGCTCACCAGTCCTAACGAACTCATTGACTCTGCCTACTCCTGGAGTGGTGTGCCGATGACTGAGCTCGCCGCGGCCTTCGAGATGCTAGTCATCGACTCCGACCGACTGCGGGCTGAGCCCTTCCGGTTCTGGGAGCAAGAACGACGAAGGTATAGATTGGCCACCAAGCCGCTCGTGCGAGTCGGCGATGGCCAAATCGTAATCATTCCCAGGATGATCCAACACACTCAATCGATCTTTGCCGCGTACCTGTTGGATGGGCGATTACCTTGGAGCACGGCTGAGGTTACCGCTTCCGTGCGAGACGCCTACGTTCGATACCGACAAACGGTAAATAAGCAACTCCAGCGTGAGGCGGTCTCGGTGATCAGGAAGCTTGGCCTTCAGTACAAGGAACAAGTCGAGCCAGCCCAGGTCGTGGCGCTTGGGCTAGCGTTGCCCGGCGAGGTCGACCTCTTAGCCGCAGACATTCAGCGACGTAGGTTCTGGGTTTGTGAAGTTAAGGACCTATCGCCCGGAAGTTCTCCGTCAACAATCGCCCTCCGTCTAGAGAAGTATCTTGGACCACAGGGCTATGTCGATCGCCTGATTGCCAAGCAACGCGCCATACGCTCATCGTTGGGGGCTGCGTTGGCATTTATCGGTGTGGCTGATGACTTAGCTGGACCTTGGGAAGTCCTTCCATTGATGATCACGCGGAGGGTGGAACCGGCAGCTTTCGCCCGCGGAAACGCGGTCAAGTTCACAACCGTCAACGGGCTTCAACTCGTGATGGGAGAATGAAGAGGGCAGTGGCTTCCGAGTGGCGCGAACTCAGACGCGGCACGCGCTTCGGGAATTCGACCGTGCTAAAGCGTGAGTAGCGGAGGAGGACTCAGGAGAAGTCAGATCCGCACCTATTTAGTTCGACGACAGTGGGTGTCGTTAGGGTAGGTCCGCGGCGCAGCTCCACCAAGCTTCCGATTCCGGAAGTTGGCCAATTTGCCAGGTGCGGCTTACACTACCCTCATGTCTGCTGATCCCGTCCTGGATCGATTCATACCTGACTTACGTCGCGCCTGGCAGGACGTCTTCGCCGCGAGTCCCGAGGCGGAGGTATATGTCAGGCTGACTCTCCTATCCAGCGACCTAACTCAATCGCTCCTCTGCCCTGCTCAAGAGCAGAAAGAAGTGAGCTGCGATGCGGAACGCGGGGCCATGAACCTGCCCCTCCAAGCAATCCGACTCATTGACGCGATGCGTCGCGACGACCGTAGGAAGAGGCCTACCTAGACACGGCTCTACGCGATCGCTCGCTCTCGATAGGCGATTGATGTCGAACCGGCGAGTTCGGCGGGCGGGACTCGCAAAGCGCAGCGGTGACTCCATTCCAGCACACCCACGTGACTGACAGTTAAGGATGGCGACCTCGATTCCTTCTCACACTGATCGGACTCGTTGCCTCCATAGCCTGCGTGCTTGGAGCGAATGGGCTCTTCCGTCGCGTTCGGTACCTGCGCGGCCAAGCTTCAACGCCGGAGCGGCCTCGGATCTAAGCGGCCCGCTACCCTAGCTGCTCGGGAGGTGGCTGACGGCGGTGCGGGCGAGATTCTCGACTGCGGTCGGGTCGGTGGAAGGTGTGACCGCAATGATGATGACGACGTTTGACTTGAACGCGATGATCACGGTTCCGCCAGTCCCGGAGCTCGTGAACGTGTACTCGACTGCCTTGTCGCCGATTCCGGTGACTACTTTGGCGGTACCCGTCGCATTGCCGCGTTTCAAGGCTGCGGCTAGCGTCTCCGGTGAAATCGAGGCGGCGGCGCTGGCGCTCGGGTAGACCTGGGCCTCGACGATCACTGTGGTCCTGAAGTCTGCGCTGCCATAGAGGCAAGCCCCTGGCGTTTGCGCCCCACTCGAAGCGCCGATATCAGTAACCGTTACTCCGGCCGCGGTGGACGCGTCGGCTGCGGTGACCAGCGTGCAAGCATCGACGCTCGTGATCAGCTTCGCTTTGGGCGACGGCGAGGGCGTTACTGAGGCTTTTGAGGAAGAACTAGACGATCCGCAGGCGCTGACCAGGAGGCCGCAGGTCGCGATCACGGCGATCAAGCCGCTCGGCGAGATCGTTCTAGCGACCGCTCCCGTACGAGTCATTTTGGGGCCCGTAGTGTCCCAAGCGGGCAACTGCATGTCAAGCGGATCAGGACGGGCCGCGGGCGCCGCACCTAAGGCCGGCGCCCGCGTTCGAAGACTAGCCCTTAGGGCCGACCAGGTCGCTCATCGCCGGCACGTTTGCCGTATCGCACGTGAAGCCCAGGCAGCCCAGCTGCCAGCCGTCCTGAATCGTGCGCAGCAGCGAGTAGTGGTTGTACGAAACGCTCGAGGCGCGAGCTGCGTGGTCGGAGTGCGAGATGACCAGCGTGACGACATGCCCGCCGCCTTGGCCTGCGACTGAGTCACAGCAGCCGGAGTCGTCGCCGAATCCGCCGAAGCCACTTCCAGTGAAGTCGCTCTC
>Ga0070708_100003048_pt1 | contig 13012 bp, 6 predicted proteins | sample KBSK5503metaG_FD_65469 | JGI IMG/M metagenome (GOLD analysis project Ga0070708, IMG submission 65469) | Corn, switchgrass and miscanthus rhizosphere microbial communities from Kellogg Biological Station, Michigan, USA - KBS K5-50-3 metaG | ecosystem: Host-associated > Plants > Roots >...
CTCTCTCTCTGGTGACTTCGAACTCTCCGAAGAGGTCCCCTGTAATGGTCAGGGCGCTCCCATCAGGGTGTTCGCAGGCGTAGCCAATTTTCCCCGTACGATCCTGGTAACGAATGATTTTCATGATGACCTTTTCGATGTCTGGAGCATTCTTAGAGCCCGGCTGGAGGTCCTGCCTCCAACCCTGGTGGTCACTGCAGTTTAGAATCGTGCTGGAAGAAAGGCTTCTACCTCCAGAGGTCCCGTCGTGCTGTGGCCGGATTCAAAGGAAAAATTTCCCAACGGTGGCTACTTTGAGCGTGCTAGACCCACCGAATCAAAATACAAATCTGTCTTTCACTTCGTCCCCAAGTTCATTCTTGGAGAATTTGGTGTCTCATTCCCGTCCCTTGATGGAAATAGAAATATGCTCCATGGTGAAGAAGCGCTCCAGGACGACTTTTTACTGCAAGGCTCCTCTCCGTACTCCTGTCGTCCTGTCGAGGGCACGGCAACGCCACGCGCCGACGATCTCAAAGACTGAGGATACGTGTGGATGAGACTGCGTGTGACGCCTTAGTCATGAGATCTACGGAAAACAAGATCGCTCGCTGCACCGAATCGCCTCCGCGGTGCCGTTCCCAGCTATTGCAGTTGAAATTGGTATGAGCCCGAACCAACACGGACCACGTACGAGCCTTGTTCCTGGTCGACATTGATAGGGTTTCCGCTTTCGGTAACCTTGGCATTATGAACAAGTGGCAAGAAAACCTTCGCCGTAGTGTTCGCGGGGAACGTAACCTTTAACGAAAATGGTCCACTCGGTGTGCCAGTCCATTCGCTGATAATTTTTCCGTAAACGGAATCGTATTCTCCGCGCGCCTGAGTAATACCCGCACCGAGGCGCGGATGAATGATGATTTCGCCAAAGCCAGGGGTATTGACCGTCGTGTCGATTCCTGCGACGTATCGATAGACCCAAGCGAGAACGGACCCGAAAGCGTAGTGATTGTACGAGTTCATGGCCGGATCGCCAGTGTCGCCATTCCAGCGCTCCCACCACGTGGTTGCACCCTTCGAAAGCATATATCCCCAAGAGGGATAGGTATCGTTCAGGAGCAAACGGTAAGCCACATCCACTCGGCCGTGGTCTGCCAGTGTGAACAGAAGAAATGGAGTACCCAGAAATCCCGTGGACAAATGCCAGTTATGGGCCTCTATGTCTTTCACTAAGTTCGTTACCAAGGCAGGCTCAAGCGTTTCGGGAGCCATCTTCGTGTAGAGTGCAACTACGTACGAAGTCTGGGTTCCAGTTCCAACCTCGCCGTTCTCCTTAATGTAGGCTTTCTGAAAAGCAATCCGAATGTTGTCTACGAGATCGGCGTAGCGCTTTGCGTCATCTTGCTTGCCGGTTGCCTGGGCCATTTGTGACATCATGTTTGCAATGAGCGCCCAATATGCGGTTGCCAGGAGGTCCTTAGAGGTGTTGGGATCGGGCGCCAGCCAATCGGCGAAATTTGGACCCACACCCTTCACTCGAAGGAAATCCGGATTTGCATCCTGGATGAATTTCATCCACCGCTGCATCGAGTCCCATTTTTCTTCAACCAGGCGTTTGTCTCCGTACTGCAGCCAGGTAGTCCAAGGCACGATAACGCCTGCATCTCCCCAGCCCGGAGCGCCCACCATTCCTTCACTCCAGGCCGAAGTACCTGCGGAACCTTCGCCGCCAGAAGGCAACAGATTAGGAGAGACGTTGGTGAAAGCACCTTGCGGTGTTTGCGCATCTGACACGTCATCCATCCACTTCCGCGAGAATGCGGCAACGTCGAAATTGTAGCTGCCTGTGCGCCAGAAGACGCCAGCGTCTCCCATCCATCCGAGCCGCTCGTCGCGTTGCGGACAATCCGTCGGGATGCTTACGAAATTTCCACGTTGTCCCCACAGTCCGATCGAATACATTTGATTGACTAATGGGCTTGACGTAGACAGTTGTCCAGTCGTGTTTCCCGTTAAGCTAGTGGTAACTTCGCCGGTCAGGGAGGCCAGCGTCGGCTGCCCGGGATACCCAGTAACTTCTACGTAGCGGAAACCGTGAAACGTAAACCGCGGAGTGTAGGTTTCTTCGCCACCTCCTCTCAGAATGTAGGTATCCGTCGCGTCGGCATTGCGCAGATTTTCCGTGTAGATAGTGCCGTCCGGATTGAGCCTTTCGGCGAAACGTAACCGCACTCTGGTTCCAGCCGGTCCTGTCGCTTTCAGCGTCACCCATCCCACCATGTTTTGAGACATGTCGAAAACGTAGGCATTCCCGATCGGGGTGACGGTCTTGGGCTGCAAGGTCTCACTGACGTGGACTGGAGCAGACATCTGACTCGAAAGACTGATCGGTGACGATTCCGGTGGGATCGCCGTTTCCCAGCGCGCGTCGTCAAAAAGGGGATGATCCCATCCAGGTTGTTCCAGGCGCGCATCGTAAGTTTCGCCGGCATAGATTTCAGAGCGGACGGTTGCAGATTGCGAAGCCTTCCATGATCCGTCCGTCACAACGGTGTCGTGAGTGCCATCGCTGTAGTCGATTTCGAGCTGCGCATACAAGCGGTTCGGAGGCGGGAAGAAGTGAGCGCCTTCCCACGTGAGACCGCTCCCGTACCACCCGTCACCAAGAATCGCACCGATTACGTTTTCGCCTCGCGCCAACTGGCTGGCAACATCGTAGGTTTGATAAAGCACCCGTTTGCGATAGTCCGTGAAGTCAGGGGTGAGAACGTCATGACCTACGGGTTGTCCGTTGATGGATATACGATAGCTGCCGAGAGCCGAGACATACAATCTTGCCCTCAGGACAGCTTTGGGGACATTCAACGGGCGCCGGAAGAGGGCAGCAGGCTGCGGGAAGGGAGGTGGATCGCCCATTTTTGTGCCGCTTCGGTCAGCGACTACTTTCGCTCTCTTCCATTTCGTCTGATTTTCTACTCTCGAGCGCCAGCGGGTTCCACTCGGAATGCGCACGGTCTTTCCATTTGCATAAGAAATCTTCAGCAGTGCTGCGAGTCCAGCTTTCACGGTTTTGATCCCAGCTTCCGGTCCAGACGCAGCAGCTTCTGGCACGGTGACAGTGACTTCAATCGTGTTTTTTCCGGTCACCAATCGGTCCGTGATGTCCTCCCGGTCAAATTCCTTCCATCCTTTCTTCGCTCCGATTGGCTGTCCGTTCAGGGCTGATTTAAAATCGCCTTGAGCAAGGACAAATAGAGCGGCGTCCTTTGGCTTTTCGTGAATTTTGGTCTCCAAGCGGAAAACCGCGATGGTCTTCGGCGGTACACTCAAAGCGTCTTGTCCTGGAGCCCAGATCCAGCGCATTCCCGCTCGGTCAGCACCATCTTCCGGGTTGTTCCGGCTGATCCATTGTGCCTTCCAATCGGCTTTATTGAGCAGGCCCATCTCCCACCAGGCTGACTCCGCTGACTCGGACTGCTGCCCGTGGTCATCCCAGACACGCACGGTCCAGTAATATCGTTTCCCAGATTCCAATTTTGTCCCGCCATAAGCGATTCCGAGAGACTCCCCGGAATTCGTCTTCCCGCTATCCCAAACGTCAGGATCGTTCTTCCGCAAGCGATCAGCACTGCTCGCCACGAGGATCTGATATGCCGCTTGCCGCCAGTTCCGTTCTGTGTTGTCGCTTTGCCAGAATAAGCGGGGCGCAGCAATGTCAATTCCGAGGGGGTTCTCCAGGTATTCGCAGCGAAGATGTACCGGTGCTGCGTGCGCAATCACTGTCAGAGTCACGAAAACTGACAGCTTTCGTATGAACTGAATCTGTGTCAAAGCTTCCTCCTAGAAGCTGGCACGAACGGTGGGCGACCTCCAAGCCTCAACTCTCTTCTTGGCCGAATCAGCGGGATCAAGCTTGAGTTCGCCAGAAGTAATAAAGCTCAATCTGCTCTGACCTTCACGTCCACAACACCAGGTTTTTTCTCGCTGAGGGAGTCAGAAACTATTAATTTCATTTCTTTTCACCAGATTTTTAGCAGCTGAATCCCCCGTCAATGATGTGGACCTGACCTGTTGTGTAGCTGGATTCATCAGAGGCTAGATAAACCGCCAAGGCTGCAATCTCCTCAGGAGAACCAATTCGCCCCATGGGTTGCCGGGCCACAAATTCAGCGTAGACCGTTTTCACATCCCCCTGCGCCGCGATTCGTTCGTCTAACGAAGGCGACTGTACGGTTCCAGGACAGATTGCATTACAACGAATTCCCTGGCGGATGAAATCAATCGCGATTGCCTTGGTCAGTCCAATCACGGCCGCCTTTGTGCTTCCATAAACGAACCTGTTTGGCGCAGCTTTCACACTGGAGGCGGCGGAAGACATATTAATGATGCTGCCTTTGCCCGCTTGCAGCATGGCGGGAAGAAAAGCGCGGCAGCTTCGATACATGGATTTGACGTTTAGGTCGAACGAAAAATCCCAATCTTTTTCGGCACAGTCGAGGATGGTCCCGTGATGAACAAATCCCGCACAGTTGAACAGTACCTCGATTGGTCCCAACTCACCGGCCAGTACTTCGACGGCTCGTAAATCCAAAACATCCAACCGGCGAATGCGAATACTGGGCCGATCGTTATTTAGTTTCTGAAGGGCCGATTCGTTGATATCGGTGGCCCACACCGTGGCACCCTCGTCGGCAAAGGCGATTGCCGTCGAACGCCCTATGCCCTGTGCCGCAGCAGTGACCAACGCCACTTTTCCTGCCAATCTGCCACTCATCTTTCGCTTCCTTACTTAATGTGATTCGCGCGGGACTTCGTGACCCCGACAACCTGTGAGGAAATCAAAATCTGCGCCCGTGTTTGCCTGCATAACGTGTTCGATGTAGAGCTGTTGATATCCACTATTTATGTTGTTCTGCCGAGGCTTCCAACCCGCCTTTCGCCGTTCCAGTTCCTGTTGAGAAACATCAAGATGGATCCGCCTCGCTGCCACGTCCAGCGCAATCATGTCGCCGTCCCGCACCACAGCTAAATTCCCTCCGACCGCAGCTTCCGGGCAGACGTGAAGGACTACGGTGCCATATGCGGTGCCGCTCATGCGCGCATCGGAAATACGCACCATGTCGGTAATTCCGCGTTTAAGAATCTTTGAGGGCAGGGCTACGTTGCCGACCTCCGCCATGCCGGGATAGCCCTTTGGACCGCAGTTCTTGAGGACGAGAACACAATTCTCGTCCACATCCAGATGCGGATCATCAATGCGCTGCTTGTAGTGCTCAATATTTTCAAACACGACGGCACGACCGCGATGACGCATCAATTGCGAAGAAGCAGCAGAGGGCTTCAGCACTGCGCCATCGGGCGCCAAGTTGCCACGCAGCACTGCGATGCCGCCATGCTCTACTAAAGGCTTATCAAACGGGCGAATGACTTCAGCGTTCCAATTGGGAGCGGTCTGGCAATTCTCCCAAATTGTTTTGCCATTCACGGTCAAAGCGTCTCGATGGATCAGGTTGTTCTCTCCGAGCGCGCGAATGACTGTCGGCAACCCGCCTGCATAGTAGAAGTCTTCCATAAGGAAGCGACCTGAAGGCATGAGATCGACCAGGGTGGGAACCTCTCGACCTAGTTTGTCCCAGTCGTCGAGACTGACTTTTTGGCCGATCCTTCCAGCGATGGCTAGTAGGTGAATAACCGCATTGGTCGAACCACCCACAGCGCCGTTCACACGAATTGCATTCTCGAATGCTTCACGGGTCAGGATGCAGGAGATGCGAACGTCTTCACGCACCATTTCGACAATACGCCGACCTGCAACATGGGCCAGCAGCAACCGCCGCGAATCGACCGCCGGAATGGCTGCGTTATGCGGAAGAGCGAGACCGAGCGCTTCCATCATCGACGCCATAATTGAAGCTGTCCCCATGGTCATGCAGTGGCCAGCTGAGCGCGACATACAGGCTTCGGCTTGCCCCAAGTCTTGCAGACTCATAGTGCCGACTCTTAGTTCTTCGTTGAATCGCCAAACAGCTGTTCCCGAACCAATATCCTGACCGCGGTATTTACCGTTCAGCATCGGCCCGCCGGAGACAACCAACGCAGGAACATCGCAACTGGCAGCGCCCATCACCAGGGATGGCGTGGTCTTGTCGCAGCCGCACAACAGCACCACACCGTCTACCGGGTTGGCGCGGATCGACTCCTCGACGTCCATGCTCACCAGGTTGCGAAACAGCATCGCAGTGGGCCGAATGTTTGTCTCGCCGAGCGACATAACGGGGAATTCCACAGGGAATCCTCCCGCTTCCCAGACGCCGCGTTTGACGTGATCGGCGATCTGTCGAAAATGCGCATTACACGGTGTGAGTTCTGACCAGGTGTTACAGATGCCGATCACCGGCCGTCCATCAAACACGTCGTCGGGCAATCCCTGATTGCGCATCCAACTTCGGTGCACGAACCCGTCTTTGTCCGCTTTGGCAAACCACGCGGCCGATCGATAGGTGCGTTTTTCATTGGGCACGGAGCTAGTCCTTTCCTTCGCGCTCGTGAGGAACGGCGCCGAACGGACATAGTACAACCGGCGGAAGGGTTTTCGACATGTCGCAAACGTGTTTAGGACAAGAAGGTCTCGGTTGCCTACTCAACCTTCTTATAGAGGATGACCGCTGCTCCAGGTTTCGCACCAATTTTTACAGGTAAGCCATGGTGCATCAGTTCGTTGCCAGAAGTAGTTATCAGGACCCCTGCATCTAGATCAGAGATTTTGTAGCTTGCCCTGGGGTCGAGGCCTCGCAAACGCAAAATTTTCCTCGAATCGTCATTTTTGGTCCGGCGGAATGCCTGGATCATGCCGTCACCTTCTTCGGGCCGATTGAATTGCCAAGCTGCCCATTCGAAAGCCGCGCTCAGTTCGCTAGCGTCAGGATTGCAGTCGGCCTTGGAGCTGCAGGGCAACAGCGGATAGTAGTCGCCGTAATAATAAGGACGTAGACGTTTTAAATTTGCGATCTCAGTACGAAGCCAATCGAAGGGAAAGTTCGGCGGGATGAACGTGCCGATCTCTTCTCTGGTTCCGGAAACGTTGAACAGTGCGAACGCCAGCCCGGAACTCGATCCACTGAGAAAATGATAGTTGTCCTGAGCGCGAATCTGAAGAATGGTTCCAAAGTGTGGCCGCCAGTAAGCCAAACCTTCCGTGCTGACCTGGTTCCCAATAGGGTCGGAATCGGGCGCGACCGTATAGTCAGCCCGGCTTAAGTCGACGCCGCGCGTAATCGTATCCAGATCGCCGCGCTGGACAATATCCAAGATCAGCCGCGGATGCCCGCGGCGTAGCTCATCCCAAAACTCCAGCAGACCTTCCACGTAGCGGATCTCCGTGATCCCCTGTCGTTCGCGGGTGTCCGCCTGAGCCCAGAAAGGTGCAAGTGCGAAGTTGCAGTCCTGGCGGAAAATGTCGATACCTTCTTTCATAATCAATTCCGACATCGAATCGATCATCGCCTTCCTCGCCGTTGGGTTGCCGAAGTTGAACAGTCGGAACTTGACGTAAGGCCGGTCAATGTGTCCGGCAAAGTTGGTACCTTCCTCTCCGATAAACCAATCCGGGTGCTTCAGAGTCCACGGAGTTCCAATCACCGCGCGCTCCGGTTCAAACCAGAGTAGATACGTCATCCCTTTGGCGTGCGCTGCGTCGCTGATGGGTCTCAAGCCATTTGGATTTGGAACTCTGTTGACGCGCCAATTTCCCGCATGCAGGAACCAGTCCTCGCCGCCGAACACCTGAAATTCATCAACTGCGCGATCTTCGCCGTACCACCCCGCATCCATCCAGAAGTTTTCGAATCCCAGGTTTTCCTTCGTGACTTGGTCGAGCAGCCGCAAGCTCGTGGAAGTCTTCATGCCGCCCCATCCCAGGTGTGACACTGGTAAGACTACTGGCTTCCCGTCGTAGTGTGGAGTGTGATACTTCAGGACATGACGCCGCAAAATGTTATGTGCATCAATTTCATCACCTTCCCATTGCGACAGAAGAACGAGCGGAGTGCGAATTTCCTCGTCGGGATGGAGAGAGAGATGCGTATTTTGCATTCCGGCCCTGACTCCAATCGCTTCTTCAGTCGATCGGGAGAAAGAGATAGCCCAGTTACCCGCCCATCCCACTGCGCCGATCAGGCCGCGGCCTTCCATGCGGATGTCAAAGAATGGGATTGCCTCACCCGTCTTGCCGCCGCCTTCGTTCGAAATGCGAAAGTCTTCCAGTTGATTCAGCGGTTTTTTGCGTAATGCGTAGGTGTCCATGCCTCCGGCACCGCGGGAATAGATAATAGTGGGGATGCCACTGCCCGCAACTGGCACAGACAAATCGAGGGGGTAAACTTCCTCAAGAATTGGGGTATCCGCTTTGCCTTCGTTTTTAAAGTATGCTGTCCACTCCACCACGGGTGAGTTGGAGAATTCCACGGCAACAATGCGAACCTGAAGACCAGTTTTCGGATCAGTCCAGACGACCACGTGTTGAGTGCGTTCGGCGTCAAGTTGCTGGGCATCCGTCTTCCTCCGCCAGTCCTTGAGCAGTGCGTCCGATGCTTTCCGGTCGTACGCGAACGAGAATGGCAACTTCGACGCGACATTCAGCAGATGGTCCTTCAACCATTTTTTGCCAGTTGCCTGGCTATCAGCGGCTTTGCTGTCCGTCGACAAAATAATGACATTAAGGCCGATGGCTGCGATAGCAAGCCACACTCTCAATTGGGTTCGCGTGACTCTTTTCATCTGCATTGGTGTTCTCTCCACTTAGGCCTTTCGAGTCCCTAGCAACACCACTTCCGACGTGGCTGGGCGCGCCAGCGAAACCGTAATCCCTTTGGAAAGCAAATCGCTGCCTGATGCCTGAACGGTTTGATTTCGGTTTACGAAGGTCATTTCATAATCAGCATCCCTGCGAAGTCCGCGAAGCGGCAGCTGCACGGCCTCTTGCTTGCTCTCGGCCTGAAACACAAGCAATACCGACTGATCGGCAGAAGTCGAGACGAACTGGACCGCCTGAGCCTGGTCCTTCGCACCATCCAACAGGTGGTAGCAGTCATCCTGCAACAGATGGCGGTAGCGCTTGTAGACGGGAATGTTCCGCCGCGCGGCTTCCAGTATCGACTCGGGAAAAAGTGAGACTCGCTCTTTCAACTGTCCGAGAATCGTGCCGAAGCCAAACAAACAGGCCATGCGGCTACGAAAGATGGTGTCGAGCGCCGAAGGATCGCTTGCACTTTCTAATAGTGCTTTGTCTTCTGCCACGATCCATCCGCCGTTGTCCGCGCTGGGGTAGAGATAACTTGCCAGCATGGCATTGTGGCGTACGTGCTCCGATGGGTAGCTCGCGTCACTCAGCCAATTCGATCGAATCGTGCGTGCCAGCCCATAGTCGAGCCGGCTGCCGTATCCGCACTGCTCCAGCACGAGATTGGGAAACGTGGCGTGCAGGTGATCGAAGACTTGATATTGCCCAACAAGTGAAGCGTAGCTCGCATCCCCAGCTTGGTGGCCGTGATCGGCACGATTGCAATTTGCTGGACTTCCGGGAATTCCCGAGTTGTCCCACTTCAGCCAATCGAGTCGATATTCACGAACAATACGTGTCAGCTCTTTCTTCAGAAAATCGATGTAGTCAGGACACCCCAGACACACGTGATGCACCGAGCTCTCCCAGCCTTCGGGGTGCAGCGTCTGCTCTTTGCCATCAATATGCGCCGCCCATCTTCTGGGAATGGTGATACCCAGGATCCGGCTGTCGATAACATTTGGGCCAACCCACAAACCAAACTTCATCCCTGTCGCATGTACTCGACGCGAGATAGCCGCAAGACCCATGGGAAACTTCTCTCGATCATCTTTGTAGTTGCCCAGGCCGCAGCCCCAGTCACCCGTACCTTTCTTGGAAGAAGCGACATACCACGAGGCATCATGAACAAAAATGTCCACTCCGAGTTTGGCCGCAAAATCCACTTCCAGCAGCAACGCATCCTCAACGCCTTTGGCGTCCGTCGCCCAGAAGTCGTAAACCACCCACGGCCACTTTTTTAGCGGAGTCGGGAAAACATGCCGTTCCAGATAATGGCGTGCTGTGAGGAACGCTTGCTCGCGATCGCCAGACGCTAGGCCAAGAAATACACGTGGCGCCGAAAGCTTTTCGCCAGCTGCCATCTCGTGGGTCAGATCGGCGAAGTCGACGCTTAACCATCGGCCGTTGGCATTTTTTTCAATGCGGTAGCGCCAGCCGCGCTCCCATTCGATCCCGACCAGAAGAAACTCGCCTTCGTCGACCGCTTCCAGCAGCAGGAGACCGCCATGTTGCGGCGCGTTCCAACCGCCTCCGGTAAAGCTGATCGAGCCATCGACCCGCATGGTCTCCAGTCGGTACTCGTCACGGCGGACAGCATGCACGCGCAACGGTCCGAGGTTGTCTCTCAATGCGAAACGGAAAGGCCCGAATGTCGTCACGGCAGTGCGTGGAGTCTTCGCGGTATTTTGAAACTCCGTCTGGAATTCCAGAATCGGTGCATCGTTGAAAGCCTGAAGCGTAGTCTTGGCGTTAACTTCACCCGCCTTGGCTTGCGAGACAAACTCAAAACGGTTGCTCGCCCCTACTCGTTCCCGCGTTGCCGGCTGACATATCCACGGCTGAAGCGATTCTCCGGACGCAGTAAATATGGGATCAAGTGAGGTCCCCGAGCGGATCCATTCAAACCGTGTCTCGGGATTATGCAGTGAGTGGAGTTGAGCAATGCCTCCCCGGGAAACCTGCATCGTGAGCGCGAAGCCATGAGATACGAAACTTACCTCGTCTACCGCGGCTCCGCCCGCGGTTTGGGGTGCGGCGGCTGAAAGGAGTAATCCACCCGTCAGCCGGATAAATTCACGCCGGTCCATGCCGGCCGGCTTCGAAATATTTTTCATTGATCGGCCTCTACAGGAACAATTAACGGGCTTGTTCGAGAAAGACCAAGTCGCTGCTGTACTTGCCCGGCAACTTGATCATCAGTCCTGTATTCATGAGTTCGTTTCCGGAGTAAGTAGCATCTGGAGTGGAATGGTCTTCAGTGCGCACTTTGTATTTCGTGTTCGGCTCCAGCCCCTTAAGCGCGACGTGCATTTCCTGTTCGTCGCTGTTGGGACGGAAGATGTATAACGTGCCATCCTTCAAACTGGCACTCCAATAGAACATTCCGTCCCAGTGGTAGCCGTCCGGCCGCGGCAGAATGTGGTGGACTTGTGCGTCCCTCAATATCGGGCGCACCCAGGATTTGTAAATATCCGTTGCTCTCTTAACGCCGTCTCGTTGTTTCTGCGTCCAGGTTGCGCTGTGAGTGGGATCAATCTGCCACTGGTTCATCATGGAAGAGCGCCAAAAATACGGCTCCGGCGCATCGGAAACCGTATCGTAAAAATTCTCGTACGTGTAGTTCATCAGCGCAGCGGGTGGGAACGCAAAAGTTGAATCGTAGGTACCCTGACGATTTGGCAAGGAGGAAAGCGTGTCATTCATTGCAATAGTGTGGACCCGTTTAATATTTCCGAAATCCTTTATATGCCCCGAACCGGAGCATCCTTCGTTGATCAGGTTCGGAAATTTATTCAGCAACGCTTCCTGCACCGCGTAATAACCCAGGGTGGACCAATAGCTCACGTCCACTCCGTAATGATGGCGGTGTGTGCTCTTGTCGCAGCTAGTCACAATGGGGGTGTAATCGGTCTTGAAATAGTCGATGTTGTATTCGGCGACCACGCGCTGGGTTGCCTGTTTTACCCACTCCAGTGCGGGATCAAAGCCCAAGTCAATCAAAGCCCCCCAGTTGATGTTACCCTCCGGATCCAGTTTCGGAGGCCCGATAAACCAATCTGCGTACTTTTTCACATTAAGCGCCCTAGGGTCATTCGAACCAGAACCCTGGGTGTAAGCCATCCAAAGGCCAAACTTCATGTTGTGGCTGTGAAGATATTCCTCGATCGGCTTGTGACCGTGCGGAAAGCGTTTTGGATCCCAGAACCAAGCTCCCGACTGCGGAAACCACATGGCGTCGACCACGAAAGTCTCAAATCCTAACTCATGAGCGAGAGCTGCGCTCTTCATGACTCCGGTTTCTTCCGCGTCGTTGCCTCCGCTGTCGAGATAGAGGTTATACGCCAAGCTCGGATACTCGTATCCCTGGGGAAACCGCGGCACTAACTTTTCCATCACAAAGCGATGCAGGCTGTAACTGCCATCGTCGATATCGCCGGTGTAGCAGCCCACAAAAGCTGCCGGAACTAAAAAAGTTTCTCCAGCGAGAACATCTGTCTTGAATTCCGGCACGTTCCCTACTTCAATCCCTATCCGCGCGGGAATGGCATCAGTGGCTTGAGCCGCCGCTTGCTGTCCCTCGGGATGAATGCTGTGAAAACGGATTCTGCCAATCCCCGAGAATTCCCATCCCACATAAAGTCCATACGAGGTGCCGACTTGCAGCGCCAGCCACGGTACAGGGCTCGCACCATCGTTGGGATTGCTAGTGAGGGTTTCATCGGAATTTCTTCCCACGCTGCGGGTGAACGTACCGCCTTCGGTAGTGGCGTTGCCAGCACCCCGCCTGATCCACCAGGCATCGAGCGATTCGTTCGTCGGAATTGCCACTGAGTTCAGTACCAGAGAGTCCTGGTGGCCAATGGTGATGGCAGAGCCGGAATTGTTGGTGATCGTCAGCCAATGCTCCACGGGCCCGCGGCCGGTTTGGGCCCGCCAGATCGACTGCAGCTCAAGCTTGGGGGCGGAGTTTGTGAACCGCAGCACCAACTCTCCGCGCTTGTGATCGAATTCACCACTCTGGTATTGCCACTTTGTTGGAAGAGAAGAGCTTTGGTGTATGACTGAAGGGAGCAAAACCTCGGGTACCGGCGCGAGTAGCCAATTCGAATTATGCTTTACCGCACCGATATGAGTTATGAGGGGGACTCCATTTTGTATTGCCACTTCGATCACAGTGTCATCCGTGCTTAGACG
>Ga0070708_100003049_pt1 | contig 13009 bp, 11 predicted proteins | sample KBSK5503metaG_FD_65469 | JGI IMG/M metagenome (GOLD analysis project Ga0070708, IMG submission 65469) | Corn, switchgrass and miscanthus rhizosphere microbial communities from Kellogg Biological Station, Michigan, USA - KBS K5-50-3 metaG | ecosystem: Host-associated > Plants > Roots >...
CGCGGCGCAGGCCGCTCATCCAGGCCGCCTTGCCGGCGAGCGCCCGGTCGAGCTGGCCGACCTTGATGGCCGAGCAGCAGTTCTCGGGGTCGATCTTCCAGAGCTCTTCGTCGTGGATCGGCACCGTCATCATCCGCAGGTTCAGCCCGTAGCGCCGGCGAACCCGCTCGACCGTGTCGAGCGTCTCCGGGAAGTGGTACCCGGTGTCGATGAAGACGATCTCGATGTCGGAGTCGACCGAGAGCGCCAGGTCGATGAGCACCGCGTCGGTCATGGAGGCCGCCAGCGCCAGCCGGGGATGGAACATGTCCACCGCCCACTCGATGACGTCGGTGGCCGGCGCGATCTCGAAGTGCTCGCTCAGCTCGGCGAGCTCGTTGTTGGTGAGGCGGATCCGCTCGAGCATGTCTATGACCCCGCGCACTCGCCGGCGCCGACTTCGGCAGAGAACGGCCCGGTCTCGTCGAAGTCGACGTAGAAGTCGGGGGCCTCGTCAGGCGTCGGGAACTCGTCGAGGTCCTTGAGGGAGGGAGCGATCGCCGCCGCGCCGCCGCTGCGGTCGAGCCAGCCGGCGAAGGTCTCGCCCGCCGTGCGCTCGGCAGCAAACTGACCGACGACCCGAACCGTTGCCGCGCCGGCGTTCTTGGCGGGAAGCCGCAGCGCCTTCTGGCCGAAAGCGATCTCCATCTTGCTGACATGGCCGCCGAGCAGCAGCTGGTACCCGGGGGCCGAACGACCGTGGGCCCGGCGCTCCACGCCCACGAACCCGATGTCGGCGATGTGGTGCTGGCCGCACGAGTTGGTGCAGCCCGAGATGTTCACCCGCACGCCGCCGACGTCGGCCAGTCCGGCGTTCTCGAGGGCGACGCCGATGTCGGACGCCAGACCGCGTGACTGCGTGACCGCCAGGTTGCAGGTGTCGGCGCCCGGGCACGACACGACGTCGCGTGCCAGCTCGGCGCCCGGCTGCGCCATGCCGATGGCATCCAGCCGGCGGTAGAGATCGGGCAGCTGGGCCTCGCTAAGGCCTCGGAAGACGACGTTCTGGCGGTTGGTGACCCGCACCTCGAGGTCGAGATCGCGCTGGATCTGTGCCAGGGCACGGAACTGCTCGGACGTCACGTCACCGAGGCGGGCGTAGGCGTAGGCCGACACCGTGCCCTTGGCCACGCCCCGTACGACGTTCGCTTCCTGCCAGCGCTGCTCGGGATCGGCGGCCGACAGCCGCAACGGAACATGCGGGCCCTGCCCGACGGGCGTGGGCGTGACCGCGGTGGCGATGCCCGCGGGCTTGTCGCCCCGCTCGACCACGACATCGGGGATCCCGCCCGCCCAGGTGGTGGCGGCTAGCAACAGCTTTCGCTCCTTGAGGATCCGAGCCCGCAGGTCGTCGATCCCCATGGTGTCGACCAGCCACTTCATCCGGGCCCGCAGCTTGTTGTCGCGGTTGCCGTAGTGGTCGAAGGTGCGGAGCACGGCTTCGAGCGTCGGCAACAGCTCCTCGCGGGGCGTGAACTCCTCGAGGGCCTGCGCCGGGTGGGGGTTGGCGCCCAGTCCGCCGGCCACGAAGACTCGGAACCCGGGCTCGACCGTCCCGTCCTCTCGGGGGCGCATGACGGCCACCACGCCGATGTCGTTGAACATCGCCTGGCCGCAATCGGTGGCGCAGCCGGAGAAGTTGATCTTGAACTTCCGGGGGAGGCGCTGCGCGTACGGATGGCGGAGGAAGTGGCGGAACGCCGCCTCGGCCCACGGACTGATGTCGAGGACCTCGAAGGGGCACGCCCCGGCGAGGTGGCAGCCCATCACGTTGCGGACGGTGTCGCCGCAGGCCTCTCGGGTAGTAAGCCCCACGGCGGCGAGGTCGCGCATCACATCGGTGGCGTGCTCCAGCTGCACGAAGTGGAACTGGATGTTCTGGCGGGTGGTGATGTGGCCCCAGCCGCGCGAGTACGTGTCGGCGATGTGAGCCAGCATCTCCAGCTGGTCGGGGAGAAGGGAGCCGTAGGGCACCTTGACCCGCACCATCTGGTTGTGGCCGCCCTGGCGCTGACCGTAGATGCCGTTGTTCAGCCGGAAGATGCGGAAGACGTCCTCTTCGATCTCACCGGCGAGGTAGCGGGAGAGCTGGCGTTCGAACTTGTCGATGTCGGCCCGTGCTGCGGGGTCGATTTCCCTCGTGAGCATGCAGACTCCGAACGGGTGGCGGCCAGGACAAGTGAAGCATTCCTGACTAACCCGATCAAGTTTTGGGCAAATTCCCGGCGGAGGCGAGAATTTGCCCGCTGGGGCGAAAAATCGGCTACCGGAGGGCTTCGGCCAGCTTGAAGGCCAGATCGAGGGACTGGCGGGCGTTGAGGCGGGGGTCGCACATGGTGGTGTAGAGCTCGCCCAGGTGCTCGTCGAGGATCTCCTCGGCGCCACCGAGGCATTCGGTGACGTTCTCGCCCGTAAGCTCGATATGGACGCCACCGGGCCAGGTGCCGGCTTCACGGTGGGCGGCGAAGAAGCGCCGGATCTCCCCCATGACGTGGTCGAAGTGGCGGGTCTTGCGCCCCGAGGAGCTGGTGAAGGTGTTGCCGTGCATGGGGTCGCACGCCCACACGACCGGATGCCCGCTACCCGCCACCCCCTCGAGCAGCGGAGGCAGCACCTCGGCGACCCGCTCGGCACCCATGCGGGTGATCAGCGTGAGCCGGCCGGGGATGCGGTCGGGGTTCAGCGCCTCGCACAGTGCCAGCGTCTCGTCGACGGTGGCGGTTGGCCCCAGCTTCAGACCGACAGGGTTCTTGATGCCCCGCAGGAACTCGACGTGGGCTCCATCGGGCTGGCGGGTGCGCTCGCCGATCCAGAGCATGTGCGCCGAGCAGTCGTACCAGTCGCCGGTCAGTGAGTCCTTACGGGTGAGGGCCTCTTCGTAGGGAAGGAGGAGGGCCTCGTGGCTGGTCCAGAACTCCACCTGGTGCAGGGTGGCTTCGGCGCCGAGGTCGATCCCGCACGCGGCCATGAAGCGCATGGCCCGTTCGATGCCGGCCGCCACGGCTTCGTATTCGCGGCCCTGCCGGCTCTCGGCCACGAACTGCTGGTTCCAGGAATGCACCTGGCTGAGGTCGGCGAAGCCGCCGGTGGTGAACGCCCGCAGCAGGTTGAGGGTCGAAGCCGACTGGTTGTAGGCGGCGACCATCCGCTCGGGGTCGGGGACCCGGGCCTCGGCGGTGGCTTCGTCGCCGTGGAGGATGTGGCCGCGGAAGGACGGCAGCTCCACATCGTCGACGACTTCGACGGGAGACGACCGGGGCTTGGCGAACTGCCCGGCGATGCGCCCGACCTTCACCACGGGCACGCCCGAGCCGTAGGTCAGCACCACGGCCATCTGCAGGATGACCTTCAACTTGTCGCGGATCGAGTCGGCCGAGAACCCGTCGAAGGATTCCGCGCAGTCGCCTGCCTGTAACAGAAATGCCCGCCCCTCACCGACGGTCGCCAGCGCCGCCATGAGGCGGCGGGCCTCGCCGGCAAATACCAGGGGAGGCAGGCTCGAGAGATGCTTGCCGACCCGCCCGGCCTCCTCCTGGTCGAGCCAGTCGAGCTGCTGCGCCGCAGGCCGCTCGCGCCAAGACTCCCGGGACCACTCCACGGCGTCAAGGTTACTGACGCAGGTAGCTTCGCCCTGACGTGGCTACGAGGATCGGCGTGTTCGGTGGCACCTTCGATCCGGTGCACGTGGGCCACGTCGCTGCCGCCGCGACCGTCCGGCACGTCCTCGGCTTGGACCGCGTGCTGCTCGTCGTGGCCAACGATCCCTGGCAAAAGCACGGACGGGGCCCCATCACCCCAGCCGAGGATCGCCTCGCGATGGTCGCGGCCAGCGTCGAGGGCCACGACGGGCTGGAGGCGAGCAGATTGGAGCTCGACCGGGGTGGTGTCTCCTACACCGTCGACACGCTTCTCGAGCTGCGGGCGGCGGCTCCGACCGTCGAGCTGTACGTCATCGTCGGCGACGACGTGGCCGGCGAGCTGCACACCTGGCACCGAGCCGAAGACCTGGCGGCCATGGCCACGATCGTGACCGTGACCCGTCCCGGTGCCGCGCCGGCCGGGCTTGCGCCGCCGTGGCGGGTCGAGCGGGTCGAGATTCCGAGCCTCGACGTCGCGAGCAGCGACCTCCGGGCCCGGGCCGCCGAGGGCTTGCCCCTCGACGGCCTGGTCCCTGACGGGGCGATGCACTGGATCGCCCGCTGCGGTCTGTACGCTCCGGGGTAGATGACGGTTCAGGGAGCGGCGACGGGCGTGCGACCCCCGATGCCGGCCGTCATCGGGGCACTAAAGGCACCGAATCGGGGAGTGTGACCTGGACGAGATCAGGCAGTGGGTGACTGAGGCAGCACGGGCTGCGAGCGCGAAGGGGGGTGATGACACCGTCGTGCTCGAGGTCGGGGATCTTCTCGGTATCACCGACGCCTTCGTGATCTCGAGCGGGCACAACCGCCGGCAGGTCCTGACCATTTCCGATGAGGTGGAGGCGCGGGTACGCGCCGCCGGCGGGCCGTCGCCTCTGCGAGTGGAGGGCCGGGAGGACGCCCATTGGATCCTCCTGGACTATGGCGACTTCGTGGTCCACGTGTTCCTCGACGAGACGCGGCGGTTCTACGACCTCGAACGGTTGTGGGCCGACGCCCCTCGGTTCTATCCCGACGCCCTCGCGAACGGAGTGCGCGCCGCCGGCAACTAACCTTCCCGGCCGTGGGGCGGAGGGCGGTGTTGGCCGTCGCCATTGTGGGGGCTGTGGTGCTGTCGACGGCCACGCTCGTCGCGGCCGAGGTCGACCGTCGGTCGGCACGAACGCTGCCGTCGGGGACCTTCGTCGGCAAGGTCGACGTGAGCGGGCTGTCGTTTGGCGCCGCAGTGGCACGCGTCGAGGAACGGCTGGTTGCACCCCTGCGGGCACCGCTGAGGGTGGAGGCCGAGGGCTTCCAGGAGGACACCACCGCATGGGACCTGGGCTGGCGCCTCGATGCCCGCGCCGTCGTTCGCCAGGCCCTTCACCGGGCCCGCAGCCCCTGGCTGGCCACCCGGCTGTGGCGCCGCTGGCTCGGCCCCAACGAGGTGGTCGTGCGGGCCCGGCCGCAGTGGGTGCCCGGGCTGGTAGCGGGCCTCGTGGCCAGGGCGCAGCACGCGGTAGCGCTCGACCCGGTGCCGGCACGCATCGATACGTCGGGGGGCTGGGCGCAGGTACTGCCCGATCAGCCCGGACGGATGCTGGAGGAGGCTGTGGCCAAACAGGCCGTCGTACGCGCCGTCGAGCAAGGGGTGCCCGCGGTGACGCTGCCAGTGACGCAGTCGGTGGCCAACGTACGGGCGGCGGCGTTTTCGACGGTGATCCTGGTCCGTACCGGAGAGAACATGCTCTACCTGTACAACGACGGACAGATCGTGAAGTCCTGGCCGGTGGCTACCGGTACGGGCCGTTACCCGACGCCCACCGGCGTGTGGCGGCTCGTCGGCAAGCTCGTCAACCCTGTCTGGACCAACCCGAACTCCGACTGGTCGGCGCACATGCCGGCGACGATCGGGCCGGGCCCCAACAACCCCCTTGGGACCCACGCGCTGGCGCTGAGCGCCGAGGGGATCCTGATCCACGCCACGCCCGATGTCGGTTCGATCGGGTTCAGCGCCTCCCACGGCTGTGTGCGCATGGCCCCCGACGACGAAATCGACCTTTTCAACCGGGTGGGCGTGGGCACGCCGGTGGCGATCGTCAACGCCGGACCGCCCAAGCCCCGCACGGCGACGCCGGCTCCGGCGCCCCCCGCGCAGGCGCCCGCCACCCAGCCCGCCGCCACCGCAGCGCAGGACGCGGCCGTCCACTTCTGAGCTACACTGCCGACCCCTGGACTGGTTCGGTGCCAATGCCCAGGTTGACGTGACAAGGGGCGACCCTCCTCCCGGGTCGCCCCTTTGTCGTGACCGGTCTCGGGGAAAGACGTTAGGTCCTGTTAACACCCCGGTAACCGGATAAACGTGACAACTGGTCGCGGCTGTGGAAGCCTTATTCGACCAACGTCGGCGAACGGGCGCCGGCGTGACCCTGGGGAGGAAAGTCAATGCGGGACTCGAAGAGGCCGCGTATCTATGCGTTGGTCGCCTTGTTCGCGTTGGTCACAGCAACTGTGGGCGTCTTGGCGATCAGCGCAGCCTCGGCGCAGACGGTGCACTGCGCCGCTGGCGGCACCGGTGGAAACGGTGGCAAGGGCGGCATAGACGACGGTGGCTCCGGCGGCCCGGGCGCGGGCGGCGGCAACGGTGGTCGAGGTGGGTCTGCGGACACGCGCTCGTGCAACCAGAGCACCAACGGTCCGTACACGCCGACCCTCGAGTGCTCCGGCGGCGGCCGGGGGGGCCCGGGCGGCAACGGTGGGTACACGACGAGCGGCACGAACGGGATCGCGTTCAACGCGCAGCCCGGCGGGGTTGCGTTCGCCAACGGGCAGATCACCGATGCTGCCGGCAACAACATCGCCAACGGCTTCGGCGGTAACGGCGGGAGCGCGTTCGGCGGCAACGGTGGCCGCGGTGGCGGCGCCCACGGCGGCACCTGCAACCAGAACACGAGCGACGGCACGGGCGGCGGCTCGTCTGCCGGCGCCGGCCCGCGGTACGGCACGGGCGGTCCCACTGGCGCCAAGGGCGCCGTTGGTGGCCTCTCACTGGCGAAGACGGGATCGCGAGCCTTCGCCGAGATCGGACTTTCCGGTCTGGCGCTGGTTCTCGGCGGTGCGCTGCTGCTAGCGGCCCAGCCTCGGCGTCGCCTGCTGGCCAGGAGGTAGTCGAGGGCACACGCCCAGACGGTTCCCCCCAAGGGTGGACGAAGGAGCGGCTCGCGGAGCCGCTCCTTCGTCGCGTTAGCGTCGGTTCGTGGGCGTCCTCCAGACCCCGCTGCGCATCGGCTCGACCGTCGTCCGCAACCGCCTGTACCGGGCTCCGGTGCTCGAGGGCGCGGGCGGTGACACCCCGCCCCGCTGCCAGTACTCCAACCTCTGCGTCCCCGCGCAAATGCTCGGCATGAAAGGCGTCTGCTACAACCCCGCCGTCACGCGACGAAAGGCAGTCGCCTAAGCGGTTCAGCATTCGCACCAACCGCGTAATCGCGAGCCCACCGCACCCGCTTGATTTGGCCGTTGCGAGCAGGCGAGATTCGCAAGTGGCATTCGCGCTCCGGGACCGCGTCCACGGGGACAAGGAAGACCTGGTCGAGTTGCGGAGAGTAGACCCCGAAGAAGTCGGCTTCGCCGACGTAGCCCAGCCGCTCATTTCCGGTATGACTGCAGGTACAAAAGCTGATTGCGCCGTCCCGTGGACGCGACGTCTTGCACTGAACGCGATGGAAGCCGGAGCTGTCCTCAAAGACGAGATCGACGCGCGAATGCGGCGCGAAGAGCGGGAGATAGACGCGCTTGCCAGCCACAGCTAGCGCGAAGGCGACAGCGCGTTCAGCGCGTGCACCGACTTCTGAGGGTGTCATCTCCATGCCGACGAAGGTAGGTCGGGGGTACGACAGCAACGATGGGTAGCCAGGGCTGTCCGCGTGGTGTGCACGCTCTGGGCTGGGTGGAGCTGAGGGGAATCGAACCCCTGACTTTTTCCATGCCATGGAAACGCTCTACCAACTGAGCTACAGCCCCAGGAGTTGTCCACGGTAGCACCGGCGTTTCGGAGGTCGTTCTGTCATACCGCCTCCGTACTCTGACGATATGGCCACACCATCGGAGATCGGGGCACGGGCCGAAGCGGCGATCAGTGGCGCCTTGATCGCTGCCGGGAGACGGGTGTATCTGCCGGCTTTCGGTGGTGACGGACGGACCGATCTCGCGATGGAGGACGAGGCGGGTCTCCACCGTGTGCAGTGCAAGACGTCGCGACTGCTCCACGGAGCCATCGTCTTTTGGACCTGTAGCAACACGAATCAGCTTCCAAGGGGCTACCACGGCGATGTCGACTTGTTCGCCGTGTATTCGCCGGAGCGGGATGAGGTCTATCTGGTGCCAGTGACGGACGTGGAGACCCGAGCGGGATTCCTCCGAATCGATCAGCCAGCGAACGGGCAGCGGGCGAGGATCCGGTGGGCGCGTGATTACGTGCTCGCGAATGGCGCCCAAGGGGTAACAACCGCGTAGTGAGCGTGGGTCGTGCGCTGATCGTGGTCGGCCTGCTGATCGTGGCGATCGGGGTCGTCGTGACGATTGCCGGCGCACTCGGGTTGGGGCGGTTGCCCGGTGACCTCGAATTCAAAGGACGCAACGTGCGCGTCTCCGTGCCGATCGCCAGCTCGATCATCGTGTCGATCGTGCTCACGATCGTGCTCAACCTGCTCGTGCGCAGGTAGGGAGGCCGAAACCGGCGCCGGTACCATGCGCCGATGGAGGCGTACGAGCCGTCGGTCATCGAGCCGAAGTGGCAGCAGCGGTGGCTCGATGCTGGCACCTACGAGGTCGACGCCGACGATCCGCGGCCGCCGTTCTATTGCCTGTGCATGTACCCGTACCCGAGCGGGCCGGCGCACATGGGCCACGTGCGCAACTACACGTTCGGCGACCTGATCGTCCGACACCGCACGATGCTCGGCTACGCGGTGCTTTCGCCGATCGGGTTCGACTCCTTCGGCCTGCCGGCAGAGAACGCCGCGCTCAAGACCGGCATGCATCCGCGTCCGTTCACCGACGCCCGCATCGACGAGCTCAAGGCGTCGCTGCAACGGCTAGGTGCGGTTTACGACTGGCGGCGCGAAGTGCGCAGCCACGATCCCGAGTACATCCGCTGGACGCAGTGGATCTTCCTGCGGTTCCTCGAGGCGGGCTTGGCCTACCGCAAGATGGCGCCGGTCAACTGGTGCCCGGGATGCCAGACGGTGCTGGCCAACGAGCAGGTGCTCGCCGACGGCACGTGCGAGCGGTCGGGCGACGTCGTCACCAAGCGCGACCTCGAGCAGTGGTTCTTCAAGATCACCGACTACGCCGAGGAGCTGCTGGACGACCTCGACACCCTCGCCTGGCCCGACCGGGTCAAGACGATGCAGCGCAACTGGATCGGCCGGTCGGAGGGTGCGGAGTTCGACCTCCAGGTGGTCGAGGCCGACGGCGCACCCGCCGACGCCCTCACGCTACGGGTGTTCACCACCAGGCCGGACACGACCTTCGGCATGACCTATGCGGTCGTGGCCCCCGAGCACCCGATGGTCCCGGACATCACCACCGACGAGCACCGCGACGCCGCCATCGCATTCGCCGACCGCGTGCGCCAAGCGAGCGACATCGAGCGGCAGTCGTCGGAGGGCTCGCTCGAGAAGCGGGGCATTTTCACCGGGCGCTACGCCCGCAACCCCTTCAACGGCCAGGCGGTGCCGATCTACCTGGCCGACTACGTGCTCATGGGCTACGGCACCGGAGCGATCATGGCGGTCCCCGGCGAGGACCAGCGCGACTGGGACTTCGCCACGGCCTATAACCTGCCGATCATTCGCACGGTGCAGCCGTCCGAAGGCTGGGACGGCGAGGCCTATACGGGCGACGGCCTGAAGATCAACAGCGACTGGCTGGACGGTTTGGGCAAAGAAGACGCCGTCGCCAAGGCCATCGACTGGATCGAGGAGCAGGGGATCGGCACCCGCACGGTGCACTACCGCCTGCGGGACTGGCTGCTGTCGCGCCAGCGGTTCTGGGGTTGCCCCATCCCGATCGTGTACTGCCCCGACCACGGCCCCGTGCCCGTTCCGGAGGACGAGCTGCCCGTGCTCGCCCCCGACGACGTGGAGTTCCGCCCTACTGGTGAGTCGCCGCTGCGGTTCCACGAGGGTTTCCTGCGCACGACGTGTCCGGTGTGCGGCGGCCCGGCGACGCGCGAGACCGACACCATGGACACCTTCGTCGACTCGTCGTGGTACTTCCTGCGATTCACCGACGCGTGGAACCACGACGCCCCGTTCTCGAAGACCGCGGCGGCCCACTGGATGCCGGTCGACCAGTACATCGGCGGCGTGGAGCACGCCATCCTCCATCTGATGTACGCCCGCTTCTTCACCAAGGCGCTGGCCGACTTGGACGTGGTGCCGCGCGACCTGCGTGAGCCGTTCGCCCGCCTCTTCACCCAGGGCATGATCCGTATGGGCGGATCGAAGATGTCGAAGTCCAAGGGCAACCTGGTGACGCCCTCGGAGTACTTCGAGTCGGTGGGCGCCGACGCCCTCCGGCTGTACCACCTGTTCGTCGGGCCGCCCAACGACGATATGGACTGGGGCGACGCCGGCATCGAAGGCTGCGCCCGGTTCCTCGCCCGGGTGTGGCGGCTGGCGCTCCCCGATAGCGACGTCCCAAAAATCGTCGACCGGGAACCGACCCCCGCCGACATCGAGATCGAGCGGGCCACGCACCGACTCGTCGCCCGCGTGACCGACGAATACGAGCGGTGGTCCTACAACACGTCGGTCGCGGGGCTGATGGAGTTCACCAACCTCTTGTACAAGTACGCCCAGGAGGGGGCCCGGGCCGAGACGCTGGCGTCTGCGATCGACCAGCAGCTGCTGCTGCTGGCGACGATGACTCCCCACATCGCCGCCGAGTTGTGGGAACGGCGACACGGCACCCACGTGCACGAACAGCGGTGGCCCACGGCCGACCCCGCCATGCTCAGCCAGGAGTCGGTGACCATGGTCGTACAGGTCAACGGCAAGGTGCGCGACCGCCTCGACGTGCCCGTCGACATCGACGCCGCCGAGATGGAACGGCTGGCGCTGGCGTCAGAGCGAGTGCAGGAGCAGCTGCACGGGCGTCAGGCCGACAAGGTGATCGTCCGCCCGCCGAAGCTGGTCAACCTCGTCGTGAGGGAGTAGCGCCGCTCAGGCTTTGAAGCCTGCGAGGACCTTTGCCCACCGGTCGGGGTCGGACTTGTACGGCGCGTAGAAGCTCGTACGGTCGATGACGTCGCCATAACGTGCCAGCACGAGTTTCGGGATGTCCTCGGGCTCTCCGACCACGGCAAAGGCGTCGAGGATGTCGTCGGTGATGAGGGTGCCCATCTCCTTCCACTTGCCCTGCTTCGAGAGCGTGTTGAGCTCGGTCTGCAGGTCGCCCCAGCCGTGCATCTCCAACACCGGGCGATAGGCGGGCGTCGAGCCGTAGAAGGCGATCTGCTCGCGGGTGCCGCGGTCGGCGTTGGCGCGGTCTTCCTCGGTCGCGCCGGTGACCATGAACACCGGGCACGAGAGCTCGAAATCGGCGCGGGTCTTGCCCCCGCTGGCGAACCCCCGCTCGAGCGCCGGCAGCGTGACTTCCCGCAGGTAGCGCTCTGTCGTGAAGGCGTGGACGAGCATGCCGTCGCACACCTCGCCGGCCACCTCGGTCATGCGTTCGCCGACTGCGGCGAGAAACACCTTGGGGTTGCCGTACGGGTTCGGGCCCGGGTTGAAAAACGGCGTCATCAGCGTGTGGCGGTAGAACTCGCCCCGATAGTCGAGCTGCGATCCGCTGTTCCAGGCGTCCCAAATCGCCCGCATGGCGAGGATGAGGTCGCGCATACGGGCGGCGGGATGCGACCACGTGGCGCTGAACCGCTTCTCGATGTGGGCCTTGATCTGGGACCCCAGCCCGAGGATCAGCCGTCCCTTGGAGTACTGCTGCAGGTCGTAGCCGATGTTGGCGAGGTGCATGGGGCTACGGGGGAACGCCACCGCTATGCCGGTGCCCAATTCGAGCCGGTCGGTGTGCTCGGCCGCGAGCACCAGCGGGAAGAACGGGTCATGGCTGGTCTCGGCGGTCCACACCCCGTCATAGCCGATTGCCTCGGCTTGCTTGGCCGCCGCGGCCGCCGACGCCAGGTCGAACCCAAGTCCTCCGTCCACCTTCATGAGGGTGAAGGTAGTTGTCGGGCTAGCGCTCGCGCACGGCCTGGATCTCGGTGACGAGGAAGCGGGAGATGCGCCCCTCGGTCGTCAATCCCGTGAGGTCGCCGCCCTCGCCAGCGGCACCAGACCACCGCGCGGTCCAGCGGGCGGTCACCAGGACGTCGTACCGACCGGTTCGCTGGTAGGTGTGGGTCACGTCGCCGTGGGGCCACGGGCCGCCGTTCGATGACGTCTCGGTCACGGTGCCATCGCCCCAGTCGATGCGATAGGTCGGGGTGGCGTGGATCTGCGCGCCCGGGCCTCCGAGGGGATCGGCGATGGTGAAGTCGCGCTGGCCGGGCCCGCCGACTTCGAGGTAGGCGGTCTTCCCGGCGATGGCCCGCCCCGGCTGGATGCGGGGCACGGGCGACCCAAGCTGCTGGCGGACGGCGGCGGTGCGGACGAAGCCGGGCGTCGCGCCGGTGGCGCCGTCGGGAGCGGACGTGGAGGCGCCCCTCGCCGGCAGCTGCGACGGGCACTGCGGAAAGGCGGCTCCGTGGCTCTGGGCCTGGTAGGCGGCATCGGCGGCGGCCTGCCGGCGGGCCCGCTCGGCGGGGTCGGTCACGGGGTACGACCCGCCGTACCAGCACGGGCGGCCACCTTCGTGGCGCAGCTCCCACGTGTAGACGTTGTTGGGGTCGGGGGGTGAGGGTGCAGACGGCTGGCCCTGCCCGGGAGCCGGGGACGGCCCCCCGGGCAGGACGCCTCCGGCCTCGCCCGCGCCGGAATGGGTGAAATGGCAGTCGACGGCATCCGGGGACGCGGTGGCGCAGGCGCCGTGGCGCGTCTGCGAGGTCCGGTCGGCAGCGGCGTGGGCAACGAGGCCACCTGTCAGCAGCAACGCCGCGCCGAGCACTCCGGCCCGTGCCACCTGCCCCCGTAACTCGCTCCGCAAGCCCTCGCTCGCTCTCCGGCTAGTAGTACCCAGTCCGCATGCGAACCCCGCTACGCATCGGCCTTCGGAGCTCGCATCCGCGTCTCTACACCCAGCTCTCACTCAGGGTCGATAGTCGATGGGAGTTGCTAGGGCTTCATTGCCGACGGCCGCCCTCGTCGCCGAAGGCGACCGCTCCAGCT
>Ga0070708_100003050_pt1 | contig 13007 bp, 13 predicted proteins | sample KBSK5503metaG_FD_65469 | JGI IMG/M metagenome (GOLD analysis project Ga0070708, IMG submission 65469) | Corn, switchgrass and miscanthus rhizosphere microbial communities from Kellogg Biological Station, Michigan, USA - KBS K5-50-3 metaG | ecosystem: Host-associated > Plants > Roots >...
ACGCCCTATCCCTGGGTCGCGATGGGCGGCGGTGGATACGACCTCGACGCGGTGCGCCGTACGTGGTCGATGGAGTACCTGCTCATGCTCGGCGCGCCGATCCCGCAGGAGCTCCACGACCAGCGCCCGCCGGAGCTCCGCGGCAGCGCCAGGACCGCGGTCGACGGTGCGACCGACGAGGCCGTGGGCGAGGCGCTCGCAGCCGCGTTCCGTTGAGCGCGCCCTTCGCCGAGCTTCATTGGCCGAGACAGTTCGCGGCGTGGGCCCTTCGGACGGGAGCGCTGCCGCAGGCGCTCGCATGCATCGCGCTGGCCATGATCTTTTCGACCGCCGGCGCCTTCCGCATGGCGACGGACATAAGCGTCGGAGACATCGTCTTCGGCCCGACGCGCAGCCCCGCCGTCGACACGCTGCTCGCTGCCATTGGCGTCGAGCGCACCGCGGTCCTGGTGTATCTGCTGCAGCGATCGTTCGACGCGCTTGTGGTCGCGTCGGCCCTCACGCCCATCTTCCTCTGGCTTCTGGGCTCGAGCGCGATGCACGCCGCCGCGCGGCTGCGCGGCGCGCGGGGTCATCCGTTCATCCCGCTCCTTGTGCTCTTCGCGTATGCGGAGCTCGTGTATCAAGCGCCGACCTCGCTGGCGGGCATCATCTTCGGCGCCCAGGGCGCGGGCGCGCAGCTCGCGACCGCGCTCAGCCTCGTGATGCTCGTCTGGTTCGGCATGGTCATCTACCGTGGCATCGAGCTGCACTACCAGGTACCGGGCGATCGCGCGCGCGCGATCTTCGTGATGGGCGCACTCGTCTTTTACCTCGTGCCGCTCGTCCTGATCGTGGGCACGCTCGTCGCGATCGTGATGGCGGCGGCCATCCTGGAGTACTTCTGACGTGCGAAGGCTCGCCGCGATCCTCGCCGGCCGCTGCCCGCGCTGCCTGCAGGGTCAGGTCTGGGGTGGGATGTTCGCGATGAACGAGACCTGCCCGGTGTGCGGGCTTCGTTTCGAGCGCGAGACTGGTTACTGGACGGGGGCGATGGTCGCGAGCTATGCCATCGGGATACCGGTGCTTGCCCTCATCTTCCTTGCGGTGTGGCTCACGTCGCAGTGGGACTTCCTCGTCGTGCTGCTCGTCGCGGACGCGCTCTTCTTCATCGCCGCGCCGTTCGTGTGGCGCTACTCGCGGGTCATTTGGCTGCACCTCGATTGGCTCATCGACCCCGTGCGAAGCTGAGCGTCGCGCCGCCCTGCTGTCGTACCGTGGCGCTGATGCGCCCGGCGTGGGAGCCCACCGAGCGGTACCTCGAGCGAAGCCGCCTGCGCCGCTTTGCGGAGCGCAACGGGCATCGCGACTACGCGTCGTTGCTGCGCTGGTCCACCCATGACCTCGAGGGTTTCTGGCGCGCGGCCGAGCGCGACCTCGGGATCGAGTGGCGCGCACCGTACACCCACGCGGTCGACCAAAGTCGCGGGATGCCATGGACGACCTGGTGGACCGGCGGACGCATGAATTACGTGACGACAGCGCTCCGCAACGACCCCGAGCGCGTCGCGGTGGTCGCCGAAACTGAGGAAGGCACCGTCCGCACGCTCACCTACGGCGAGCTTTCCGCTGAGGTCGCCCACATCGCCGCAGGCTTGCGCAAGCTCGGAGTCGAGCGAGGCGATCGCGTCGCGGTCTTCCTCCCGCTCACCGTCGAATGCGTCGTCGCGGTCCTCGCGATCGGAGCGATCGGGGCGATCTTCATCCCGGTGTTCTCGGGTTACGGGGCCGAGGCGATCGCCGGTCGGCTCCGCGACGCCGACGCCAAGCTGCTTATCTGCGCGGATGGCTTCTATCGTCGGGGACAGATCGTAGCCATGAAGGAGACCGCCGACGCTGCGGCCGATGCGGCACCGTCGGTCAAAAACGTCGTCGTCGTGCGTCGGTCGTACCGCGAGGTCCTCTGGAGGGCGCGTGACTCGTGGTGGGAGCAGGTCGCCCTCGATGGAGAAACGTCTTCTCTCGATGTCGCCGACACCAGCGCCGAGGACCCGTTCATGGTCATCTACACGTCCGGCACGACGGGAAAGCCGAAGGGCGCGCTCCACGTGCACGGGGGCTTTCCGGTGAAAGCGGCGCAGGACCTCGCGCACTGCTTCGATCTTCAAAAAGGCGACGTGATCCTCTGGTCCACGGACATCGGCTGGATGATGGGGCCCTGGCTTATCGCCGGCGGGTTGATGCTCGGGGCGACGATCGTCCTCTACGACGGCACGCCGGACTTCCCCGACGCGTCTCGTATGTGGTCGATGGTCGAAAGGCATCGCGTGACGCACCTCGGCATCTCGCCGACAGCGATCCGCGGACTGATGCGCTCCGGGGAAGAACCCGTGCGATCAAAAGATCGGTCCTCGCTCTTCGTGCTTGGCTCGACGGGCGAGCCGTGGAACCCCGACCCATGGTGGTGGTATTTCCGGAACGTAGGTGAATCGCGATGCCCGGTCATCAATTACTCGGGCGGCACCGAGGTTTCCGGCGGGATCGTCGGGTGCACGACCTGGACGCCGATCCAACCCGGCTCGTTCGCCGGGCCCTGCCCCGGCATGGCCGCGGATGTCGTCGACGAACACGGCCGGCCCGTGCGTGGCGCGGTCGGGGAGCTCGTCATCCGCAAGCCCTGGCCCGGAATGACGCGCGGCTTCTGGCGCGACCCGCACACCAGCGAGAGTCGCTATCTGCAGACCTACTGGAGCCGGTTCGAGAACGTGTGGGTCCACGGCGACTGGGCGCGGATCGATGACGAGGGCTTCTGGTACATCGAGGGCCGCAGCGACGACACCCTGAAGGTGGCGGGCAAACGCGTCGGGCCGGCCGAGGTCGAATCCGCCGCCGTCGCCCATCCCGCGGTCTCCGAGGCCGCCGCGATCGGCATCCCGCACGAGATCAAAGGCGAGGTCATCGTGGTCTTCGCCGTTCTGCGTCCTGGACATGTGGCCACGCCCGAGCTTGCGCGCTCGGTGCAGGACAAGGTCGCGGAGATCCTCGGGAAGCCGCTGCGGCCCGATGGCGTGCGGTTCGTGACGCAGCTTCCGAAGACGCGGAACGCGAAGATCCTGCGCCGCGTCATCCGCGGCGCGTACCTCGGAAAGGACGACCTTGGCGATCTCTCATCGCTCGAGAACCCGGCCGCCGTCGACGAGGTGCGCGCGCTCGCCATCTCCTGACGCGAGCCGGTGATGGATCGCCGCCGCTTTCTCCGCGCGGCCGGCATCGCGAGCGCGAGCGCGCTCGCGTCGTGCGTCCTGCCGCCCGCATCGGCGAGTCCATCACCGACCCAGACTGGGTCGCCCGCGCCCTCTTTTCCTACGGCGACGCCTACGGCCCGCGCCGCGGACTGGGATTCGCTCGGGCGGGCGCTCAAAGGCGAGCTCGTTCGCCCATCGGACCCCGCGTACGACGCGGCACGGATGCTCTACAACACGCGCTTCGACGCGATCCGTCCGCAGGGTGTCGCGCGGTGCGCGTCGGTCGAGGACGTCCGCACATGCGTGGCGTTCGCAACGCAGACCGGAGTGCCGCTCGCGCTACGGAGCGGCGGCCACAGCTACGGCGGCTGGTCCACGGGCACCGGCCTGGTCATCGACACCGGGCCGATGAGCCGCATCGAGGCACCTGTTCAGGGTCGCGTGACAGTGGGCGCCGGCGCGAAGCTCATCGACGTGTACGCGACGCTCGCGCCGGCCGGCGCTGGTGTGCCCGGCGGGAGCTGTGCGACCGTCGGCATCACCGGTCTCGCCCTTGGCGGCGGCATCGGCGTGCTCTCGCGATCGTGGGGTCTCACGTGCGATGACCTGCTCGCGGCCGAGGTCGTCACCGCCGACGGCCGGGTCGTGGAATGCGATGCCCTGCGCGAACCTGATCTCTTCTGGGCCCTGCGCGGCGGCGGCGGCAGCTTCGGCGCGGTCACCTCGCTCAGCTTCCGCACGCATCCGGCAGGGCCGCTCGCGCTCGGGTTCCAGAGCTGGCCGTGGACGGCGGCGGCGACGGTCGTTGCGGCGTGGCAGAGCTGGCAGCGTCAGGCTCCCGCAGGGCTCTGGTCGAACCTCCACCTCGACGCGGATCCGGGCGGCGCGCGACTCACCCTGTACGCAGTCGGCGCCGATGGGATCTCGTCGCTTGGCGCGGAGCTCGACCGCCTCGACGCGGCATCAGGAATCCGCGCGAGTCGTGGCACGCAGGTGAGCTCATTCATGGACGTGATGCTGCTCGACGCGGGATGCGCAGGGCGGACAGCCGCACAGTGCCACCTTCGCGGCCAGACGCCCGAGGGCGTGCTCGAGCGTGAGACCTTCGTCGCGAAGTCGATCGTCGCGAACGAGGCGCTGGAGGCCGGCGCGATCAACGTGCTGGTGACCGGTCTCGCGAATCCTCCGCTGGGGACCTCGGCATCAGTGATCTACGACGCGCTTGGCGGCGCGGTCTCGAGCGTCGCAGCGGATGCGACAGCCTTCCCGCATCGCCGTGCACTGGGCGTGCTCCAGTTCGTGGTCGGCTGGTCCGATCCTGCGCGCGAGTCGGACGCGGTCGCGTGGCTGCGCTCGTATCACGGCGCGGTTCGCGCGAAGGACGGCACCGCTGCGTACGCAAACTATGCCGATCCCGATCTCGCCGATTGGCCCGAGGCGTATTACGGCACGAACTATCCGCGCCTTCAGCGCGTCAAGCGCGCGTATGACCCGAAGGAGCTCTTCACGTTCCCACAGGCGGTCCGTCCCGCGTAGGACGATGTCGAGTTCATGAATATCCGCGCACGGTCGCGTAACGCCGCGGACATCGGCGAGGAATCCGCGGGAGACTCCGGTGGTGAAGAGGAACGCAGACATCCGCGGGCTCGCCGGCCGTCTCCACCTGGACGACGGTGGCCGAGGTGGTGTGCCCGTTGTCTTCGTCCACGCGTTCGGTGGAAACCTGTCGCATTGGTCGGGGCAGCTCAAGCACCTGCGGCCTGATCGGCGGGCCATCGCCTTCGACCTGCGTGGTCACGGCGGATCGCAGGCGCCGCGTGATGCCGACTACGCCGTCGACTCGCTCGCCGAAGACATCGGTGCGGTCGCGGACGCGCTCGCGCTCACCCGCTTTGTGCTCGTCGGGCACAGCCTCGGCGGCGCGGCCGCCATCGCGTTCGCCTGCAACCATCCGGAGCGCGTGGCCGGGCTCGTTCTCGTCGGCGCCCCGGGCAAGGTGCCCGAAGCGCAGGCGCGACAGATCATGACGGCTATGAGGTCCGACTACTCCAAGACCTCGGCCGGCTTCATGGAGAAGCTCCTCAGTGGAGCCCAGCCGAAGGTCCGCGAACAGGTCAGCTCGGAGTTCGGAAGTATTCCGCAGGACGCGGCGCTCAAGATCATGGATGAGACCTTCGCGTACGATCCCGTCGCGGATCTCGACGGTTATCCGGGGCCGAAGCTCTCGATCACGGCCGCGCAAGCTGACAGTCCGAACGATCTGCACCGGCTTCGGCCCGACCTCCCGCACCAGACCATCGCCGGCGCGAGCCACTGGGTGCACATGGACAAGCCTGAGGAGTTCAACCGCATCCTCGATGGTTTCCTCGTCGAGCTCGACGAGGCCGCACCCCAGGAGTCGCACCTCTCACACGTCACCCGCGGCGTCTAGCTATCGCGCGGTCCAGCCTCCGTCGATGACCTGGAGCGATCCGGTGATGCCCGCGGCCGCGTCCGAGCAGAGGAACGTGACATAGGCGGCGACCTCGTCGGGCTCCAGGAGCTGCTTGCGTGCCGCTGGCGCCAGCATGATGTCGCGCACGACCGCATCCTCGGAGATCCCGTGCACGCGGGCCTGGTCGGCGATTTGCTTGTCGACGAGCGGCGTTCGCACGTAACTCGGGCAGATCGCGTTCACGGTGACGCCCTTCTCGGCGGCCTCGAGCGCGATCGTCTTGGTCAGCCCGTTGAGGCCGTGCTTGGCCGCGACGTACGCCGACTTGTACGGCGAGGCGACCAGGCCGTGGACGGACGAGATGTTGATCACTCGGCCCCAGCCCTTCTCGTACATGTGCGGGATCGCGTATCTCGTGAGGTAGAACGCGCCGAAGAGCATCACGCGGATCAGGTACTCCCATCGGTCCTCGGGGAACTCCTCGATCGGCGCGACGTGCTGCAGCCCCGCGTTGTTCACGAGGATGTCCACGCCCCCGAGCTCCTGCGCGGCCGCGTCGACGAGCGCGCGACAGTCCTCGCGCTTCGACACATCCGCCTTCCGGAAAAAGCCGCCGATCGACGAGGCGAGGTGCGCACCCAGGCGCTCATCCAGGTCGGCGACGAGGACGCGCGCGCCACGCTCGGCGAAGTCCATCGCGATCGCACGACCGATCCCGCTCGCGCCACCGGTGACGAGCGCGCTCCTTCCTGAGAGATCGATCCCGCCCTTCACGAGGCGACGAACGATAGCCAGCCCTATCCTCGCGCGCACGGACGGATTTGCGATCGAGACGCGCGGCGTCACCAAAGAGTTCGCGGGATTCCGCGCCGTGAACGATGTCGATCTTCAGCTCGAAGCGGGACTGGTCCATGCCCTCGTCGGCCCGAACGGCGCGGGGAAGACGAGCTTGTTCAATCTCCTTACCGGGTTCCTCAAGCCCACGAGCGGTGAGATCCTCCTCTTCGGGCGCGACGTGAAGCGCCTTCGCGCGGATCAGATCGCGAACCTTGGCGTCGCGCGCTCCTTCCAGATCACGAGCCTGTTCGAGCAGCTCTCAGCGCTCGAGCACGTCCTCCTCGCACTTCAGTCCGCGACTGATCTCGGCCTTCAATTCTGGTCATCGGAAGGGGCGCTGCGGCGCTTTGAGCCACGCGGCCGCGAGCTGCTTGGCGAGGTCGGGCTCGAGGCGCTCGCCGATCGTCCGGCGAGTGACCTCCCGTACGGGCAAAAGCGCGCGCTCGAGCTCGCGATCGCCCTCGCACGCGAACCGCGGCTCCTCCTTCTGGACGAGCCGACGTCGGGGATGGGCCTCGAGGATGTGGGCCGAACCATCGCGCTGATCCGCCAGGTCGCGGGCGGTCGCACCGTACTGCTGGTCGAACACAACATGGGTGTGGTCGCCGAAGTGGCGCAGCGCGTCGTGGTGATGCAGCAAGGCCGGGTGATCGCCGATGGGCCGTACGAGACCGTCCGTCACGAGCCGGCGGTCATCGCGGCCTACCTGGGGCAAGTGGATGCTTGAGGTCGCGGGTCTCTCGGCGTGGTACGGCCAGGCACAGGCGCTCAAGGGGATCGCGTTCCGCGTCGACGACGGCGAGCTCATCACGCTTGTCGGCCGGAACGGAGCGGGCAAGACCACCACGCTCCGGTGCCTCGTCGGTCTTCATCGCGAGATGGAGGGCCGGATCGCGCTGCGCGGCGAGGACATCAGCGGCTGGTCTCCGGAGCGTCGCGCGCGCGCAGGCCTTGGCTACGTCCCCGACGATCGCGGCATCTACGCGACGCTCACGGTCGAGGAGAACCTGATGCTGCCGCCGCAGGTCGGACCGACCGCATGGCCGCTCGATCGCGTCTACGGCACGTTCCCGGTCCTCCGCGAGCGCCGGCGCGCTTCCGGCGCGAGGCTTTCGGGTGGTGAGCAGCAGATCCTCTCGATCGCGCGAGCGCTGCGCATGGGTGCGCGCATCCTGCTCCTCGACGAACCGACCGAAGGCCTCGCGCCGGTCCTCGTGCAGCAGCTTCGCGAGATGCTCCTAGATGCGAAACGCGAGGGCCTGACCGCGCTACTGGTCGAGCAGAACCTGCGCTTTGCGACGGCCGTCGCGGACCGTCACTATCTTCTCGCCCAGGGGGAGATCGTGGAGACACTGGACAACGCCGCTGTCGCCGCGCGGGAGCCCGAACTCCTTCGTCACCTCGGCGTCTAGACACGACAACAGGGAGGACACCATGCGCGTGTTCGCTGCGATCGTTTCCGTCGTTCTGATCGCCGCTGCGTGCGGCGGCGGGACCGGCGGTACAAGTGCATCGGCAGGCCCCATCAAGCTCACCGACGGAAAGCTCGTCCTCGCGGTCATCAATGACCAGTCCGCGGTCTACGCCGATCTCTCCGGTAAGAACGCGGTCGAGGCGGTGAAGATGGCGGTCGAGGACTTCAAGGCAAAGTACGGGGAGAACGTCTTCGGCGGCACCGTCGATGTGATCACCGCCGACCACAAGAACGACCCGGCGCTCGCGAGCTCCAAGGCGCAGGAGTTCTATGAACGCAGCAACGCCGACGTGATCTTCGACGTGCCGACCTCGTCGGCCGCGCTCGCGATCGCGAAGGTGGCCAACGACGAGAAGCGGCTCTACATCAACATCACCGCGGCCAGCACGGACCTCACCGGCGCGCAGTGCAACAAGTACACGTTCCACTACGCGTACGACACGTACATGCTCGCCGCAGGGACCGGCGTCTGGGTCACGCAGAACGTTGGGAAGAGCTGGTACATCATCTATCCCAACTACGCGTTCGGGCAGGACATGGAGAAGTCCTTCCGCAACGCGATCACGAAGACCGGTGGCACCGTCGTCGCGTCGGATGGCTCGCCGTTCCCGAACCAGACCGGCGACTTCTCGAATCTTCTGGTGAAGGCGGGCTCGCTGAAGCCGCAGGTCCTCGGCGCGATGCAGGCCGGCGGCGACCTCGTCAACGTCGTGAAGCAGTACAACCAGTTCAAGCTGAAGGACCAGAACATCCAGCTCGCGATCGGTCTGCTCTTCGACACCGACATCACCGCGCTCGGCTCCGACGCGTACGCGGGCGTCGTCTACACGACACCGTGGGTCTGGAACATGGACGACCAGTCGCGCGCGTTCGCCGATAAGTTCCTGAAGCGCACGAACATCCGGCCGACCTTTGCCCATGCCGGGAACTACTCGGCGGCGTGGCAGTACATGGACGCCATCCGCAGAGCCGGCACGGACGACCCCGATGCCGTCGTCAAGCAGCTCGAGGGCTACAAGTTCAACGACTTCTTCATCCGGAACGGGTACATCCGCCCCGAGGACCACTGGGTCCAGCACGACGCCCTGCTCGCGCAGGTGAAGCCGGCGTCCGACGTGAAGGAGAAGTTCGACTACTCGAAGGTCCTGGGCACCCTCAAGGCAGAGCAGGTCTCGCGTCCGCTATCCGAGACCGGCTGCCAGATGCCCAAGTAACGCAGAGTGAGAGGTGCGGCGCGGGCTGCGCCGCACCTCGATCATCAAGGTCGATGGATCTAGGCTACGCGACCCTTCAGGTCTTCAACGGCCTCGTCAACGGGGCGTTCTACGCCCTGCTCTCACTTGGCCTGGCGGTCATCTTCGGCATGCTCCGCGTCGTCAACTTCGCGCACGGGGCCTTCTACATGCTCGGTGCGTTCGCCGCATACCTCCTTCAGCTTGACCTCGGCGTCGGCTTCTGGCCGGCGCTCATCCTCGCACCGCTGGCCGTCGCGCTCATCGGCGTCGTCGTGGAGCGTCTTTTGCTGCGCCGGCTGTACGGCCTCGATCCGCTCTACGGCTTTCTGCTGACGTTCGGCCTCACGCTCCTCATCCAGGACGGCATGCGGGTCCGGTTCGGGCTGCAGGGTCAACCGTACGCGACGCCCGCTGAGCTGGGCGGGTCGCTATCGCTCGGACTCGTCGCGTATCCCGCGTACCGCCTCTTCGTCATCGCGTTCTCACTCGCGATCTGCGTAGCGGTCTGGTACGCGATCGAGCGGACGCGTCTGGGCATGGTCCTGCGGGCCTCGATCGAGCGCCGCGACCTGACGCGGGCGCTCGGCATCAGCGTGGACCGCTGGCTCACCGGGACGTTCGCGTTCGGGATCGCGCTCGCGGGGTTGGCGGGTGTGCTGGCGGCGCCGATGCGCAACGTTTCGCCGACGATGGGCTCCGAGCCGGTGATCCTCACCTTCGCCGTCGTCGTGATCGGCGGAATGGGGTCAATCGCCGGGGCGGTGGTGGCAGGATTCGCCGTCGGCGTACTCGCCAGCCTCGGGGCGATCGTCAATCCCGCGCTCGAGAACATCCTCGTGTTCGCACTGATGGCGATCGTGCTCCTGGTGCGGCCCGCGGGTCTCTTCGGCTCGCTCGAGGCGCGATGATCGGCCGTGCGCTCCGGATCGGCCTCGTCGTCGTCGGCATCGTCGTGGCGCTAGCCCTCCCGCGGGTCATCTACTCGGTGCTCGCGCTCGACATCTTGCTCTGGGGTCTGTTCGCGATGTCGGTAGACCTGCTCCTCGGCTACGTCGGCCTGCTGTCCTTCGGTCACGCCGCGTTCTGGGGAGGCGCCGCGTACGCCGCCGCGCTCCTCGCGCGCGAGCTCCGACTCGCCTTTCCACTCGCCGCGCTGGCCGGCGTCCTGGCCGCGATGGCGCTCGCGATCCCGGTCGGTTATCTCTCCATCCGGAGGCGCGGCATTTACTTCGCGATGGTGACGCTCGCGTTCGCGCAGATGCTCTTTTACCTCGTCAACGAGGGGCGCGACGTGACCGGCGGCGAGAACGGCGTTCAGGGGGTTCCGCGTCTCCTGTGGGGCGTCGGTGTCATCCGTTCCGGCGACTTCTATTACGCGGCGCTGCCGCTCGTGCTCCTCGGCTACTTCGCCGTCTATCGCGTGACGCGGTCACCGTTCGGTCACGTGCTCGCCGCGATCCGGGACAACGAGGCGCGCGCGCAAGCCCTGGGGTATCCGACCCCCCGCTACAAGCTCCTCGCCTTCGTGCTCTCGGCCGGCGTCGCCGGGCTCGCCGGATCGCTCTACGCGATCGGACATGGCTTCGCCTCGCTCGATCTCTTGCACTGGACGACCTCCGGCACGGTGGTACTGATGGTCGTCCTCGGCGGCACAAGCACGCTCTGGGGCAGCCTGCTCGGCGCCGCGATCGTCCTGTTCCTGCGCGATCAGCTCTCGAGCGTGACCGAGGCCTCCGATGCGGTCACCGGCGCGATCCTCATCGCGATCGTCCTCGGGTTCCGTCGCGGCCTGTGGCGGAGCCTCGCCGCGCTCCCCTCGCGTGCCGTCACACGGCTCGCGCGACCGTGATCGCGCGCACGAGCGCGACGATCAGTGCCGCGATGAGGAAGAAGAACAGGATCGCGAGTAGCGCCGCGAGATCGAGCACCGGCGGGCCGGCCGGCTCGGGGAAGATCCCCTGGAACGGCCGCACCAGCGGCTCGGTAACGCCGTAGAGCCCCGAGACCAGCGGCTGCTGCGCGTTCGCGCCGGTGAGCTTGAGGATGAAGCGGATCAGCAGCAAGATCTCGAGCACGGTGAACAGGAGGGTGACGACGCGCGTCACCGTCCAGACCGTACTTGTGGTCGCGACCGTCGTCGTCGGACCCGCGTTCACGTTGGAAGCCGCGGGAGTCGTGACCGCAGGACGCTCGACGATGCGCTCGCGCTCGTACCGCTCTACGCGCTCTGTGGTGTCGTGGTCGTGTGGTGGCGATGTAGCCATGTCGAATGGGTCAGCAGGCGGCATGCCAAATCGTTACCCTGCCAAGCGGCCGTGGATTTCCCATTCGCGCATCGTCAGCGGGTGCGCTTCGGCGAAACAGACCTACAGGGTGTCGTGTATTACGCGAATTACCTCTTGTTCGCCGAAGTGGGCCGAATCGCGTACCTGCGCGAGCTCGGGGTCGTGTACGAGCGCGATCTGCTCGCACGTGGCGTCGACTTCACGATCGGCGAGGCGCGCGTCCGATATCATGCGCCGCTCCGCTTCGACGACGAGTACGACATCAAGGTGCGCGTCGGTGAGATCCGCCATTCGTCGTGGGCCTTCGAGTACGCAATCGACCGCGCCGACGGCACGCACTGCGCGGACGCGTCGACGATCCAGGTGATGCTCGACCGCTCGAAGGGTCGGCCGACGCGCATCCCCGAAGAACTGCGGTCGACGCTGGCGGCCGCGAAGGGGCGCGAGGACCATAGCCCGCGATGAACACAGCCCTACCCGAAGAGCTCCAGATGCTCCAGCGGTCGGTGCGGCAGTTCGTCGACGAGCGTCTCGCGCCGCTCGAGCGGGAGATCGAGGAGAAGGACGAGATCCCGCGTGCGGCGATCGACGCGATGGCCCGCATGGGTCTCTTCGGTCTCGGCTTCCGCGAGGAGGTCGGCGGGCAGGGCTTCGGCAAGCTCGGCTACTGCGTCGCGGTGGAGCAGCTCGCGCGAGCGAACGCGTCGCTCTGGAACGTGATCGGCGGATCCGCCGGCCTCTGCGGCACGGCCATCGAGATCGGTGGCCCCGACGCGGTGCGCACGCGTTATCTGCCGGATCTCCTCTCCGCGCGAAAGATCGGCGCGTACGGCCTCTCCGAGCCGGGCGCCGGAAGCGACGCCGCGAGTCTCAGGACGACAGCGCGCCGCGACGGAGCGTGGTACGTGATCGACGGCGCGAAGACGTTCATCACGAACGCGCCGATCGCGGACGTCTTCGTGATCTTCGCCACGCTCGACCCCAAGAAGGGCTCGAAGGCGATCACCGCGTTCGTCGTCGAGCGCGAAGCCAAGGGTCTCGAGGTCGGACCGAACGACCCGAAGATGGGCCTCCACGGCTCGACCACCGCGCAGCTCTTCTTCCATGACCTGCGGGTGCCCGCGGCGCAGCGCGTCGGGGACGAAGGCAAAGGGTTCGCGGTGGCGCTCGCGACGCTCGACTACGGCCGCATGGGCCTCGCCGCGCACGCCGTCGGCGCGGCGCAACACCTCCTCGAGGCGTCTGTCGCGCACGCGAAGACGCGCGCGCAATTCGGAAGACCCATCGGCGCGAACCAGGCGATCCAGTGGATGCTCGCTGATGCGGCCACGGAGATCCACGCGGCGCGGCTCATGGTGTACGACGCGGCATCCCGCGCCGATCGCGGCGAGCGCGTGAGCGACCGCGCGTCGATGGCGAAGATCTTCGCGTCCGAGCTGCTCGGCCGCGTCGCCGATGCCGCGGTCCAGATACACGGCGGCATGGGCTACATGCGCGAGCTCTGGATCGAGCGCGCGT
>Ga0070708_100003051_pt1 | contig 13005 bp, 9 predicted proteins | sample KBSK5503metaG_FD_65469 | JGI IMG/M metagenome (GOLD analysis project Ga0070708, IMG submission 65469) | Corn, switchgrass and miscanthus rhizosphere microbial communities from Kellogg Biological Station, Michigan, USA - KBS K5-50-3 metaG | ecosystem: Host-associated > Plants > Roots >...
GCGCCGCGGTCGATCCGGACCGAATCGCGGAGATCGAACGGACGACCGATCACGACGTGATCGCGTTCGTCAGCCAGGTCGCGGAGACCATCGGGCCGGAGGGCCGCTACCTCCATCTCGGCCTGACGAGCAGCGACGTCGTTGACACGGCCCTGGCCCTCCAGCTCCGCGATGCCGGCAGGCTCCTCCTCGGCGGCTGCGACCGTCTCCTGTCGGCGCTGATCGCCCGAGCCCGTGGGGAGTCGGACACGCTGATGATGGGCCGGACCCACAGCGTCCACGCCGAGCCCATCACGTTCGGACTGAAGCTCGCCGGCTGGGCCTTCGAGCTCGATCGCGGCCGGCGGCGCCTGGCGGACGCCGTCGACGAGATCGCGACCGGCAAGATCTCGGGGCCCGTCGGGACGTACAGCCATCTCGGGCCGGACGTCGAGGCGGAGGTCCTCGCCGAGCTCGGCCTCCACGCCGACCCCGCGAGCACCCAGATCGTCCAGCGCGACCGACACGCGGCCCTCCTCGCCGCGATCGCGATCCTCGGCGGATCGCTGGAACGGTTCGCGACCGAGATCCGGAACCTCCAGCACACCGAGATCGGCGAGCTGATGGAGCCATTCAAGGCCGGCCAGAAGGGCTCGAGCGCGATGCCCCACAAGCGCAACCCGATCCTGTCGGAGCGGATCGCCGGCCTCGCCCGGCTGCTCCGCGGGTATGCGGCCACAGCCCTCGCGAATCAGCCCCTCTGGCACGAGCGCGACATCAGTCACAGCAGCGCCGAGCGGGTGATCCTGCCGGACGCGACGATCGTCCTTGACTACATGCTCGTGCGGTTCGCCGGGCTCATCGAGGGTCTCGTCGTCCGCGGTGAGCGAATGCGGGAGAACATCGACCGCGGGCTCGGTCTCCATGCGAGCAGCCGCGTCCTCGGGGCGCTCGTCGAGACGGGCGGGATGAGCCGCGAGGCGGCCTACGCCGTCGTCCAGCGAGCCGCCCTCCGCGCCGCGGACGAGCGCACGCCGTTGCGCGACCTCCTCGCCCTCGATCCCGAGGTCGCCCGCCGCCTCAGCCTCGCCGAGCTCGATGCGAGCTTCGACGACGCCGCGTTCCTTCGCCACGTCCCCGCCGTCATCGCCCGACTCGACAGCCTGGAGGCCGAGATCCATGCCGCCCGCTAGCCCGCTCGCCGACGCGTTCCTGCGGTCCGGCAAGGTTCGCGACCTCTATGCGGTCGGGGATGATCGCCTGCTGCTCGTCGCGTCGGATCGCCTGAGCGCCTTCGACGTCGTCCTGCCGACCGCGATCCCGGACAAGGGCCGTGTCCTCACCGGGCTGTCGCGCTTCTGGTTCGAGCGGACCGACGATCTCGTTGCCAACCACCTCGTCGGAGTCGCCCCTGAGGACATCCGGGGCTTCGGCGGTGGACCGGCCGATCCCGCCGAGGCCGATGAGCTGCGCGGACGGATGATGCTGTGCCGGCGCGTCCAGCCCCTGCCGATCGAGGTGATCGTCCGAGGCTATCTCGCGGGCTCCGGCTGGAAGGACTACGGCCGAACGGGCGCAGTCTGCGGAATTCCGCTCCCGGCCGGCCTGCGGGAGAGCGATCGGCTCCCGGAGCCGCTGTTCACGCCGTCGACGAAGGCCGAGGCGGGCCACGACGAGAACATCTCGATCGACCAGGCGGGCGAGCTCGTCGGACAGGACCTCGCGAAGCGGGTCGCGACGCTGGCGATCGCGCTGTACCAGCGCGGAGCCGAGATCGCAGAACCGGCCGGCGTGATCCTGGCCGACACGAAGTTCGAGTTCGGGACGGATCCCGCGACCGGTGAGCTGATCCTGATCGACGAGGTCCTCACGCCGGACTCGTCGCGGTTCTGGGATGCAGCCGACTACGAGCCCGGCCGGGCCCAGGCGAGCTTCGACAAGCAGTACGTCCGCGACTGGCTGGAGACGCAGGACTGGGACAAGACGCCGCCGGGCCCGGAGCTGCCGAAGGACGTCGTGGCCGGGACGCGCACGCGCTACGTCGAGGCCTTCGAGCGGATCACCGGCGCGAGCTTCGAGCGCTACCTCGCCGAGGACCGGATCGGCGCATGACGACCACCGACTTCCGGTACGCCGTGAACGTCAGCCCCAAGCCCGGGATCCTCGACCCCCAGGGCCGGGCGGTCGAGGGCAGCCTTGGCCACCTGGGGATCGACGGCGTGTCGTCGGTCCGGGTCGGCCGCCGGATCGAGCTGACGGTGACCGCGCCGGACGCGGCGGCCGCGAGCGAGATCGTGGACCGGCTCGCTCGCGACCTCCTGTCGAACCCGCTGATCGAGGCGTACGAAATCGAGCCGATTGGAGCGGCGTCGTCCACGTCCTCGACCTCGTCGACATCCGCGAGCAGGTCCGAGGTCCGCGCATGACCGTCCGAATCGGAGTCGTCGTGTTCCCGGGCTCGAATCGCGACATCGACGCCGTCCATGCCCTCGAGGTGGCCGGCGCGGAGCCTGTGCCGCTCTGGCACGACGAGGCCTCGCTCGACGGGGTCGACGGCGTCCTCCTCCCGGGCGGCTTCGCGTACGGCGACTACCTTCGGGCGGGCGTGATCGCCCGGTTCAGCCCGGTCATGCGGTCAGTGGCGGCGTTCGCGGCGGATGGTGGGCTCGTCCTCGGGATCTGCAACGGCTTCCAGGTCCTGACCGAGGCTCATCTGCTGCCCGGTGCCCTGTTGCGGAACCGCGGGCTGCGATTCGTGTCGCGCGAGGTCGCGATCGCCGCCGAGCGGCTCGACACCCCGTTCACGCACGCCCTCTCGCAGCGCAGCGCCCTGCGGATGCCGGTCGCCCACGGCGAAGGTTGCTTCTTCGCCGACGAGACGACGCTCGACGCGCTCGAGGCGAGCGGCCAGGTCCTCTTCCGGTACGTCCACCCGGACGGGACCCGGGCCGGTGGCGAGGACGATCGCGCGAACCCGAACGGCTCGCTGCGGGCGATCGCCGGCGTGACGAACGCGGCGGGCAACGTCGCGGGCCTCATGCCCCATCCGGAGACCGCGGTCGAGGCCGTCCTCGGCTCGGACGACGGACTCGGCATCATCGCGTCGTTCGTTGCGAGCGTCGCGGAGCGCGAGCGGGCCGGCGGCAAGGCTGCGGTCGGCGCCCGATGACGATGACGGTCGAGCGACCCGTCGCCGCCGATGAGCCGCTCCATCGCCGGCTCGGCGTCACGGACGACGAGCTCGCCGCAATCCGCGACCGCCTCGGCGGCCGCGACCCGAACGACCTCGAGCTCGCGATGTTCAGCGTGATGTGGAGTGAGCACTGCTCCTACAAGAGCTCGCGACCGCTGCTCCGAACCCTCCCGACCGGGAGCGCCGCCGACGGGGTCGTCGCCGGCCCAGGCGAGAACGCGGGGGTCGTCTCGATCGGCGACGGCCTCGCCGTTGCGTTCAAGATCGAATCCCACAACCATCCGAGCGCGGTCGAGCCATACCAGGGCGCGGCGACCGGCGTCGGCGGAATCCTGCGCGACATCTTCACGATGGGCGCCCGGCCGATCGCGATCCTCGACGCCCTCCGGTTCGGGGATCCGGCGGACGCCCGGACGCGGCACCTGGTCGACGGCGTCGTGCGGGGCGTCGGCGGGTACGGGAACTGTGTCGGCGTCCCGACGGTTGGCGGGGAACTCGTCTTTGATCCTTCGTACGCCGGGAATCCGCTCGTGAACGTCATGGCGATCGGCATCCTTGACGAGGCCGACCTGACCCTCGCGACGGCCCTCGGCGAGGGCAACCTCGTCGTCCTGTTCGGCTCGACGACCGGTCGCGACGGGATCGGCGGCGCGAGCGTCCTCGCCAGCGCCACCTTCGCCGACCATCACCCCTCGAAACGACCTTCAGTGCAGATCGGGGATCCATTCGCTGAAAAGCTGCTGATCGAAGCGTCGCTCGAGCTGATCCGTCGCCGGCTCGTTGTCGGGCTCCAGGACCTGGGCGCTGGCGGCATCACCTGCGCGACTTCCGAGACCGCCGACCGGGCCCGGACCGGGATGCGGATCGAGCTCGAGGCGATCCCCCGGCGTGAGCCCGGGATGCAGCCATTTGAAGTGATGATCTCGGAGTCGCAGGAGCGGATGCTCGCCGTTGTCGAGCCGGATCGCTGGGACGACGTCCGGACGGTCTGCGAGCGCTGGGGCCTGCCGTCGGCGGTCATCGGGCGGGTCACCGCCGATGGCGATGTGACGATCGCGGACGGCGCGGGCGGTGAGCTGGCCCGCATTCCCGCCTCCGCTCTCACCAGCAACGCGATCGTCCACGACCGGCTGTCCTCGCCGCCCGTCCGACGCCGGGCTGCACCGGCGCCCGGCGCCCCGTCGGTGGCGTCGGATGGTCTGCCGGAGCGGGGGATGGACCCGGGCGCCGTGCTGCTCGCGTTGATCGGATCGGCGAACCTCGCCAGCCGCCGGCCGGTGTTCGAGCAGTACGACTCGACCGTTCAGGCGAATACCGTCGCCGGACCCGGTCATGGGGCGGCCGTGGTCCGGATCAAGGGCTCGACAAAGGCACTTGTCGCCTCGACGGACGCGAACCAGGCGGTAGGGACGTTGGACCCATGGCTCGGGGCCGCACTCAGCGTTGCCGAGGCAACGCGCAACGTCGCGATCACGGGCGCCCGGCCGCTCGGCGTGACGAACTGCCTGAACTATGGCGACCCGACCCGGCCCGAGGCGTTCTGGCAGCTGAGCGAGGCGGTCCGAGGTCTGGGCGACGCCTGCCGGGCGCTCGGGCTGCCCGTGACCGGCGGCAACGTCTCGCTCTACAACGAGTCCCCGGGCGGGGCGATCGCGCCCACTCCGGAGATCGGCGTTGTCGGGTTGCTCGACGACGTTGCGATGCTCGTCCGACCCGGTTGGCGACTTGACGGTGACCGCATCCTGATCGTCGGTGAGGCGAGTCCCGGGCTGGTCGGAAGCGCCTACGCAGACCTGGCCGGAGCGGCCGCGGAGGACGGGCCGCCGACCCTCGACCTCGACCTCGAACGGCGCCTCCAGGCGTTCGTCCGCGCGGCGGCGGAACGGGGCCTCCTCGCCTCTGCCCAGGACGTCTCGGGCGGCGGCCTGGCGGTCGCCCTCGCGGAATGCTGCCTGTGGGCCGACCGGGATCGGGGCCTGGGCGCGCTCATCCAGCTGCCGATCGCGAGCTCGCCCGCAGTCGATCTGTTCGGCGAGAGTCCGTCGCGCGTCGTGGTCTCCGCCACGGCTCGTCACGTCCCGGCGCTCGTCCTGCTTGCCCGTCAGCATGGCCTCCCGATCGAGGAGGTCGGCGAGGTCGGCGGCATCGGCAGCGACGTCGTCGACGAGGACGCGGACGCGCCGCCGCCGCGCCTGGTGATCGAGCTCCACGGCGCGGGCGCCACGGGTGCCGCCGAGGATCGGGGCAGTCGGGTTGCCGACGCCCTGATCGTGACCCTCGACAACCTGCGCCATGCCTGGGACGGCGGCCTCGCCCGGGCGCTCGGCTGGGAGATCCGCTGATGTGCGGCGTGTTCGGTGTCGTGCTCGGCGCGGGCGCCGAGCAGAGTGCCGCGGCGCTCGCATCGCTCGGGCTGTTCGCCCTCCAGCACCGCGGCCAGGAGTCGGCTGGCGTCGCCGTGAGCGACGGCGAGCAGCTGATGCTCTACAAGGACCTGGGCATGATCGCGTCGGTCCTCGACGAGCGCCGCCTGCCATCGCTCCGCGGCGAGCTCGCGATCGCCCACTGTCGCTATTCGACGACCGGCTCGACCGTCTGGGAGAACGCCCAGCCCACGTTCCGCCTCGGCCCAAGGCGGGCGCTCGCGATCGGCCACAACGGCAACCTCGTGAACACCCGCGACCTCCTGACCCAGCTCAGCGGCGGTCGGGGCCGCCTGCCCGCGTCGACCGACACGGAGCTCCTGACCGCGCTCCTCGCCGACGAACCCGCCGCGGATACGGTCGACGCGCTCGTCCGCGTCCTCCCGCGCGTTCGAGGCGCGTACAGCCTCGTGGTCCTCGACGAACGGCGGGTGATCGGTGTTCGCGATCCATTCGGGTTCCGACCCCTCGTCCTGGGCCGACTGCCGGCGCCGGATCCCGCCGCGACCGGCGGCCTGCCTTCGGGCCTGTGGGGCGATCCGGCCGACGAAGAGACGTCCGGGTGGGTCCTCTCGAGCGAGACGACGGGCCTCGACATCGTGGGCGCCGAGTATGTCCGCGATGTCGAGCCCGGCGAGATCGTCGTCCTCGAAGCGGGCAAGGCGCCGATGTCGGTCCGGTTCGCCGAGGCCAAGCACGCGCTGTGCGTGTTCGAGCTGATCTACTTCGCCCGTCCCGATTCGTACATGGAGGGTCGGAACCTCTACGAGGCCCGCCGTCGGATGGGCGAGGAGCTCGCCGGGGAGCACCCGGCGGCGACCGACCTCGTGATGCCGGTCCCCGACACCGGTGCTCCCGCGGCGGCAGGCTACGCGGAACGCTCCGGGATCCCGTTCCGCGAGGGCCTCGTTCGGAACCGCTACACGGGCCGGACGTTCATCCAGCCCAGCCAGACGATGCGCCACCGCGGGGTGACGCTCAAGCTGAACCCGCTCCGGGAGGTCGTGCGGGGCAAGCGCCTCACGGTCGTCGACGACTCGATCGTCCGGGGCACCACGACGAAGCAGATCGTCGCGCTCCTCCGACGGGCCGGTGCCGAGGAGGTCCACGTCCGGATCAGCGCCCCGCCGATCTATCACCCGTGCTTCTACGGCATCGACACGCAGGTCGAGACCGAGCTGATCGCCGCGACGCATTCGGTCGAGGAGATCCGCTCGTTCATCGGCGCCGACTCGCTCGGCTACCTCTCGATTCGCGGGGTGCTGGCGGCGCTCGACCTGCCGTACGACCGGTTCTGCTTCGCCTGCTTCGACGGGAACTACCCGGAGCCGGTCCCGTACGACGCATCGTCGCGGAAGTTCATGCTCGAGGAGCCGGTGCTGCTCCGTGGCTGAACCCTCGGGCCGACCGGTCGCGACGCCGAGCGGAAGCTCGGCGAGAGGAGCTCCGCCTCGGGCCTCGGTGAGCGAACGCCGGGGTCGGCGTTGAGGGTGCCGGTTCGATGAGCGAGGCGAGGTCCGCATACGCGGCGGCGGGGGTCGACGTCGCGGCCGGCGCGAGAGCGGTCGAGCTCATGCGGGCCGCGGTCGACGCGACTCGCCGGCCCGAGGTCCTCGGGGGTTTCGGGGGCTTCGGTGCCGCGTTCGCGGTCCCGGAGGGCTACCGGCGACCGGTGCTCGTCTCGTCGACCGACGGCGTCGGCACGAAGACCGCGATCGCCAGCGCCCTCGGCCGGTACGACACGATCGGTCGCGACCTCGTCGCGATGTGCGCCGACGACGTCGTCTGCAGCGGCGCCGAGCCGCTGTTCTTCCTCGACTACGTCGCCGTCGGCCTCCTCCAGCCCGAGCAGGTCGCGGACCTCGTCGAGGGCGTGGCGGCGGGCTGCAGCGATGCCGGCTGCGCCCTCGTCGGTGGCGAGACGGCGGAGCACCCGGGGCTGATGCAGCCAGGCGAATTCGACCTCGCCGGGTTCTGCGTCGGCGTCGTCGAGCGGGACGCCTGGATCGACGGGAGCGCCGTCCGGGCCGGCGACGCGATCCTCGGCCTACCTTCGAGTGGGCTCCACTCCAACGGCTACTCGCTCGTGCGCAACCTGATCTCCAGCTGGGATCTGGATCTCGCCCGGCCGTACCAGGAGCAGCTCCTCTTGACCCTCGGGAGCGATGCCACGACCGCGGCGATCGCCGCCGAACCAGAGCACGCGCTCGCGACCCTCGGCGAAGTCCTGCTCACGCCGACGCTGGTCTACGCGAGTGCGGTCCTCGCGCTCCAGCGAGCGCTGCGCGCCGCCGGTCACGACCTCCGGGGGCTAGCTCACATCACCGGCGGCGGTCTGCCCGCGAATGCCCCGCGGGCACTCCCCGTCGGGCTGGCGGTGCGCCTCGACCCGGCGACGTGGCGGATGCCCTCGGTCATGCGCCTGTTCGGGGCGCTGGGTGGGCTCGACAATGAGGAGCTGCGGGCGACGTTCAACGGCGGGCTCGGGATGATCGCCATTGTCGCCCCGGAAGCGGTCGACACCGCTCGAGAGGCTCTGGCCGCCTCGGGTCACGCGGCGTCACTCGTCGGCACCGTCATCCCGGCCGACAGCGGGGATGGCCCCGACGGACTCCGCTACGCCGAAGGCCCGCTCGGCTTGGCCCAGTGACCGGACGGATCGCGGTCGCGGTCTCCGGGACCGGCTCGAACCTGCGGGCCCTACACTCGGCCGCCGAGCGCGGCGAGCTGGGTGCGACGATCGTGCTCGTCCTGGCCGATCGCGCCTGTCCGGCGATCGATTGGGCAGCCGAGCAGGGGATCGAGACCGCCCTCGTTCCGGGCGGCGCGGACGACGCGGTTGCCACGGCGCTCGAGAGGGCTCGACCCGACGTCGTCGTGCTCGCCGGGTACATGCGGATCGTCGGGCCGCGGGTCCTGGCCGCATGGCCGGGCCGGATCCTCAACACCCACCCAAGCCTGCTGCCCGCGTTCCCGGGCGCCCATGCCGTGCGTGACGCGCTGGAGCACGGCGCGAAGGTCACCGGCGTCACGATCCATCTCGTCGACGAGACGCTCGATGGCGGTCCGATCGTCGCCCAGGCCGCGGTCGAGATCGCGCCGGGCGACCACGAGGCAAGCCTTCACGAGCGGATCAACGCGATCGAGCATCGCCTGCTCCCGCGCGCCGTGGCGCTGGTCCTCGCCGGCGCCATCGGCGTGGAGCCGGGCGAACGCCGGACCGTGCTCGACCTCGATCGGGCCGAGGCCGGCCTGCCGGTACCGCGACGAGCGCTCCTGTCGGTGTCGGACAAGACGGGCATCGCCGAGTTCGGTCGGGGGCTCGTCGCCTGCGGGTTCGAGCTCGTGTCGACGGGCGGCACCGCGCGGGCACTGCGCGAGGCCGGTCTGGCGGTCACGGACGTCGCCTCGGTCACCGGCGCCCCGGAGATGCTCGACGGCCGAGTGAAGACCCTCCACCCGCGCGTCCACGCCGGAATCCTTGCCGACCGCCGGCTCGCCGACCATCGCCGCCAGCTCGTCGCCGCCGGAATCGCTCCGTTCGAGCTCGTGGTCGTCAACCTCTATCCGTTCGCCGCAGCCGCCGCGCGACCCGGAATCACGTTCGACGAGCTCGTCGAGGAGATCGACATCGGTGGGCCGTCGATGGTCCGGGCCGCCGCGAAGAACCACGCCAGCGTCGCCATCGTCACCTCGCCGAGCCGGTACGAGCAGATCCTGGCCGCCCTCCGCGAGGACGGCAGCGTTCCCGTCGGCCTGCGTGCCGCCCTGGCGATCGAAGCGTTCCGGCACACCGCGGCCTACGACGCGCGGATCGCGTGGGAGTTGCCGGGTCGCATGGCGGCAGCGGGCGTCGAATTGCCCGACGAGCCGGGCCTGCCGGGCGCAACCGACCCGTTCCCGGACCCGCTGACGATCGGGCTGGAGAAGGTCGAGGCGCTCCGGTACGGCGAGAACCCCCATCAGCCCGCGGCGCGGTACCGGCGGGCAGGCGGGCCGGTCGCCGACGGTCCGTTCGCGTCAGGGCCGCCACCGCTCCAGGGCAAGGCATTGAGCTACAACAACGTGCTCGACGCATCGGCCGCCGCGGCCGTCGCCCGCATGCTGCGCGGTCCCGCATGCGTGATCGTCAAGCACACGAATGCCTGCGGCGCGGCCGAGGAGCGACCGACCCTCCGCGAGGCCTGGGACGCGGCCCTCGCGGGCGATCCGGTCTCGGCGTTCGGCGGCGTCGTCGCCCTGACCCGTGACGTCGACCGTGCGACCGCGGACGGCCTGGCCGGGATCTTCCTCGAGGTCGTCGCTGCGCCTGGGTTCGACGACGAGGCTCGCCGCATCCTGGCCGCCAAGCCGAACCTCCGGCTGATCGTCGACGCCTCGCTGGGCCGCGATGGCCCGCCGGCGACAGCGGATCCCCTGGGTTCGATCCGGACGGCAGGCGGCGCCGTCCTCGTCGGGGCGCCCGATACGGCATGGGACGATCCGGGCGGGTGGCGGGTCGCGACGGCCCGTCAACCACGTGAGGCGGAGCGTCGCGACCTCGACCTGGCCTGGCGGCTCGTTCGGGGCGTGACGTCGAACGCGATCGTTCTCGTTCGGGACGGCCGGATGATCGGGTTCGGGTCCGGGCAGACCTCGCGCGTCGACGCGGCGCGGCAGGCGGTCGAGAAGGCCCGCGCGATCTCCGGCGCGGACGTGCTCCGCGGCGCGGCGTGCGCGTCCGACGCCTTCTACCCGTTCCCCGATGCGGTCGAGGCATGCCTTGACGCCGGCGTCGGCGCGTTCGTCCAGCCCGGCGGCTCGGTCCGCGATGCCGAAGTCGTGGCGGTCGCGGACGCTGCCAACGCGACGATGCTGATCACGGGAATCCGCCACTTCCGCCATTGAGGTGCCGAGGCGGTCGGGTCGATCTCGACGTTCCTTACGCCTCCGACGCCCGGCCCACGCACCCCCCGCGGTTCGCGCTTGACGGAGCAGCGATCATGTTCGGCGCCGGGGTCCGGCATCATCGTGGGCGGAGCGACGGTCGGGGGCCGGAGCTCCGCCCGCCTTCATTCCGCCCACGCTTGACCCGGTCGCGGCGCGTCCGCCATCATCGGCCGGTGGACCACATCGGGAGCCTGATGGCAATGCCCGGGCGGCCGCGCTCGCGACGGAGCTAGGACAGCCCGCCGGCCGAGCGCAGGCCGCCGAACCCCGCGCGCCCAAGGCGCGCTGCCCGATCCCCACCGGCCCCGATCCGGAGCCCCGAGGACCCGATGCTTGATGACGCCCTCCGCCCGCGCTATTCCCTGACGACCGCGATCGCCTACGCCAACAACAAGCCCGGCATCCACACCCTGTACGAGGTGATCGGGGCCGACGTCATCGCGCGCTGGCACCGGATGAAGGGCGATGACACGCGGTTCCTGACCGGGACCGACGAGCACTCGATCAACATCGCCCAGACCGCGATCGACGAGGGCAGGACGCCGCGCGCGTTCGTCGACGAGAAGGTCGGCTTCTTCCGCGCGGCGGAGGACGCCCTCGCGATCAGTCCCGATCGGTTCATCCGGACGACCGACCCGGATCACGTCGAGGCCGCCCAGGAGATGGTCCGTCGCGCATATGCGAACGGCGACATCTACCCCGGCACGTACGAGGGCTGGTACTGCCCGAACGAGGGCTTCCTGTCGGCGACCGACGTCCAGGAGACCGCGCGAGGCTTCATCTGCCCGAACCATCCCGACGTGCAGCTCCAATGGCTGACCGAGCGGAACTGGTTCTTCCGTCTCTCGGCTTACCAGGAGCGGCTCGAGCGCCACTTCGCGGAGCATCCCGATTTCGTCCAGCCCGACTACCGCCGCAACGAGATGCTGGGCTTCATCCGCGGCGGCCTCCAGGACTTCTCGATCAGCCGCGAGCGGACGCCGGGCGGCTGGGGGATCCCGTTCCCGATCGCCGAGAACGGCGAGACCGCCCGCCGCGAGGACGGCTCCTGGGATCCCGAGGCCGGCGTGATCTACGTCTGGTATGACGCCTTGATCAACTACATCACCGGCGCGGGCTTCCCCAACGATCCCGAGGCCTTCGCCCGCTGGTGGCCCGCCGACCTCCACGTGATCGGCAAGGACATCGCCCGGTTCCACACGATCTTCTGGCCGGCGATGCTCTGGAGCGCGGGTCTCGAGGCGCCTCGCCACGTCTGGGTTCACGGCTGGCTCCTCGCCGCCCACGGCGAGCGGATGAGCAAGAGCCGCGGCAACTTCCTGGACCCCGGCGACTTCGTGGCCGCCTTCGGCAGCGACGGCGCGCGATACGTCGTGCTCCGCGAGGTCCCGTTCGACAAGGACGCCGAGGTGAGCTGGGACTCGTTCGTTCGGCGGTACAACGCAGACCTCGCCAACGACTTCGGCAACCTCGTGAACCGGACCGTGTCGATGGTGAACCGCTATCTCGGCGGGGAGCGGCCGTTCCCCGTCCCGCAGACCGAGGATCGCCTCTCGTGGGCGTGGTTCGGCGTCCCGGACGCGTACGCGGCCGCGATCGAGGATTGCCTCCTGCATGACGCCCTGGGCATCCTGATGGGCACCGTTGGCGAGGCAAATCGTCGGGTCGATGCGGAGCGGCCGTGGGAGCTCGCCAAGGCTGCCAACGCGGGCGAGGTCGCCGCCGCGGGCCGCCTCCGCGACGTCCTCGGCGATCTCGTCGAGCTCTGCCGGCTCGTCGGTCTGGCGGCGGCGCCGTTCATGCCGGCGACGGCGCCCCGAGTCCTGGCCCAGCTCGGCTACGACTGCCCGTACGCCGGCGACGGCAATGGCGGCCCGCCGATCCTCGAGGAGCTCCGTTGGGGCGCGCACGCCGGCCAGCCCGGGCGGTTGACCGCGCAGGAACCGCTGTTCCCGCGGCTCGATGTTGATTCGGCGGTCGGTTGACCGTTAATACGGCTCGGCCAGACTTGCGCAGACCAGAAGGAGGTGTCACATGGCACAGGGCGAGTACAACCACATCGAGATCCCATACGACGACGAGGAGCGGGCAACGCGCTTCTATTCGGGCGTGTTCGGCTGGGAGTTCCGGCAGATGGCCGGATTCGCGGGCTACGACCTGTACACGGCGGGCCCGGGCGACCTCGGTGGTGGCCTCGGCAAGCGCGGCGAATCGGCCGGCGAGACGATCCGGAACTACATCACGGTCGACTCGGTCGACGACGCCGTGAAGAAGGTCCTCGAGCTCGGCGGCACGATCACCACGCCGAAGTCCGCGATCGAGGGCATGGGCTGGTTCGCCGCCGGGACCGACAGCGAGGGCAACCCGCTGGCCGTCTACGAGGCGCTTCCGCGCTGACCAGCGGGGCCTGATCCCGAGGCAAATCGGCGCTGGCCGGCCGCGCGTGATCCCGAGGCGCATCGGCGACAATCGCCCGATGCG
>Ga0070708_100003053_pt1 | contig 13005 bp, 9 predicted proteins | sample KBSK5503metaG_FD_65469 | JGI IMG/M metagenome (GOLD analysis project Ga0070708, IMG submission 65469) | Corn, switchgrass and miscanthus rhizosphere microbial communities from Kellogg Biological Station, Michigan, USA - KBS K5-50-3 metaG | ecosystem: Host-associated > Plants > Roots >...
CTCGAGCCGGAGATCGTCGAGCCGGTCGAGCATGGCGTTCACGGCGACGGTGGTTTCGAGACGTCCGAGGTGTGCGCCGAGGCAATAGTGCGCGCCGCCTCCGAACGCCAGATGGGGCGGGCCGTCGCGATGGATGTCGAACCGGTCGGGATCGTCGTACTTCGTCTCGTCCCGGTTCGCGGCGCCCATCGAAACATTCACCGAGTCGCCTTTCGCAACTGGCGTGCCGCCGATCTCGACGCCGTCGACCATCACCTCGCGCGCGGTCTGTTGAACCGGGGCCTCCCAGCGAAGCGCCTCCTCGACCGCGCCCGGCATCAGGTCGCGGTTCGCCTTCAGCTCTTCGAGTTGATCCGGGTTCGTGAGAAGCCCGAAGAGCACGTTGCCGAGCAGCCGGTAGGTCGTCTCGGCACCGGCGGGCAGAAGCAGGCGCAGGAAGCCGTAGATGTTCTCATCGGGAAGCGAGTGGCCGTCGACCTCTGCAGTGGCCAGGACCGAGATGAGGTCGTCTTTCGGGTCACGACGGCGCTCTTCCACGATCGGAGCCAGGTAATCCTTCAACGCGGCCGACGCGGCGAGGCCCCGCTCGACGTTGACGGCGATCGAGATCATCTCGATCGAGCGGCGCAGGAAGAGCCCGGAGTCCTCGGACGGAACGCCGAGCATGTTCGCGATCACCTGGATCGGGAACCGGAAGTTGAACTCACGAACTAGGTCGACCTCGCCGCGTTCGACGAACGCGTCGATCAGGCTGTGCGTTATCGGCTCGATGAGCTTCGACTTCCAGTCTTCGAGCGCTTTCAGCCGGAACGCGCTGGCGACGATCCCACGGTGCGCGATGTGCTCGTGGCCGTCCATCGCGAGGATCGTCGGCCCGAAGACCATGACGAGCGACTTCTCGAACACGACCGACGAGAACGTCTCGGAGTCGGAGAACACGCGGTGGACGTCGTCGTAGCCGTAGACGAAATTGACCTGCTGTCCGAACGCCTCGACGCGGTGCATCGACCCCAGCCGCTGGAGCCGGTGGAACTCGGGATACGGATCCCGGACGTCGCCGACGGCCGAATCGCCGAAGACATCGATGTCCAGATCCCAAACGTCGGCGTTCGTCATCGCGGGATCAGCTCGCAGAGAAGGTGACGGGAACCGAGGTCGGCGAGCGAAACGCCCAGCCGACCCAGTGCGGATCCGTGTTTCCGGCGTCGAGCCGGATGTCGGGCAGACGATCGAGGATCGTGTTGAGCGCGACCTGCGCCTCGAGCCGCGCGAGGTGTGCGCCCAGGCACATGTGAGCGCCCTCGCCGAACGCGACATGGCCTTGGTGCTCGCGCGTGATGTCGTAGACGTCGGGGTTCTCCCAGCGGTCGGGATCGCGGTTCGCCGATCCGAGCACCGACGTGACGCCGGAGCCCTTCGGGATCGCGACGCCCGCGATCTCGGTGTCGGAGTTCGCTTCGCGTGCGGCGAACTGCACCGGCGCCTCCCAACGCAAGGCTTCTTCGACGGCGCGCGCGACGAGCGAGCGATCGGCTTTGACGGCCTCGAGCTGCTCCGGGTGTGTGAGCATCGCCATCAACAGGGTCCCGACCAGACGGTAGGTCGTCGACTGCCCGGCGGGGATCAGCAGCCGGATGAACCCGTGGATCAACCCTTCGGTGAGCCGCTCTCCCTGAAGCTCGGCGTTGACCAGCTCGCTGACGAAGTCGCCGTTCGGCTCGATGCGGCGCTGCTCGATGATCGGTTGGAAGTAGTCATGGACGGCGGCGGTCGCGGCGACACCGCGGTCCCAGTCGACCGACAGCCGCTCGAGATCGATCGCCCACCGGCCCCACGCTTCGTAGTCGGTCAGCGGGATCCCGAGCAGCTTGGCGAACACGCGAACCGGGAACTGCCACGCGAACTCGCGCACGAGCTCGGCTGAACCGCGCGACGCGAAGCGGTCGATGACCTCGTGCGCGGTGGGAGCGATCAGGTTCTTCTCCCACGAGGCGACCACCTTCGGCCGGAAGGGATGCGCGATCAGGCCCCGCGCTTGCTGGTGTCGCGCGCCGTCCATCTCGAGGATCGTCTCGCCGAGGAACGGCCGCATCAGCTCGCCGTTGATCCGCGCCGAGAAGGTCTCGCCGTCGCGCAGTACGCGCTCGACGTCCGCGTAGCGGTACACGCGGTAGAGCTGCGTGTTGAGGTGCATCTCGTGGACCACGCCGGTTTCGCGGGCCTGCGCGTAGCCCGAGTACGGGTCGCGCAGGTCGCCGTAGTTCTGGACGACGGGGTCGAGCTCGTCGACGAGCGGTCCCTCGGGCGGCATCGCAGGTCATCATCGGTCTGACGCTCGTGTCAGGTCAAGGGGAGCAAGGCACGGTAGTCTCCCCCGCCGATGGAACGCGACGAGCTGGGCACCCTCTACCGCGAGCGCGGCTACTGGAAACACGAGACGCTGCCCGGCCGGCTCGCAGCCGTATGCGCCCACGCCGGACAGCGGGAGGCGATCTGCGAGGGATCGACCCGGATGAGCTTCACGGCCTTTGCTTCCATGGTGGAGCGGGTCGCCCGGCACTTCGCCGAGGTGGGGATCGGGCTCGGCGACGTCGTCTCGTGGCAGCTGCCGAACTGGTGGGAGGCCGCGGTCGTCCACCACGCGGCGCTTCGCGTCGGCGCTGTGCCGAACCCGCTCAACATGATCTTTCGCGGCCGGGAGCTTCGCTTCGTGCTCGCCGAAGCGCGCCCGAGCCTGCTGATCGTCCCGCAGCGTTTCCGTCGTTTCGATCACGCGGCGCTCGCCGCGACGCTCCAAGGGGAGGGGCTCGTCGAAAACGTGGCGATCGCGCGCGGAGACGCGGCGGGGTTCTTCGCGCTGGACGAGTTCCTGAGCGAACGGCCTTCGACCGAAGCGCCGGCGCCTCTGCAGCGGCCTTCCGATCCGGCGCTTCTTCTCTACACGAGCGGAACCACCAGCGATCCCAAGGGCGTGCTGCACAGCCACGAAACGCTGCTCTACGAGATCGACTCGCTGCGTGACGTGCACCGCATCGACTCGAGCGACTGCTACTTGGGCGGCTCGCCGGTGACGCACATCGCGGGGCTCGTGTACGGGCTGCTGATGCCATTCGCGCTCGGAACGCGCACGGCGCTTCTCGATCGCTGGGAGGCCGGGCGGGCGCTCGAGCTGATCGAACACGAAAAAGCCACGTTCCAAACCGGCGCGCCGACCTTCCTGCAGACGCTCGCGGAGCATCCGGACGTCTCTCAGCGCGATCTGTCGAGCTTCCGTCTGTTCTCGACCGGGGGCGCGAACATCCCGATGGAACCGATCCGCGAAGCAGAGGAACTGCTCGGCTGCACGGTAAAGCGCGCGTACGGCTCGACCGAGGTTCCAACGCTCACCGCGACCTCGTTCGACGACCTCGACGAGGTACGGCTCGGAACCGACGGGACGCTGATCGGGGCGGCCGAGATGCGGATCGTCGGCGCGGACGGCATCGACATGGAGACCGGCGAGGAGGGCGAGATCTGGGCTCGATCGCCGGAGGTGTTCGTCGGCTACCGCAACCAGTCGCTGGACGGCGATGCAATCGACGCGGAGGGATGGTTCCGCACCGGCGACCTCGGCCGGCTCGACATGGACGGGAACCTGCGCGTCACCGGCCGGCTGAAGGACGTGATCATCCGCGGCGGCGAGAACGTGAGCGTGAAAGAGATCGAGGATCTCCTCGCGGAGCACCCCGCGGTCGCCGAGGTCGCGGTCGTCGGGATGCCCGACCCGCTGCTCGGCGAGCGCGCGTGCGCGTTCGTGACGCCTCGGAGAGGCGCGACGCTCGGTTTCGACGAGATGGTGGCCTTCCTGGAGGGGCGCGAGATCGCGCGCCAGAAGATCCCGGAGCGCCTGGAGCTCCGCTCGCGCCTCCCGAAGACCGCGAGCGGAAAGGTCCGCAAGAGCGCACTTCGAGAGGAACTGGCCCTGCCACCGAATTCCGACTAATCGGAAGGATTCCGCGCCCGACGGGCGAACAGTAAGCGCGAGTCTCGTCCGTTCGTGGGGGTCCCTTGCACAAGACGTGGAAACTCGCCGCCATCTTGCTGCTCGCCGTCGTGGCCGCGTCCCAGACAGGGTTCGCAGCCTGCGACGACTACCGCTGTCCCGAGTACGCCGTCTCCGACCTCACGAACATGACCCAGTCGATTGGCCGCCTCCCGACCGAGTTCACCGATCCGGACAAGGTCGTGCGGTTCGAGGAGAAGTCGGCCGAGACGTATCTCGCCTACTGGATCGCCCAGCTGAGGGACCCCAAGCACCCGGCGGCGTCGCTCGGGTTCTTGCTCCCCGGCGGGATGGTCGGCGACGTCGACTACTGGCCGAGCTACGAGGCCTGGACCGCCGAGGGGCGCGTCAAGGAGGTGCGCTTCCGGCATCGCACCGGATCGCTCATCACCGGCCACGTCTGGCGTCCGCCGCTGTCGGAGCCTGGACCCTTCCCAGCGATATCGATCACGCCGGGCAGCGTGCAGGCGACGGAGCCCATGTACTGGTGGGCGTCGGAGATGCTGGCGGAGGCCGGGTACGTCGTACTCACCTTCGACGCTCAAGGCCAGGGACGCTCCGAGGTGTTCGGGCACAAAGACGACGCCGATGAAACGCCGACGTTCGACGGGGTTCCGTTCCAGCAGGCGATCAACTTCCACGAAATGACGATCGACGCGATCGAGTTCATGCTTTCGACGCCCTCGTCGCCGTTGCGTTACGCGTTCTCCGGTGATGCGGCGGCAGGCTATGACGTGTACAACCCGTTCTCTTCATTGATCGAATACCTGCCCGACGGGCACGCGAACCTCGGCATCGCCGGTCATTCTTTCGGAGCCAGCGGAGTGACCTACGCGCAGGACCCGGCGATCAACACGCTGAACGTCGACAACATCCGCACGGTCGTCGCGTGGGATAACTTGGCCACCGGATACACGCCCCACGTTCCGGCGATGGCCCAGAACGGCGAGTCGTTCGTCGAGCCGTCCTTCAACCCGCAGCGCCCGGATCCGGAGTCGAAGAAGGCCGCGTTCAACGCATGGCGCACCGCGGGCCTCGACACGATGCAAGTGGCGACCCGTGCGGCAACCCACCTCGAGTGGTCGTTCGTCCCCGGCCTGCCGCTGGCGGCGTCGAGCTGGGGCAACAAGATCGTGGCGTATTACACGCTGGCGTGGTTCGACAAGTACCTGAAGCACGACCCGACGGCCGACGCGCGCCTGCTGACGAAAAAGTTCAACGCTCCGGACAACGCGGCGTGCGGAGGGAACGACGGCTGCTATTCCATCTACTACAAGAACGCATACTGGTTCCACGACTCGGGCGGCGCGCTGCACTCCTGCGACGACGTCGCACACATCGCCGCGCCGGCGGAGTCCTGCGCGGACACCGACCTCTAGACGATCCCGTCTCGGCGAAGGCTTTCGATCTCTTCGCGGTCGAGGCCGAGTTCGCGGAGTACCTCGTCGGTGTGCTCGCCGAGCCTCGGCGCGCCTTTCGAGACGACGAGCGGCGTTCGGTCGAGCCTCGGGACGGGCGCTTGCTGCCGGACCGGGCCGAGCGTCGGGTCGTCGACGACCACGATCGCGTCGCGGCTTTGAACCTGCGGGTCGGCCGCGATCTGATCGATGCCGTAGACACCGGAGACGGGAACCTCGTTCGCGATGAGGATCTCTTCGATCGCGGCGAGGGTTCGCTCGCGGCACCACGCCGCGACTTCGGCGTTGATCGCGTCCGCGTTGGTCGCGCGCTTCTCGAGACTCGCGAAACGTCGGTCGTTCACCAGATCCTCGCGGCCCATCGCTTTCGCCAGCCTCGGGAACAGAACGTTCCCGGCCGCCGCGATGCACACGTAGCGGCCATCAGAGGTTTCGTAGTTGTCGAGCGGCGCGCTGTTCGGGAGGCGGTTCCCCGATCGCTCTCGGACGATGCCGAGTCGGTCGTACGCGGCGACGGTCCACTCCATGACCCGCAGAACGCTCTCGTAGAGCGCGAGCTCAACCTGCTGGCCCTGGTCGCTCTTGGTCCGCTCGACGATCGCCGCGAGGATCCCGACGGTGTTGAAGAGCGCGGTGAGATAGTCGGCGATGATCACGCCGGGCCGCACCGGGGGGCCGTCGGGGAACCCGGTGATGCCCAGGAGTCCGCCGAGTGCGATGCCGTTCCGGTCGAGGCCGGGCCGCTCGCGATAGGGCCCGTCCTGGCCGTAGACGCTGACGCGGCTGACGATGAGCCGCGGATTGATCTTCCTGAGGTCGTCGGGTTTGAGATTCCATCGCTCGAGCGTCCCCGGTGTGAAGTTCTCGACGAGCACGTCCGCGTGCTCGACGAACCTCTTAAGAAGGTCTTGTCCCTTCGGCTTCGAAAGGTCGATCGTTACGGAACGCTTGCCACGCCCCTCAACCGCCCAGAACAGCGACACGTCGCCGTCGAACGGCGGGATGGTTCGGAGGAAGTCGCCGGTGCCCGGCTGCTCGATCTTGATGACGTCGGCGCCGAGCTCCCCGAGCAGCGTCGCGGCGAACGGCGCGCCGATGCGCGTACCGAGATCGAGGACGCGGATGCCGTCGAGCGCGCCGGTCACCTGTTCTCCCCAGAATTGACGGTCGTGACTGCCGTGTCTGACATGACAGTCGTGACTGCCGCGTCGCCGGGAAGGTGTGACCCGGAGAGCACGGCGTCAGCGATCGAAGTCGGCGTCGCGGTCGCGGAAGACTTCTTTCATCGAGCCCTTCTTCGTGCGTTCCGCGAGGGCGTCGAGTGAGGTCTTCGTGTTGTGCTGGAACTGGTGGACCATGAAGTGGTACTCCAGGGCGTTGCGGAACCCGGCGAGGTCTTGCGCGTGGTTGATCGACCGTTTCGTGTTCCGCACCGTGACGGGCGGCACCTTCGCGATGCGCTCCGCGAGCGCCATCGTCTCCTGCTCGAGAGCATCCTTCGGCACGACGCGGTTCACGAGCCCCAGCCGGTGCGCTTCGGCGGCGTCGATCTCGTCGCCGGTCCACAGGAATTCCTTGGCTTTGCGGGGGCCGAGGGCGAGCTCGACGAGCACCTCGACGCCGGCGCCGGTCATGCGCAGCACCGGGTTCTGGAAGACCGCGTCGTCCGCTGCGACGATCAGGTCACACATGCACGCCACCATCAGTCCGCCGGCGATGCACTTCCCTTGAACCATCGCGATCGTCGGCTTGTCGAGGTCGCGGATCGCGAGCGACTTCTCGAAGTACATCTTGCGCTCGTGCTCGAACTTGCCCTCGGGCGTCTTGCGCTTCTCGTGCCACTCGTCCGACGGCGCTTCGCCCACGTAGGCCTTGAGGTCGTGCCCCGACGAGAACGATGGCCCGGCGCCGGCGATCACGATGACGTTGACCTCGGGATCGGCGTCGGCGATATGCAGTGCCTCGTCGAGCTCGGTGAGAAGCTGCGTGTTCTGGGCGTTGCGAACCTCGGGCCGGTTCATGGTCACGAGCTCGACCGCGCCGCGCCGCTCAACCAGGATCGTTTGGTAGCCCATCGCTCCGAATCCTAGCCTTTCGGTTCGCGCGGGAGGCCGAGGATACGCTCCGCGATGATGTTGCGCTGGATCTCCGATGTGCCACCGGCGATCGAGGCGGCGCGCGACCACAGCATCCCCCGCGCCCAGCGCCCGCGGTCGACGGCGCTCGGGTCTTCCGGCGTCACCAGGCCGTCCCAGCCGAGGATCGAACCGGCGTTCTCGTAGAGACGCTGGCTCATCTCGCTCCAGAAGAGCTTCACGACGCTCGACTCCGGGCCGATCTTTTCGCCCCGGCTCAGTCTCGTAAGAGTGCGCGCGTTGTGCAATCGGAAGATCTCGACGTCCATCCACGACTGCGCGAGCTTCTGACGCACCAGCGGGTCGGCGGTCGCGCCGCGGTCGATCGCGCGGCGCCACAGAAGGTCGCGCGCGACCTCGTGCAGCACCTGCTCCTTCCACACGAAGCTCGTGCCGCGCTCGTTCGCGAGCGTCGTGCCGGCGACGCCCCAGCCCTGGTTCTCCTCGCCGATCAGGTTCTCGGCCGGGACCGGCACCTCGTCGAAGAAGACTTCGTTGAATTCGCTCTCGCCGGTGATCTGGGGGAGCGGACGCACGTCGATCCCTTTCTGTTGCATCGGGATGGCGAGCATCGAGATGCCCTTGTGCTTCGGCGCGGTGGGGTCGGTGCGCACGAGCCCGATCCCGAAGTCGGCGAACCGCGCGTACGACGTCCATACCTTCTGGCCGGTGACGAAGTACGTGTCGCCGCGCTTCTCAGCCTTGGTGGACAGCCCGGCGAGGTCGCTGCCGGCGCCCGGTTCGCTAAACAGCTGGCACCAGATCTGCTCCGCCGAGAGGATCTTCTTCAGCCACGTCTTCCGTTGGTCTTCGGTGCCGTGCGCGATCAGCGTCGGACCGACGAGGTTCACGCCGGCGCGTCCGAGGATCTGCGGCGCGCGCGCGCGGGCGAGCTCCTCGTTGTAGATCGCAACCTGAACGAGCGAAGCGCCGCGGCCGCCGTACTCCTCGGGCCAGTGGATCCCGACCCAGCGGCCTTCGTGGAGAGTGCGTTGCCAGTCGCGAAGAGCCTCGGCGTCCTCGAAGGTTGCGGCGACGTCGACGTCGGGAGGAGTGTGTTCGGCAAGCCAGCCGCGCAGCTCGTCGCGGAAGGCGACGTCGGCCGGCGAAAGGTCGAAGTCCATCGGCCGGAGCGTAACACCTGACGGGGGTGTCAGTTCTTGCCCGGCCGTCGTAAACTGAGGTGCCGGATCACGGGTCAGGGGAGGCGACACATGGCGCGCGAATACCAGGTCATCTCGACCGACGATCACATCATCGAGCCTCACGGGCTTTTCGACGGGCGACTTCCCAAGGAGTTCGCCGACCGCACACCCGTGCTGAACGAGACCGAGGACACGGCCGCCTGGCACGTCCCGGGCGTGCTCAACCCCGACGGCACCCCCAAGCCCATCGAGATGAGCGGCCTCTCGACCGCCGCCGGCCAGAAGGTCGAGGAGTTCAGCGTGAAGTCGAAGACTTTCGACGCCATGCGCGCGGGCTGCTACGACCCGAAGGAACGGCTCAAGGACATGGACATCGACGGCGTCGACGTCCAGGTGTGCTTCCCGACGCTGCCCGGACTCGCCGGAATCTCGTTCATCGAGATCGCCGACAAGCCCTACGCGGCCGCGTTGATGCGCGCGTACAACGACTGGCTGATCGAAGAATGGTGCGCGCCGGACCCCGAGCGCATCCTCGGCGCGGCGATCCTCCCGTTGTGGGACATGGAAGCCTCCGCCGCCGAGATCCGCCGGATCGCGGAGCGCGGCCTGAAGTGCATCACGCTGCCCTCGTCCCCGGCGTCCGTCGAGGGCGTGAAGGGGTTCCCGGACGATTCGTGGGCGCCGGTGTGGGATGCGATGAGCGAGACCGGGCTCCCCGCCGAGATCCACATCGTCAGCGGCAAAGCCGACGTGAGCGCGCTCGGCGGCCTCGGTGTCGGCGCGGAGATCTTCGTCGCGCTCGCGCCGTCGTCCAACATGCAGACCGTCGCCGTGCTGCTCTTCAGTGGGATCCTCCGCAAGTGGCCGAAGCTGAAGTTCATCTCGGCGGAATCGGGGATCGGCTGGCTGCCGTATTTCATCGAGCGCGCAGACTACGCGCATCGCAAGCACCGCTTCTGGACCGGCTCGAACATCGACGTGATGCCGTCCGATCTGTTCCGGCAGTCGATCTACGCGAACTTCATCTCCGACCGCGCGGGCGTCGAGGGTCGTCATCTGATCGGGATCGACAACATCATGATCGGGACCGACTACCCGCACACCGACTCGTCCTGGCCGGACACGCAGCGCGTCATCAAGGAGCAGATGGGCGACATCTCGCAGGAGGATCGCGAGAAGATCCTCTGGCGCAACGCTGCCCGGGTGTTCCAACTGAACGGCGCGTCCTAGCCACGCTCCCCGATCTGCTCCGCCGCGTCGCGGCCGACGAGCCGGACGCCGTCGCGTACGTCGACGGCGACCGCCGCCTGACGTACGCAGAGTGGGATCGCGCGTCGGACCGCGCGGCCGCGGTGCTGTGGTCCCGCCGGTTGCGTCCCGGCGAGGTCGTGGCCCTGCTGCTCGAGCCGACCTTCGTCTACCCGATCGCCTACCTGGCCGCTGCGAAGATCGGCTGCGTCACCGCGGGGATCAACGCGCGACTCGGCCCGCAAGAGATCAACCACATCATCAAGAGCTCGAAGACCAAGATCCTGGTGACCGATCGGGAGGACGTCGATGCGCCGCGCGCGATCGGTTACGACGAACTCGTGGAGGGCGACGCCGACGTACCAGATGTGGACGTCGCAGAAGACGACCCGGTCGCCATCGTGTACACGAGCGGCACCACCGGACTTCCGAAGGGTGCGACGTTCACGTTCTCGAACCTCGAGGCCGTGCGCCGGATCGAGGCGGCGATGGAGCCGGGCCTCGATCACACGAGTGGCCTTCAGGCGACGCCGATGACGCACATGGGATACATGACGAAGATCGCTTCCTCGATCGGACGGGTGTCGAAGACCGTCCTGATGGAGAGGTGGACGGCGCGACGGGCGCTCGAGCTGATCTCGTCAGAGCGGATCACCCACATCGGCGGGGTGCCCACGCAGCTCGCGCTGATGATGATGGACCCCACGTTCGGCGACTTCGACCTCTCGTGCGTCCGCTCGATCTTGATCGGCGGCGCGCCGGCTTCGCCGGATCTCGTGCGGGAGATCCGCGAGACCTTCGGCGTTCCCGTGCAGGTCCGCTACTCATCGACCGAGCTCGCGCTCTGCACCGCGACGCGTCCGGATGATTCCGACGAAGCGATCGCCGAAACCGTCGGACGTCCCCTGCCCGAGGTGGAGCTGCAGGTGCTCGGGCCGAACGCCGACGGCGTCGGCGAGATCGTCGCGCGATCGCCGGCCATGATGCGCGGCTATTGGAACGATGAAGACGCGACGCGTGAGGCGATCTCGGGAGGCTTCTTCCACCCGGGCGACCTCGGGCGGATCGATGAGGAAGGAAATCTCCGTATCGCCGGCCGGGTGAAAGAGATGTACATCCGCGGCGGATACAACGTGTACCCGATCGAAGTCGAAAACGTGCTCCGCGAGCACCCGAAGGTGGCCCTCGTCGGCGTCATCGGCATCCCCGACCGCGTGCTCGGCGAGCGCGGCAAGGCGTTCGTCGTCCCGACCGAACCCGACAAGCCGCCGACGGCGCACGAGCTGCGCTCGTTCGTGGCCGAGCGGATCGCCGACTATAAGGTCCCCGACGTCTTCGAGATCCGCGCGGAGCTCCCGCTCACGTCGATGTTCAAGGTGGATAAAGCGCGGCTCGGGGACGAGGATGTTTCCGATAGAGCTTGAGACACAACGGCTGTCGATCCGCGAATTCGAACCCGGCGACGTCGCGACCGTTATCCGCTACAGCGCCGAACAGCAGGGGATCTTCTTTCACGAAACACACCCTCTTACCCAGCGCGATGTCGAGCGTTGGCTGAACGAGTCGTTGCGGCTCGCCCAAGAGCCCGAGCGCGTGCGGCACCAATTTGCCGTGGCCTTGCGCTCCAGCGGCATCTTGATCGGAACGGCACGCGTGCACATCGACGTCCCGGACGACCATCAGGGAAGCGTTGGGTACGCCCTTTGGCACGAGCATTGGGGTCGTGGCCTCGCAACCGAGGCCGCGACCGCGATGCTCGATCTCGGTTTCAGCCGCCTTGGGCTACACCGCATCGAGGCAACGATCGAGCCGGACAACTCCGCCTCGGTCCGCGTCGCCGAGAAGCTGGGGATGCGCCTCGAGGGACGGATGAAGGAGCGCTTTTCGACTCCCAACGGCTGGCGCGACTCGCTCCTCTACGCGACCACAGAAGACGAGTGGCGAAGCCACAAGGAAGCAGCGGAGCCTAGCTGAGCCGCGCGATGATCAATCGCTGGATCTCGCTCGAGCCTCCGGCGATCCGCATCACGCGTGCAAGCCGGTAGAGGCGCTCCACCGTGTTGCCGCGCGTGTAGCCGGCGCCGCCGAAGATCTGGAGAGACTTGTCCACGACGTGCCCGCACATCTCGGTGCAGAACAGCTTCGCCATCGCGATCTCTTTGAACACGTCCTCGCCTTTGTCGGCCCGCTGCGCGGCGTCGTAACACATCGCGCGGGCCGCGTAGAGCTCGGTTTGAGAGTCGGCGATCATCCACTGGATCGCCTGGTTCTCGATGATGGGCTTGCCGAAGGTGACGCGCTGCTTCGCGTAATCCACGGCAAGTTGCAGCGCGAGGTCGGCCATACCGATCGCGAACGACGCCATCGCGAGCCGTTCGTTTCCGAGGAACTCGACCGCGTAGGCGAACGCTTTACCCGGCTCGCCGATGATGTTGGCCTCGGGGACGAACGAGTCCTCGAAGATCACCTCCGCCTGCAGGTCGTCCCCGCCCATCGTGTGCTGGATCGAGCCGATCCGGTACGCGTCTCGATCGACGAGGAACATCGAGTACCCGTCCTCGGCTCGCGCGAGCACCTGCAGGAAGTCGGCGAACGGCGCGTTGGAGATGAAGTGCTTCGTGCCGTTCAGCATCCAGCCACTCTCGACGCGTTTCGCCGTCGTGCGGATCGCGGCGAGATCGGAACCCGCTTCGGGTTCCGTCAGAGCGATGCCAGTCGTGACCTCCGCCCGCATCAACGGAAGGAGGTACTTCTCGCGTTGATGTTCCGTGGCCAGAGCGTGGAGCATCTTGTTCGGCCCGAACGGCAGATCGCCCAGCATCAGCATCGCAAGGTGGTTCTGCGCGCTGCGGCTCACTTCTTCGCGCACGAGGCACATCTCGAACTCGCCGAGCGCCTGGCCCCCGATGTCGGTCGGCATGAACATCGCGTAGTAGCCGGCCTGCATGCTCTTGCGCTGGACCTCGCGCGCGAGATCGAACACCTCCTGGGTGATCTCCTCCGCCGCGAGGAGCTCG
>Ga0070708_100003054_pt1 | contig 13004 bp, 8 predicted proteins | sample KBSK5503metaG_FD_65469 | JGI IMG/M metagenome (GOLD analysis project Ga0070708, IMG submission 65469) | Corn, switchgrass and miscanthus rhizosphere microbial communities from Kellogg Biological Station, Michigan, USA - KBS K5-50-3 metaG | ecosystem: Host-associated > Plants > Roots >...
GCCATCGTCATCTTGTCTGCCTTGATCAAGAGATCGTCGGGCAACCACACCTTGGTATCAACGTACAACATTTGGTTCAACTCAGTCTGGTTACCCACGCGCTGATAGAACGCGTTGTATGTGTCGGAGAGATAGCTGCTCGAACTCCTCCTGAGGAAATCGGAATTGCAAATACCACTGAGGTAGTGCGGGATATGATGTCCCGAGACCCCGTGGTAGCGCTGTTGAAGGGGCTGCTGCAGTATACGCAAGTACGCCGACCCTTTCATTGTCCCCGACCAGGGCAGGATCGCATTGGACAGCATCTTAATGATGGGAAAGAAAGGATTCGCTCGCACGCCTTCTATTGTCAGCATCTTCTGATAAATACCGTAGCCTGCGAAAAGTTCATCCGCCCCTTCGCCGGAGTGGAGCACGGTCGCATGTTGCTTCGCGTACTGCGCGACGAAATACAGCGGGACACATGCGGGGTCTCCGATCGGCTCATCGAGGTGCCAGACTAATTTCGGGATCCAGTCTGAAAATTGCTTCGACGGCAAATTTACCTCACGGTGCCAGGTCGCGGCATACTCGCTGACCTTCCGCGCATACGCAAACTCGTTCACATGGTCGGCATTCTCGTAGCCGATCGTGAACGTCGCCAACTTGTCATTCAGGAGTGATCGCAGGACTGCCACGATGGTGCTGGAATCCAGCCCGCCGCTTAGCAAGACGCCGTACGGGACCTCGGTCATGAGATGACTACGGCACACTTCGACGAGGAGGGCTTTGAGTTCTTCGCAAAGTTCCTCCTCGCTTCGTGGCTCTTCTGTATAGTTCAGATCCCAATACGAGTGGATCTTCAGTTTCCCATCCCGTACGGTCAGCGTATGCCCAGGCTGTAACTTGTAAATGTCTTTGAACATCGTCTTCGGGCCCGGCACATACCTCACAGTCAGATAGGACTCAATCGCATCGAGATCCACTCGCCGCTCAATGCCGGGAACCGCCAGGATGGCTTTGATCTCTGAGGCGAAGATCAATCGATCACCGCAGACTGTGTAGTAGAGGGGTTTTATTCCGAGGCGGTCCCGAGACAGCACTAACATCCGACGCCGCTCATCCCACAGCGCGAATCCGAACATGCCGGTCAGTCGGCGCTCGAAGTCGTCCCCATACTCCTCGAACGCATGGATAATGGCCTCGGTATCCGAGTGCGTTTTGAATGTATGCCCTTTGGCCTCAAGCTCTCGCCTCAGTTCCTCGTGATTGTAGATTTCGCCGTTAAACACGATGACGACAGAGCCGTCCTCGTTAAACATGGGCTGTTGACCTGTCTTGAGATCAATGATGCTCAGTCGTCGGTGCGCAAGTCCGACGGGACCGGAAACGTAGAATCCCTCGTCATCCGGACCGCGGTGAATCATGCTGTCTGCCATTCGCCTAAGCAGAATCTGATCAACTGGCTTCGGCTCGTGGTAATTGAACATTCCGGCTATGCCGCACATAGGTTAGTTTCTCGGAAGCCTGAGCCTTGCCAAGTTCTTCGTGACCATGAAAACTAAAAAGATTTCGAGTTTGTCCAGGACCGAACGGTTTCTCACATCCCAGCGTTCACTCAACTGCAACAGAGCTTTTTCTCCGGTCAAGTTTCCCAAGACCGTTAAAAGAAGGCAGTTAACTTTATGGTAATGCGGTGGGCAGAGGTATCCGTGAGTTCCATACCAGCTCCATTTGTTGCGGTAGTTCCAAGAGTCCAATTGAGAGAGAAGCCCTTTCAAGCCCTCCGAGAAAAGGGCCAATACGCGGGGATCGTCGGTTTGGACAGATAGATCGTAAAGCCCGAGCAAACTGAAAAGGAACCCGTCCAGAATGCGAGGCAAGGGATGCGCCGGGTACTCTTCGTAGAGCACCCGTCCTCCGTCAACAGTCCTCACTCCCCCCTGCTCTATGCTTTTTTCAAAAACTCGAGTGCCCTTCTCGCAAAGCGCAAGAAGAGCCTTGTCTCCAGAAATTCGATACGCTCGAATCAACGCACTGATCACGACTCCCTGATACATCGCTGAAATCCAAGGAGAGGCCAGTCTTGCCCGCCCCTCTTGCCAGTCAAAATAGCAGGGCCAGACGACCGCGCCGTCCTTCCGCTCCACAGCATTCGTCCTGAGCCACTCCGCCTGAATCAAGAAGTTCTGAAGAAACTTGTCTTCTTTCACACGGAGATATTGCTCTAAGTTGAAAAGCCCCCACCATGCGATGAATAGAGGGTTGTACTGTAACCCCTGTACCCGATAATGCTTCATGGCAATTCCCCGGTCGTCGAATTCTAGGTCATCAAGGAAAAGACGATCGCTGTACAGATAATAGTTGGCCGTTCTAGTGGTGCAGGCGGCGGAAACGATCTCGATAGGATAATTGAATCGGAAGTCTAAGAATTCGCGCCCGATTGCGCGAATAACCCACCGAAGCTGATGTGCAACTCTTGCCGCGTGCATAGAATCCGTTGACATCCGTGATCATTACAGAAGTTAAGCATTTCATTATGAAGAAGCTCCATCTGGAGTTCAAGAAGAACAAGACTGAGCTAACCGCCATGAGTCAAGCAGGACACTTCTTTCTTCCCGCTCATTGAGCCTCCGCCGTTTGGATACTCAAGAAAACTTGCTCCTGTTGTCAAAATGATGTACATTTGTGTGCGCTACCCTGCAACAGTAGGGTCATAGAGATAGCGTGCAAGAGACCCTATGCAGGTAAAACTGACTCAAAACATAACACGTTCGACAATCATCTGTAACTCTCACCTCCATGGCATCCGAGTTGCATGAATACCTGAAAACCTACTAATCTAAACTCTGGACATTTGTATGTACTATCACCGTGGTAAAAAATGCATAAGTTTGTCATCGTGCTTACTAAAAGCAATGCCGAATAATTCTCCCCTCAAGACTCTCCAGAAGAAGACCGATGAGAAGCACAGGCTCGAAATCGCCTCCCAGGGGAAACCTGTCATATGAGAATGTTTCTCGCAGTGATGTGTGCGGTCCTGCTCGGTCTCCCGTTAGCCATCTCCCCTGCCCCCGCAGCCACACGGACTTCTTCCCCTGCACCAACGCCGACGCCGACGCCAACGTCGCGTTCAGCGATAACGGCCATGCTGTTGGGACAAACCGGCGAAGATGTGGTCGGCACGGTGACTCAAACTCACGATGGCGTCAAAGATGTGCATATCAAACTGACCGGCGTCTCTGGCGCCATCAAAGGTGTGCGCATTACCGGACCTAGCCTCGATGGGGTTTGGGAGGCCCCTTTCAATGGCAAAAACTGGATCGTGGCGATCCGGCCTCAATCCGATCCCTCAATCGTCGATCTCTATTTTGACTTCTATAAACCGATTACTTCCTATGCTCTCACCGTGACCTTCTCTGACGGTACGACACAGGGGATCCAGGCTATTCAGGCTATTTCTGCGATGGCATCTCCTTCTCTAATGCCAACGCCAGCGCCCGAGCAGGTGCCGAAGCCGGCGCCCGCGCCGACGCCGCCCAGCATCACAACACCGGCAGCTATGCCCCCAACGGGCATGGCCTCCGCGTCAACGGGCACCGCGCAGGCCCCAACACGTAGTGTGTCGGCCAAAGGGACCACCCCGCCGGCGCCAACGACCATTGCGCCAGCACCGACGCCACCTAACAGCACCGCGCCGGCAACTAGCACGCCCCCAAAGAGCGGCGCTGTCACTATGGCGTCCAAGCCGGTGCCCTCTCCGGCGCCCGCGCCGACCGCGCCCAGCAGCACAACGCCGGCAACTTGCACGCCCTTAGTGCCGGGTGCCGGTCAGATCGGCGATCTGGCCATCCACCCCGCGCCTCCCGCTCCCCCTTTGCCTGGGGCCGGCGGGAAGTTCAACGATCCCACATATTGCACACAGATCCTTCGAGTCACGGATCGAAATGATGGAGATCAGGCTGGCCATTCCTACTCCCTGTGGTCTCCGTTCAATTACAATAGCACTCGGCTTCTCATCGCCGTCACCCCCACACCAGGTTCGAACAGTGTTTGGATGCTCTATGACTTCGATCCCGTGAACTTTACCAGCAAGAAGGTGGGACCCGTCGAACCCTCCACTGGCGTCCCAGTGGGCCTAAACTTTGAGCTGGCCCGATGGCATCCAACGAACCCCGATGTGCTCTATGCCTTTGAGCCGAGCACCCAGCGCCGCCAGGTGTGGTCGCTCAATGTCGCGACGAAGTCGTATACGCTCGTCCATGACTTTACGAGCTTGATGCCGATCGGCGGCTATCCGTGGGGGCTCTCGCTGAGCGCTGACGGACGGTACATGAGCCTCTTCTCCAGCCGAAAGTCTGGGCAAGGGCAGGACGCGGGGGACTTTGTGGTGGTGCTGGATCAGAAGACCGGCACCGTGTACTCGATGGACTTTCTCGCCAAGACGGGCTGGGGCAACATCCATGCGATGTTTCTGGATAAGAGCGGAACGTACGCACTTATTCAAGCCGGATCGCAAACCCAAAATCAACCGGATACGTGGGTCTGGAATTTTTATGCCGGAACCTTAGACACTTTGCTGTGGAATACTGCCGATAGTCCAGGTGGTCATAAGGGTCTTGGCTTCGGCGAAATGGTGAATCCTGACTATAATGGCGGGCAACACCGCAAGCGGCAGTTATCTACCCCGCATACCACTGCTCCTGCCATCGTATGGCCATCCCGAAATGGCAAGCCTAATTGGCAAATGGATTCGCACCTCTCTTGGAATAACCTCCAGAGTCAGTTCTTCTTCTACAGCAATTACATCGCCTCCCGAATCACAGGTTGGGTTCTGCACAGCGGCAATGTCTATAAACGAATGTATTTTACTCCGAATAGCCTAACCCAAAGGGCGCCCGAGGGACTGTATCATAATGGCGTAAGCCTGACCCGAGCTGCATCTACACCTTCCCAAGCCGGTCAGTGGTCGTATGATTCAACAACGGATACCATTTACGTCTGGTTGCCTGGTAACGCGAATGCCACGAATTCGTCTAATGTCATCGTCCCCTTTGCCTGGTGGCCAGCCATGGAAGAAGTCGTCCAGGTATGGATCGATGACGCAACGAACATTACTAAGTTGCGGCGCCTGGCTCATCATCAATCTCATTGGCCTAATACTTCGGGTGGAGGTTACATGGACACACCACGTGCAGCATCGGATCTCAGTGGAAACTTCGTGATGTTCGACAGCAACTGGGGCGGAAGTGGGCACCGCGACGTTTTTATTCTGAAGGTCCAGTAGTGCGACCGGCATTGAAAGCAGAGGTTTATTGCGTCCTAGACATTGTGAGAATATCTTTCCTCTTCAAGAGTCCCCTGTAAACTTTAAGCACAGCTTCAGATGGATCGTAATCGTCGAAGCAAAGATCTTCGCCCCTCTTCTGAGGTGACAGAACTGATCTAATTGCCTTAGTAAGTCCTTCGCTGTCACCGATCCGAAATTTAACGACACCATCAGGTCGGAAGTCGGTGTCGCTCGCAACAACCGGGATCCCCAGTGAAAGCGCTTCCCTGACAGAAATCGCGTCTCCATCATAATCAGTACATCTTGCGAAGACTGAAAGGCGGCTCATTATTGCCAAACAAATGGGATGGGGAACATCCCTCACTACCATGACACGTTGGCTATTATTGAATATGATACCATCATCTCCCCCGCTTCCAATGATGATTAATCCGATACTCGGATAATGCTGCGCCAGCTCCTGGATTGCCGTCAGAAGCATTTCAGTCCTATACTCCGGCCTGAATGCCACAATGGTGCCGATAATAGGCTGGCGAGACGATATAAACGCTTTGATCTCAGGCGATATCGCCTCAAGGTTCGAGGGATCGCTAGGGAAGTATCCCGGCAGCACCACAGTTCTATCTGCTCTACTGCCCAATCTCAAAAGTACCTCCCTCCCCTTTTGATTTCTGCAAATGATCGCCCCTGCCAATCGAAGCGTGATGGAGATCAAGACTCTTAGAGGCCATCCTGCCTTGGTTACAAAATCCGCCATCGCGCCCGAGTCTAACGCAATTATTGTTCGCCTTCTATTCAGAAGCCCAAAAGCACTACATGCAAAGGCACAGAGCCAACTCTTGAGATTATGACCATTTGTTATGATGTGCAGAATGTAATGTTGCCGTGCGTAGCTGCCCAGAGTCCTTAGAAATGATATGGCATTCGGCGCCTCCAGGCATTCTGGGTTTCTTGTTTTACGAGAAGCACCGATGTTTAGCGCTGTACAGGTGAACTCAGGGAGCTGCCTGATTCGATACTGTAGATTCTGGATTTGAACCGAGATGCCGCCGTAGGGCGGCGGGTAGTCGCCTATGAGGAGAACCTTGAGTAAACCATCACCAGCCAACGCGATAACCCTTCTCATTCAGAAGCTGCACATACAAATTCTCGAAACTCTCCTGCATCTTAGACAAGCTGAACAGAGACTCTGCTCTGCGTCGCCCCTCCATTCCCATTGTTCTGGCCTCTTCACGGTTCTTTAGTACCCACATAATCTTTTCAGCCAGCGCTCGAGGATTCCGTGGAGGAATTAAAAAGCCAGTCTTTCCATCGACGATTGCCTCGCGAGTGCCGCCCACATCGGATGCAATGACAGGTACGCCCGCCGCCATGGCCTCTAGCACAACGTTTGGCAACCCTTCATTGCCATGTGAACTGAGCACTGAAACAGTCAGGCTTTGGTGGATCGCTAGCACGCTGGTCTCAGACATAGTCCCCAAGAACTCAACGTGGCTTTCCAATCCGTGAGCACGAGCATACCTTCGGACTTCATCCTCTCGCGGCCCATTACCAACCGCCACAAAATGGGCATCAGGCCTCTGAGATAGAACAATCTTCGCAGCATCTAAAAAAGTGATATGATCCTTTTGTCTTCTGAAATTTGCGATCATCCCGATTCTGGGCATCCCATTCGTTCGGTCACCTCCAACAAACTCTTCCGTGCACACAACGCCATTCGGGATTACTACAAGTTTCTCAAGCGAGACGCCTGCATGGGCCAGGGCCTGCTTTATTGCGGTTGCATTGACTACTACTCGGTCTGCAAAACGCCAAAGCGATACCTCAAGCCACTGTTGTAGGGGCGTAAGAAACTCTCCCATATCACGCCGGCTCGCTACTATTGCGGGAACTGAGGCAAGTCGAGCCGCAAGGATGCCTGGGACATTTGAATAGAATCCGTATGTTTGAACGACGTGAATCCTCTTTTGTTTCATATACTGAGACAACTTCATTAACTGCCTGACAAAAGCCGGCGTCCTGAAGTTTGTAATCCTTATTTCTACATGTTCAACGTCGTGCAAGCGCTCAACCCGTTCCTTAAGCGGGCCAGTTCCATTGAGATAGACCAAATGCGCTTTGAATCGCTCTGGGTGTGCCCCACTGACCAAATCAAGGCAGCGATTCTCCGTTCCCCCATTAGACAAAGTGTCTATTATATGTAGAACATTGCTCTGTGCCATAGTCGACTTCACTCACCACGCTTAACGGCAACTGCCAGAATCATATGGTTGGTGATCCATGGAGAAATCGCCTTCAATGCTCTGGTGAGAGCCTTTCCTGAGTTTGTAGCCTCCCATGGCCGTATTTTATTCTTTAGAAAGAACAGATCGAAGGCGAGTCCGCCTTCATGATAGAGCGGGAAAAGTGAAATGGTGGAGAACGCTGTGGCTTGTAAAAATCCCTGTACTTGCTGTGTGGTGAATTTGTACTGCCAGAATTCCTGTCTTAACTTTAGCATTTTCCTAAGGAGAGCACTCTTTCTTATTCGCTCAAGAAATGGTGTACGTCTCAGGAGATTCATGTGAGGAACGGAAACGAAAAGCAGACCGCCAGGCTTCAAAACTCTGTTACATTCCCAGAGTGCCGCATAAGGACCACCCTCGAAATGCTCAACAACTCCAAATGACAGGATTGCATCTAAAGACGCGTCCTTAATTGGCAACTTTGTCACGTCCCCAGCTACAAACGGTAACGTTGGCTCCTGTTTAATCGATTCCTGGAGAACAGACGTACAAAAGTCCAAACCTATGACGCTATAACCTCTTGCCCGCAGATAGCAGACCCACTCTCCTGGCCCACAACCGCCCTCCAGAATCTGGCCGGATTGTGTGAGGTATTGTTTGAGTATAGGAGTAACCTCATCAATAGCGCGTGTCTCGGCTCGTTCCCTGAGGGCTGACTGATCATTCCAGACTTGCAACCAGTCGGAGACCTGATTTAGATTCGACTTCTGGGTGACTTCGCTCATAGAACTTGATTTCCGGCAATGACCGATTGCCTTTTCCGGATAACTCTGGCAGGTACACCTGCGGCTACAGAGTATTCAGGAACATCGCGTGTAACCACTGAACCAGCGCCTATTACCGAGCCTTTGCCGATGGTAACGCCATCCAGCACTGTGCAGTTTGCACCGATCCACACATCGTCGCCGATCTTAATCCCAATTCCAGACACGCTTTGCTCATAAATGGGAACATCACAGATCTCAAATGTATGCTGCTGCGGAATGATGATGGTATGTGCTGCAATTCGTACTCCGTCTCCTATTGTTAGCCCTCCATATCCATATAAAATTGAATATGGATTAACAGAGCAATTGTTGCCTATGGAGATCCATCCTCCATGGGTGAGTAGCATAGCTCCTCGAAGGATATCTGTATTACTTCCGATCCGAATGAATGACGTCCCACCTTCTGAAATAATTTGGCTTTGAGAGCCCAAAAAGACATTGTCTCCGAGTGATATTGATGAAGCATTCCTTATTTTGACGCCCGTTCCTATATAGGTCCTATTCCCCTGCTGCTTACAACCCATCAACTTGAGCCGCAATGAACTCGTGATATAGTTTAGCGCAAGCCAGACTGCACGAGTGAGTACCGGTATTCTTGTTAATTGATTCATTTATGCCGCAGTTACTATCTCATTCATTTTGTAAAGCGCTATTTCCAACTCCTTTGCACAATTGTCCCATGTGAAGCAGGACGAACGCTTCGACGCTGCTTCAATGTACCGTCTGACAGCCTGCTCTTGTCCCGCTAGCTTTTCCACCTCGTCTAAAATCTCGTTCGGCCTACCGGCTGAAACCATTATGCCTGCATCACCAAGAATCTCCCTCACTGCCGGGATGTCATAACCTATGCAGACATGCCCCGCCGCCATTGCCTCCAATAAGACATTCGGGCAACCTTCCTGAAGGGAAGGGAATAGAAAATATTTTGTCCCAGTCATGATCTTTTTGATCTCATCAGTTTGCAACTCTCTTGCGAGTAAGATTCGGTGATCTTTCTCGGCCAATCTTCTAATTTCAGCAAACTCAGACCCATCTCCTATTACGTAGAAATTCATCGAAAGATGTTTGCGCTTCGTAAAAGCGCTGAGCAGATTCTTAACGCCCTTGCTTGGATGTAAGCGGCCAATGTAAAGGGCTGAGGAGGCCTTACCTAGATCCTTTTCTCTCAAAACCTCCCTGAAGGATTCGCTCACACCGTTGTAGATGACCTTTACAGTATCCTCCCGCACGCTGTAGTTTTGGCAAATCTGAGCACGCAGAGCACGGGAGTTTGTCAGGACTAGCTTCGCTCTTTTTGTAGAGACAAGTTCAGGGATGCCATAGTGAATATATCCTGAAAGGATTCGCCATTTGCGGTGCCATGGCAGGACAGTCGCTGACACTTTAATGTCCTCCAGATAACTTCCGCCCAAAAAGCTAATATAGGGTGTAGCGGTCAGTAAATATCCAATGGTTGCGTAGCTGTATGCAAAATCAATCTTGCCCGCTCTATATAGCGCATCGGTATGCCTCGCAAATTGGAATGCTCTCTGCAAATGAAACTTCGGATCTGGAAACGTAATCAATTCTTTGTATTGGGCATCAGGAACGCGTTTTCCGGTAGTGATGTACGTGACATCAAATCTTTCACATAGGTAGGGTAAGACGTGAAACGCTCTGAGGCTTGGCCACTCCTCAAGGAAAACGATCCTAATTCGACCGCTTCCGTTCATACAGCTGGCACCCGCATTAGCCCGTTACAGTTATTGTTCTCCATAAATTAACCTACAAATCCATTAGCCTAAGCCTTCGAAAGGCCAGTCAAGCTATCTAAGTCTTAGCAAGTTACTTGTTTACAGCACAAGGCTGCCTGACGACTAACCCCTTCAGCTTATATAAGAACAGAGTCAGCACGCGCCGCTCGTCATCATGAACTACCTTCGAATTCCAGATAAGGCTGAGGTAGATACTAGCAAAAACAAGAAAGCCGGCGAGTAAGACTACCAGGGGAGGAAGTGAGAGAACTTGTCTAAACAGAAGAAGAATTAGGCCTGCTATGAGAGACTGAGAGAGCACGACAGCGAGGCTTCGCCAAGGAACCAATTCTGAAACTGTGACGCCGGTGAGATGGGCAACCCTTTTAAGGACATAAAATCGGCTGATGCCGAGAGCAAGCACTACGGCCAAAGCAGCGCCCGGGAGGCCTAACATAGGCGTAAGTACTAGGAGCAGGATTATTGTCAGAGCGAGTCTGACCCCATACATCCGTAGAAGAAATGAGGTGTTGTGAAAGGCTCTGGGAACATAATCCAGGGATAACGCCCACAGTGGAAGGGTGAAACTGAAAATGACAAAGATGGGGATACTGTCCTGGAACTTGTTAGTGTACAGTACGGTTATAAACTCCCGCGACATAAATATAAGAAAGACGAACAGAGGAAGACATACGAGACTGAGCTTGCGAATAGCATCCGAGACGACGTGGCGTAATTCAGTGTAGTGTCCCCCTTGTTCCAATTCTGTGATTCTAATCAAAGCAGCGTCCGCTACGGCATCGAACAAAAGAGGGACGAACGGCAAAGTAAAGCAGCCAACAGAGAATACAGCAAAAGTAGCAGGATCAAACTTGTATGAAACAAAGAACTGTGGCACTGCGCTTGCCATAATCTCAAAAGTGGTGGCAATCCCGAACGGCAGCGCATATACCAACTGGCCCCGAATGACATCCATACTAAGGGAATGGAAATCCAACCATTTCTCCTTTAAAAGGTAGATTATGAGGGCGCCAATTCTAAGAACGGCCAAAGCGATCATGCCAATTAGGAGAACGAAAAGACTTTTTGTGACCAATGCGGCGCCGATGATCACACACGATTTGATGAACTCGGACAAAATAACTGTAAGTGTAGCCAACGCCATTCGCTTTGTGGCGACCATGATGACTTCCAGAATCACGGCAAGTAAGCTGGCCGCCGCTAGGACTCCTATATATGGTGCATACTCGTTCATGTCAGGGCTGTTTAACAGCGTGGCGATCTCTCGCCTAAATAGACTCAACATTGTGCATGCAAACAGGCCGATACCGGCGAGCAGAAGCACCGTCTGAGAAATATACCTCCCTCTGTTACTGACCTCTCTAGGAAGGAAGTAATACAGACTGGCTGGTATACCAAAGCTCAGAACTGCAAGGAGAGTCCCCTGAATAAGAACAATCTGCCTATAAACTCCAAATTGAGTTGTATCAAATATGCGAACTAATACTAGGGGAATAGCTAAGGTAAGGACGAATCCCCCTCCCTTCCCGAGGAAGAGAATAAACATCTGCTTGGTTAGTTCTAGACGCCAGGCTTCGGCCGGAACACTTGGTTGAGAGTTTTGCCCCATTAGTTGTTAAGCGGATGTGTATGGGTTTGACTGGCAATCGATTTCAACGCCAAGGCAAGGCCTGCTATGTAGTAAAAGTAAAAATGATAGGCGATTGGATGAAAGAGCGCAGCAATCATGAACGCAAGAAGACTCGTCTCCGTTGCAGCGGCAAAAACAATTAGTCCCCTTTGGTCACTGTCACCTTTAAACTTGCCTTGAATTTGACGCAAGGATTTTAAGAGTTTTACTAGGAGCAGGATAAAGACTACCATGCCAATTACACCAATCTCTGAGGCGATTTGCAGATACACATTATGGACGTGCGCCCAATACAAACCCTTATCATTTAGGGCAAGAACGTTCATCCCCATTCCGACTCCAAGCAGAGGGTTTTCTGCAATAACTTCCAAAGCTGCTGTCATTGCATCCTCCCGAGCTTGGCCTGATCCAGCTCGATCCTTTGAAAAATCGGTGATTGCAGACAGTCGTTCCGTGTAATTTTGAGGTGCCAACAGCGCAAAGACAGCAACCACGAGAACGAACGGAAGCACGTACTTCATCCGCTGTCCCTGTTTCACCAGCTTCCAAAAAGACAGTGCTAAAACGATAACAAGAGTAATAAACCCCGCACGCGAATACGTCAGCATAATGGCGGCGACGGCTATGACGATGAATGCGATGCAGAAACCTTTTTTAATGAGCTTATCGCCAAGGCTATATAAGGCGAATGCAAACGGCAGCATCAGGTTGATAGTCAAGGCGAAATCGTTGGGGTTTAAAGTGAGCCCCCCGCCTGCTCCCTGCATTCTGTAACCTTCCACCAGATTGCCCTCTTGGTAACCGGCGATCGCCGTAAGCGCAACAATAAAACAGCAGATCAACATGTACCAGATCATACGATTGAAGGCGGCAAGGCTTGAAAGTAATTGCGCGATCAGCAGGAAGAACGCCAGCGACTTGAGGTAATTACCAAAGAGAAGCCCCAAGCTTCCCCCTGGCCACAGTGAGAAAGGTATCGATAGAGCACAGAGGAATATAAACAACGCTAGGAGATGAACCTCTGGGGAGCGTGGGAAGAAATTCTCATGCTTGCTAAGTTTTTGATATGAATAGACCACTAAAGCCAAGATCATGCTGACCTTAGCTAGGTGTAGTGGGGCCAGAAAGCCAAAGATCATCTGAGGCGCAACGAACAGCATAAAGGTGAAGAACACCAGGCACCAATATGCAAAACCGAACGTTTCCTTTTTCTCGGTCGCTACAGGAACTTCCAGCGCTGATGCTACAGTGCTATGCATCACGATTGCTCTCGGCCGCATTGATAAGGCGGAATGACAT
>Ga0070708_100003055_pt1 | contig 13001 bp, 7 predicted proteins | sample KBSK5503metaG_FD_65469 | JGI IMG/M metagenome (GOLD analysis project Ga0070708, IMG submission 65469) | Corn, switchgrass and miscanthus rhizosphere microbial communities from Kellogg Biological Station, Michigan, USA - KBS K5-50-3 metaG | ecosystem: Host-associated > Plants > Roots >...
GATGCCTGGCATTGGGATATATTTTCTCTCGCTATGCGTCACGTGCCGTAGGGCTCTGGAGATTTTGCCCTGGGCAATCTGAAGGAGCCAGGCATAAAAACCGGCCTCCTGCTCGGTGCGAAGCTCGCCAATGGATTCCACCATCACCAGGAAAACCTCGGAAACGACATCTTCTACCAGGTCGGAATGACCCAACCGTGCCAGCACATAGCGATAAATAACGGGGAGGGCACGTTGATAGAGTACTACCAGCGCCTCCTCGTCATGACGGCGTGCCTGTCTAATCACTTGTGCAAAAGTAGTCGTAGAGATCGACTCTCGATTATCCGTAGCCTACCTCCCGGTGACACACGATGAATTGCTCACTTTTTGGTAATGTTGAGGGAAGTGTATCGGCAGTTATTGAACCTTGTCAATGTGTCATGCTCGCAGTAGGATTTGTGGGGGATTATCTGCGTTACATCTTGACCGTCATTGACTTATCTCATTCATTTTCCTCGTCTCTCAGCTTGACTGTGTGACCGCCTGACTGGTACTTTTGTACCATGCTGTAGATTGATAAGCAGCGGTGTCTCGAAAGAGTCTCACCCGTGCTGCCTTGACTCTTCGCGTACCAATCATCCACCTTCTTCGTGCTATGCAAAGCTCTTGCAAGAGAAAAGTGTGTAACAAATTGCTTCTGAAAGGCACTACCTCTCTGAAAGCCATTGCAGGGAGCTTGATGACTGTTGACACCAGGGGAGATGTACAGGGGGAGAAAAGCATGGAGCACTACTATACTTCAAGGGAAGCACAGCAGCAATTGGGCATACATGTGGGTGCCTTCTATTATCTCATCCAAACAGGGAAGATTAAGAGGCTTACGCCAACCGGGAAAAAACAAGGGTTTTACTCAAAACATCAGATCGAGCGATTGGCAAAAGAGAGACTGATGTGCATGACCGGTGAAGAGGAACCAGGAACAACATTTATGAAAGCTACTCTAGACGATATCCATGAAGAGTACGAATTAGCTACACTCATGCTCAATGGTAGTGTAGGATATGGCATTCCGGCATATGAAGCATGGTTACGCAAAAATCCTGAAACCAATTTCATCGTCAGAGATCAAGGTCGATTGGTAGCATTCATGCATGTGCTTCCCGTAAAACAGGAAATCATCAAGCGATGGATGAAAGGAGAGATAAGAGAATGGGAAATCAGCGCCGAAGACGTACTCCCGTATACCCCAAGAAGCCCGGTGGAATGCATCATTATGTGTATGGTAACAACACCAGATGTAGACAAACGGAAAAGACGCCAGTACGGAGTACGTCTCATGCGCGGCTACCTGCATTTCCTGCATGATCTGGCAGAGCAGGACATAACGATCACCAGGTTCTACGCTATCGGTGCTACCCCAGGAGGAATCGCCATCTTAAGACAGGCAAAATTTGAGGAAAGAGGACATGTAGGGAAGCGCGTAGTATTTGAACTCAACCCTCTTACCTCAGGTATCCGTATAGCAAAAGCGTACAGAGCAGTCCTGAAGCATTACAACATGGCGATGGCGTTACCTGAATGAGTAGTGACGAGATGCATTTCTGACAAACAAGGCCAACAAGTCTTATGAGGAGTGTGCAATGGGTACACAGCAATCGTATGTGATTATCGGGAATGGTATTACGGGGGTAACCGCTGCCGAGATTCTCCGCGCTGAAGATGCTTCCTGCTCGATCACTATCGTCGCGGATGATCCCTTTCCGGCCTATTATCGTCCCGCCCTCAAAGATTTTCTTGGTGGCCACTTGCCAGAAGAAAAACTCTGGGCGCGCCCCGCCACATTTTACCAGGAGCAGCGCATCCGTTTCGTTCCTGGCCGCGTCGTGGGCATCGACACCCTGCAGCGCTTCGTGCAACTGCATAACGGCAAGCACATCAACTACTCCAAATTGCTGCTCGCCAATGGCGCGCGTCCCCGCTCTCTCTCCTGCCCTGGTCTCAACCTCGCGGGCATCTCAACCTTGCGCACCGTTGCCGATTACCAGGAAATCTTACGCCGGCTCAGTGATATCGATCAAGTGGTGGTCTATGGAAGTGGGACACTGGCCCTGGAGAGCGCTGAAACCTTGCGACATCGCGACTACCAGGTCACACATCTGATGCGTGGCAACACGCTATGGTCAGAGGTGCTTGATCCTGTCGCCTCTGACCTGGTGTTGCAAGAAGAACGCCGCGACGGTATCGATGTGCGCACCGGGGAAGAAATCACGGAGATCGCCGGCAAACATGGACAGGTTTGCGGCGTTATCACCACGCATGGCGAATGCATCCCCTGCGAAATGGTCTTGATTGCCATTGGCATTGAGCCACGCATTGACTTCATTCGCGCCAGCGGCATCGCCTGTGGACGCGGAGTCAAGGTTGATAACGGCATGCGTACCAACATCCTGGATATCTATGCCGCCGGTGATGTGATCGAAACCACCGACGAGTTTACCGGGCGCACACGAGTCCTGGGCCAATGGTTTCCCGCCATTCAACAGGCCCAGGTCGCAGCCTATAATATGCTTGGCTTGCTTACTCCCGATCACCCATTTTACCCCAGTTCAACCAGCGAGTTGCGCACTGCCTACCTGAATTACTACAATGCAACCTTTCTATACGGCCTGGACTTTGTTTCCATCGGGTTAACCACGCGCACATCCTCTGCGGGCTTTCAAGAGATTATCGCTGACCCGCAACCACGTAGCTATCGCAAAGTGATTTTACAAAACGGCACAATCGTTGGCGCTCTCTTGCTAGGTGAGCGCGAACAGGCCCTGGCCTTCAAACGCGCCATCGATCATCGAGTCAACCTGGCTCCCGTTGCCAGCCGGTTGTTCACGGTAGACTTCAATCTTGATGCGTGGCTCGATCAGCAGCGTATCCCCGACCCTCTCCTGGATGTCAGAAAAGAGGGTGTTAGCAAAGACTATTCATCCAGGAAACAGGGGGTGATAAATACCCCCGCGCTGACTGGCGAAGAGTATACCCGCAATTTCTTATCTAAAGGTGTTGATGCATTCTTCGCGCCTGTTCCACATCCCAAAGTACACGTTTCCACGCCAGAAACGTGGCTTAACAACAATGGTCAGGCAAACGTGATTACCATCGGCCGGCAATCCGGGGTTTCGCTCCAACTTGAACATAGCTCTGTCTCGCGGCTTCACGCAGAAATCACCTGTAGCAACGGTGAATACCTGCTACGTGATAAAGGCAGTTCCAACGGCACCTTCATCAATGGTTCTCAAGTGACACGCGATACCGCCTACAGATTGCATCACCATGACCGTGTACGTTTCGGCGATGTGCAATTCCGTTTCGAGTTGCGCCCCCAGGCTACCAGTGATGTAGGAGTCAACACGCCACCAAATACCAGTTTCCTGCACGTCCAGGGTACAGAGCTACACAGCAGTATATCGCGTATCATTCCTGAAAGCGTTCTGCACACACTCAGCGATACACCCACCTTGGTACTCGTGGGACAAAATACCGCGCCTGAAGTCGTTCTCCTGACATATGGCAGGCGCTACACGCTTGGGCGAGCCAAACAGAACGATATCGTGTTAGATGATGCTTCCTCATCGCGTCAACATGCCGAGATATTCAGCGCGCCCGATGGTTTCTACGTGCGTGACCTTAACAGTCGCTACGGCGTGTTTGTCAACAAGGTCAAGATCAATAATGCCTATTATCTCTCACATGGAGATCGCATTGTGTTAGGCAATATGCTGGCCTACTTCTCTTATCCACAGGGGAGCGCTCTTAAACAACCTGCCACTGGTATAGTAAGCACAATTCAACAGGCTCTGCCACCGGGAATTTTTAAGGATGAAACGGTTATTACGAGTAGCATGAATCGAGGCCCTATGGTGGCAATAAATGGCCCACTAGCGGAGAAAGAGCCTGTTGTGGTGGGGCTTGAGCATCGTCGAGAAGTACAGCGGCTGGGTGAGGAACGTATCAACTTTGAAATTGATATGTGTATCGGGTGTAATCGCTGTATGGATGCGTGCCCGGTGCCCATTTCATCCCAGGTCACGATCGCTGACCTCAACTCTGCAACAACTTCAGAGAGAGTTGCGCCTCACGTCACACGTTTTACCGACGAGTGCATCATGTGCGGCTCCTGTGTTCCTGTCTGCCCGGTCGACAATCATCGTGACCTCTTGATGTTGTCGCTGAAAGAGCGGCTCGGCATTTCGTGGAACAGCCAGCCCGATATGAAGCGCGTGGCGGATGCCTTGCCCGCCGGTTGGACAGTTGCCATGCTCATCAGCCGCTTACGCGAGCAGGCCATCCTGCGCGATTCACAGCACGTACCCGATACCTATCTGCTGCATATGCTGGCGGCATCACGTCAACATATCCTCACACCAGGAGAAACAGTGATACGCGAGGGGGAGTATGGGCGCGACCTGTACCTGATCGTGGAGGGACGCCTGGAACTGACCGCGACCGGTATAGACGATGCAGAGCTACCAGTGGCGATTCTCAGACGTGGTGAGTACGCCGGAGAAGACGGCATGCTCACAGGGCAACCGTACAACGCATCTGCACGCGCACAGACACCCACGCTGTTACTACAGGTGCCAGAACAAGTGATGCAACGCTTGATGGAACTTGTTCCCAGCGTGCGCAATCATTTTGAACGCTTCAATAACGCCCGTTCGCTGAAATCCATCCTCAAGCGCCTGCCGCTTTTCCAGGGGGTTGCGGATACCGATATCCAGTCACTCATCCGCCAAACACCCGTCAAGCAGTATGAACGCAGTGAGCGTCTTTTTACCGAGGACAATCAAGGCCGGCCTTCACGCGAAACCCTGCATATTCTGCTGGAGGGGTTTGTCAAAGTCGCACGCCATACCAAAGCAGGAACAGGACGGTACCAAGGCGACGAACGCATCATTGCCTACCGGCAGGGCGGCGACTACTTCGCGGGCGGCCTGGACCTGCTGGGCGATGGGCAGGCCGTCACAGTGACGACCATCAACCGCTGCCGCGTGGCCGAGGTGCCGCGTCACGCCCTGCTGGCCCTGTTCCAGCGCTACCCGGAAGTGCAGCAGCGCTTCTCCGTGCGCTTACGCGAATATATCGAGACGACCGCCTCCACGCAGGGCTACGTGCTTTCAACCGGATCGCTCCAGCACTATGCTGCCGATAGCCATCTGGCCGATCTCGATGTGCAGGCCGGGCTGCACTCGCTGGTGAGCGATGGCGTGGTGGAGGGCACGGAGGTGCTGGTGATCGACCTGGACAAGTGCATTCATTGTAACGAATGCGAGGAGGCCTGCGCGCGGAGGCACGGGCACTCGCGCATGAACCGCAAGGGCATGGTGGTGGGCAATATCAGCATTGCCACCGCCTGCCGCCAGTGCCAGGACCCGGTCTGTCTGCTGTGCAGCCGGGCAGGTATTGCGCGGCACCCCAACGGCGAGGTCTACATCACCGAAAGCTGCATCGGCTGCGGCATCTGCGCGGAACGCTGCCCCTACGGCGCCATCTCGATTGTACACATCGAAGATGAACCTGTCGCTCACAATTCCTGGCAGCGGTTCAGCGAGTTCTTCACCAAAGGAGCGGGCAAAGAACACGCGCGGCGTACCCTGCCCGTCGTCAGCATAGAGGCTGCCGGAGGAAACTACGCCGCCCCTGGCCCGCTAGATATTTCCCGGCCGCGCAATGGCTACGAAGAACTGCGCAAGAAGGTGGCTATCAAGTGCGACCTGTGCGCTGGATACAGCGATCAGGCTTGTGTGCAGGCATGTCCAACGGGCGCGGCAGTGCGCATTCAACCGACGAAATTCTTTGGCTCAACGGAAGAGATTCTGCAACGGCGCACACGATAAATAACTATAAGCGCGGGTTCGGTCACCCTGGAAAAGGAGAGGCATACATGGCGCTGGTCAAGAAATCACCTCGACAGGAACGTTCGGTCAGGCGCATCTGGAAAACGCCCGGCTCAAAAATGAATGGGCTGTTTCTGGCATTCGCGATGATCACACTTGGTTGGGTGTATCTACTCTATCGCAACGCGATTGCGACACAACTCTATCCCGGCCCGTATAATGCCCCGTTTCGACAATTCGGCATCGTCTCTTTTGTCCTTGTACTGGCGGTGGCGGCTTATACGTTGCGCCGCCGCTTTGTACGCAGGTTGCCGGGGAAAGTGCAGAGTTGGTTGTGGCTGCACGTCTGGTTTGGCATGATTAGCGTCTTGATTGCATTTATGCACGAGAATTTCCAAAACATCACGCGTGACATCGAGTGGACAAAAATGCGCTTCACCGAATACTATTTCGGCACGTCAGCCCTCTTCGCTCTGCTGCTCCTGGTGCTAACAGGCGTGATTGGCCGCCTGCTCGATGCCTGGCAGGCACGTGTGATCGCGGCCGAGGCTGACACAAACGGCGCCGGCATCAGCCGTTCGGTGGAGGATCGCCTGTTCGAGCTGTCGCTCACGGTGGAACGGCTCAGCGCGGGCAAGTCGTTGCCATTCAAGCAATTTTGCGAACAAGCGCTGGACAGAAACATCGACTTGCACCGCCTTTTACCGGTGCTGGCTCCCAGCGAGGTGAGCGATTTCCAGCGCGTCTACGAAGTGCTTACCGCTCGCGCTCAGCTCACTCGTTCGCTGCGACGGCAGAAGCGTGCCCACCTCATCATTCGCACCTGGCGGTGCATCCACATTCCCCTGGCGTGCCTGGCACTGCTGGCGATCGGGTATCACAGCGTTGTTGAGTTGTGGAAGATGCTGGTATTGCACTATTAGTTCCGCCTGCTGCTATGCGATTTACTCCTGCTGTATCACTGTTCCCGCGAGAATCAGCGTTGCCAGCAAATTGCCATGACTTCCGCATCAGACTTAAGGCCTTTCTCAAAGCGGCCTGATGAATTATGACCAGGCCTCAGCTAACTTCGCTGACCGTGTGCCGGAACCCCATGGCATAAAGCGACGCATATACTCCATCGTGCTGGAGGAGTTCTGCGTGGGTGCCTTGCTCTACGATGTGACCTGATTGCAAGACGACAATATTGTCTGCGCCCTTAATGGTCGAGAGGCGGTGGGCGATGACAATAGCTGTACGCCCGCGTAATAGCCGCCGTAAGCCTTGCTGAACCAACAGCTCCGTAAAGCTGTCGATACTGGCGGTGGCTTCGTCCAAGATGAGGATGCGTGGATCAGCAAGCAGAGCACGGGCAAAAGAGATGAGCTGGCGCTGGCCTACACTCAGATTGCGACCACGCTCCTGAATGGGCGTGTTGTACTTATCTGGAAGGCGCATAATCAAGTCATGCAATCCCACTGCGCGAGCAGCTTCCATCACCTCATCACCGGTTGCCTCGAGGCGTCCGTAACGTATGTTGTCGTGGATCGTGCCCGTGAACAAAAACGGCTCTTGTAGCACAATGCCGACCTGGCTGCGCAGTGAATGCTGTGTAACGCTGCGCACATCGTAGCCATCAATGAGTATGCTGCCCTCTTGAACATCATAGAAGCGCGCTACCAGGCTTGCAATAGTGCTTTTACCCGCCCCTGTCGGCCCAACGATCGCAAGAGTCTGCCCGGCTTTGATGTGCATGTTAAAATCATGCAACACCGGTAAATTGCGACTGTACCCAAAAGTAACGTCGCGGAATTCTACTTCACCACGTACCTGGGGCAGCTTTTCTGCATCCGGGCTGTCCACAATATCGACGGGCATATCCAGGATTTGAAAGATACGTTCTGCCGCCACACCGGAGCGCTGCAGTTGCGTGTACTGCTGGCTGAGATCGCGGATGGGGTCAAAGAAGCGGTTGATGTAGAGGGTGAAAGCGACAAGCATGCCTACCTGGAGTGCGCCCTGCGATACCAGTATGCCTCCATAAATGATCGTGAGCGCAATGGCGCCCGCCGCTACAACCTCCACAAGCGGGAATACGAGCGCTGCTACGCGGCTGGCTTCCTGGTTGGTATCGCGGTTATAGGAATTAAGCTCGTCGAACTCAGCATGGTTACGTTCCTCGCGGACAAGGCTCTGGATCACGCGCATGCCGGAAATGTTCTCTTGCAGTGTCGCGTTAACTATTGAGATGGCAGCGCGTGTACGGCGGAAAGAACGCTGGGCGTAGCGTTGCCAGAAGGCGGCAATGGCTATCATGATAGGCAAGACGGTAAAGGAGAGCAGCGCAAGTGATACGTTCATTACTAGCATCGCAGCAACGATGCCGATCAATGAGACGAGCGAGCCAAGGATCGAGAGCAATCCTGAACTCAGCATTGACTCTAACACGTCTATATCGGTTTGCAAGCGCGACATGACGCGCCCGATCTGCGTGTGGTCGTAGAAACTCAGGGAGAGTCGCTGCAGGTGTGCGAACATGTCGGAACTGAGATGGTAGAGTATTTGCTGCCCAGCCCATGACATCGTCCAGACCTGCCAGTACTGGGATTGCCACATTAAGATGTTGACTACGAGCAGGACGATGCTGATAATAGCCAGGCCCTTCAAATCGTTATGGCTGATGAATTGATCGATAGCCACGCCGATGAGATAAGGGTTTGCCAGGTTGAACGCTGTGTACAGCAGCATCAGCACTACGCTGGCGAGCGTTGCGCCTTTATAGCGGGCCAGGTAGGGTCTGAACCTGGCCGTAAGGTGCCAGTTAAATTTCTGCGTTTCGTTCTCGTCTGAGCCTTCAAGGCTGTTTTCTTGCCAGCGGCTGCGTTGACCATGTGCCGTGTATGAGTTTAGTTTCATCTTCTCACCTCCCGCTGCTGCTCTGCAAGGGAGGCCTGCACACGCTCTTCGAACTCCTCCTGATCGCGCAGTTGCAAATCGTAGAGCCGCGCATAGGCTCCCCCCTGGGCCAACAACGATGCATGCGTGCCACGTTCTATAATGCGCCCTTTTTCGAGTACCAGGATCTGGTCGGCATTTTTGATTGTGCGCAGGCGGGACGCAACTACAAATGTGGTGCGGCCGCGCATGACTGCGCTCAGGGCTTGTTGGATGAGATACTCGGTTTCCATGTCAACGCTTGAAGTCGACTCGTCCAGGATGAGGATGCGTGGATCAAGCAGCAGGGTACGTGCGATAGCCACGCGCTGTTTCTGGCCGCCGGAGAGCGTAACGCCGCGTTCTCCAACCCATGTATCATAGCCTTCTGGCAAGTTACGGGCGAACTCGTCTACGCGCGCAATTTTGGCTGCGGCAATGATCTGTTCTGTAGTTGCGTTGGCTGCGCCGTAAGCGATATTATCACGCAGCGTGGCGTTGAACAGGAAAACGTCTTGCAGCACCAGGCCCACGTTGCGCCGTAGAGAAGCCTGCGTCACTTCGCGCACGTCCTTGCCATCGACCAGGACGTGGCCACTCGTAACATCGTAGAAACGCGGCAAAAGATGCAATATGGTGCTTTTACCACTGCCCGTAGCGCCCAGTATGGCGATGACCTGGCCGGGCTGGGCATCTATAGTAATGTCGCGCAACACCTGCGGGCCTTTTCCATAGGCAAATGAGACATGTGCAAAATGCACATGACCCTCTACACGTTCCAACACGTGAGCCCCGGGAGCATCGGTAATGGTTGGCTGGGTATCCAGCACTCCAAAGATACGCGTGCCGCCCGAGAGGCCGCGCATGAACCAGGTGATCATGAAGCCGAAGGTACGCACAGGCGTTGCCAGCAAGAGTATATATTGCGTTACGGCTACCAGTTTTCCAAGGCTGAGCTGGTGGCCGGTTACCGCAACGCCGCCTATCCACACAATCAACACCGTAATAATATTGAGTACGAGCACCATCAGCGGCTGGTTCCAGGCTGAGAGCCGCATTGCGCCCAGGTTGAGTTCTCGCAGTTCGCGGTTTTTCGTATCGAACTTGGTTGTCTCAAACTCTTCACGCGCAAAGGCTTTGACGACACGCGTACCGCTCAGGCTCTCCTGCATGATTGTGCCTAGCGCACCTGCTTCGTTTTGCACACTTAACCACAATGGACGCAAACGACGCGCTACCTGTGTTGCGAGAACTGCCAGGATGGGGATGCAAATCATCGTAACCAGAGCCAGGTGCCAGTCGAGTTGAAACAAGATGATAGTAATAGCCACGAAAGTCACCAGGGCCAGGAGCCCACGCAGCAATCCTAGCGGGATAAAGTTACGTACCGCCTCGATATCAACTGTAAGGCGCGACATCAATTGTCCCGTCTCTGCTTCATCATGGAATGAGAAGCTGAGACTTTGCAGATGATCATAGAGGCGGTCACGCAGGTCATAGGCGACAAGATTCGAGACCGCCTGCGAAAGATACCCCTGTCCATAGGCGAAGAGGCCGCGTAGTGCGCTGGTAGCGAGTATAGCGGCGGCGGCAAGTATCAAGGGGCCGACCTGGCCATGTTGAAATCCCTTATCGATTACCCACGCCAGCAGCCAGGGAACGACCAGCGCGAAGCCGGTGGAAAGTCCCAGGCAGATCACCGCACCGGTTGAAGACAACCAGTGAGGACGCAGCAGGGCTATGATACGCATATAGATGCGTACGTTGGCTTTCCAGGAATCAATAGAAGTGAGCATTGTAGTATTGTCTTTTTGCGCGGGAATCACACACGTTTCCTTTCCTGATACTCCTGTCCCTCCGGGAGAGAACCCAGATTGAAAAGCTTATCAAACAATAGATGACATATATATGTCAGTCTTTCGCCGGCTGATACCAAAACTGGTGTGTTACAATATGCTCATGCAGAAGATGGAACGCCTCTTAGCGATTACCCTGCTACTCCACGCTCGCGGCAAGATGACAGCAAAGCGCCTGGCCAGCATCCTGGGGGTTTCAACACGCACGATTTATCGCGATATAGATGCGCTTTCGCTGGCGCATGTACCTGTGTCGATGGACTATGGCCCGGGTGGTGGCTACTACCTGCCTGATGACTACTACTTCGACCCGGCTATTTTCACCCGTGAAGAAGCTGTCTCCCTGGTCCTCAGCGCAGATATGGCAGGCAACTACAGTCTTTTCGCAGATGATGACGAACTCCAAAGAGCTCTCATTAAATTGGAGGCAGCGTTGCCTGAAGAGTACCGGGCGGATGTGAGGATGGCCCGGGAACGTATCCTGTTTGATACAACTGCATGGTACGAGAGCGCTACAAGCACTACGGTGTATCTAGAGGAGATTCGCCTGGCCGTGTTAGGGGGACTGCGGATCGAAATCCTTTATCCATGCGGTGTGCCTGGTGCACAATGGAGGACTGTTGATCCCTATGGCCTGGTGTATAAAGGGCTATCACGCCAACACGTGCGTACCGGCATCTGGTACCTGGTGGCTTATTGCAATACATGCCAGGCATTCCATGTCTACAGGGTGAACAACATCGAGGATCTGAGGGTGTGCGAAGAAAGGATAACGCCCCGACCTGACTTCGATCTACAAGCGTACTGGCAAGAGGCGCGCGAACATCTCCAAGAACAGGTGCAGCCACTTGTGCTGGTGCTGCGAGTTCTTTCTGCGGCGCGACCCGGGCTGCATGGTGACTATAGTGTGCTAAGCGAGGAACAGGACGGCAGCGCTGTTGTGCAGGTCAATGTTGCATCGGTTGAAGATGCTGTTTCCTATACGCTTGTCCTGGGTGCTGGTGCTATGGTGGTCAGCCCGAAAAAGGTACGCGAAGCTGTAGCCGCTACGGCAAAGGCAATAACAGAATTGTACCTGGGGACTGTGAGTTAACCCGGACTTCCAGCAGATTAACTCACACTCCCCAGGTACAAGGCTGAACAGACATACGTGCAGAAAAGAGGTAGGCATATGCGTACTCCTCCCATACGGACTATCACGCTGGGTATCGCGGATCAGCACCCTCTAGCCCCCCATGTCATCCTGGGAGCCGCCGGCGTGCTGCAACGTGCCAGCACACGTTATGCGGAAGCGGGTTATGAGGTGCAGACTGTCAGATTGTCAACACGCCCAATTTTTGATGATCTGCATGATTGGTCTGTTGGCGCGCTGATTGACTATGCCCGGGAACTCCAGCATATGCTGGATGACGTTGGTGTGGGTTTCTGCTCTCTAGGCACTGCGCAGGCGGCCCGGCCCGATTTCCCATTGGAGCGTATTGAGTTGATTGCTGACCTGCTGGCGCCAAGCAGCGCACTCAATGCTACTGTGCAGCTTGCTACGACGGAGTATGGCGTGCGAGCCGAGGCGGCATTACTCGCCGGCAGGGTGATGAAGCGATTGGCGCAAGAGACGGCGGAGGGATTTGGTAATTTCCGCTTTGCAGCCTTGGCCTGCGTTGAGCCGGGATGCCCTTTCTTTCCAACTGCTTACCACGCCGGCCCGCCGAGCCTATCTCTTGGCCTGCAAGGGGCAGGTGTGGTAGCAGGTGCGCTTAGTGCTCAGAGAAGTGGTGAAATAACCCCGCTTCATCTCAAGACAATCGGTGAGCTGGTTCGTACAGCGCTGATTGAACAGGCATCACCGGTTGTGTCTTTAGGGCAGGGATTGGCGAGCGAGTATGGCCTGGCCTTTGGTGGCGTTGATCTGTCGCCTGCGCCGATGGGAGATGATAGCATTGTAACGGCCCTGGAACTTTGTGGGTATGGGCCAATCGGTAGTCCTGGCATTGTCGCAGTAGCTGCTGCACTCACCGCTGCTCTGAAGAATACGGGTTTGCCTACCTGTGGCTACTGCGGGTTGATGTTGCCCGTGCTGGAAGATGCAATCCTGGGACGGAGGTGGGAAGAGGGCTTCATCAGTACTCATCAATTGCTGCTATATTCTGCGGTCTGTGGAACCGGGCTGGATACAGTACCGTTGCCGGGAGATATGGAAGCAGATATGATTGCTCACCTGCTGCTTGATGTGACTACCTTAGCAATGCGTCTGAACAAGCCGCTCTCTGCCCGCCTCTTTCCCGTGCCAGGCAAAAAGGCGGGTGAACGAACGGAATTTACATCGCCATATTTGACGAATACGCTTGTGAGGTAAAAGTAGGGT
>Ga0070708_100003057_pt1 | contig 12999 bp, 8 predicted proteins | sample KBSK5503metaG_FD_65469 | JGI IMG/M metagenome (GOLD analysis project Ga0070708, IMG submission 65469) | Corn, switchgrass and miscanthus rhizosphere microbial communities from Kellogg Biological Station, Michigan, USA - KBS K5-50-3 metaG | ecosystem: Host-associated > Plants > Roots >...
GATGATCAACGGCTTCGGCTTCGGCGGCCAGAACGCCGTGGCCATCTTCCGCCGCTTCGAGGCGTGACCTCGCCTACTTGCTGAAGGGACGCCCTTCGAAGGCCTCGATCGAGGCTCGCCAGTCCGCCGGCACCGGGATCGGCCGGTCCTCTCGATAGTCGTAGGAGACGAGGACCGAGTCGGCGACCGCCACCAGGCGGGCCGGGCCGAACCGCGACTGGGGCGCCGTCACCCGGTTGACCATCGTGAAGCTCGAGCCGCCGATCCGCTCGACGCGGGACTCCACCGCGAGCGTCTCGCCATAGAAGGCCTGGCTGCGGTACGTCACCCGGATCTCCGCGAGGATCATCCCCTCTTCCGCCCCGTGGCTGCCGAGCGGCAAGGGCCGGCCGATGACCTGCTCGTAATAGGCGACGCGGGCGATCTCGACGAAGGTCAGGTACGACGCATTGTTGACGTGGCCCATGGCGTCGGTGTCCGCGAGCCGGACCTCGACGCGGTGCACGTGGGCGAAGTCGCCGGGGACGTCGCGGGCGTCGGCCGGGACGGCGATTCGGGTTCGGGCGGGGGCTTCGACGGCCATCAGGCCGCCATCGTACGGGGATCGAAGCCGCGCAAACGGAGCGAGTTCGCCACGACCGAGACGGAGGACGTCGCCATCGCCCCGGCCGCGATGGCCGGGTTCAGGAGGATCCCGAGGAACGGGAAGAGAAGCCCCATGGCGACGGGGATGAGGACGATGTTGTAGCCGAAGGCCCAGACGAGGTTCTGGCGGACCGTTCGGATCGTCGCCTTCGAGAGGGCGATCGCCCGACCGACGCCCCGTGGATCGCCGCCGATGAGGGTGATGTCCGCCGCCTCGATCGCGACGTCGGCGCCGGTGCCGAGCGCGATCCCCACGTCGGCCTGGGCGAGGGCCGGCGCATCGTTGATCCCGTCGCCGACCATCGCGACGATCCGGCCCTGCTGCTGGAGGTCGGCGATCGTTGCGGCCTTGTCGCCAGGCAGGACCTCGGCAAGGACGTGATCCGCGGCGATTCCCACGGCCGCGGCGACGGCGTCGGCGGTCGGCCGCGCGTCGCCGGTCACGAGCCAGGTCTCGATCCGTGCCCGCGCGAGCATCGCCACGGCGGCCGCGGCCTCGTCCTTGATCGGATCGGTGATCGAGAGCAGGCCGGCGAGGCGGCCCTCGACCGCGACGTAGGCCAGCGTTGCCCCGACCGACGCGGCTGTCGCCGCGGTCTCGCGGAGCTCGTCGACGTCGATCGCCCGCTCCGCCATGAAGCGGCGATTGCCGACCAGCACGTTCATCGGCCCGGCGGCGGTTTCGATGCGGCCCTCGATGCCGTAGCCACCGATCGCCAGGAACCCTTCGACGGGGAGGAAGCCGGCCTCGACGACACGGGCCCGGGCGACGATCGCGCGCCCGAGGGGGTGTTCGCTCCCCGTCTCGAGCGAACCAGCGAGATCGAGGAGCTGCCGCTCGTCGAACGACGCCGCCGGGAAGACACCGGTCACAGTCGGCTTGCCGAGGGTCAGCGTGCCGGTCTTGTCGAAGACGACCGCGGTTACGCGGTGGGCGATCTCGAGCGACTCGCCGCCACGAATCAGGATCCCGGCCTCCGCCCCGCGTCCGGTCCCGACCATGATCGCGGTCGGCGTCGCGAGGCCCATGGCGCAGGGGCAGGCGATGATGACGACGCTGATGAACGCGGTGAGCGCGTACGTCGTCCGAGGCTCGGGCCCGGCGAGGAGCCAGACCGCGAACGTCAGCGCCGCGGCGGCGAGGACGAACGGGACGAAGGCCTCGCTGATCCGGTCGGCGAGGCGCTGGATCGGGGCCTTGCTCCCCTGGGCGCGCTTGACGAGCTCGACGATCCGGGCGAGCGCGGTGTCCCGGCCGACGCGGGTCGCCCGCATCGTGAAGGACCCCGTCGTGTTCAGGGTCGAGCCGATGACCTCGTCGCCGGCGCCCTTCGAGACGGGGATCGGCTCCCCGGTGAGCATCGACTCGTCGATCGCCGAGCTGCCGGCGGCCACGCGCCCATCGACAGGGACCTTCTCGCCGGGCCGGACTCGCAGCAGATCGCCCGGGCGCACCGCCGCGAGGGGCACTTGCTCCTCGCCCTCGCCGCGGATCAGCCACGCGGTCGCCGGCTGGAGGTCGATGAGGCGCCGGATCGCGCTCGTCGCCTGGCCCTTCGCCCGGGCCTCGAGCCACCGGCCGAGCAGGATCAGGCCGATGATGATCGTCGACGAGTCGAAGTAGGTGGCGGGCTCGAGGCCCGCGCTCCGGAAGACGCCCGGAACGATCGTCACCACGATCGAGTAGCCCCACGCGGCGGTGGTCCCGACCGCGACGAGCGTGTCCATGTTCGCCGCGCCGTGGCGAGCCGCGCGCCACGCCGCTCGATAGAACCGTCCACCCGCCCAGACCTGGATGACGGTTGCCGGCCCGATCGCCAGCCAGTTCAGCGTCTCCATCGAGGCGAGTGGGCGGGGCCAGAACATGACGATCATGATCCCGGCCGCCACCCCGAGCGAAACGATCGCCCGACGCAGAAGCGACGCGGATTCCCTGGCGCGCTCGATGGCATCGGCATCCGCGGACTCCGCGAGCGCGGCGGTGTCGGCCTCGGGGCCCGGCAGGGCCCGGACGTCGTACCCGGCGGCCTCGATCGCGCCGACGAGCTCGGCCGTCCCGGCCTGATCCGGCAGGTAGCGGATCGTCGCGACCTCCGTCGCGAGATTGACCGTCGCGTCCTCGACGCCGGGGGTCTTCTTGAGGAACCGTTCGATCCGGTTGACGCAGGAGGCGCAGGTCATGCCCTCAACGGGCAGCTGGATCTCCGTGGCGGAAACGGTCGTTCGTGTGGGAGCGGTAGTCATCGACATACTCCCTGGGAGTATAGCACCGGGCTATCCTCGGACCGTGCCCCCCGTCGCGCTCGTCGCCATCGTCTCCGGCCCGTGGGGCCCGATCCACGTCGCGGCCACGACGCGCGGGATCGTCGCGATCGACCTCCTGTCGCCGACCGAGGCCTTCGTGGCGGACCTCGAGCGGCGGCTCAAGGGATCCGTCTCGACGGAGACCGGTCCCGAGGGTGCGGAGGCTCATCTCGAGGCCGGCCGCCGCGCGCTGGTGCGCTTCCTCGCCGGCGACCCGGACGCGTTTGCCGGCCTCCCGCTGGACCTCGAGGACCGCCCGGCGTGGGACCGCGCGGTGCTCGCCGCGGTCCGGGAGGTTCCGCGGGGCTCGACCTCCAGCTACGGCCGGATCGCCCGCGCCGTGGGCCGGCCCGGAGCCGCCCGAGCGGTCGGCGGCGCGGTCGGCCGCAATCCGATCTCGCTGGCGATCCCGTGCCATCGGATCATCGCCGGCGACGGTGGCCTCGGCGGGTACGGCGGCGGCTGGTGGGGCAGTCGCGAGGTCCGCCTCGACCTGAAGCGCGACCTCCTTGCGCAGGAGGGCGTCCGCGTTCGCGACGAACATTCGGAGGCCCATCGCGACCGGTAGACTGCCCCGGATGACGACGGCATCCACCGCGCCCGGGATGTTCGCGATCTTCCGGAAGCGCGACTTCAGCCTCATGTGGACGGCCCAACTGGTCTCCACGATCGGTTCCTCGCTGACGGACCTCGCGGCGGCGATCCTCGTGTTCCGGGTCACCCACTCCGCCCTGAACGTCGGCCTGACCCTCCTCGTCACCGCGCTGCCGACGCTGTTCGTGGGCCTGTTCGCGGGCGTCTTCGTGGATCGCTTCAACCGGAAGTGGATCCTCCTCGCCTCGGACCTCCTGCGCGGCCTCCTCGTGATCTCGATCCCGTTCGTCGTCGGCCAGTTCGGGATCCTCGGCTTGTACGTGATGCTGTTCCTCGCGGCGACCGTTCGGCAGTTCTTCGATCCGGCATGGGAGAGCGTCCTGCCCGAGATCGCGTCGGAGGAGGAGCTCACGCGGGCGAACTCGTTCCTCTCGATCAGCTCGTTCGGCTCGACCGCGGTCGGCTTCGCGCTCGCCGGTTTCCTGTCGTCGCTGGACCAGCACAAGATCGAGCTGCCGTTCTTCATCGACGGCCTGACGTTCTTCTTCTCGTTCGCCTGCGTGTTCCTCGTCCGCGTTCCGAGCCACGCCGCGTCCGAGGAGTCGACGAGCGTCGGCGTCGTCATCGGCAACCTCAGGGACGGCATGCAGACCCTCTGGCGCCTGCCGCTCCTGCGCTCACTGTTCATCGCCGGCATCCCGGTCTCGCTGTCGTTCGGGCTCTGGAACGTCCTCCTGCTGCCGATGGCGATCCGGGCCTTGAACGCCACGGAGTTCGAATACGGCCTCCAGGAAGGGCTGACCTCGGTCGGGTTCGTGATCGGAGCGCTCGTGCTGGCCAAGATCGTGGATCGACTCGCCGAGGGCGAGTGGATGGTCGGGTCCGTGATCGCGATGAGCATCTGCGGCGTCGCCTACGGCCTCGCCCCGAACATCGGCTTCGGGATCGCCATGGTCATGCTTTCGGGCTTCTTCAACGCGCCTTACGGCATCGCCCGCAGGACCCTTCTGCAGCGGAGCACGCCCCGGGAGATGCGCGGCCGAGTCTTCTCGGCCATGTTCGTGAGCCGCGACGTCCTGTTCCTGATCGGCATGGCCGGCGCCGGGCTGGCCGACCTCATCGACGTCCGGGTGCTCGTGGTCGCGGCGTCGGTCGTGCTGTTCGGCGGCGGGGTGCTCGCCCAGTTCCTGCCCGGCATCGGCCGGCCGGCGGCCGAGTGGCGCCACGCGCTGCAACTGCTCCGAACGGCGCCTTCGGCCCCGACACTCGCCGCGGGCCGCGCGGCGGTGATGATGGACTTCGACCGCCTGACCGACGTGCTCCCGGAGCTCGGTGCGCTGGCGATGACCCGCCGGAGCGCATTCCTCCAGGGCGCGACCGTCTCGCGGGCCGCGCCGGGGACCGCGATCGTCAAGGTCGGCGACGCCGGCGACTCGGCATTCTTCGTCCTGAGCGGCCGGGCCGTGGCCGGCATCCCGACCGAGGGCGGCAACTTCAACGCCCTGTCGGCGATGGGCACCGGCGACTTCTTCGGCGAGATCGCAGCGATCACGGGCAGCCCACGCACGGCCAACGTCGTCGCGGACGAGGAGACCGAGCTCCTCCAGGTGCCGGGTGCGACGCTCAAGTCCCTCCTCGACGTCCCGGCGATGGAGAGCCTGATCAACTCGAAGCTGTCCGAGCGGCTGACGCGGACGCAGAACGCCGATCTCGTCCGCCTGGCAGGCCTCGACCAGCGCGACCTGACCGACCTCCGCCGGAAGCGGACGCGGCGCCGCGCGCCGGTCTCGACCTAGCGCCGGATCGATCGCTCCAGGGCCGCCGCGTCGGGGATGACGAGGGCGTCCCGCTGCAGGACGATCAGGCCCGCCGCCACGAGGTCCGACAGCAGACGGTTCACCGATTGGCGCGAACCCCCGATCATACCCGCGAGCTCGGACTGGGTGTACGGCCACGGCAGCCGGATGCTGCCGTCCTCGGCGGGTGGCGTGTTCGATGCCTCTCGCAGGATCCGCTTGACCAGCCGGCCGGGCAGGTCCAGGAAATGGAGGTCCTGGACGTGGGCCGTGATCGAGCGGATCTCGCGCGAGAGCGACGCGAGGAGGGCGTGCCGCATCGAGCGGTCCTCATCGATCAGCTCGAGGAACGTCTCGCGCCGGAGGACCAGGGTCTCGGTACGACCGAGCGCGACGGCCGTGGCGGATCGTGGCGCGCCATCGAGCAGGGCGAGGGCCCCGAAGAAGTCCCCGACGTTCAGCGTCGCCATGATCGCCGGCTCGCCATCCTCGGCCGATGGGAGCACGATCTTGACCGCTCCCTCGACGACCACATGGAGCGAATCCCCTGGGTCATCCTGGTGGAAGATCGTCTCGCCGTTCCGGAACCGCCGCGACCGCATCTGCCGGGCAAGGGCGACGAGCTGCTCCTCGTCGACCCCCGCGAACAGGCCGCAGGCCCGGAGGCTCTCGAGGCCGATCGTGACCTCGGGCAGGGCGCTCATCGGCTCATGCTAGCCGACGCCGCCGGCGCTCCGGACCCCGCAGCCGCGTTCACACCCGGGATCGCGCGGGCTCGCCGCTAGAATCGGCACATGGACCCCGGCGGTTGCCCGACATGCGGTGAGGTCAATCCGGCCGGGGCACGGCTCTGCGGCCGGTGCGGCGCCTCCCTCGTCCGGGACGAGGCCGCCGGCGCCGTCCGGCGCGTGATCACCCTCGTGACGTCCGACCTCAAGGGCTCGACCGCCCTCGGCGAGCGCCTCGATCCGGAGGCACTCCGGGAAGTCCTCAACCGCTACTTCTCCGTCATGCGGGCGGTCTTCGAGTCGCATGGGGGCACGATCGAAAAGGTCATCGGTGACGCGATCGTTGCCGTGTTCGGGCTGCCGTTCCGCCATGACGACGACCCGATCCGAGCCCTCGAGGCTGCCGCCGAGACGCAGCGCGCGCTCGTCCTCCTCAACGACGAGCTCGACCAGGGCTGGGGTGTCCGGCTCGTCGTCCGAACCGGCGTCGCCACCGGCGAGGTGACCTTCGGCAGCGCCGAGGCCGGTCAGCATGTCCTCCTCGGGCCGCCGGTGGAGCTCTCGACCGTCATGGAGCAGAACTCGCCGTCGCAGGAGGTGCTCGTCGCGGGGACGACCTACGCCGAAGTACGCGACCTGGTCGAGGTCGAGGAGATGGAGCCGGTTTCGGCGAAGGGCTCGGAGGAACGCTTCCCCGCCTATCGCCTGATCTCCGTGCTGGCCCGGGATACCCACGAGGACGCCGCGCCCCCGGAAGCGGCGGCGGGGATGCGCATCTGTCCCAGCTGCGGCGACCAGTCGCCCGATCGATACCGCTTCTGCAACACGTGCGGCGCGTCGCTCGCCCAGCACGTCGCGCGGGAGAGCCGCCGGACCGTGACGATCGTGTTCGCGATGCCGAAGGTCCATAGCCGCAGCGGCGACGCGCCGACACCGGACGTCCTTCGGGACGTGATGTCAAGCTACTTCGAGGCGATGCGGATCGCCCTCGAACGACACGGCGGCACCGTCGAGAAGTTCATCGGCGACGCGGTGATGGCCGTCTTCGGATTGCCGGTCCGGCACGAGGACGATGCCCTTCGGGCCATTCGAGCCGCCGCCGACATGCAGGCGGCGCTGCCGGCCCTGAACGAGCGGTTCCTCGCCGAGCGCGGGATCGAGGTCGACAACCACATCGGGGTCAATACCGGTGAGGTCATCGCCGGCGACGCCAGCACCGGCCAGCGCCTGGTGACCGGCGACGCGGTCAACACCGCGGCGCGCCTCGAGCAGGCCGCCGGCCCGGGCGAGATCGTGCTCGGCGATCTCAGCTACCGGCTCGCCCGCGACGACATCGAGATCGAGTTCATCCAGCCGCTGGTCCTGAAGGGCAAGGCCGAGCCGGTGCCCGCCTACCGGCTGGTGAAGATCGGCGGTACGGCGAGGCAGAAGGAGACCGGGACGCCGTTCGTGGGGCGGGCGGTCGAGATGGGGCGCCTCTCGGACGCCCTGCTCGACGCGTTGGGACGCAAGCGGGCCCGCCTCATCAACGTCGTCGGCGACGCCGGCGTCGGCAAGTCGCGGCTGATCCGCGAGTTCGCCACGACCGCGGCGCACCAGGCCAGGGTCCTTCGCGGACGCTGCCTGCCGTACGGCGATGGGATCACGTTCTGGCCGCTCGGCGAGGTCGTCCGCGAGGCCGCCGGGATCGCCGCCGACGACGCCCCGGACGCGGCCGTCACCAAGATCCGGGGGTTGCTCGGCGGCTCAGGCGACGACAGCGATGCGATCCTCGACCGCGTCGCCGCCGCCATCGGCCTCTCGAGCGCCCAGTTCCCGATCGCGGAGCTGATCTGGGGTGGCCGTCGCCTCCTGGAATCCATCGCCGCCGCGCAGCCCCTGGCCATGATCGTCGACGACATCCATTCCGCCGAGGCGACATTCCTCGAGTTCCTCGACGATCTCGTGGCCTCCGTCGACGGAGCGCCGATCCTGCTCCTCTGCTCCGCCCGGCACGAGCTCGCCGAGCGGCACCCGGAGTGGATCGCGGCCCACGACGCGGAGACCATTCGGCTGGAGCCGCTCACGGAGTCGGATGCCGGTCAGATCGTCGAGGAGCTGCTCGGCAGCCTCGAGCCGAGCGCCCGGGCCCGGATCGCGGAGGCCTCCGAGGGCAACCCCCTGTACGTCGAGCAGATCGTCTCGATGCTCGTCGAGACCGGAGCGCTCGAGAGAGGGATGGACGGCTGGGTCGCCCGCAAGGGCGCCGAGACCCTGCAGATCCCGCCGACGGTCCAGGCCCTGGTCGCTTCGCGGCTCGACGCGCTGGGGAGCAACGAACGGGCGGTCGTGGAGCCGGCCTCGGTGATCGGCCTCTCGTTCCCCGTGGATGCGGTAGCTGAGCTCGTCGAAGAATCGATCCGCGAGCAGCTCGAAACGGAGCTCACGACGCTCACCGGCAAGCAGCTCGTGCGACCCGCTCCCGGCGACGAGCCAATCTTCCGATTCGGTCACCAGATCATCCGCGACACCGCCTACGGCAGCCTCCTGAAACGGCTCCGGGCCGCCATCCATGAGCGGTTCGTGGTCTGGGCCGAGCGGGTCAACAAGGAGCGCGGCCGCGAGCTCGAATTCGAGGAGATCCTTGGCTTCCACCTCGAACAGGCGTACCGCTATCGCACCGAGATCGGCCTCGTCGACGACGAGGCCCGGGCTGTCGGGGAGCGTGCCGCGACGAAGCTCGGATCCGCCGGACGGCGGGCCCTCGAGCGTGGCGACATGCCCGCTGCAACCAGCCTCTTGCGTCGATCGATTGGGCTGCTCCCCCCGACCTCGCATGATCGAATCGAGCTCATGGTCGAACTCGCCGACGGGCTCCTGCAGCAGGGCGCCTTCGACGAGTGTCGGACGATTCTGGAAGAGGCGGGCAGGATCGCCCACGAGATCGGTGAGGCCCGCCTCTCGGCTCGGGCGCGGCTGATCCAGGTCGGCCTGGAGACGTTCACCCCAGGTGCCTCGCGAGGCGCCGCCGGAGCGCTCGACGAGGCGGATTCCGCGATCGCGACGCTCACGGAGGTGGGCGACGCCGCGGGCCTCGCTCGCGCATGGCGCCTCCGAATGATCGCGAGTGTTCAGCTCGGCCGATTGGACGAAGCCGGGGCCGCCGCGGAACAGGTGGTCATCCACGCGACGCGCGCGGGCGATCGGCGGCTCGCGTCGCGGTCGGCGACCGCGATCTCGTACATCCTCGTGCACGGCCCGACACCAGTGGCAGAGGCGACCGAACGATGTCGGCAACTCCTCGCCGGCGTCGGCGGGGACCGCAAGGTGGAGGCCACCCTGCACCTCGCGATCGCGGAGCTGCTGGCAATGGAGGGTCAGTTCGACGAGGCCCGCGTCTCGTACCGCCTCGGACAGCAGATCTCCGCCGACCTGGGCCGAGGCGTCAACGAGGACTCGACGTCAATCGAGACGGGTCGGGTGGAGTTGCTGGCGGGCGACTGCGAGGCAGCGGAGCGTGAGCTCCGGCGTGACTACCAGGAGCTGGCGGAACTTGGAGAGCGCTACTTTCGATCGACGATCGCGGCACTTCTGGCCCAGGTTCTGTGGTGTCAGAACAAGCTCGAGGAGGCTGGTGTCTTTGCCGACGTGGCTAAGGACATCTCGGAGCCTGACGACGTGCTCTCGCAGGTCACATGGCGCGGCGCCCGCGCGAAGATCCTGTCTCGCCTGGGTGATCACGCGGAGGCCGAGCGCCTCGCCCGAGAAGCCGTCCAGATCGTCTCGGAGACCGCCGAGCTCAGCCTCCATGCTGACGCCCTCTCCGATCTCGCCGAGGTCCTTGCCGGATCCCCGAATCAGAAGAGCGCGAAAGCCGTCGTCGACGAGGCTTTCGCGCTCTATGAGCTCAAGGGCGACCGGACGTCGGCCGACCGTATCCGGAGGTTGTTGCCGGCCTAATACGCGTTGTGCAGGCCGCCGTTGCTGAGGAGCCAGATGACGATCTGGAAGTTGTTGCCGACCTTCGTGACCACGATGCATTCAGCGTTGGTCGGCACGGGGTTCGTGCCGGTGAACGTGCAGCGGACACCGTTCTGGCCGATGTTCGTCGTGACGCCGGTCAGCGCATTGGTGTGGATGACGTAGATGTCGGAGGCACTGATGCCGCCCGGCACCGACCCACCGTAGATCGTGATCACGGCCCGGAACGGTGACGACGGGTTTCCGTTGTTGACATTGATCCGCGAGCACTCGCCGAAGATCCGCGCGGCGCCGGTCGTGCAGTAGCTCGCCGTCCCGGTTCCATCCTCGACGGTCACCACGATGGGGTCCTGGGTCGCGGGTGGTGTGACCGAGGTCGACTGGGGGTTGCCACGTCCGAGCGTGGTGTTGTCGCCGGCGGGGGCGCCGTTGATGTCGAAGCCGCCGTCGAAGTTCGAGCTCGAGTTGAGGGTCACGTGGCCGAGGCGAAGCAGCGCGTCGCCGTGGCTCGTGCCGCCGTCGGAGGTCGTGCTGCCGTTGCCGAAGGCCTGGAAGTAGAAGCAGTCGGTATTGAAGACGAAGTCCGAGGCAAACGGCGTGTGGCAGTTCGCGGTCGCGGTCGCGGGCGCCTTGTAGGCGACCGTCACGCTGACCGATGCCCCAGAGATGAGGCTGCCGAAATTGCAGAGGAGCGGGACGTTCTTGAGGCTGCAGCCACCGCTCGCAGCCTGGCCGGTGAACGTGACCGGGCCGACGTACGTCGGATTCCCGCTGTTCGGCGCCGAAGCCGGCAGGTTCGTCTTCAGCTGGAGGTTGGTGATGTTGCTCTTGCCGTGGTTGCTCAGGGTGACGACGTAGCCGATGTTGTTGTTCGGCGCAACGACACCATCGGTCGGGATGGTCGTGACAAACGAATCACCCCAGCCCGGTGGGTTCGCCGAGGCGACACCGGTGCCCAGCAGCATGACGCCCAGCAGCGCGGTGCTGACGACCGTTGCCAAGCGCCGTAGTTGATGACCCCTCACGCGATCTGCCCTCCGTTCGGCGCACGCGCCGACGTTCTGAATGCCCCGGCTGAAAGTACCGATGGACGCACGCCCGATTGGGCTACGGGAAGAATGGCCGCACGTTCGATCGCCGTCAAATCCCAAGTGGGCAGAGAGGCTGTCTTTGTTGCGTCACGGCAACGGTGTCGCACGTGACACGCCGGCTGTCCTAGTTGCGCGTCACCGGACGCATCGGATAGACGCCGACGACGATCGGCGTGATCGGGTCCATCGACAGCTCGTAGCCGATGTCGCCGCCCCGCAGGAGCTCGCCGAGCAGGTGCCCTTCGCGGGCCGGCAATCCGACGAAGACCCGAGTCCGATCGAGATCGACCGGCGTCACGTCGTCGTCGCTGCCGTTGAGGGCGAACCGGCGCCGGAGCTCATGCATCGGCACGTAGGCGCGACTCTTGATGAACCGCCGGAGCTGGGGCGCGGTTGCGCCTCGATCGACCTCCGGGGCATCCGCTCGCTCCGAGGCGCCTGCTCCGGGTTCCTGGGCGGCGATGGGGTTCGATGGCGTGGTCGGGGCTGACTGACGCCACCGGGCCCCTGCCGGAGCCGAGCTCGTCACCACGGGGCCGCGCGGGGCGGGTTGTGTGACCGGCGCCACGTCACGTTGCGTGACCGGTGCCACGGCAGGCTGCGCAACCGCGGCGATCGGCGCGGGCGGAGCCGGGACATCCGGAGGCGGCTCGACCGGCATCGTGGGCAGCGCCAATGGGGCCTCGAAGGCGGTCGCGGACCGATGCGGACGGCTCGGCGCTGGGGCCGGACCCGGATGGGTCCGGCGGGGCGAGCCGTGGTGGCAGCGGTGGCTCATCGGTCAGGTGCGGCGGCGCTGGTGCGCCGCGTGTGGTTCGAGGTCATGTGGGCCTGATGTCGCGCAAGGGCGGGCGCCCGAATGTGCCGCGATGATACCGCCGGTCGGCGCCGGGAGGCGCGGAGGCGTCAGCCAGGCACGACCAGGAGCTCCCGTGTCGCCTCGTTGAGCACGTCCGCACCGTCGGGTCCGCAGATCACGATGTCCTCGATCCGGACCCCGTGCTGCCCGGCCACGTAGATCCCCGGCTCGATGCTGAAGGCGATGCCCTCACGCAGCGGCTCGGTATTGCCGCCGACCATGTACGGCTCCTCGTGACCCTCGAGCCCGATCCCATGTCCGACCCGGTGGATGAACTCCGGGCCATGCCCTCCGGACATGATCACCGCTCGCGCGACCGCGTCGATGTGCTCGCAAGTGGCGGCGGGTCGAACCGCCGCGGTCGAGTCGGCGTTCGATCGGCGCACGAGGTCGTAGATCTCCAGGAACGCCGGGGTCGGGTCGCCGCCGGCGCCCGGGCCGGTGACCCAGATCGTCCGCGTCATGTCCGACTGATAGCCGCCGAGGGTGCCGCCGAGATCGAGCACGATGGGCTCGCCGGCCGCGATCCGCCGGTCCCCCGCCGCATGGTGCGGCGAGGCGGAGTTCGGACCCGAGGCCACGATCGCGAATTGACCGATCTCGTGGCCCTCGTCGATGAGCCGGTCGCGGATCTCGCGACTGACCTCAGCCTCGGTCCGGCCCACGAGCGGTCCGGCGGCGATGCCCAGCAACACCCGATCCGCGGCCTGGGCCGCCAGCCGGAGGAGGGCGATCTCGTCGGCGTCCTTGATCATCCGAAGGGATCTGAGGACCTCGGTGGACAGCGCGAAGCGTCGCTCGGGCACGGCGCGCTGGAGGGCGAGCACGTGCATGGCCCAGAGATCGCCGCTGACGAGCAGTGGGCCGCCCGCGGGCGCGAGGTCGATCACGGGCCGGAGCGCGGTCGCGGCGAGGGCGTGGGCGTCGTCGGTCTCGTCCCACGGCACCACCTCGAGCGCGCCGGCGAGCGCGGCCGGCGAGATGAGGGCCGCCATGGCCTCGAGGCGTGGGACGACGAGTGT
>Ga0070708_100003058_pt1 | contig 12998 bp, 12 predicted proteins | sample KBSK5503metaG_FD_65469 | JGI IMG/M metagenome (GOLD analysis project Ga0070708, IMG submission 65469) | Corn, switchgrass and miscanthus rhizosphere microbial communities from Kellogg Biological Station, Michigan, USA - KBS K5-50-3 metaG | ecosystem: Host-associated > Plants > Roots >...
ACAGGGGGTGAGGACCTCACGGGGGAACGAAGAACGACGCGTCGTGCCCCCTCTCCCGAAGGGAGAGGGAGACAGGGGGTGAGGACCTCACGGGGGAACGAAGAACGACGCGTCGTGCCCCTCTCCCAAAGGGAGACGGGGACAGGGGGTGAGGACCTTACGGGGAACGAAGATCGACGCGTCATACTCCCCCTCCCGAACGGAGAGGGGCCGGGGGTGAAGACTTCAGGCCTAGACGCAGGACCCGACAAGCGCTACCGTGCCTGAAACGGCAGCGTATAACGACCGGCCATGACCGACATAACTATTCCCACGCAGCCCGAAGCGATTTCGCGCCCGCAGGCCGCAGTGGTCCCGCAGCCCGGCACCCGCCCGACGGTGGTGATCGTCGGCGCCGGGTTCGGCGGGCTGCGCGCCACGCGGGCGCTCCGCAAGGCGCCGGTTGACGTGGTCCTGCTCGACCGGCACAACTACCATCTCTTCCAGCCGCTCCTCTATCAGGTCGCCACCGCCGGTCTCGAGCCGGAGCAGATTGCGAAGCCGGTGCGCGCGATCCTCCGCGGCCAGCAAAACTTCGAGTTCCGGATGGTCGAGGTCACCGGCCTCGACGTCCCCGCGAAGCAGGTGCTGACGGACGCCGGCCCGATCCGCTACGACTATCTGATCCTGGCGGTGGGCGGCGAGACGAACTACTTCGGGCTGGAGAGCATCGCGCGGCACGGGTTCGTGCTGAAGGGCGTCGTGGACGCGGTGGCGCTTCGCAATCACGTGCTCCACTGCTTCGAGCGAGCCATGCTCGAGCCCGATGCCGGGCGGCGGCGCGCGCTGCTTACCTTTGCGGTCGTGGGCGGCGGGCCGACGGGAGTGGAGATGGCCGGCGCGCTGTCCGAGCTGATCCGGCTGGTGCTCGTGAAGGATTATCCCCGCCTCGACGTCAAGGACGTGCGGATCCTGCTGCTCGAAGCGACTCAGCATCTCCTCGCCGCCATGCCGGAGCGGCTGCGCGAGGCGGCGGCGGAGACGCTGTGGCGCAAGCACGTGGAGGTGCGGTTCGGCGCCGCCGTGGAGGACTACGACGGCGACCGCGTGCGACTGAAGGGCGGGGAAGTGATCCCGGCACACACGCTCATCTGGGCGGCCGGCGCGAAGGCAGCCTCCCTCATCGACCACCTCGGGCTGCCCAGGGCGCGCCAGGGAAGGGTGCCCGTGACGCCCACCCTGCAGGTCCCCGAGCACGCCGAGCTCTACGTCATCGGTGACGCGGCGTACCTCGAGGACGGCGGCGAGCCGCTACCGATGATGGCCCCCGTCGCGATCCAGATGGCGGAGACCGCGGTCGGCAACATCCTGCGCCAGCTCTTGGGCGAGCCGCCGGTCCCGTTCCGCTACCGGGACCCCGGCTCGCTCGCCACGATCGGCCGTAACGCCGCGGTCGCCTACATCGGCGGCATCGCGTTCAAGGGATTCGCGGCCTGGGTGGTGTGGTTGATCGTCCACATCATCCAGCTCATCGGCTTTCGCAACAAGCTTGTCGTGCTGCTGAACTGGGCGTGGGACTACTTCTTCTACGAGCGGGCGGCGCGCATCATCACGAAGGAATGAGCGGGCGCCGCCCCTCCGTCCGGCTCGGCGTGCGCTCGATCTGCCGCACGATGCCGTTCCAGCCGCACTCGATACACCAGCGGCGCTGGAGGGCGGGGACCAACAGGTCGAAAAAGCGGTTGCGAATGGCGAGCATGTCGACCTTACAGTGCGGGCAGACAGGTCCGCGCGGCAGCAACAGGTAGGCAACCGCGGTGATGATCGCGACCCGCAGCAACACGGTCGCGAGCAGGACCAGTACCACCAACATGCTGCATGATAGCGCCGCTCCTGATCCCCGGCTAGACGCCCCGCCCCCCGCCCCCCGCTCCCCCCGCCGCCACTGCTCTCGCGAACCCCAGCAAGCGCCGCTCCAACTCGTCCAAGTCTACCGGCTTCACCAGCACGCGCTCCGGCCCTACAGGCGTGCCGCCGGACTCGGCGAGGCGGAAAAGGTCGCCCGACAGAAACATTACCCGGGCCGCGAGGTCGGGCCGGCCGTCCTCCAGCCTGTGGTACAGCTCGATCCCGTCCATCCGCGGCATCCGCACATCGGCGAGAATCACGTCCGCCGGCCACTGGCCCAGCCGGCCGAGACCCTCCTGTCCGTCCCTCGCCTCCAGCACCTCGGCACCGCGCCAGGCGAGAAACCTGGCCATCGGGCGGCGAATCGCCTCATCATCCTCCACGATGAGAATGCGGAGGCCGGCGAGCGACGCGACCGCCTGCGATGTGTCCCGGGGAAGCGGGGGCTCCGGGGAAGCGGGACGGGTAGAGGGAGAGGGAGGGGGAGGGGGAGGGGGAGGCGAAATAACAGACGCGCTGGGGGTACCCTCGGCCTGCGGCGGTGCAGCTGCGATCGCGGGCAACCGCAGAACGAACCGCGCGCCGCCCCCCGTGAAGGGGACGAGATCCAGGTCGCCACCCGCTTCGCGGGCGGTCTGGCGCGAGATGTACAGGCCAAGTCCCGTGCCGCGCCGGCCCTTGGTCGTGGCGAACGGGCGAAACAGCCGTGCCGCGATCTCCGGCGCGACTCCACGTCCGTTGTCCGCCACGGCGACCGAGACCATGGCGTTCTCGACCCAGGTGTCCACCGTGAGGTGGCGGGGCGGCGGGATCGCGCGCAGCGCGTCGATGGCGTTGGAGAGCAGGTTCACCACGACCTGCTCCAGCCTGATGGCGTCGCCCGAGACCGACGGCAGGTTCGGGTCGAGGCGCCCGCCCACCGCGATCTCGTCTACACGGAACCGGTACGAGACCAGATCCAGCGCCTCCCGCACGACGTCGTTCAGGTTGATGGGGATGACCTCGCGTTCGGTAGCGCGCGCGAAGTGCAGCAGGCCGTGCAGCAGCTTCGCAGCCCGTCTGGTCTGCCGCAGGATCTGCTGCACCTCCGCACGCTGCTCGTCCGAGATGCTCGGCTGGGCGATCCAGTTCTCGGCGTGCACGGCGATCGCCGCCAGGGGGGTGTTCACCTCGTGCGCCACGCCCGCGAGCAGCTCACCCGCGGCGGCGAGGCGGTCCTGTTCTTCGGCGCGCTCCCGCAGCACGCGCGTCATGTCGTTGAAATTCCGCGCGAGGGCTCCGATTTCGTCGTCGGCGGGCACGGCCACTTCCGCCGTGAGGTCCCCCTCTGCCACGCGAGCCAACGCCCCATCGAGTTCGCTCAGCGGCCGCCACACCCGGCGGCGGACCCAAGAGATCACGAGGGGCGCGCCCAGGGCGCCCAACCCGAGCCAGAGGACGATATCGCGCAGCGCGTTGCCGGCGGCGGCCTGCACCGCCCGTTGCCGCGCGAGCACGTCGTCGCCCGCGACGATGGCGGCGCGCGCGCGGAGCAGCAGGTACACGGGCGGCGCCCCGGCATAGACGCCCGCCGCCAGCAGCACGAGCAGAAGCTTCATCCGGAGACTCGAGGTGGGGCCCGGTGCGCGCGCCATCGTAGGCGTTAAGATAACGCCCATCTCCCACGTCACGGTCAGATGACACCGCATACCATGGTGCCCCGTAACGGAATAAGGGCCGCAAAGGCTGCCTGGATGGTCGTTGCGGCGCCGCTTTCCGCCCAACAGACTTCGCCCCTCGAGGGATTCGCGCCCGGCTTGGTCGCCGCGGAGCAGAGCTTCGAGCAACTGCTCCTCGCCGTACCCGACACCGCCAGCGCGCGGCACATGTCGTTCGACCTCACCCGCGTGCCCCACATGGCCGGCACCCGGGCCCAAGCCGCAACGCGGGACTACGTGATGGGACAGCTCAGAGCCTGGGGGCTCGAGACGTGGGCCAAAGAGTACCTCGTCTACCTCCCGCAGCCGGAAACGGTCGCCGCCTGGCTCTTCGCCGGGGCGGGGGCGAGGGCGGCGCCCCTCCGGCTCGAGCTACTGGAGCCGCCGGTACCCGGGACGCCCCCTCCCGTCGCGCGCGCGCCTCAGATCCCCGCATTCAATGCGTACTCGGCCGACGGCGACGTGACTGCGGAGGTCGTGTACGTCAACTACGGTCTCATCGAGGACTACAAGACGCTCGACTCGCTTGGGATCAGCGTCCGCGGCAAGGTTGCCATCGCCCGCTACGGACGCTCCTTCCGAGGCATCAAGGCGCGCGAGGCGGAGCGACATGGCGCCGTGGGGCTCGTCATCTACTCCGACCCCCATGAGGACGGGTACTTCCGGGGCGACGTCTACCCCGACGGGCCGATGCGTCCTGCCGGCGGGGTGCAACGCGGCAGCATTCTCAACGAGAACGGCGACCCCACGACCCCGGGCTACGCCTCGGTGCCGGGCGCACGCCGCGTGCCCGAGGAGTCGCTCCCGCTGCCGCGCATTCCCGTCATCCCGATGAGCTACGGCAACGCCGGTCGCTTCCTCGAGCGGCTCAAGGGCCCGTCCGTGCCCCAGAGCTGGCAGGGCGCGCTCGCGTTCCGCTACCACGTTGGGCCGGGCCCGGCGCGGGCGCGGCTCAAGGTGAAGACCGAACGCGGCGCCCGGGCGATGCATCCCATCTGGAACACATTCGGCATGATCCGGGGCACGCGGTATCCGGACCAGTGGCTGATGGTGGGCGGCCACCGCGACGCGTGGGGGCCCGGCGCGCGCGACGACATCAGCGGGACCGTCACGGTGCTCGAGGTGGCGCGCGCCTTCGCCACGCTTGCGCAGCAGGGCATCAGGCCGGCGCGCACCCTCGTGTTCGCGACGTGGGACGCCGAAGAATGGGGACTCATCGGGTCGACTGAGTGGGCGGAGGAGCTGGAGGACTCGCTCCGGGCGCATGTCGTGGCCTACGTCAACGAGGACGGTACGTTCTCCGGCCAGAGCTTCAGCGGCGCCGCCGCCCCATCCCTCAAGCCACTCATCCGGGCGGCGACTCGGGTCGTGCCGGACCCGAAAGGGGCCGGCACAGTCTATGAAGAGTGGCTGCGGGGCCACCGGGGCGACACGGCGGCGCTGACGCTCGAAAACCTCGGCGGGGGCTCGGATTTCGCGCCGTTCTATCATCACCTCGGCATCCCCGCCGGTGGGATCGGGTTCGACGGACCGGAAGGGATTTACCATTCCGCGTACGACTCCTACGACTGGATGTCGCGATTCGGCGATCCCGCATACAAGGCCCACCAGGCGGGCGCCAGGCTGGTTGGCGTGATCCTCGCCCGCCTGGCCAATGCCGACATCCTGCCCCTCGACTACGTCGCCTTTGGCGCCGAGCTGACCCATCTCGTGGCGCAGCTCGACTCCGGGATTGCCGAGAAGAGGTGGAGCGTGCGGGCGCAGGGGCTGCGTGAGGCGCTGGGGCGTTTCACCGGAGCGGCTCGCGCCTTCGCGGCCGCGCGTGACAGCGCGCTCGCGGCGGGGGCCGACCCCGCCCGCTCCGCACGGGCGAACGCTGCGCTCATGCAGGTCGAGAGGCGCCTCACCCGGGCGGAGGGGCTCGCGACCCGGCCGTGGTACAAGAGCTTGCAGTTCGCCTCGGATGTCGACAACGGGTATGCGACGCTGGCATTCCCGTCGGTGAGCGAGGCGATCCGCTACGGCGACGTTGCGACGGTGGAGCGCGAGCTGGCCGATCTCGTCGCCCGCGTGGATCGGGCGCGAGGCGCGCTGGAGGACGCGACGGCGGCGCTGCGCTAGCGCCGTTCCGGCGCTGGCGCGGGCGGCGCCCCGGACGCAGATTGTGCTGCCCGCGCCTGAGGGGGGTTCGCCATGACAACCGACACCGGAGACCGCATGAAGGTCGTGGTCTATTACGCGATCTGGGCGACCCTCTGCGCGGGGGCGGCCGGGGTGATCATGTCCTTGATCCATACCTCGTTCTTCAGCTTCGTACCCTCTCGAACCGCATTCATGGAGACCCTCGTCGGGGGGATCGCGGTGACCGTTGCGATCGCCACGGGGCAGGCGGCGGTGATTCTCGCGGCGGGCGGCCTGCTGGTCCGCCTCGGCTTCACGCTCCAGGGCACGGTGCTGCTGGGCCTGCTGGTGGGGACCTTCGACTTCGTGATGAACCTGGTGCAGCTGCTCGTTCCCGCGCTCGAGCCCGGGTGGGCGTGGGACCTCATCATCATCGCCGCAGCCACTGTTGCGATCACGCTCACGGGCGCCCGCCGCACGGCCGCACCGTGAAAGCTAGAGCCGTGGCAGCGTGATCCCCTGCTGCGCCTGGTATTTCCCCTTCTTGTCCTTGTAGCTCACCTCGCACTCGTCGCCCTCGTCCGCGGTGAAGAACAGGACCTGGGCGATCCCCTCGTGCGCGTAAATCCGGGCGGGCAGGGGAGTGGTGTTCGAGATCTCGAGCGTCACGAAGCCTTCCCACTCGGGCTCGAACGGCGTGACGTTCGTGATGATGCCGCAGCGGGCGTACGTGCTCTTGCCGACGCAGATCGTCAGGACGTTGCGCGGAATGCGGAAATATTCGACCGAGCGCGCCAGCGCGAACGAGTTCGGCGGCACGATGCACACGTCGCCGTTGAACTCCACGAACGACTTCGGATCGAAATGCTTGGGATCCACCACGGCCGAGAGGGCGTTCGTGAAGATCTTGAATTCGGGCGCCACCCGCATGTCGTAGCCGTAGGACGAGACGCCGTAGGAGATCGCGCCCGTGCGGACCTGGCAGTCGGCGAAGGGCTCGATCATGCCGTGCTGCTCGGCCATGCGCCGGATCCAGCGATCGGACTTGATCGACATTCGGGCCCAATATATCGGCGGCACCGTCACTTACGCCACTCGATTCGGTTGACAACGATCGCCGCCGCGAATACGTTTCCGACGGGTCAAGTGAATTTTTTCACGAACTCATGAACCAGCCCTACCTGAGCTTCCTCCTCCTTCTCGCCTTCGTGGCGTTCAACGCGGGCGCGCTCATCGGGCTGTCGCACCTCCTGGCGCCGCGCAAGCCCACCCCAGTGAAGGAGACGCCGTACGAGAGCGGCATGCCGCCGCTCGGCGATGCGCACGAGCGCTTCTCGGTGAAGTTCTACCTCGTGGCGATGCTGTTCATCATCTTCGACATCGAGACGGTGTTCCTGATTCCCTGGAGCACGATCTTCTTCGCCGCGGGGGGACCGGGGATGGGGTTCCTGCTGGTCGAGATGCTGGTCTTCATCGCCATTCTCGCCGTCGGATACGTGTACGTGTGGAAGCGGGGGGCGCTCGAGTGGGGTTGAGGCGTCGAGCTTCGCTCCACGAGGTTCGTCGATGAAGCGGGTCATCGAGACGAAAGAAGTTGCCGGCCAGAGCCCGAACTATCTGCTCGCGCGGTTCAGGGATCTGATCGATTGGGCCGTCAACTCCTCCCGGGCGAACTCGCTGTGGCCGATGCCGTTCGGCACCGCCTGCTGCGCCATCGAGTTCATGGCGACCGCCGCGAGCCGCTTCGACTTCGCGCGCTTCGGCATGGAGCGCCAGGCGTTCTCACCGCGCCAGGCCGACGTCCTCATCTGCGCCGGGCGGTTGCCGTTCAAGCTCGCGCCCGTGATCCGGCGGATCTACGATCAGATGCCGCAACCCAAGTGGGTGATTTCCATGGGGGCGTGCGCGTCCACCGGCGGCATCTTCGACAACTATGCCATGGTGCAGGGGATCGACACGGTCGTGCCGGTGGACGTGTACGTCCCCGGCTGCCCGCCGCGGCCCGAGGGCCTGCTCTACGGCGTGCTGCTCCTCCACAAGAAGATCAAAGGCGAGTCGCTGTTCGACGGCGTCGCGCGCCGCGAGGAGCAGCCGCTCGACGAGCGGGGCCTGCGCCTGCCACCCGAGCAGATCGACGAGCTCTCGGAGCCCTTCGGGAACTCGATCCACCAGTTCCGCTCGGCGTGAACCCCTCCGTCGACGCCCTGCGAGCGACCTTCGACACCGCGATCGGCCGCGCAGCGGACGTGTGCGGCGACACGATCGTCTTCGTCGACGCGGCGCGGAGCTTCGACATCCTCAAGTGGCTCAAGGAGACGCCGGGCCAGGAGTACAACTACCTGGTGGATGTCACGGCCCTAGAGTACCGCGATGCGGAGCGGCCGATCGAGGTTGCCTACTTCCTGCGCTCGCTCCACCGGCGCGCCGATCTGCGCGTCAAGGTCGAGCTGCCGCAGAACCGGCCGCTCCGCGTCGACTCGGTGGTTCCACTGTGGCACGGCGCGGACTGGCTGGAGCGGGAAGTCTACGACATGTTCGGCATCAGCTTCGCCGGCCACCCCGACCTCCGGCGCATCCTGATGTGGGAGACCTACGCCGAAGGCTATCCCCTGAGAAAGGACTTTCCGCTGCGCGGCCGGTTCAGCCGCGCCGAGCAGGTGCGCCAGGCGCTCGCGGCGAACCCTGAAGCGCACTACTCGCTCGAGGAGCTGTCGATCGCCGGGACGTTCAACGAGCTTCCGGAGGACATGAAGGAGCGGCTGCGCCGGGGCGACCGGGGGAAGGTGCCCTACTCCGAATGACCAAGCGCACGGTCGAGGTCGCGCTCGCCACTCCGGGTCTGGACGCCCAGGGACAGGCGACCCGCGTCCCGGTGGGTGTAGCCGGGGAGCCGCCCCCTCCGTCCCCCCAGCCCGGCCCGCCCGCCGGGCCGGCGGAGCCCGAGCTCGGGGGCGAGCACATGCTCGTCAACCTCGGGCCCCAGCACCCCGCGACGCACGGCGTGCTGCGCCTCGTGGTGGAGCTCGACGGCGAAACCGTGGTGCGGGTCATCCCGCACGTCGGTTACCTCCACTCGGGGTTCGAGAAGCTCGGCGAGTACCGCCACTACAACCAGATCATCCCGCTCACCGACCGCACCGACTACCTGTCGCCGATGGCGAACAACGTCGGCTTCGCGCTTGCGGCCGAAAAACTGATGGGGATCGAGATCACCCCGCGCTGCAAGGTCCTGCGCGTAATCGCGTGCGAGATGAGCCGGATCATCTCGCACATGGTGTGGCTCGGGACGACGTCCATCGACCTGGGCGCCTTCACCCCTTTCCTGTGGGCGTTCCAGGAGCGCGAGCGGATTTACGACCTGCAGGAGATGTGGACGGGCGCCCGGCTCACGACCAGCGTGACGCGCGTCGGCGGCATGCTGGCCGACATCCCGGACGGCTTCACGGAAGGGCTGCTCCACTTCACGAAGACGTATCCCAAGACGCTGAGCGAGATCGACCGCGTGCTCACCCGTAACGCCGTGTGGGCCGGGCGCACGCAGAACGTGGGCGTAATGACCGCCGAGGAGGCGATCAACTACTCGCTCTCCGGCCCGATGCTGAGGGCGAGCGGCGTGCCCTACGACGTCCGCAAGGACCACCCGTACCTGGACTACGAGACGTACGAGTTCGAGGTCCCGGTGGGCGAGCACGGCGACGTGTACGACCGCTATCTGGTGCGGCTCGAGGAATGCCACCAGTCGAACCGCATCCTCGAGCAGGCGCTCCAGCGGCTCCCGGACGGTCCCGTGAACGTGGACGATCCCAGAGTCATCCTGCCTCCGAAGTCGCGCGCGATGGGCGACATGGAGGCGATGATCTACCACTTCAAGCAGGTGATGGAGGGCGTGAAGGCGCCGGTGGGGGAAGCGTACGTGGGGATCGAGAACCCGAAGGGAGAGCTGGGGAACTACCTCGTGTCCGACGGGACCGCGAAGCCGGTGCGGTGGCGCATCCGGCCGCCGTCCTTCATCAACCTCTCGGCGTTGCCGAAGATGGCGGAGGGGCACCTGCTCTCCGACCTGATCGCTATCAATGCCTCGGTGGACATCGTGATGGGAGAGGTGGACCGATGAGCGTGGGCGCGCACGCGGCGCGCGACGCCGGCACCGAAGCATACCAACCGGTATTCGACGAAAAGACGCTCGAGCGGCTCCAGGAGATCCTCGCGCGCTACCCCGCCAAACAGGCCGCGCTGTTGCCGGCGTTGTGGCTCGTGCAGGAGGCGCGCGGGTGGATCTCGGACCGCAACATGGCCGAAGTGGCCGAGGTGCTGGGGCTGACGCCCGCGTACGTGAAGGGCGTCGTGACGTTCTACACGATGTATCACACGCACCCGGTGGGGAAGTACTTCGTCCAGGTGTGCACGACGTCGCCGTGCAATATCTGCGGGGCCGAAGCCGTGGTGAACGCGCTGCTCGACGCGACCGGCGCGAAGGAGCTCGGCGCCACCAGCCCGGACGGGCGCTGGACGGTGATCGAGGTGGAGTGCCTCGGCGCGTGCGGCTTCGCCACCCCGGTGCTCGTCAACGACGACTTCATCGAGAGCGTCACGCCGGACAAGGTCCCGGAACTCGTGAGGAAGTACAGGTGAGGGACACGTGCGGAGTGCGGAGTGCGGAGTGCGGAATGTACCGCGCACCGGTCATGCGCAGTGATGGGCTCCGACGATCGGACTCTCCCTGCCATTCCGCAATCCGCATCCCGCATTCTGCACTGGGGCGATTCCGCACTCCGCATTCCGCACTCCGCACTGAGGGTGGGGGGAGGCGGCCGTAATGGGCTTCCCCCACAAGCCGCACCCCCGCGAGACCGTGCTCCTGTCGCGCTACTTCGGCGACGCCGAGGCGACGACGCACAAGGGGTGGGTCAAGCGGGGCGGCTACGAGGCGTGGGAGCAGGCGCGGACCATGGCGCCCGCGGCCATCATCGAGGCCGTCAAGGAATCGGGGCTGCGCGGCCGCGGCGGCGCGGGATTTCCCACCGGACTCAAGTGGTCGTTCATGCCCAAGGAGAAGAAACGGCCGCACTACCTGTGCGTGAACGCCGACGAGTCGGAGCCCGGGACGTTCAAGGACCGCGAGATCATGCGCTGGACGCCGCACGCGCTGCTCGAAGGCATTGCGATCGCGATGCGGGCGATCCAGGCCGAAGTCGCCTACATCTACATCCGCGGCGAGTTCACCGAACCGTACGCGATCATGGAGCGCGCGCTCGCCGACGCGAACCAGGCGGGGGTGCTGGGCGACCTGAAGATCTACCTGCACCGCGGCGCGGGCGCCTACATCTGCGGCGAAGAGACCGCGCTGATGAGCTCGATCGAGGGAAAGCGCGGCAATCCCCGCATCAAGCCGCCGTTCCCGGCGGAGCGCGGCGTGTTCGGCATGCCCACCACGATCAACAACGTGGAAACGCTCGCCGCGGTGCCGCCCATCATCAAGCGCGGCGCGGCATGGTACAAGGCGATGTCGCTCTCGTCGCCGAAGAGCACCGGGACCAAGCTCTTCTCCGTGTGCGGGCACGTTCAGAAGCCCGGCAACTACGAGGTGACGATGGGCTTCCCGCTCAAGGACCTGCTGTACGACCTGTGCGGGGGAATGCCGCCGGGGCGCACCCTCAAGGCGTGCATCCCCGGCGGGTCGTCGGTGCCGATTCTCAACCGGGAAGAGAGCGAGAGCTGCCTCCTCGACTACGAGGGCTGCGTCGAGAAGGGCACGATGCTCGGCTCGGGCGGCGTCATCGTGTTCGACGACTCGACCGACATGGTCTACCAGATCATGCGGCTGGCGCGCTTCTATGCCCACGAGTCGTGCGCTCAGTGCACGCAGTGCCGCGAGGGCACCGCCTGGACCACGAAGATTCTGGAGCGGATCCTCGGCGGGCAGGGGAAGATGGCCGATGTGGACCTGCTGCTGGACCTCGCCGAGAACATGACCGGGAAGACCATCTGCGTGCTGTCCGACTCCTGCGCCGCTCCGGTCGTCTCGGGACTGAAGAAGTTCCGGGGCGAGTTCGAGGACTACCTAACGGGGAAACGGAAGCCGGTCTTGGCCGCATGATCACGGGATGCAGGATGCGGGATGCGAGATGGGTAAATGGGTAGCGACCTCGTCCACCTGACGGTCGACGGCGTGCCCGTCGAGGTGCCGAAGGCGACGCTCGTGATCGAGGCGGCGAAGCAGGCGGGCGTCCTCGTCCCGCACTACTGCTACCATCCGGGACTCCCGGTGGCGGGCGTGTGCCGCATGTGCCTCGTCAAGGTCGAGAAGGCGCCGAAGCTCCAGATCGCCTGCGCCACGACGGTCGCCGAGGGCATGGTGGTGCACACCCAGCACCCCGAGGCGAAAAGCGCGCGCATGGGCGTCCTCGAGCTGCTCCTCATCAACCACCCGCTCGATTGCCCGATCTGCGACCAAGCGGGCGAGTGCGAGCTGCAGGACTTCACCTTCCAGGAAGGGCGCCCCGGCACGCGGTACAGCCCGGGGTTCCCGAAGCGCTTCAACCCGGTGGAGGACTTCGGGCCCGACGTGCTGTACGTGCCCAACCGCTGCATCCTGTGCACGCGGTGCGTGCGCTTTATGGAGGACGTGGCGCAGGAGCCGGTGCTCAACGTGTCGGAGCGCGGCGACCGGGCCTACATCGGCGTCCACCCCGAGGCGCGGCTCGACCACCCCTGGGCGGGGAACGTGGTGGACCTGTGCCCCGTGGGCTCGCTCCTCTCGAAAGACTTCCTGCACAAGGCGCGGGCCTGGGAGCTCGACAAGACGGCCTCGATCTGCACCGGGTGCTCGCAGGGCTGCAACATCACCATCGACACGCGCGAGAACGTCGTGGTGCGGCTCCGCCCGCGGCCCAACGTCGAGGTGAACCGCTACTTCATGTGCGACCACGGGCGCCTCAACTACCGCTGGATGAACCGCGGCGACCGGATCGAGGCCCCGCTCGTCAAGCGCGACGGGAGCGCGCTGCACGCCACCGACTGGGACGAGGCGTTCGAGCGGGCGGCGACGCTGCTGCGCGGCGCGAGCGGCCGCGCGGTGGCGCTCGTGTCGCCCAGGGCTTCAACCGAGGCGCTGTTCCTCGCCCGCGAGCTGTTCTCGGGCTTCGACTGGATGGGCGCCTTCCAGGTCGTGATGGGTGAAGAAGCGCCGCTCCCCGGGGTCCCGAACCTCGCGCTCCGCGCCGAGCGGGCCCCGAACGCCACCGGGGCCGAGCTGCTCGGCTACAGCCGTGACTACGCCGCGGCCCTCCAGGC
>Ga0070708_100003061_pt1 | contig 12994 bp, 13 predicted proteins | sample KBSK5503metaG_FD_65469 | JGI IMG/M metagenome (GOLD analysis project Ga0070708, IMG submission 65469) | Corn, switchgrass and miscanthus rhizosphere microbial communities from Kellogg Biological Station, Michigan, USA - KBS K5-50-3 metaG | ecosystem: Host-associated > Plants > Roots >...
GCCGCCACCCTGTTCGGCGCGCTTGGATTTCTCGCGCAAAACTTCGAGCTTTGTCTTGGACTGTTTCGGCTGCTGCTTGGACGCCATAATTCTGTTGACCTAAAAACGATTTAGAATCGCACAGCCATGATCAGCGGATTAACGCTTGAGGTCAAGGAGAAGTCTTGGAAGCTGCGGAAAGGGCGTAAGCGTGGCCGGGATGTTGGGAAACAGTGGCGGTTGGTCCTGTTTCATTCACACCCTGCTTCAGCTGGGTGTCGGAGCGGATGCTTTCCTTCGAGATCAACCGCTTCAGCGGTTTTCAAAAAAACGGTTGAAACCGTTCCAGGGATTAGTTGTTCTACTCGGTGTCACCCAGCTGAAGCTGGATGTGAATGAGAGAACTGGCGGGACACGAATCATTCATCAAAAGGGAAGCCTCGTGATTCGATGAGCCTGATGAGTTCATTCAATGCCTTTTCGGCATTCAGTCGCACGTCGTTCGAGTAACCGAAACGCACTGCGTTCAGCTCAAAGTCCTCACGATCGACGACGCGATACGAAAGGTCTGATTCGATGAGGATGTCCACGTCCAGATCGATGTAACTGAGAACCCGGCCATCAAACGTTGGTGGCATATTGATGTTGCAGTAGTAGCCCTTTAGTTCACCGCTCGGCTGCGCGAAGCGAAAGACGTTGTACCAGCGGTCAAGCCAGTAATACTCGGTGCTGATGGTGCCGCCGGCGATTGTTCCCAGCAGGTCGTGCTGAATCTCTCGGTCAAATTTTGCGTCAAGCACCAGCAGCGAACCATCTTGACGCAGAATCTGCGCCGGCCAGCTGCGATGCTCGGTGCCGTCGTATTTGCAGGCACGAACAATGATCGTCTTGGTGTCAGCGGCTTCGGACACGCGCTCGTACTAACTCAGGCGGTGTACCACCAACTCAAGTTTGTCGGAGGTATCTACTTTCGTCCGCTCTTGCGCCAGTCGGCGAGAAACTTGGCCTGTCCCTTTTCGGTCAGCGGATGGTTGAATAACTGGTCGATCACTTTGAACGGCATGGTGGCAATGTCAGCACCCATGCGCGCCGCTTCAATCACATGAATGGGATGGCGGAGACTCGCGGCCAGCACTTCTGTCTTCCAGCTATAGTTCTGATAAACCTCGATGATGTTTTGGAGCAGCAGCAGTCCGTTTTCGCCGATGTCATCGAGGCGTCCGAGAAACGGGCTGATAAAACTAGCGCCGGCTTTTGCCGCCAAAATAGCCTGCGCCGCGGAAAAACAGAGCGTCACGTTGACCTTGATTCCTTCATCGTTCAACTGCCTCGTGGCCTTCAGACCGGCGCGAGTCAGGGGGCATTTGATCACAACGTTGGGCGCGATCTTCGAATACTCTCGCCCTTCACGCAGCATGCCCTCTGTGTCCTCGCTCGTGCATTCGGCGGACACGGGCCCCTGGACGATCTCACAAATCGCGGCGATATGCTGCTTGAAATCTACGTTGCCCTCTTTCGCAATCAAAGAAGGATTAGTAGTAACGCCGTCTGCTAAGCCGAGCGATGCACCTTCGCGGATTTCGTCGAGGTTCGCTGTGTCAAGGAAGAATTTCATATGAACTCCTTACTGCCAATGATGCCGGATATGTCCGACAAACTTGAGTTTGTCGTTGACTGCCGTCTCCTTATGCCCACGGCAAATGTCTAGAGAGAAAGGTCACGACCAAACTGAAGTTTGTCGGACATTCTAGTTCAATCTTGTCTCTTCGTGCTATCAGTAACTTGATTGCAAAGCACGCCGATTCCTTCCACTTCAACCTCCACCACGTCACCGTGTTTCATTTTGGAAACGCCCGCGGGTGTTCCAGTAGCGATTAGATCACCCGGGTACAGAGTCATAATGCCGGCGATATACCTTACGAGGAAGGGAACTGGGAACGCCATGGCGGAGGTGCGCGCACGTTGTTTCGTCTCACCGTTCAGGCGCGTCGTGACCTCGAGGTCCAGGGGGTTCAGATCGGTAACAATGAAGGGTCCGACGGGACAGAAAGTATCGAACGATTTCGCTCGCGTGAACTGTACGTCTCTTCGTTGGAGATCGCGCGCCGTCACGTCGTTCACGCACGTGTAGCCGAACACATAACTCAAGGGATCGACGTGTGGTCTAATGTTACGTGCTTTGCGTCCGATAACGACGCCGAGTTCGCCTTCGTGATCAACCTGCTGAGACTCGGGCGGTAACTCGATCGCGTCGCCATCGCCGATAACGGCGGATGGGGCTTTCAGAAAGAGCAACGGCTGATCGGGCAGCTTGTTTCCAAATTCAGCGGCATGTTCGAGGTAGTTGCGTCCGATACAGACGATCTTCGATGGTTCGACCGGCGGCAAGAAACGAACATCGTGAATGGGAACGCCATGGTTGGCCAGAGGCCTCGTCAAGCTGCCAAGGGTTTCGCTTGGCGGGAAGGGAAGGACGAAATCGTCTTCAACACTTCCCAGCCTAACTAGATCAGAATCCGGCAGCGCGAAACGGCAGAGCTTCATAGATTAAGTCAGGGTACGGTTTCGGAAACGACTTCAGAAGGCGGGCTTATATTGCCCGTCTGATCGACCGCGGTTAGATAGTAGTAGTACTTCTTGCCAGATTCGACGTTCTCATCCTGGAATGTGTTCTTCGTCCACAATGAACTATTCAGCTTGGTCCATTTGTTCTTAGGCAAATTTGGATCAGTCGACCTGTAAATGTTGTAGCCGGCCACGTCGGGTTCCTGATTGAATGCAAAGAAGATCGAGAGCCGCCCTGGTCCGGGAGCAATGCTAATCCCGCCGGGCGCCGACGGCGCAAAGATATCTCGCGGCGAGACAGGAAGCACATTTGAGTTCAAGCTTTCGACTTGCGCGCCTTCTGTCCCAAGCGAAACCGAACGAACGACGTATCTGTAGTTTGCACCGAATTTGAATTCTTTATCCTCGAATTGCGTGCCCGCTACCAGCGATTTGTTTATCGGAGTTTGCCCTACCTCAGTCTGCGATTCGTCAATTCGATATACATTGTAGCCGAGTAGATTTACCGGAGTTGAGTCATCAATGTTGGCAGTGGGAGGTTGCCAGGAGACGGTGATCGCAGTCTCCTTAACGTCTGCCGAAATTAGCGTTGATGGCTTGGCAATGCGAGCCGCCGGTTCAATCAGCAAAAAGTTTGAAAACGCGGCGCGCTGTCCCGATGCGTTTACATAACGGATCGCATATCGCAAACGCGTTGGCTGGCCGGCAAGCTCCAGGGTATCGGTGTACGTGAGCGTGTCTTTCGCCTTCTTGATCTCGTCGTACGTTACAGAACCAATCAATGTCGAGCGCGCGCCAAACTCTTCCTCAGTTAGCGCCAGCGGAGCAGTTGGTTTCTCGGCGAGACGATAGACATCCACGCGTCGGATGCTTTGGACACTACTGTTTGGCGCGTTTCTCGGCGGCGCGGGCCAACTCAAGATCACTTGATTGCCGCGTTGCAGGCCCGACAATAACTCGGTGCGTTGCTGGACGCGTTCCACCGGCGGTAATGGCGGGCGACGCTTGCCACAGCCGGTCAGAAGAAGACCGGCAACGAGCAAACTGACTGGGACAATGATTAAGCGGGCATCAGAAAGCAACCGCCAACGAATGGGCGAGCGCTGAAGCAAAAGGGAACGAACAACGGAGAGAAGCGAACCTAACCCTGAAAGCTTTTTCACAGAATATACCGGCTGAGGTCCTGGTCCTTCACAGTTTCAGAGAGCATACCTTCGACGTAAGTAGCGTTGATGACTTGTTGTTTTGGTTCGAGGTCAGGCCCCTCGAAGCTGATCTCTTCCAGGAGTTTTTCCATAATGGTCTGCAACCTTCTGGCGCCGATGTTTTCAGTTTGCTCATTAACGCGGGCCGCAAAATCGGCGATAGAGGCGATCGCGTCTTCAGTGAAATCCATCGTAACGCCTTCAGTTTCCATCATCGCCTGGTACTGCTTGATCAGAGCGTTCTTGGGTTCCGTTAGAATGCGTCTGAAATCCTCCACCGTCAGGGATTCCAGCTCGACGCGAATGGGGAAGCGTCCCTGCAACTCGGGAATCAGGTCCGAAGGCTTGGAAACGTGGAAAGCGCCCGCGGCGATGAAGAGTATGTGCTCCGTCTTTACCAGGCCATAGCGGGTGTTGACCGCCGTGCCTTCGACGATCGGCAGAATGTCACGCTGCACACCTTCGCGCGAGACGTCCGGTCCGTGGCCCGACTCGCGCCCGGCGATCTTGTCGATCTCGTCAAGAAAAATGATTCCGGATGATTCAACGCGCTCGATGGCCGCGCGTGCTACCTGGTCCATGTCTATCAAGCGCTCCTCTTCTTCCTGGATCAGGTACTCCATCGCTTCGTCGACGCGCATCTTCCGTCGCTTTGTGCGGCCCTGGAAGAGATTGCCGAGCATGTCTTTCATGTTGATGCCCATCTCTTCGACGCCTTGCGGACCGGCAAGCTCGATCACGGGAAAACTCTTCTCGCGAATCTCGATCTCGATCAAACGGTTGTCGAGTTTGCCGCCGCGCAACTGGGCCCGAAGCTTTTCACGCGTGCGTTGAAACTGGTCGTCACGAGTGGCTACATCTGTATCGGCGGTTGAGGTTTCCGTGTCGTCAAGAGTCGCGGAATCAAAGTCGTACAAGCCGGTTGAAGATCTCGGTGGCGGCAGGAGCAGGTCGAGAATTCTTTCTTCGGCGTTCAACTCAGCCTTCTCGGAGATCTCGTCGATCTTTTCCTGCCTGGTCATCTCGACGGAAATCTCGGTCAGGTCGCGGATCATGCTCTCGACGTCGCGACCTACATAGCCGACTTCAGTAAACTTCGAAGCTTCAACCTTGAGAAAGGGAGAGTTAGACATGCGGGCCAGACGTCGAGCGATCTCCGTCTTGCCTACGCCCGTCGATCCGATCATGATGATGTTCTTGGGCATCACATCAACAGCCATTTCGGCGGGTAGTTTTTGCCGGCGCACGCGATTGCGCAAAGCGATCGCCACCGCTCGTTTCGCGTTGCGCTGACCCACGACATGTTTGTCGAGTTCAGCCACGATCTGACGCGGCGTCATCTCGTCGAGGCTAACTGCTTCGTCCGTTTCTCCGGCTAAATAAATAACCATTTGCTCACAATAAACTTTTCCGCGTTCGTCATAGCTCTTCCACTATGAGGTTCTGATTTGAGTAAATACAGATCTCTCCCGCCACGAGCAACGCCTCCGTAGCGACTTCGCGCGCTGACAGTTTTGTGTGTTTCATCAAGGCGCGAGCGGCTGCGAGCGCGTAAGAACCACCCGAGCCAATCGCTAACACACCATCGTCAGGAGCGATTACGTCGCCGTTGCCGGAAAGCAGAAACGAATTCTTCTCGTCGGCGACAACCAGCAACGCCTCGAGGTGCCTGAGCACCTTGTCGGTGCGCCATTCTTTGGAGAGTTCAATCGATGCTCGCTCGAGATTTCCGTGGTATTGTTCCAGTTTGGCTTCGAAGCGGGTTAACAGGGCAAAGGCATCGCCGGTGGCGCCCGCAAAGCCGGCAAGGATCTTGTCGTTGTAAAGACGACGCACCTTTTTGGCGCTCGCCTTCATAACGGTTTCGCCGACGGTTACCTGTCCGTCGCCGGCGAGCGCTACTTTTCCATCTCGGCGCACGAGCAAGACGGTCGTGCTGCGCACAATGGGAGATTCTTTACGCATCCTAGGCAAAGAGCACTATAGGAATTCGTGCGAATGTAAGTCAAGGCGCGCGGTCGGAAGGATGCTTCGATTGAGTTGAAGGCGCAAATACTACTTTTGCGTTATTATATTTGGGAGTATGTTTCTTTGAAGTTGCTTTGCTGGCGGATGGAGTAACGGGATGAACAATAGCCGGCCGCGCATCGGAATCGCGATGCGCCTCGAACTTGAGACGGATCGTTTTTATCTCTCACGTCACTACAGCGAAGCCGTCGCAGCCGTGGGCGGCGCTCCGATTCACATCAGCTTGATCCCGCAACCTGCATACATCGAATCCATTGTTGATGGTCTCGATGGCGTGCTATTGCCGGGCAGCGATTCAGACGTTGATCCGGTACGGTACGGCCGCGAGCCGCATCACGCTCTGGGGAGCGTTCACCCGGCAAAGGATGAAACCGATCTGCTCGTGCTGGAACAACTGGAGCAGCGACGTATCCCCTTGCTGGCCATTTGCTTTGGGATGCAGATTCTGAATGTCCATCGCGGCGGAACACTGATTCAGGACATCCCATCGCAGATGCCCGAAGCTATCAAGCACGACCAGGGCAGCCCGCGCGACAGGCCTTCGCACCGCGTTCGATTGTTGGAAGGAAGCATGCTGGCAACTCTTGCTAACAACAGTGGAGCACCAGTGAACAGCCACCATCATCAGGCGATTGAGACGGTTGGTAGTGACTTGGTTGCGACAGCCTGGACCGCCGACGGGTTAGTCGAAGCTTTGGAGGATTCTCGCCGCGATCGATTTGTCGTCGGCGTACAATGGCACCCCGAGTACGGTTGGAGAAATGACCAGTTCTCGCAAGCTCTGTTCACTCGCTTTGTGACCGAAGCACACCAACACGCGGAGAACACAAACGAAAGAACTGTGAGCGCGGCCACGTGACATCCACGTTTGCGAAATATGAGTTCCTCTTCGTCACACGTATCATGGAGATTGAATCGAAGTGAATGCTGATGGTTTACAGTTAGCGGGGCGCGTGGCCATCGTCACTGGTGCGTCCAGAGGCATTGGGAGAGCAGTAGTTGGTCAATTGGCCCAGATGGGTGTGCACGTGGTCGTGAACTATCTTGGACGCAGGGAAGCAGCGGAAGAGGTGGTGGAGTCGGCTCACGAGAAGGGAGTTCGTGCAATCTCCGTGCAGGGCGATGTCTCGAATGTAAAGGCCGCGGATAAGGTTGTTGCCGCAGCCATTGCTCAGTTCAAGCGCATTGACATCCTTGTCTGCAATGCCGGCATTTGGGAGGGCGCGCCAGTGGAGAGCATGCCCGAAGAGATTTGGGATCGGACGATAGACACTAATTTGAAAGGAACCTGGACCCTTTGTCGTGCTGCCGTCCCACATATGAAGCAACAAGCTTATGGGCGCATTGTGATCGTCAGTTCAACCGCGGGTCAGCGCGGCGAGGCCAACTATTCCAACTATGCGGCGTCAAAGGGCGGACAGATCTCGCTGACAAAGGCTCTGTCGACTGAGTTGGGTCCGTACGGCATTACCGTAAACGCCGTCGCGCCAGGTTGGGTCGATACGGAGATGAGCAGTGATTCGCTTTCGGACGAGAGCGAGCGAAAAAGTATCGAGGCAATAATTCCTTTGGGTCGGGTGGCGACGGCTGACGATATCGCGCGTCCGATCGTTTTCCTTTGTAGTGATTGGGCGCGCCACATCACCGGAGAAATCTTGAACGTAAATGGCGGCGCCGTTTTGTGCGGATGAGCTGAAGGGTTCTTACTGCCAGTAACAGGGCATCGACAATGTTCGAACGCTATACGGAAAAGGCGCGACGCGCGATCTTCTTCGCTCGTTATGAAGCTTCGCTGTTTGGTTCGCCCGCGATTGAACCTGAGCACCTGCTCCTCGGGCTGATGCGTGAAGACAAGACGCTTAGCGAGCGTTTCTTGCCGAATGCTGCGAAATCGATTCGCGAGGAGATTCAAATGCGCACACCAGCGAGAAAAGAGATTGGAACCGCAGTCGAGCTGCCTCTGGCCAACGAGACGAAGCGAGTGCTGACTTTCGCCCTGGAAGAGAGCGACGGTCTGGAGCATCGACACATCGGAACAGAACATCTATTGCTCGGCCTGCTCAGAGAAGAAAGTTCGCAGGCAGCTCAGGTTATGCATGAACGCGGTCTGCGACTTGGTGCCTTGCGGGAGGCGATTGCCGGGAAGGACACAGGCGCAGTCTCCGTTAGGTCGACATCTACCACGAGCCGTATTGCGCTTGGACTTGAGAAACTACTTGAACATCAGCTTCCTCTTTTGCGCGGCGCGCGCGTAGGTTTGATCTGCAATCAAGCTTCGGTTGATCACAAACTGCAACACGCCGCGGATCTGCTCCACGCAAACGCGAATGTGAATCTCACTGCTTTGTTCGGGCCGCAGCACGGCATACGAGGTGACGTTCAGGACAACATGATCGAAACCGGCCACTCAGTCGATCGCGTCACCAACACACCGATCTTCTCGCTCTACAGCGAAACGCGCGAGCCGACCGAAGAGATGTTGCAGGATGTCGATGTTTTGGTCTTTGACATGCAGGACGTGGGCTGTCGCATTTATACCTTTGTCTACACAATGGCTAATTGCATGCGGGCCGCCAAGCGATTCGGCAAGAGAGTGATCGTCTGTGATCGGCCGAATCCAATTAACGGAATCGGGGTATCAGGCAACGTGCTTGAGGCGAAATACGCCTCTTTCGTTGGACAATTCCCGTTGCCAACTCGTCACGGAATGACGGTCGGCGAGCTGGCGCAAATGTTTAATAAGCACTTCGGAATCAACTGCGAGTTGGAAGTTGTTACGATGGACGGATGGTCGCGAGAGTGCTGGATGGATGAGACTGATGCCCCGTGGGTCATGCCTTCGCCAAACATGCCGACGGTGGATACGGCAACAGTCTTTCCCGGAGCTGTGCACTTCGAGGGCACACAATTGTCCGAGGGGAGGGGAACCACTCGGCCGTTTGAATTGTTTGGAGCCCCATACGTAGTTCCGGAGGACTACGCGCACCATCTTAACAGCATCGGCTTTCCGGGCGTGTATTTTAGAGCCTGCGTATTTCAGCCAACTTTCCAGAAACATGGCCGCGTGAGTTGCGGCGGCGTGCAGATCCATGTAACCAACAGGGAAGAATTCGAGCCGGTGATCGTTGGAGTAGCGATGGTCAAGACAGCTTACGACATGTATCGTGAGCACTTTCGCTGGAAGGATCCCCCTTACGAGTATGTTTATGATCGGAATCCATTTGACGTCATTGCGGGCACGAACAAAGTTAGGGAAGCTATCGAGAAAGGAAGTTCGATCGAGACCATCAACGAAAGTTGGCGGGCTCCGCTTGCTGAGTTCAAACAAGAGCGTGAGGCCTATCTACTCTACTAAGGGCACAGTTGGGAAGTCACTTTTAATGTGCACGACGAGAAGTCGTGTCGCCGACGGTTCAAGTATCGTGTTAGGTCGAGAAGGTTTGCAGTTGAGTGAGCGCCCGGCGCGACTGCGCCATGGTAGTACCGCTTAGCAAGGTATAGGGTACTTGGTGGCGCACTTGATATTGACGATGGGCAGACTTGCCGATTTCGATTGTGGATGGCTTAGGAATATCGACGCGTTCTCGAGTGACGAACGAATCGGTAACGCCGGCCTTCACTACAAAGGCCCCAATCGAGCCGAGCGCGCAACGGATCTCCAATTGAAATTCGGTAGGGCTTGTTCCTTTAGTTAAAGGATCACATGAACCCTGACCGGTAAGGTTGAGGTAGAACACGAACGGCGGGCGCGAAAGCGCGAACGACGAGGCAAGCAAGGAGGACCAGGTTTTGGCAACATCTCAAGCGAAGGGTAGAGCAGAGCTTCACGAACCCGTGCCCGGTCGGGCCTGGCTGATTGGTGCAGCGGCGTGGTTCTTCCCGGGGGCTGGACACATACTGCAAGGTAAATGGGGGAGGGCAATCGTATTAGCAGTCGCCGTGTGGGGCTGTTTTCTTGGCGGGATCCTAATGGGAGGTCATCTGTTCAGTGTCGGTGGCTCAGAACAAGGGTTTGCCGCTTTGCTTCAGATACCGCCGACGATTGCGAATGTTGGATCGGGCGCGCTTTATATCTTTTGCTGGATAATGGGTGTGGGCTTCGCCGACGATCCGCAGCACGCAGCGCGCGCGACTTTTGAGTATGGAAATACGTTCCTGCTGGTGGCGGGGTTATTAAACTACCTTGCGATGCTGGATGCGTTTGATATATCTGCCGGGAGGAAGTCTTGAGACATTTCTTAGTCATGACAGCATTCGCATTTATTGCGTCGGTGGTTTTTGGCACCGTTGCGAAGGACTCGAATAAAGAGCGCCTGATCTATGGTCTCAAAGTCTTTGCGGAATTCATGATCATCGGCCTGGCGCTCAGTTGGGTGCTGTACTTTCTTCCTTTCTAGAGAGTATCGCCGTTAGACTTGAGGGTTGATGGGTCTTGTCGAGACCGAAGCACTGATCCTACGAACGTACAATCTCGCAGAAGCGGACAAGATAGTTGTGTGCCTGACTCGTAACGCGGGATTGATCCGAGGAGTAGCCCGCGGGTCCAGACGAATTAAGAACAGATTCGGTGCTGCGCTCGAACCCTTCACCCTGCTTAACATCAGGTATTATCAAAAAGAGAACCAGGAACTCGTCTCGTTGCGACAGGTGGAAATTGTGCAGTCGCACTTTGATCTTTCGCGCAACCCCGAAACGCTTGCAGCGCTCGCTTACATGGGAGACCTTGTGGTCGAGTTTTCTCCGCCTCATCAAACCAACGATAAGTTGTTCAGAATGGTCAAGGCTTGCCTGAAGGCTGTCTCGGAAGGGCCCGAGGGCCTGTCCTCGATTCTCAGGTATTTCGAGATATGGATTCTGCGGCTGGAGGGTTTCTTGCCGGACGTTCGCAGGTGTGCGGAGTGTCACGGATTGTTCGCGGAAGGCGCTGCAGTGTTCATCGGCGGGGAACTTGGCTTTCGTTGCCGAAGATGTGCTGCGGGACGATGTGAGGTTCTATCTAAGAGGGCCTTTCTGGAGCTTTGTGCCGCACAGAAAATGTCTCCCCAGGTTTTCGCAGCGGAATCGCGAAATGTAACCGCTGAAACGCGGCGTGAAATTGCTGAGTTGACCCATCGTCTGATTGGACGCGCGCTTGAGAGACAGCCGAGAGTTCAACCGACTTTTCAGTCGTTACGGTTCTAGCGATAAGACGACAGACTTATCTCCAAACAGGTTGATGCTTTTCGAAAGGAAACTAATAGCGAAATACGTAATGGGTGCTGCCGTGCCCTACGTGATTCTTTCTGCAACGCTGCTTACAGCCATTCTCTTCGCGCAACAGTCGGAACGGTTTGCTGAGCTCGCCTTGTACACGCAGATTCCGGTCTCCTTGTTCGGTCAAATCGAAATCGCGCTGATTCCGAACGTGCTGGTATTCACTCTACCGATGGCCGTTCTTGCTGGAACCATTATCGGATTCGCGCGCATGGGGAGCGACAGTGAAATCGTCGCGATGAGGGCGGCCGGGATTGGGACGTGGAGCATGCTCTGGCCCATTCTCCTGATGGGGGTGATCTTTACCGCCGCAACTACCTACATAAACATGAAAGAAGCGCCGCAGGCCGCAAGAGGGCTCCGAAAGGCAGCATTACAGGGCGCGCTTCGTAAGCTGGACTCTCCTGTCGAGCCGCGCACGTTTACGACTGAGATCCCACGCTACGTGATCTACGTGAGGGATGGCGACAAGGCCGCAGGTATTTGGGGCAGGGTGTTCATCTACGCGCAGCAGCAGGACGGCTCGACACGCATAGTTACCGCTCGCTCCGGAAGAATTGATTCATCTGGTGACAAATCCGAGTTAGTGTTAAGCGACGCAGTGGGGATCAACACACCGGCATCAGAGGCTGGGGCGAGAGCGCCATACGTCGTTGAGCGTTTGGACCAGCTAAGGCTCGCAATTGATACGGGGCGCGCAGCAATCCTGGCGAACATTCAACAGGAAAAGGGCGAACCGGATGAATTGGAATGGGGCGACCTTCGCCGGCTGGTTTCATCCGGCTCCGTCGCAGAGAGAAGGGAAGCGGAGAGGATGTTTCATAAGAGGCTGGCATTCTCTGTGTCGCCCCTGGTGTTTGCTTTCCTGGCGGGTGCACTCGGATTGCGAGTCAGAAGGGGCGGTCGCGGAATCGGCGTACTCCTCTCCCTAATGATAATGATCATCTACTACCTGGTTTTTCTTTTCGGCGAGTCACTCTCCAGAGGAGGGACGATTACGCCCCTTGTGGGGACCTGGATGGCAACAGCGCTGATGTTGCTGTTTAGTCTTGGATTCCTGACTGTAAATAGAACTCGCTTTTCAGGGTTAGTTAGTCGACGAATCAGAGTACCGAAACCGCCGGCACGAAGAGATGTCGCTCGAGCTCACGCAACGGGACTCACTCGGTTAGGTCGCTGGCCCTTCCCCAGTCTTCTGGATGGGAACCTGCTCCGCACGCTATTGGTGAGTTTTGTTGTCGCTTTCTTTTCGCTGGTTTCGATCTTCATCATCTTCACGCTCTTTGAATTGTGGCGCTTTATTGCGATGAATAAAGTCGCCGCGGGGCTGGTCGCCAAGTATCTTGTCTTTCTGCTTCCTCTGGTTACGGTTGAAGTGTTTCCTCCCACTATGTTGATAGCGGCGCTAATCACCTATGCTCTACTTGCAAAGCGTAGCGAGGCGATTGCCTGGTGGGCCAGTGGGCAAAGTGTTTACCGTCTCATGTTCCCCGGTTTGCTGTTTGCAATGGTTGCAGGTGCGGGAACATGGTTGGTGCAGGAGCAGTTGATGCCGGCGGCGAATGTTCGGCAAGACTCACTGCGGCGCCAGATTAGAGGTGGTGCCGCACAAGCGATGACCGGCACAGGTCATCAATGGCTGGCCTCTGCCGAGAGTAGTCGACTCTATTCCTACGACTACGACGAGCAGCATCAGGCTCTTCGGGACCTGACAGTCTACGATTTCGATCCCCAGGGCATCCACCTGGAACGCTTAACGAGAGGTGATCAAGGGGTATGGACCGCCGGGCGGACAATGACTATAAGGAATGCTGAGATAATAGGCGTTCGCGGGATGGAGATTGCGCGTGAAGTAAAGGAGCAGACAGATCTAAAAGGAATAGACGCTGCCCAGGTGTTCAGGCCAACCGTGGACAAACCGTCTCAGCTAAGCAGCAGGGGATTAAGCGCCTACTTAAAGGCTT
>Ga0070708_100003063_pt1 | contig 12991 bp, 7 predicted proteins | sample KBSK5503metaG_FD_65469 | JGI IMG/M metagenome (GOLD analysis project Ga0070708, IMG submission 65469) | Corn, switchgrass and miscanthus rhizosphere microbial communities from Kellogg Biological Station, Michigan, USA - KBS K5-50-3 metaG | ecosystem: Host-associated > Plants > Roots >...
GGGAGAGCGGCCGCGTCGCCCCGCGCTATCTCCTGGACGAGATCCTGGAGGACGTGGGGAGCGGCCACCACGTCGTCTCCACCGTGTTCATCGAATGCGGGGCGATGTTCAAGCCCGACGGGCCGGAGGCCCTGCGGGCGGTCGGGGAGACCGAGTTCGTGAACGGCATCGCCGCGATGAGCGCCTCCGGCCTCTACGGGCCGACGCGCATCGCGGCCGGGATCGTGGGGACCGCCCCCCTGCGCCTGGGCGCCGCGGCGGCCCCGGCGCTCGACGCGCAGATCGCCGCCGGCGGCGGCCGCTTCCGCGGCATCCGCCTCGGCGCGGCGTGGGACCCCGACGAGGCGGTGCCCAACCACCGGACCCGCCCCCCGCAGGGTCTCTTCCTGCGCGACGACTTCCGGGCCGGCTTCGCCCTGCTGGCGCCCCGCGGGCTCACCTTCGAGGCGTGGTGCTATCACCGCCAGATCCCCGACGTCACCGCGCTCGCCCGCGCCTTTCCGGACACCACGATCATCCTCGACCACTTCGGCGGCCCGGTCGGGGTCGGCTCGTACGCGGGGCGAGGGCGCGAGGTCCACGCGGAGTGGCGCGGCTACATCAGCGAGCTGGCCACCTGCCCCAACGTGATGGTCAAGCTGGGCGGGCTCAACATGGAGGTCAACGGCTTCGGCTGGCACGGGCAGCCCCGGCCGCCGTCGAGCCAGAGGCTGGCCGACGCGACGCGACCGTACTACGAGTTCACCATCGAGAAGTTCGGGGTGGATCGCTGCATGTTCGAGTCGAACTTCCCGGTGGACGCGGTGAGCTGCAGCTACTCCGTCCTGTGGAACACGTTCAAGCACCTGACCGCGGGCTACTCGGCGGCCGAGAAGGCCAAGCTCTTCCACGACACCGCGGCCCGGGTGTACCGACTACCCATCTGACCGCGCGATGCCCGGCCGCGCTCCCCCGACCACCCGGCGCGGGTTCTTGACCGGCTCGCTCGCAAGCCTGGCGCTCTCTGCTCCTGCGCTGGGCCGACTCGGCGATCAGCGCGCTCCACCGCGGCACCGCCGCCCGGGCCCGGATCCCCAGCGGGGGACTTCGCCGCCCCAGTGGGACCGAGACTCCCCATCTCGGCCATCCATGAAATGCGAAAGTGCGCGGAAACACGGGATGCCCGACAATCGGACCCCCCGGCACGCGGCTTGCCAGCACCCGGAGGCGAGATCGGCCGTCGCCGAGACGATCAGCCGTGAGGGGAGGAACGCATGACGATGCGCCAGCTGGGGAGGAGGGCCATGGCGATCCGCGAGCTGATGACCGGCGGGCTGATCACGGTGCAGCGCGAGACCTCCGTGCAGGACGCGCGGGACCGTATGGCCCAGAAGCGGATCCGGCACCTGCCGGTGACGGGCCCAGGCGGGGCGCTCATCGGCATCCTCACCGACCGAGACATCCGCCTCGCGCTGCCGTCCCGGGCCACCAGCCTGTCGGTGCAGGAGATCAATCACCTGCTCACCCGGCTCACGGTCGAGGAGGTCATGACCCGATCGGTGATCACGATCGGCCCCGACCATGCGGCCCGGGACGCCGCCCAGCTCATGCTGGAGCACCGCATCGGAGCGCTCCCCGTCCTCGACGACGGACATCTCATCGGCATCATCACCGAGACGGACATCGTCCGGGCCTTCGTCGACGCGACGGCCGCCGCGAGCCCCTCCCGCCCCTGACGCCCGCGGCGAGGCCGCCGCGAGGAGATCGGAGAACCGGCCATGGGTCCGGATACGCTCACCGTCACCGACAACCGCACCGGCAAGTCCTACACGCTGCCCATCGCCAACGGCGCGGTCCGGGCCATGGATCTGCGCCAGATTCGCACCGGCCCCGACGACTTCGGCCTGCTCTCCTACGACCCGGCGTTCACGAACACCGCGTCCACCATCAGCCGGATCACCGAGATCGACGGTGATCGCGGCATCCTCCGCTACCGCGGCTATCCCATCGAGCAGCTCGCCGAGCGGTCCACGTACATGGAGGTGGCCTACCTGCTGCTGCACGGGGAGCTGCCCACCCGCGGCGAGATGGACGACTGGATCTGGCAGGTCACGCATCACACCTGGGTGCACGAGAACGTGAAGAAGTTCATCGACGGGTTCCACCACGACGCGCATCCGATGGGGATGATGGTGTCGACGGTGGCGGCGCTGTCCACGTTCTACCCGGAGGCCCGCGACGCCGCGGATCCGGCCACCCGGCAGCTCCAGATCACCCGGCTCATCGCCAAGATGCCGACCCTGGCCGCGTTCGCGTTTCGCCACGCTCTCGGGCTGCCCTACGCATATCCCGACAACGACCTCTCGTACACCGGCAACTTCCTGAACATGCTCTTCAAGACCACCGAGGTGAAGTACCAGCCGAACCCCACCATCGAGCGGGCGGTCGAGGTGCTGTTCATCCTGCACGCCGACCACGAGCAGAACTGCTCGACCAACGCGGTGCGCAGCGTGGGCTCGTCCCAGGTCGATCCCTACTCGGCCCTGGCCGGCGGCGTGGCCGCGCTCTACGGCCCGCTGCACGGCGGCGCCAACGAGGAAGTGCTCCGCATGCTCGGCGCGGTCGGCTCCAAGAACCGCATTCCCGAGTTCATCCGGCAGGTGAAGGAGGGGAAGGCCAAGCTGATGGGCTTCGGCCACCGGGTCTACAAGAACTACGACCCGCGGGCCAAGATCATCAAGCGCATGGCCGACCAGGTCTTCGCGGTCACGAAGCCGAGTCCGCTGCTCCCGATCGCGCTCGAGCTGGAGCGGATCGCCCTCGAGGACGAGTACTTCGTCTCGCGCCGCCTGTATCCCAACGTGGACTTCTACTCGGGGCTGATCTACCAGGCCCTGGGCTTCCCGGTCGCGATGTTCCCGGTGCTCTTCGCGATCCCGCGCACGAGCGGCTGGCTCGCCCAGTGGCAGGAGATGCGCGGGGACGCGGAGCAGAGGATCGCCCGCCCCCGCCAGCTCTACCAGGGCGCGGGCGAGCGCGGCTACGTCGAGATGGCCGGGCGCGGCGGGAAGCCGGCGAGTGGAGGCTAGCGCGCGTCGCCGTCGCCCCGGACCGTACGTCCGGGGGGCCGTCGCCCGCGGGTAGCCGCCGCCTCACCTGGGGCGGCCTGTCCACGTCGGCGGGCGCGCGCCGCCGGCGTCCTTCCCGGTCCTCCGGTCCTGACCCCTCGCTAAGGCCTTGATCGTCCTAACGAATCGGGGCCGGCGAGCGCCGACGCGACCCGGCGGCACGTGCCTTGCTCTCCAAGGCTCGGTGTAGCACCAATCTCGCGACGGGAGGTCCTATGGCGGTCGGCCGCATCGATTCCAACGAACTGCTGCAGCTTCGGCTCCTCGCACTCGACGCGGCGGCCAACGCGGTGGTGATCACCGACCGTGACGGCCTGATCGTCTGGGTCAACCAGGCCTTCACGCGGTTGACCGGATTCGCGGCGGACGAGGCGGCGGGGCGCACCCCGACGATCCTGAAATCGGGCGAGCAGCAGCCCGGGGTCTATCGCGACCTGTGGGCGACCATCCGCGCGGGGCACGTCTGGCGGGGGCGCCTGGTCAACCGCCGCAAGGACGGGACCGTCTACACCGAAGACGAGACCATCACCCCGGTCACCCGGGCGGACGGCGAGATCACCAACTTCATCGCGGTCAAGCAGGATGTGACCGAGTACCAGGAGATCCGTGAGCGCCTCGAGGCGCACGACGATCTGTTCCGGATCCTCCTCGAGAACGCGCTCGACATCATCACGATCCTCGACCCGGACGGCACGATCCGCTACGAGAGCCCGGCGGTCCTGCGCATCCTCGGCTACGAGCCCCACGAGCTCGAGGGCCACAGCGCCTTCGAGTTCATGCCGGAGGAGGACGCGGCAAAGGCGATCGCGCTGCTCCAGAACCTGCTCGCCACGCCCGGCGCGACCGGGACGCTCGCATTCCGCTTCCGCGCCAAGGACGGCTCGTGGCGCGTCCTGGAGGCGATCGGCAAGAACATGCTGGACCACCCGATGCTCGCCGGCTTCCTCGTCAACTCGCGCGACGTGACCGAGCGCCAGCGGGTCGAGGATGAGCTGGCCCGTCAGCGGGCCGCGCGGCTCCAGAACGAGAAGCTCGCCGACATGGGCACCCTCCTCGCCGGCGTCGCGCACGAGCTGAACAACCCGCTGACGGTGGTATCCGGGTATAGCTCGATCCTCCGCCAGACGCTCGCGGAGGGGCCGTCGCGGGAGCGCGTCGACCGCATCGCCTCCGCCGCGGAGCGCTGCGTGCGAATCGTGCGCAACTTCCTCGCCCTGGCCCGCCAGCATCCGCCGGAGCGGCAGCGGGTCAAGCCCAACCAGATCATCCGCGAGGCCGTCGAGCTGCTCGCCTACCCGCTGCGGGTGGACAACGTCGAGGTCCGCCTGGAGCTGGCCGAGGATCTGCCGACACTCTGGGCGGATCCGCACCAGCTCCACCAGGTGGTGGTGAATCTCATCACCAATGCCCACCAGGCGATGCACGGGAACGCGTCGAGCCGGCGGCTCACCATCCGCAGCCGGTTCGCGGCCGCCACCTCTCGCGTCACGCTGGAGGTGATCGATACCGGGTCCGGGATCCCCCCTGAGGTCCTGGGCCGCATCTTCGAGCCGTTCTTCACGACCAAGCCGGTGGGCCAGGGAACGGGCCTCGGGCTTCCTCTCTGCCTGGGCATCGTCGAGGGACACGGCGGGACCATCCGGGCCGATAGCGAGGTCGGAGCCGGCACCACGCTCACCATCGAGCTGCCGGTCGTCGCCGCTCCGACGGGGGAGGCGAAGGAGCCGGCGCCGACGCACCGCGCGCTCCCACCGGGGAGCCGGGTCCTAGTGGTCGACGACGAGCCGGACGTCGCCGGCGTCCTCGTCGACCTGCTCCGGACCGAACACGAGCAGGTGGAGACCGCCGCCGATGGACGGGCCGCCCTGGAGAAGATCGAGCACACCCAGTACGACCTCATCATGTGCGACGTGCGGATGCCGGGGCTGGACGGCCCCGAGCTGTACCGGACGCTTCGACTGCTCCACTCCGAGCTCCTGCCCCGCTTCGTGTTCCTTACCGGGGACACGCTCAACCCGGAGAGCCGGGAGTTCGTCCAGCAGACGGGGGCGCCGTGCATCAGCAAGCCCTTCGACTTCGACGAGGTGTACCGGGTGGTCGGCCGGGCGCTCCGGCCCCGCTGAGGCGTCGGCGCCATGCCCGCGCGGGTCACGATCGACGGCAACGAGGCGGCCGCGCGCGTCGCCTATCAGCTCAGCGACGTCATCGCGATCTATCCCATCACCCCGTCCTCCACCATGGGGGAATGGGCGGACCAGTGGGCCGCCGAGGGCCGGCCGAACCGGTGGGGCACCGTGCCCACCGTGGTCGAGATGCAGAGCGAGGGGGGCGCGGCCGGCGCGCTCCACGGGGCGCTGCAGAGCGGCGGCCTCGCGACCTCCTTCACCGCCTCCCAGGGCCTGCTCCTCATGATCCCCAACATGTACAAGATCGCGGGCGAGCTGACCGCCACCGTCCTCCACGTGGCGGCCCGATCCCTCGCGACGCAGGCGCTGTCCATCTTCGGCGACCACAGCGACGTCATGGCCGCGCGGGCCACCGGCTTCGCGATGCTGGCCTCGGGCTCGGTGCAGGAAGCGATGGACTTCGCCCTGATCGCGCAGGCCGCCACCCTGGAAGCGCGGGTGCCGTTCCTGCACTTCTTCGACGGCTTTCGCACCTCGCACGAGGTGGCCAAGATCGAGCCGCTCGCGAGCGAGGACCTGCGGGCCCTCGTCGACGACGACCTGGTCCGGGCGCACCGCGCCCGAGCGCTCTCTCCCGAGCACCCGGTGATCCGCGGCACTGCCCAGAACCCGGACGTCTACTTCCAGGCCCGCGAGACGGTCAATCCCTACTACCGCGCCTGCCCGGCCATCGTGGAGCGCGCGATGGACCGGCTCGCCGCGCGGGTGGGCCGCCGCTATCGCCTGTTCGACTACGCGGGCGCGCCCGACGCCACGCGGGTGATCGTGATCATGGGGTCGGGCGGCGAGACCGTCGAGGAGACGGTGATGCAGCAGGTCGCCCAGGGCGAGCGGGTCGGGGTGCTCCGGGTCCGGCTCTACCGGCCCTTCTCGGTGGAGCACTTCCTGGCCGCCCTGCCCGCGACGGCGCGGACGCTCGCGGTGCTCGATCGGACCAAGGAGCCCGGCAGCGTGGGCGAGCCCCTCTACCTGGACGTGGTCGCGGCGATCGCGGAGGCGAGCGCCTCCGATGGGACCGCGCGCGCGCGGCCGCCCCGCGTCATCGGAGGGCGCTACGGCCTCGGCTCCAAGGAGTTCACCCCGGCCATGGTGAAGGCGGTGCTGGACGAGATGGCCCGGGAGCGGCCCCGCCCGCACTTCACGATCGGCATCCAGGACGACGTCACCCACACGAGCCTCGACTTCGACCCCGCGTTCTCCATCGAGGACCCGGCCACGGTGCGGGCGATCTTCTACGGCCTCGGCGCCGACGGGACGGTGGGCGCCAACAAGAACTCGATCAAGATCATCGGTGAAGAGACCGACAACCACGCCCAGGGCTACTTCGTCTACGACTCCAAGAAGTCGGGTTCGGTCACGGTGTCTCACCTCCGCTTCGGACCACGCCCCATCCGCGCTCCCTACCTGATCAGCCACGCCACCTTCGTCGCCTGCCACCAGTTCTCGTTCCTCGGGCGCCTCGACGTGCTGCGGGAGGCGGAGCCGGGCGCGGTCTTCCTGCTCAACTGCCCGCACGGCCCCGACGAGGTGTGGGACCACCTCCCCCGCATCGTCCAGCGCCAGGTCGTCGACAAGGGGCTCCGGATGTTCGTCATCGACGGCGACCGGGTCGCGCGCGAGGCCGGCATGGGCGGCCGTGTCAACACCGTCATGCAGACCTGCTTCTTCGCCATCAGCGGGGTGCTGCCGCGGGACGAGGCCATCGCCGCGATCAAGCGCGCCATCGAGAAGACCTACGGCCGTCGTGGGGAACCGGTGGTGCGGCGCAACTGGGACGCGGTGGACGCCGCGCTCGCCCACCTGGTCGAGGTGGCGGTCCCGGCGCAAGTGACCGCCCGGACCGACCTGCGGCCCCCGGTGCCCGCGGAGGCCCCCGACTTCGTCCAGCGCGTCACCGCACGGATGATCGCGGGCGAGGGCGACGCGCTGCCGGTGAGCGCCCTGCCCGTCGACGGCACCTACCCGGGCGGGACGGCCCGCTGGGAGAAGCGCGGCATCGCGGCCGAGATCCCGGTGTGGGACGAGGCCCTCTGCATCCAGTGCGGCAAGTGCGTGCTGGTCTGCCCCCACGCGGTGATCCGCGCCAAGGTCTACCCGCCCGCCTCCCTCGGCGGCGCCCCCGACGGCTTCAAGTCGGCGCCCGCCCGCTGGCGCGAGTTCGGCGACGCCCGGTTCACCCTGCAGGTCTCGCCGGAGGACTGCACCGGCTGCTCCCTCTGCGTCGAGGTGTGCCCGGCCAAGAGCAAGAGCGAGGTCCGCCACCGGGCCATCGACATGACGCCGCGCTTCCCGATCCACGAGCGGGAGGCGGCGGGCTGGCGCTTCTTCCTCGACCTGCCGGAGACGGACCGCGGCGTGCTCAACGCGGGCCAGGTGAAGGACGTCCAGCTCCTCGAGCCGCTCTTCGAGTTCTCGGGCGCGTGCGCGGGCTGCGGCGAGACCCCGTACCTCAAGCTCCTCAGCCAGCTCTTCGGCGATCGCGCGGTCATCGCGAACGCCACCGGCTGCTCGTCGATCTACGGAGGCAACCAGCCCACCACGCCCTGGACGGTCAACCGGGACGGGCGCGGACCGGCCTGGGCCAACTCGCTCTTCGAGGACAACGCGGAGTTCGGCCTCGGCATGCGCGTCGCCATCGACAAGCAGACGGAGTACGCGCGCGAGCTGGTGGCCCGGCTCGGCCCGGCTCTCGGCGACCTCGGCCCCGCCCTGCTCGAGGCCGACCAGTCGGCGGAGCCCGGCATCGCGGCCCAGCGCGAGCGCGTCGCCCGGCTCCGGCCGCTGCTCGCGGCCCTCGACTCGCCGGAGGCGCGAGAGCTCCTGAGCGTGGCCGACGCGCTGGTGGCGCGGAGCGTGTGGATCGTGGGCGGGGACGGGTGGGCCTACGACATCGGCTACGGCGGGCTCGACCACGTGCTCGCGGCGGGCCGCAAGGTCAACGTGCTCGTGCTGGACACCGAGGTCTACTCGAACACCGGCGGCCAGGCGTCGAAGGCGACCCCCCGCGGGGCCGTCGCCAAGTTCGCGGCGGGCGGCAAGACCACCGCCAAGAAGGACCTGGCCCTGATGGCGATGGCGTACGGCACGATCTACGTCGCGCGGGTGGCGATGGGCGGCAGCGATACCCAGACCATTCGGGCCTTCCGCGAGGCGGAGGCCTTCCCGGGGTCGTCCCTGATCATCGCCTACAGCCACTGCATCGCCCACGGCTACGACCTGCGCCACGGCATGGACCAGCAGAAGGCCGCGGTACTCTCCGGCCACTGGCCGCTCTTCCGCTACAACCCGGACCTGACCCGCGACGGGCGGCCCGCGCTCGAGCTGGACTCCAAGCCGCCGAGCGTGCCGTTCAAGACCTACGCGTACAACGAGACGCGCTACACCATGCTGGCCCACAGCAACCCGGAGACCGCGCGCCGGCGGCTCGTCGAGGCCCAGGAGGACGTCGACGCGCGCTGGCGGCTCTACGAGCAGTGGGCCGCGCGGTCCGCCCGCGGCCCCGCGCCGGAGGCGCGCCCGTGATCGACCTCTCGACGTCCTACCTCGGGCTGTCGCTGGCGAGCCCGCTGGTGGCCTCGGCGGGACCGCTGTGCGAGACGCTCGACAATATCCGCCGGATGGAGGACGCGGGGGCGGCCGCGGTGGTCCTGCCCTCGCTCTTCGAGGAGCAGATCGCGGTGGAGAGCGCGCACCTTGACCGGCACCTCTCCCACGGGGCCGAGAGCTACTCGGAGGCGACGACGTATTTCCCGGACATGCAGAGCTACGCGATCGGCCCCGACGCGTACCTCGAGCACATCCGGCGCGCCAAGGCCGCGGTCCGGATCCCGGTCATCGGGAGCCTCAACGGCGTGTCGCGCGGCGGCTGGACCGGCTACGCCCGGAAGATCGAGCAGGCGGGGGCCGATGCGCTCGAGCTGAACGTCTACTACATCCCGACCGATCCCGACCTGACCGGCGACGAGGTCGAGCGCCGGCACGTGGAGCTGGTGGGGGACGTCAAGGCCAGCGTCGGCATCCCGGTCGCGGTCAAGCTCGGCCACGGATGGAGCGCGCCGGCCAACCTGGCGCGCCGTCTCGACCGGGCGGGAGCGGACGGGCTCGTGCTCTTCAACCGCTTCTACCTGCCCGACTTCGACCTGGAGACGCTCGAGGTGGTCCCTCACCTCACCCTGTCGAGCTCCCACGAGCTGCTGGTGCGCCTGCACTGGGTCGCGATCCTCCACGGGCACGTGCGGCCGGACCTGGCGGTCACCGGCGGGGTGCACACCGCGCTCGACGTGCTGAAGGCCATGATGGCGGGCGCGCGCGTGGCGATGATGACCTCGGCCCTGCTCCAGCACGGTATCCCGCATCTGGCCACGGTGCGCGAGGGCCTGATCGACTGGATGACGGCCCACGAGTACGAGTCGATCCGGCAGATGCAGGGCAGCATGAGCTACCGCTCGGTGCGCGACCCCGCCGCGTTCGAGCGGGCCAACTACATGAAGGTGCTGAGCTCCTACGCGCTGCGCGCCGAGCGGGGCCGCAGCGCGCCCTAGCCTCACTCCCGGCGCAGCCCCTGCGCCTTCCAGCCCGCCATGTGCCCGTCGAGGTAGCGCACGTCCGTGAAGCCGGTGAGCCGCAGCGCGAGCCGGGCGACGCCAGCGCGAGGACCGTGCTCACAGTACACCACCACCGGCCGCTCGCGCGGGCCGGGAATGTCGTCCTGACGGACGAGCAGCGTGTAGAAGGGCACGTGGATGGCGCCCGGCACGTGGCCCGCCTCGTACTCGCGGCGCGTGCGGACGTCGACGATCACCGGCGCGGTGCCCGCGTCGATCGCGGCGAGCAAGGCCTGCTGCGTCACCCGATCAGGCATCGCCCCGCTCGCGCAGCCGGCCGGACCCAGCGCCAGTAACACGAGTGCGGCGAGCGCGGTCAGCGCCCCCCGGGTCCGCGCGCGGCTCATACGGGGATGGTAGCGCAGGCTCTCGTCCGTCGCGCCGGATCCGCGGTTGACAGGTCCGTCTCGCCCCTGGTACGGTCCGCGTGTTCGAAGGTGCGAACCGTCCGAGACCGCTTCGGCCCCCCTGAGACGGCGCGAGCGCAGGTCGTCCACAGTCGGCTTCCCGAGGCGGCGGGCCCCATGAAGGCCCGGGGAAGTGCGTATGCCTCGCAGGCGAGGTCCTTCCGACGTCATCCCCACCGTAGCCGACTCGCGCAAGAGGTGCTCCATGACCGCTCCCATCCGAGTTCGTCCTCTGCTCGTCTCCTTCGTCGTGCTCGCCCTGGTCCTGGGCTGGCTCGCCGCGACCGTGCCCGGCGCCGCGACGGCCGCCGACACGCCCCGCCGGGGCGGGATCCTGCTCGCGGTGATCGGCGCCGATCCCCCGAGTCTCGACCCCCACCAGGAGAGCACCTTCGCCAACATCGAGCTGGTGGCCCCGCTCTACAGCACGCTCCTGCAGCTCGATCCCTACAACTACCCGAAGATCATCGGCGACCTCGCGACCGACTGGAAGATCTCGCCCGACGGGCTCACCTACACCTTCAAGCTCCACCCGGGCGTGAAGTTCCACGACGGCTCCCCGCTCACGTCGGCCGACGTCAAGGCCAGCTACGACAAGATCATCTTCCCACCCGCGGGCGTCCGCAGCGTGCGGCAGAACGCCTACACCGCGGTCGGCCAGGTCGAGGCCCCCGATCCGGCCACCATCGTGTTCAAGCTCAAGTTCCCGTCCGCGTCGCTCCTGGCCAACCTGGCCTCGCCCTGGAACGTGATCTTCCCGAAGGCGTACCTCGACCGGGATCCCAACTACTTCAAGACCCACGCGATCGGCACCGGGCCGTTCAAGTTCAAGGGCTACACCCGCGGGTCCACCTTCGAGGGCGAGCGCAATCCCGCCTACTTCGTGAAGGACCGCCCGTACCTGGACGGCTACAAGTTCTTCATCAGCCCGGAGACCTCGGTGCGGGCGGCCGCCATCCGCTCGGGGCGCGCCTACATCGAGTTCCGGGACCTGCCCAGCGCGGAGGTGGAGGCGATCAAGAAGCAGCTCGGGGACAAGGTGGCGGTCCAGGAGACCCCGATGACCGGGCAGTGGGGCATCGCGATCAACAACACCAAGAAGCCGTTCGACGACGTGCGCGTCCGCCGCGCGCTCTCCCTCGGTATCGACCGCTACACGATGGCCCGGGTGCTGCGCCCGCTCACCGGGCTCCGCTACGTGGGCGGCCTGATGCGGCCCGGATCGGAGTGGGCGTTGGCCGAGGCCGAGCTCGAGAAGCTCCCGGGCTTCGGGCGGGACGTCGAGAAGAACCGGGCCGAGGCGAGGAAGCTCCTCGCGGAGGCCGGCTATCCCAACGGGCTCAAGGTGGTGCTGAAGAACCGCAACGTGAAGCTGCCCTACCAGGACTTCGCGGTGTTCCTGATCGGGGAGTGGCGCAAGATCGGAATCGAGGTGGAGCACCGCCCGCTCGAGACCGCGGCGTGGTTCTCGGACGGCCAGGACACCGGCAACTTCGAGCTGATCGTGGCGCCGACGGTGGAGTTCATGGACGACCCCGACCAGTTTCTCGGCCGCTACGCGACGGGAAGCACCCAGAACTGGGGGCGCTTCTCGGATCCTCAGGTCGACGACCTGTTCTCGCGCCAGGCCCGGGCCCTCGATCCGGTCGAGCGCAAGAAGATCATCAACGATTTGGAGAAACGGGTTCTCGGCAACGCCTACTTCACGACCGGCCTCTGGTGGTCGCGCAACCTCGTGCACTGGACCAAGGTGAAGAACTACGTGGCGCCACCCAACCACTACACCAACCAGAAGCTGCAGGACGTCTGGCTCTCCGAGGACTGAGGCCCGGCCGTGCGCACGTACCTGGCCAAGCGCCTCCTGCTGATCGTCCCCACCCTGTTCGGGGTCGCCGCGGTGGTGTTCCTGATCATGCGGGTGATCCCGGGCGACGTGACCCTGCTGATCCTGGGGGGCGACCAGACCGGGCGCATCGATCCGAAGCAGCTCGCGGCGATGCGGCATCAGCTTGGCCTGGACCAGCCCCTCGCGGTGCAGTTCGGCACCTGGCTCTGGGGCGTGGTGCGCCTCGACTTCGGCACCTCGCTCTGGACCGGCCAGCCCGTCATCGAGGAGGTGCTGATCCGCCTGCCCCTGAGCCTCGAGGTGGCGATCCTGGCCACCATCGTCTCGGTGCTGCTCGCGATCCCGCTCGGCATGCTGGCCGCGGTGCGCCAGGACACCTGGGTGGACTACATCATCCGAGTGGTGAGCATCGGGGGCCAGGCCATCCCGTCGTTTTGGGTCGGGATCCTGGTCATCCTCTTCCTGGTCATCTACTTCGGCTGGGGCCCGCCGCTCGAGTTCACCCCGCCGTGGGTGGATCCGTGGGCCAACTTCCAGCAGCTCGTCTGGCCGGTGATCACGATCGGGTACCGCTACGCGGCGGTCACCACCCGCATGACCCGCTCGACGGTCCTCGAGGTGCTGCGCGAGGACTACATCCGCACCGCGTGGGCCAAGGGGCTGCGCGAGCGGGCGGTGGTGATCCGTCACGCGCTCAAGAACGCGATGCTGCCGGTGATCACCCTGGTGGGGACCGAGTTCGCCTTCCTGATCGGCGGCCTCGTGGTGACCGAGACCGTCTTCACCCTGAACGGGGTGGGCCGCTTCGTGGTGGACGCGGTCGCCCACCGCGACTACCCGG
>Ga0070708_100003064_pt1 | contig 12985 bp, 14 predicted proteins | sample KBSK5503metaG_FD_65469 | JGI IMG/M metagenome (GOLD analysis project Ga0070708, IMG submission 65469) | Corn, switchgrass and miscanthus rhizosphere microbial communities from Kellogg Biological Station, Michigan, USA - KBS K5-50-3 metaG | ecosystem: Host-associated > Plants > Roots >...
CTGGTTCCCGGGGAAGGATTCGAACCTTCGGTCGAGGATCCAAAGTCCTCTGCCTTACCGCTTGGCCACCCGGGAGCGCGCCCACAAACAGTACCTCGGGACTCTTAATCCCAAGGTTCAGGGTTCGACTCCCTGCGCGAGCACCATGGTGTCGCCTGCCGGGCACGCGCAACACGCCTGCCTTTGCTAGACGGCCAAGAAGCCTGCTCGCCAGCTGGCATGCGATGGGGTCCAGCCCATCTCCAGCTTGGCCTTTTTGTTAGAAGCACCGCGTCCCTCGGTCAGAACGCCGACTGCAAAACTCCCGGCGACAATCCGCACAACCCAGGCCGGAATATGCAAGGGAGGAGGCGCGCCGATCTCGCGGCAGAACGCTGGGATCCAATCCCGGGCGGCTGCGGGCGCGTCATCTGTGATGTTGTACACGCCATGACCTCGCTCGAGCGCCGCAATGGCTGCTGTCGCTGCGTCAGTGACATGAACAAAGGAGAAAATGCCGCCGCCTGAACCAACGATTGGCAGCATCCGCGCTTTCGCCTGCCGCTGAAAGTCACCCCCGGAAGAGAAGTATGTGCCCGGCCCATACAGTTGGCCGTAGCGAAGCGCGACTCCGATGATGCCTTCGGACGTTGTGGCAAGACGCTCTCCCTCGACGGTCGCGCGCACTGCTGCACCGAAGGGGTCTGGCGCTTCAAGGGCCAAAGGTGCACCCTCCTCAACAACCAGAGGACCCACGTTCTGGTACATGAACGCAATCGACTGGTAAATAAAGCGCCGCGCACCGACTCTGGCGCCGGCGGCAAGCAGAATTCGCGTCCCGTCGACGCGGAGCCGGTTCGTCGCTTCATACCAGGGACGAAGCTTGCGAGGGTTGTAGCGCTTGGGCAGCGAAGTCATTTGATTCATCACCGCGTCTGGCCGGAATGACTCCACTGCTCCGATCACAGCCACCTCATCGAGAGCGTCGAGCACCACCGGCGAAGCTCCCATGGATTCGATCAGCTCAACTTTCTCTCTTGAGCGTGTTGTTGCCGCGACTGTGTGACCCGCTGCGATCAATCGGGGGACTAGCGCACGACCTATGACCCCGCCGCCTCCAGCGACGAAGATCCTCACCGCTGGCGTTGAGCGTGGGGGCGGCGCAGCTCCACGTATAACGCTATCGCCAACACGACAACGATTAACGTCAATACCGGGAGATCAGTCGTGGGGTGGCCACCCAGCCGTATGTCAAGCAGATGAGCCGCGAGGTGCAGAAGCGATCCCACGAGCACACCTACCAAGGCGGGTACAAGGCCTTTGGCGCTCAGCATCGCGGTCACCAACACAGCTCCCAGGCCGATCTGAAAAGCGCCAACGTCATGCAGAAGATGGAGGTTGTATGGCGAGAAGCTGGCAACCGATGAGTAGAAATTCGCTGGGTACAGAAAGGACCACGCGCCAGTGAGCACATAGAAGGGCCCAATGACCCCCGCGATAACGCGAGGGACCATCGCTATCGTCTGGCTCCCATTCACTTGGCCCGCCCAATACGACGGTTTGACAGCTTATTTGACAGCTTACTCAGGGCAGCCTGTGACACGCCAGGACGCTCTGTGGCACAAACGCGTTAGACCGGTAGATACGTGTGGCACGCCCTGACCCGTCCGGACGCTTCCTGGCAAGGAAGGTCAATCTCCTCTTAATCCCAAGGTTCAGGGTTCGACTCCCTGCGCGAGCACCAGAATGTGGCCCTCGTTCCCCACGATAGCTCGGAAATGGCGCGGTTGATTGCAGCAGCGGGGAAAGAGCGCTAACGCGCCTCGGATTTGACACCCTATGGGCCACCTCGAAGACCTGGGGATTATGTGACGCGATGCGTCAAAGGCCGGCTCCAAGATGGACAAGATTGCCAGCACTGTCGTGGTGCGCGCCTAGCCACCGAACCCCTTGAGCGCCTGGTGCGGACGCTCGCGGTTCTAGTCCTCGATCCATGTCATGCCAGGTCGCCGGAGCCCCTCTGGCCTGGCCAAGAGGGTGCTATACATAGCCATGGAACAGGCGGGGACGGTCCCGCAGCCGTCGAGCTGGGACCGATTCAATAGGGGGTGACCGATGCGACGCATCCGGCCTGTCGCGATTCTCACGTCAGCGATTGCGTTCGCGCTGACTGCGACACCTGCGTTCGGCGGCGTCTTTTCAGTGGCGCCGTTGGTGCTGGTGTCCAGACCGAGTCCGTTCGCGACCTGCACGGTCGGCGGACCCGGGACGATCTACGTGAACGCAGAGGTCGAACCGTGGGTTGCAGTGAATCCTGTCAACCCGCTCAACATCATCGGCGTCTACCAACAAGACCGGTGGTCGAACGGTGGTGCGCACGGACTGGTGACCGCGACCAGTCACGACGGCGGCCAGACCTGGACGCGGACCTGGGCACATTTCAGCACCTGCTCTGGCGGGACGCCGGCGAATGGCGGCGACTTCGATCGCGCCTCTGACCCCTGGGTCACGTTCGCGCGTAACGGCGACGCCTACCAGATCAGCCTTTCGGCGAGTGCCGACCTTCTCACCTCTGCGATCCTGGTCAGCAAATCGGCCGACGGCGGCGATACCTGGAGCGAGCCCAAGACCCTGATCAGGGAGACGACCGCGTTCCACTTCAACGACAAGGAGTCGATCACCGCCGATCCTCAAAACGCGAACAATGTCTATGCGGTCTGGGACCGAAGTCGCAAGCCGGGTGAGAACGCGAGCGTCAACGCGCTTCACTCGTTTGCGTTTCGCGGCGACATCATGTTCTCGCGAACGATCGACGGAGGCCAGACCTGGTCCGTGCCGCGCGACATTCTGTCTCGCAACAAGAACGAGTTCACGATCGGAAACCAGATCGCCGTCTTGCCGAATGGTGACCTGGTCGACGTGTTCGAACGTCTGAACGGCTCGGGAGTACAGCCTTCACCCAACCAGTTCACGGAGGCGGTCATCATCTCGCACGACAAGGGCCTGACCTGGTCGGAGCCGATCGACATCGCGCTCGACCGGTCGGTCGCGGTCATCGACCCGGACACCGGTAGCGCGCTGCGGACGGGGGCCGGGTTGCCTGACATCGCAGTCGATTCCCTTACCGGGGCGCTGTACGTCGTGTGGTCGGACAGCCGCTTCAGCGGCGGAGCGCGCGACGATGTCGCGGCTTCTCGTTCGACGGATGGCGGCCACACATGGTCGGCGCCTGTAAAGGTCAACCGCACACCGGTCCCAGTGCCTGCGTTCACGCCGTCGGTCGAGGTGGCGGCAGATGGGAGTGTGGGCGTGACGTACTACGACTTCCGGAACAACGATCCTGCTGCCGGCTTGCCGACCGACTACTGGCTCGTGCACTCCCACGACAGCGGCATGACGTGGAGCGACGAGGTTCGCATCACCCAGGTCTCGTTCGATGAAGAGACAGCCCCGGTGTCGCGAGGCTACTTCATCGGTGACTACGAGGGCCTGGCGTCGATCGGCAATGCTTTCGTGCCGTTCTTCATCGCCACCAACTCAGGCGACCTCAGCAACCGGACCGACGCGTTCGCGACCACAGTCGGACCGTAAGAACGTGGGCGAGGGCGGGCCGCTGATCATGGCCCGCCCTCCCTGGTCAAATCGTCATAAGCCGCCGGGCCCGTTGGGTGTGCCGAGTCCGTCGTATCCGCTGCGCGCGGTGCAGAGGTAGCTCCCGCCACAGTTTCGTTCGAGCCTGACACCACGTCGAAGAGTGAGTCGGAGTGCGAGTACGGATATGAGCCGTAGGTCGTCGAGGGCCTGTTGCCCGCCAGCGCTTAGACGCTCGCGATCAGAGGCGCGGACAGGCTCGTGCCGCCGACCTGGAACCACCCCCTCAGTTCCTGGTAACCGTACTCCTCGACACTCTGTGACACTGCTGCGCCGTAAATCCCCACATCTGGCAGTCCCAGAGACTCGCCGACACTATCTGACACTGCATGCCAGCAGCCTCTTAATCCCAAGGTTCAGGGTTCGACTCCCTGCGCGAGCACCAACACGAGCACCAATATGCAGTGTCACAGCGTCTCAGAGAGTCTCTCTGTGATGCAGGAGTCTCAAGTGCTGGCCGGCGGCGTTGATCCACCCAGTGTTTTGTCACCCTTGTTTGACACCTTCGGGTTGGGAACGCGCCCGCGGATGGCGCCCAACCAGGTCCGATTTGAACTAGCAAGCGCCGTCCTGACGGCCGAGAACTCCATAGCAGGGGACTGACGTTCCAAGGGGCAAGACTCGGCTTGCGAGGCTACGAAGTGAGTTTCGCGTGATGACAGCGAGAGCGATCGGAACCAGGAGGGCTTGTGGCGCGTCTTACTAAGAGATGGTAACCACCGCACGACGTACCGCCGTATGCCTGGCTGTTGTCGTTGGACAGTTGTCGAGTGCATGCGCACCTTCGTCGTCGCCGGTCGCCGCGACGTACACGCTTGGGCACTTTCCGGCCGTGCCAACGGGTTCCTTTTCCCACTCCACTGCAAGCGCCCTGCAAGCCGTTCTCGACGTTGCAATCGACACTGGGGGACTGCCGGGTATCTCTGCGACAGTGATGGCTGCGGACGGCCATTTATGGACCGGGACTGCCGGTACCGCCGACGGAGCGCATCCAGTCGAGGCTCATTCACAGTTCGGTATCGCCAGCAACACGAAGACGGTGATCGCAGCCGAAATCATGAGGCTGGCAGAAGAAGGCTTGCTGCGTTTGAGCGATCCGGTTTCGCAACATCTCCCGTCGGGCTTCCGCTTCGATACCAATGGGGCCACTATCGAAAATCTGCTCCATATGGAAAGCGGCATCCCCGATCCGACATTCTTTGGTCCCACCGATGCAGAGGCAAATCCGCTGCGTGGCTGGACACCCGAGGAGGTCCTGGCCACCGTTCCTCCAGCTCGTTCGAAACCTGGCGACCACTTTGTCTACGAGGACGCCAACTATATGCTGCTCGGTTTGATCGTCCAGCAAGCGACCGGAACGAGCGTGGCCGCTGCACTGCGCTCCACCGTCCTCGACGACCCACGTCTCACCTCGATGGTGTATCAGCCCGCCGAGCAACCAAAGGGTCCGCTCGCTCTTCCGTTCCTCAACGGGCAGGTTCGGCCGAACATCGTCAAAGCCGGCGCGGGCTATCTGCCTACCAAAGCGGAGGCCAGTTACGCGAATGGGTCCGGGTGCATGGCAAGCGATTCAGCCGCACTTGCCCTGTGGGCATATCTGCTTTTCGGCGGGAAGCTCCTCTCGGAGCCGTCCCTGTTGGCCATGACCGACTTCGGGAGCGGTTCTTACGGGCTCGGCGTGTTCAACCAGACCAAGGACGGCGCATGGCAGGGGGAGGACCAGGCGATCGGCAACGGAGGATGGGATGATGGCGGTTACTCCTCGGCTCTCGCTGTCCTTCCGAGCAGGGGCCTCGTCATCTCCGTCATGACTAACACAGCGGGCGATCCCAAGGCCTTGGTGTTCCCTGTCGCCGAGAAGCTCGCCGCGTCCCTTTGGATGCAAGGCAAGGGTCGTTAGACGCAAGTCAAGGGTCGTTTAATCACAACTAGCGGCCTGAAGCAGGCAAGACCAATCGGAGCCGCTAGGGTTGTGGGCGCGTCTTAGCTAGAGATGGTGGCCGCCAACGTAAGTGGGTCTCAAGCTGATTTGATCTCCGCCGCTGCCGGCGGCAACGAAGGCGCATTCGACGCGCTGGTTGGACCCTTGATCGAGCCTGGTTACAAATTGGCCACGGTGATGCTCCGGGACAGCGAGGAGGCGCGGGACGTTGTTCAGGAGGCTTGCCTCATCGCCTGGAGGAAGCTCGCCCATCTTCGTACAGAAGGCGGTTTGCGGCCCTGGTTCCTCGCCATCGTGGCAAACCAGTGCCGCACGCGCCGCCGGACGCGCTGGTGGTCAGTGATCAGGCTCCCTTCGATTCGAGTTGAGCCAGACCTGTCACCGAGTGATTTCGGTTCGGACCTCGACTTGGATCGAGAGCTGCGCAAGCTCTCGGCGACTGAACGCGCGGCCCTCCTTCTCTTCTTTTACATGGACCTGCCCCTGGTCGAGGTCGCCGGTGTCCTCAAAGTTTCCCCGCATGCCGCAAAGTCTCGCGTGCACCGGGCGGTGGTCAAGCTTCGAATGAGCATGGTGGAGGTGCCACTGTGACGGACCAGTATCGGGATCGCATTGCGGCAGCCTTCGATCGTGAGCTTTCGCGGTCGCCTTTGCCACCGGATCTGCGAGCGCAGGCTGTGCACGCCGCTGTAGGTGGTCGCAATTTCGATGAGCGGCAGCGTCCACCCAGGATGCTTGCCCTGGTGGCAGCGCTCCTCGCAGTCGCGATCGTTGCCACGCTTTTCTTCACAGCACGTTCACTCGACTCGAGGCGGGCCGTTCCGGCGAATCCGGTTCCGCTTCCGAAGGCGGGTGTCGTCGCTCCCGGGACCTATTCTCTGGCCAATCCGTATCTCGGTGACAACCCGCCCCTTAACTGCAATCGTGGATGTGCCGACTACCAGCGGATCATCTTCACGCTGCCGGCTGGATGGGCCATCAGCAATGGACTTGTGTACAAGCACCTGAATCAGCCTGGCGAGGTGGCGTTCAGCGCCTGGACCGTTGATCAGGTATACGGCGACCCCTGTCATTGGCAGGGAAGCGCGCTGAGTCCGCTCGATCTTGCCAACCATTCCCATGCTGCCAATGGTGCGATTGTCCTGGCGCCCTATGACGGGGGGCTGGCCCACCAGGCTCTTCGGGGTCCCCTCCCGCGTGCGCTGACCCCGGTGCGGCTAGGGGGAGAGAGTGCCCTGCGGATCGATCTCTCAGTGCCGGCCAACCTGGATATCTCCAGCTGTGACAAGGGGCAGTTCCGAAGCTGGACCGTGTGGGGAGTCGTCGATGGTGCTGACTCCCACTACGCCCCCGGCCAGCTTGACTCTATCTACATGGTCGATGTCGATCGCCGGCCGCTGGTAATCGACGCTTCGCACATGCCCTCGACCTCTGCGGCGGACCTGGGGGAGCTCGAGGCCATCCTCGCGTCGATGATCATCGATCGCGGCTGATCGAGCCGACGGCGTGGAGTCCCGCCGACCAGGGGCGAAGCCACGACGTTTTCACACCTTATTTGACACTTGGACCGAGAGACTCCCTGATCCTCGCTGAGACTCTCTGAGACGGTTGCGTCATGAATTCGAGTTCGATTCAGCCGAGGTGATCCTCCTTGAGACGCTAGGAGACTGCCTGTCCGAAGTCTCTTAATCCCAAGGTTCAGGGTTCGACTCCCTGCGCGAGCACCATGAGTTTTGTGCAAGTTCGGCTCACAGGTCTCAAAAGGCCTTCGGCTTATGCGTTCCACACCTTCGGCTGATTTGTCAGAGCTACTTCGGCTGATCGGTGACCATCCCGCCCGTGAGGGAGATGAGCGTGGCTGAGCGAAGGTAAAAGGGCGTTTCTGCCCCTAATTGACGAGCCACAGACGGTGACTCACCGCCTTTGCAAGAAGCAACCCGTCGCGGGCACAACGATAAAGCGCGCACTTTCGGTCAAACGCCGCCAAAAGCGTGCGACAAAAAGCGGCTAGCATACGGCCGTTCGAGCCACTTGCTGGGCACTGGCATGGAGGGGTTGCCATGAATGCGGACGAGCGCGCAACGAAAGCGACTGGCATCTCGCGCCGAAGCTTCATCAAGGCGGGCGGCGCGGTCATAGGCGGCGCCGCTATCACAGGACTGAATCTTGAAACCGAGGCGCTGGAGGCCTTCGCTGCCGATGGCGGTCGCGCTCTTCGTGAGGGCGGTGCGGCAGATGTCGGCATGTCGCAAGCCCGGCTCGACGACGTCGCGGCGCGTGTCCAGAACCGCATCGACCGCGGTTTGATGCCCGGCGCGGTCGTCCTCGTCGCTCGGCACGGCCGGGTCGTGCTCCACCAGGCGATGGGCGCCAAGGAATCAGGCAAAGACGCGATGACGAAAGACACGCTCTTCGACCTCGAGTCGAACACCAAGGTTCTCGCCACCGCGATCTCCTACATGCTCCTCGTCGAGCGGCGCGTCGTCAGCCTTAGTGATCCGATCGCGAAGTTCCTACCGAACTTTGCCACCAATGGCAAGGAGCACGTAACGCTGCGCGACATGCTGCGGTATTCGTCGGGCCTGCCGGTCGACATCAACCTGCCCGGAGCGCCGAACCTCGCCGATGTGCCTAGCCCAAGCGCCCTCTGGACGCTGATGGAAGAGACGCCGCTCGAGTATCCGACCGGCACGAAAGTTGAGTACTCCGACCTGACGTACAGGCTCCTCGGCCACACCTTCGAGGCGATCACAGGCCAGAACCTGCAGCAGTTCGCGAAGGCCAACGTCTGGTCGAAGCTCGGGATGACACGCACGACGTACAACCCGCTCGATAACGGGTTCACTGTGTCCGACACCGCAGCCACCGGGCCGGGCTCGTGGAACCTGCGCATCGGGACCATCCGCGGCGTCGTTGAGGACGACTTCGACTGGGTCATGGGCGGCATCGTCGGCTGCGACGGCCTCTTCTCGACCGCACGCGACATCGCCGTCTTCCTGCAGATGATCCTCAACGACGGTTCGTACGGGGGCGCGAAGATCGTCAGCCCGTCAACCGTCCGCACGATGACCGCCGACCAGACGGCGCAGGTGAACGAGACAGTCGACGTCGACCCCATCTCGAACCTGCTCTTCACGCACAAGGGTTACGGCTGGGAGCTGTGGACGCACCGGTTCTCCAGTGGCGGCATGCGGCTGACGCCGGGCTCTTTCGGCAAGGCGGGCGGCGCCGGCACCTTCTTTTGGGTAGACCGCCGACGTGACCTGTTCGGCGTCTTTCTCACCAACCACGGCCTGCCGGTTCCGTTCGACGGGCCTGGCTGGGCGGCCATGCTCGACAACATCGGGGTCTACGAGTTCTACGACGGGGTGATTAACTCACTCAACGGCGAGCGGCGCGACTAGCGACGGCGAAGCCGGCTCGACCATGGATTCGCCTGCGCACTCGGCCTCGACCGAGGGAACGTGCCCGAGGCGTGCGTAGCTCGAAGCTGAGCGTGTCTGGGCGTGTAAACCGCATGCTGGCACCTTGATTGACCCCTTCACGCGGCAACTTCCTGACACTCCCTGACGGTCTGTGAAATTAGCCCAGAAGAACGAACCCGCGGTAGCCTAGTTCTGGCCCGCGCATGAGCAGCACGAGGTTCGTGGGACGGCAAGTCGAACTCGGTCTGCTCGATAGCGTCTGCTCAAAAGCCAAAGCGGACGAAATGCCCGCCGCCGCTGTTGTTTCAGGTCCTCCGGGATCGGGGAAATCACGGCTACTGTCCGAGCTCGGCCGCCGGAATCCCTCCGCCCGCCAGCTGCGCGTAGCCGGGTTCGAAGCCGGCATGCATGTTCCGCTGGCGGCCGCGGGCGACATGCTGCGCGATCTTGGCAAGGTCTTGGGGGCGGGCGCGATGTTGAACGAGCTCCTCTTCGAGCCAAGGGCTTCCAAAGATCGTTCGCTTGAACCTCTTCGAGTCTTTGAGGCCGCGCGACAGGCTCTCCTTGGCATTGCAGACCTGGCGCTGCTCGCGATCGACGACGTGCAGTGGATCGATGAGCTCTCGGCGGCTCTCTGTCTCTACATCGTCCGCTCATGTGCTGCCGAGCAGAGGGCAGTTGCCGTGATCGCAGCGAGCCGCCCGTCGACCGAAGCGATGGTGTTTCGTGAATCGTTGACCAGAGAGCTCGGCGACGACCGCGTCGCGACCGTGGAGCTCAATCCACTCGACAAGGAAGACGGTCTTCAGCTGATCCGACAGCTCGCTCCACTTTTGAGCCAGGACGAGGCTGTCGAGATCTGGTCTCAGGCGAAAGGGTCGCCCTTCTGGCTTGGCATGCTGGCACGTGGGGAGGAGGGAGCCGACGTGGCGGACTACATGGCGTCACGCCTCCGTGCACTCCGCGGCGATGGGGCCTTGTTGCTGACGGTTCTGGCGGTCATCACGCGTCCACTCGCTGTATCGGAGCTCGCGGCAGTGTTGTCGTGGGATGAACCGCGCTGCGAAAGTGCCGCGAGCGAACTGGAGCGCTCAGGCTTGGCGGTCAGAGAGGGCCAGTCGCTTGGGATCGCCCACGACCTCATACGCGCGTCGGTTATGGCCGAGATGCCGGCAACACGACTTCGAAAGGTGCATTCCACGCTCGCCAGCTTGTTCGAACAGCAGGCGGAGGCTGATGTTGAACTGCTGCATGAGGCACTTGTCCACCGTCGCGAGGCGGGACTGGATATCACCAATCTCGCTCTTCGCGTACTTCAATCGCCGCGTCGAAGACTCCTTGGGCGCGCGGGATTGCATGAGCTGGCAACGGTTGCAGACTCTGAAGCACTCGCCGACCCTGTGGCAGTAGCGCTGCGTCTATCGGTGGCACAACTTGCCGGCGATGTGGGTGAGCAGCAGGTTGCGCTCGACCGGTGGACTGCATTGGCGTCCAATGCCACCGATCCGACGCTTCGCGCCACGGCCTACCTCGCGGCCTCTCGCGCGGCCATGCACATCCTGGAGCGCCAACAGGAGGCACCTCGGTTTCTCGAGCTCGCTCAGAGGCAGTTGGCCGATGACCCGGTGTTGGCCGTCGAAATCGAATCGCATCGCGCCAACCTGCTTCAGGTGGTCATGCGCCAGGCGGAGGAAGGCCGCCGCGCTGCCTTCCGCGCCGCGGAGACGGCGCGACAACTCTGGGGCCAACCTCCGGTCGAGTTAACGGCGCGCGAGCGCGACGCATATGTGGGCGCACTGCAGGTCGCTTTCAATGCCGCGGTGGTCGAAGAGGATGGCGCCGAACAGGTCCGCATCGCTGATGAGCTCGGTCGGGTGGCGCGGGGTTCAGAAGAAGGAGCCGTCTGGGCAGACCATGACCGCGCGGCCGCATTGATGTTCGACGGCCGTGTCGGTGAAGCGCTGGACAGCGGGCGGAGGGCATGGAAGCGAGCGCGTGAGCGAATGCTCCCCATGCTTGTACTCACATCGGGTACAAATTTGCTGAGCAAGCTGCTCGAGGCAAGTCGACTCGACGAGGCGGATGAGGTGATCACCGAATGTCTCGAGCTGGAGCGGCGCCTGGCGGGCGAGAGTGATCGCTTCGCCATGAGCAAGGTGGGCGACTGGTCGATTCACAGCCTCCGCCACGAGGCCTGGCTGTCTCGTGGCGACTGGCGCGACGCGATCAGCAGTCTCGAGCGCGAAATCACTCGCCAACGGGAGCCCCATTTCCGGATGCACCTCCACCAGAGCATTTTTGTCTGGCTGGCCAGGTGCGCTGGCCAGACCCGGAGCCAGGAGATAGAACTGCACGTCGCTGCCAGCCGCCAGGACTCGATTGCCGCTGGCTGCCGGCGATGCTCCCGCGAGCACACGCTCAAGGCGGGTGAGGCATTCGCGCGCCTCGGTCGAATCGAAGAGGCCGAAGGTCAGCTCGAAAGCTGGGACGAAGACGGACGCGACGCGGTCTTGAACGACGCGCTGTGGCGTCGCCACGTGGCGGCTCTCCTTGCAGTCGCCAGGCATGACCTGTCCGGAATTGCCGAGCTCGAGGCTCTCGTTGCAGAGCGGAGGCGGCTCGGCCTCGTGGCTTCGCTCCTGTGGACGAGGCTGGACCTTGCCGCGGCACTCCAAACGCGTGACAGCCGCCGGGCGGCGGAAGAGTTTCGTCAGGCCGGCGAGCTGGCCGCTGCCGTGGGTGCGTCCACCGAGCAGCAGATGGCGGATCTCGGCCTGCGGCGCCTGGGCGTGCGGACCTGGCGCAGAGGACAGGCCAAGCGCGGCGAGCGGCCATTGGACACGCTGAGCGAAAGAGAAAGGCAGATCGCCACGCTCATAGGCGAAGGTCACAGCAACCCTGAGATCGCCAGCAGGCTCTTCTTATCGCGGAAAACGGTCGAACGGCACGTCTCGAACATCCTCGCCCGCACCGGCACCCGCAACCGCACAGAGCTGGCCCGGTTTCTGAGTACGCAAGAGCTGAGTTCGCCCGCCGGCTGACCGGACGGCGGCTCTGTCTGCGAGAAATAAGGGAGCTCACCGATGAAGGTTCGGATCTGGTCGACGAAGCTGGCTTCATCAAGACCGCGGCCCGAGTGCCCGGCCAATAACCAGGAGGTCCAAACCAATGCAGAACGTCAACACGATGATCAGGCGACCGGTTCCCGTCGGGACCGCAGCGGCCGGCGGCTTGCTCGCCTTCCTCGCCGGGGCGGTCATCGCACTGGCCGTGCCAGCTGTCGGGACTGGAGTTTCCCTGAGCAACAACTCCAGCGCGCCGGCGTCAACGGCGGCAGTGGGCGCAGAGCAGATCACCCACAATCGGTCTGAGCAGGGACTGGGCGGGCCGGCTGCAGTGGGCGGCGAGCAGATCACTCACAACCGTTCCGAGAGGGGTTACGCCAAGTAGTTGCGTTTCGACCCGGCGGTGGCGAAGGTGCGTCTCTTTGCCACCGCCTCAATCAGCGCTAGACGGGCGCGGCTGGCACCTTAGTTGAACCTTCACGCAATCGCTCGAGCGCGGTTGTTCTCGCGCCATGCCCAGCGTACGATTCGATCGCAGCGGCCCGGAATAAGGAGGTTCGTAAATGCGAAAGCGGAGTTCTGTTGCTGCAGCGACCCTTTTGGCAGGCACCGCCCTGCTCGGCATCACACCCACGGTTTCGGCAAGCAACTCGAGCTGCACTGCGAGGTTCACCAGCACGCTGGGACCGTTGGCGATCCCGTTTGGGACTAACTTCGTGGTTCCAGAGGTGCGCGCCCTGACTCTTGGCGGACCGAACCTCGGTCAGGAAGTCAAGGTCTTTTTCGCGACGGCTGATAGGAGCGCCTGTCCGATCCTGCCAGGCTGAACTCGCCACCATAAGAGGCCAGGAGTGATTCGACCCGCCTTCCAAAACGACGGCCTGACACCCTAACTGACACCTTCACGCAGACACTCTCTGATA
>Ga0070708_100003065_pt1 | contig 12983 bp, 15 predicted proteins | sample KBSK5503metaG_FD_65469 | JGI IMG/M metagenome (GOLD analysis project Ga0070708, IMG submission 65469) | Corn, switchgrass and miscanthus rhizosphere microbial communities from Kellogg Biological Station, Michigan, USA - KBS K5-50-3 metaG | ecosystem: Host-associated > Plants > Roots >...
AGGTTGGAGTAAAAATTGATGGTCGGGTCCTCGTCCAGGGTGATCAACGCCAGATTGTAGGGCTGATCAGGCATGCGCCGGTTGAGCCGGCCGTCCTCAATGACGATATACGTGGCAATGTGGCCCTTCCCGCTTACCTCTTTCCACGCCAGTTTTGCGGCGGACCCGCAGACCTGACAGGTCTGTTGCGGTGGATACTGGAGCTTGCTGCAGGCGGTGCAGTGCTGCAAGACCAGCCGCTTTTCGTTGACAGCATCCCAGAACGGTTTGCTCAATTCATCAGGGACCGGGATAACCTTCGGCATCGTGTCGCTCCATTCTCCGTGCTGTATGTGATGTAGGAATCTGCTGGGCCGCTACCTGGAAACCCACTGGCCGTACACCGGGTACTGGCTGCAGATGAACTCAATGTAGGAGGGTTGACCGGACTCATTGACGGCCAGGGCACGTTGCAGTGCTGGGATCACTTCGGACGGTTCGCTTACGCGTTCCGTGTGTAGTCCCAGTGCGCCGAGCACTTTAGACATGTCAACATCGTCATACCCCAACACAGCGTGGGTGAAGGGGTCATGTCCCGGCCCCCAAAACCCGGGGCCGTATCCGGCAAAACCGCCGTTGCTGATGTGCACCACTGTGATCCCAAGCTTCTGTCGGAGCGGGACTTCGAGGTTGCCGAGCATGTAGCCAAGCCCCGCCTCACCGGTGACTGCGACGGACGGCCTTGCCGGGAACGCCTTTTTGGCTGCTATGGCTGCTGCCAGGCTGAATCCGAGCGTGGAGACATTGCCCCAACCCAGAAAACCGCGTGGTATCAACGTGTCATAGACGGTGCTCAGTTGATCGCGGGTATTGCCCGATTCATGGGTGATGAACGAGTTATGCGGATCCAGCACCTGCATGAGGTCGCCGTATACCCGATACGGGTTGATCGGCTTGTCGTTGGATGCCATCGCCTCCCGGTACTTGGCAAGTCCCGCGTCCCGTGCCGCCTTGACTTCAGCCGCAACATTTCTGGCAGGCCGCCCGACACCAGACGTACTGTCGGACACTTCCTTGAGCAGGGCTTGCAGGGTGAGGCGCGCGTCTCCGATCACCGCTTGCGCCGTAGGGTATATCTTGTTGACGTGCAGTTCATCCACATTGCAGTGGATGATGGTCTTCTTGACGGCGTCAGGTATCCCGTGGCTGAATCGGCCGGGAGACAGGCTGGAACCCACGGCAAGGACCAGGTCACTTTTGGCCAGGTAATGCGCCACATGGTCGCCGCGCACACCCACGAACAAGGGGTGGTTTTCGGGGAACGCCCCCTTGGCCTTGAGCGTGGTGATCACCGGCGCATGCACCAGCTCAGCAAAGGATGTCAAGTCGTCTGAGGCGCCCGCATAGATGACGCCTTCTCCGGCGTATATGAGCGGGTTCTGGGCCTGCAACAGCAGTGCGACGGCCGCGCGCACATCGGCCGGGTCTGGCGCCGACTTCCACCCCTTCACCGGGACGTAGGGGTCGGCGGTTTCGTCATAGGTGCCGGTAGCGTCGGGAATAGCCAAAATAACGGGTCCGGGTCTGCCGCTCCTAAGCATGGTAAAGGCGCGGCGCATAAACTCGGGGACGCGCTCTGGCTTGTCGAGGTATCCGAACCATTTCGAGACCGTTTTCATGCTGGACGGTACGTCAAACTGGCTGTTTCCCGAACTCCCAATTGGGACACCATCGGTGATGCACAGGACCGGAGACCCGTCTTCGTAGGCCTGGGCCATGCCTGCGTAGGCATACTGCATCCCGGCGGCATTCACGCCACCCTGGAAGGTGCAAACACCGATGCGAGTGCCCGCGGTGATACGAGAGAACGCGTCGGCGACCGCGACCGCGTATCGGTCGTCGCGCATCATCACCATCGGCACACCTTCCCGGCCCAGGGCGTTGTTCACCCGGCAGACGGGGAAGGTCGAGACCCAGTCGACGCCTTCCTGCTTGAGGATGCGTGCGATGCCAGTGGCTACGTCGATCGTCATGGATGAATCCTCCTGCGTATAGAACCAAGCGGTCACAGCAAACATGTGGCTGTACTGTACCATGCAATGGCGATGAGGTCATCCATCTGCTCCGTATGCGTGGGGAGGGGGCCTGCGTTGAATCCTCATGCTCAACACCAGCAGTGGAGGACTAATCGATAATGATGCTAGACCCTTGCACCATGAGGGTATCCGCACTGCTATCAAGCGGATTTCCGGCCTCATCAACGATGGCCTGGCCAAGCGTAATCGAATCCCCATTGCTCACCACTCCTGAAGTGAGGATAAAGGAGAGATCGACAAAGAGAGGATCTCCCGTCGCAGACACCGTGGCGCTGGTCACCACATAGCTACCCCCATGTATAGAACTAATGGTGTAATTGCTGAGATTGGTCAACGCGCTTGCGTCCATCTCCTCGGTGAAGAAGACACGTATCCGAAAAAAAACTCCCGCTGGCGCTCCAGCTCTCCAGGTTGGCAAAGTCTGATCAGACACGGACTGGATTTTAGGTCTGACATTGTCATGGGCTGTTAGGACAGGAGAGAAAGGCCCTTGCTGCCCATCAGCATTCACGACCGCCACCGCAATATCAATCGTTAACCCGTCATCCCACTGCGTATTATTGAGCGGTTGATTGCACTGTTTCAAGGCGGATCCAATCTGACTCAGAGGGATAGAAAGAGTTGTCGGCGGCTGGTCCGCAAAGCCCGATGTAAAGACCTTACAAAAGTGGGCAGGATCTAGACCAGAGCCGCCGGGACTGGCGAAGACCAGAAAGGCTCGGGCGCCGCTTGGCGCCTGGGCGCTGAATGTAATGTCTAGCGTGGCGGAGGGAACACCAGACGGAGCGGTGTTTTGGGCGGTATTGGGCACCTGCACCGGGGCAGCCGAAAGCGCTAAGAGTTGTGCCCCAGCATTCGTCGTAAAACGGAGCACCCGCTTTGTGCCGATGAGGGGCAGGAAATTGTTGGGATTCAGGGAATCGAAGGGTTTCCCATTGGTACCATAGAGCGCCTCAAACCCTGTCACGGCAAAGACCATCCCGGGGTTTAACGGCGTTGTATTCGGATCCTGGTTGGGGTCAATGTCAATAGTCAGAATCCTCGTGTTTAGCAAGGAGAGGCTCGTGGCAATGGGCACATCCGGAAAGGCATTTGCGCCAATAGGGACTTCACCCCCTTTGAATCCTAAGACCTGAAGTCGTATCAGATTGAGATCAATGCCTGACATTGGGACGTTAAAGATAATGTTGATGTTCTGTGTCACCTCCGCCATAGTCAAATCTTGATTCGGGAAGATGTTAGCAGAAACCGTAATGGGACAGTCGGTACAGGTTGCGAGATCTTCTTTGATATCTTGTACGGTGATGGTCTCATCGTCACTACAACCAAACAAAACAGTGAAGCTCAGAGCCAGAGTGAAGAGGGTATAGATCAGTAGCATCCTATGCTCGTTTTTCACACATCACCTCCAGACGGGAGTGCCCCACTAAACCTCAGTGTGGCTACCGGGGCGCCGGGAAAATCGATCCGTACATATCCTACCCCCAGACCCGCCTGGACGAGGGCTGTACGAACCAGTCCTACCTGTGGTGGGAGATCCGGGAGCAGGGCTTTACGGGCACACGCTCACTCGTCGCGAAGTGGATTCATGCCTACGGCCATCACAGCCCGGGGGCTCCCGGCCACTCCGTTCACACTGCCAGCGGCATGCCGGCTCGCCTGGCTGCTCTTCCAAGCCGAGGACAAGCGTCCAGCACAGGAGCGAGCGCTATGGAAACGCCTCCAGCCACACAGAGTTGGCGCAGATGCAAGCGCTGGTGCATCAGGGGACTGCGATGATCCGCCAGCGCCACGTGGACCAGTTGGACGTATGGCTCAGCGCTTGTCGCGCCAGCTCCATCGTGGAGCTACAGAGCTTCGCCGACGTGCTCCAGCGGGACTAGGCGGCAGCCAAAGCCACCTTGACTTTTCCCTCGTCCACGGGTCCCATCGAAGGCCATATTAACCACCTCAAACTGATCAAACGAAGTGGGTATGGACGGATGCAGTTGGATCTCCTCCAGCGACGGGTGCTGCATGCGACACGGCGCACATCATGCAACCTGCGGAAGAACCACTGTCATGTGAGCAGGTCCAGCCACGTCACGGGCGGCATGACATTGCGTCGGGCCTTTGGCCCAGCAAAGCTGCCTGGCGTGGTGAGAGACGCTCAGTGGGTCAGTATACCACCTTCGGCGGCTTTGAAAAAGCCCGCCAGGGTGGCGTCTTCTTCGGCGGCGAACACACGTCCACCAATTTCCAAGGCTTCATGGAAAGTGGTGCCTCGGAAGGCAAACGCGTGGCCCGCCACCTCGTTCACCTCATCGGTGTCTGACCCTGATCTCCCCCAGCACACGAGGCTGGCGAGTACCCGGCCCGCTGCCAGAAAGGCCATGCCCATGCGCTATGACAGGCCACTCGCCGCCTGATGCCTCCTGTTACCGGAAAGTAGACCGGAGGGGGCCCAAGTGGCCCGTGCCGTGATCAGGGCCACATAGCCACTCTGCAACAAGGTTTTTTGCTGAACCCCTCGAATATGTGGTGCACTGCATGTTTGTGAGTTTGGGCAAACAACCCCTGCAATATAATTAGTGAAGAGGATCCTCAAGGCGCGTTACGTGAACCGCTGTTGCCCGTGTGCCGCTGTCGCCCCTCCGCGCCCTTGCACCCCAGCGCCACCAGCAAGCCCCAGCGCCCGCAGACGCAGCGCACTGCACACGCCGCCACCCACACCGCAGCGCTACGGCGCCCGCGCCGCAGACGCCCACGCGACGCCAGCGGCGGCGTCAGCAAGTGCCTGGGCACAAAAAAAGCCCCTCGCTCCCGTAGCAGGAACGAGGGGCATGTGGAGCTAAATGCTTCCAACAAGAGACTGCGGTGTCCGTGGTGCGCCGTCGGGTTGAAGCCAATAGCTTGAACCGCCGAGCGTAGAGCTGCAGAATCAACCTGGAAGCATTTAGAGTGGGCAGGCCTGCGCTGGCGCCACCAGTCAGAGGCGAGCAGGCCCAGTATCTGCGCTTCGTGAGTTGGCGCGGGGCACCATACGACAAGTACGGCATATCATGAAACAGCCAGCGCTCTCTGCACTCCCATAGGCGACGGTCGTCACTGCCCCTGATCGTGAGGGACGGTCACGCTGGTAGCCGTTGACCCCTTGTTCCCCGCGTTATCTTGCGCTCTGACGGTAATGATGTACTGCCGCCCGTCTGTGTCGTCTCCGTCCCGCGAGGCCTGCAACGAAATCGTGAAGGCGTAGCTGCCGGTCGATTCCAGGGTGATGCTTCCACTCGGCTGGACGCTGCCGTACTCATCGGTCACCGCATAGGTCGCCATGCTCGTGTTCACGCCGGAGCCAGCATCCGTGATCGTTCCAGCGATGGTGACCGGGACCATCTTGCCGTTCGGCGGCCACAGGGTCGTCGGGGTGGCCGAGACGGTGATTACCGGCGCGTCGTGTCAGTCTGACAGGCAATGGCGCTATCGAACAGGGTCTGCTGCCCCGTGGCGGTATTGCCGGTCCACACCGCATGGGCGATCCCATGCGCCACTGCCACCCCATTGTATTCGCCGATCCGCAAGGTGGGGGGAGGCCCCGGATACCGTACCGGCGCGCCTAAGTCCGGGTCAAAGGGCACATCATTGAGCTGGACCTCGGGACCGAAGGTGAGCCCGCCATCCGGGCTGGCGCGCAGGAACACATCCAACAGGAAGTGGCCGGCAGCATTGGTCGCGCCTGCCCGGGTATCATACCAGGTGACAACCAGGCATGGGGAGTCGTCGGCAATCGCGGCCGTGGGGAAGAATTGCGTGGTGCCCACGGGGCCGTCATTGATGTGGACCGGGGCGCCCCAGGTCACCCCCTGATCCGTTGAGCGGACCAGATAGACATTCATATCGTCGAACCCATGCCCATCGAGCACGTTGGTCGGGTCATCGGCCGCGACCACGTACACGTGGTGCGGATGCATGGGATCTGGCAACACCCAGGCTTGCGCCGACCCTTGGGTCAACGAGACACTCCCCGTCAATGTCCTGGCGGCCGTTTGGACATTGAAGGTAATGTCCGCCTGGCCGGCGGTATAGGCGGTCGTCTTGTGGGGATACGAGCCCCCCCATTCGTGGACCGCAGCACGAAGACTTGGCCGCTGCGCCCGTTGGGCGCGCCGCGCACAAAGTCCGGCTGTGCGTGATAGGCCACATACACATCGCCGTTCGGCGCTACGCTGTTATGGCTCGGCCAGACAAACCCCTCTCCAACTTCTGAGAGCGTCCGTGGTGCGGACCACGTCACGCCTTGGTTGTTCGAATGCGTGGTCAACACCACGGTCCCGTGGTGTGTAAAGCGTGTCCACACGATGTAGAGAGTGTCTTGGAAGGGGCTGCCGCGGAAGCGGTCCGCGGCGAGCCACGGCTTATCGTGCTGGTTGCCCGCACTGGCGGGGAGATTGACCCCAGCAGAAGCGGTCACGTTCACAGCATATCCAGGGAGCATCGCACCCGTCGTGGGGTCGACCTGCGCCAGGTAAATCTCGATGCCGACAAAACTCCCGCTCTCCGAGTACAGGCAGCCGCAATACGTCCAGAAAAGCCGCCCCTGACTGTCAAAGGCGAGCGCATCATCGCCGCATGGGGCCTGGGGAGCATCCACCACACCGACCGTGGCGGCGGAAAACGTCGCCCCGTTGTCGGTGGAGACCCGCAGCCGCGCGGTGTTCGCCACGGCGATATTGGGCGCATTCGTCGGGTTCACGGCGATCGTCGGCTCGTTGCCGTGATTCAGTGGCACGTCTGTCGCGCCTTCGGCCCCGAACGTCGATTCTGGGGCGATGACGGGACCCTCGTCCTCCGGCCTGGCAGCGCCTGCCTCCATGGGGACGGCAGAGGGCCCCGTCACTGGCGTGCTCTCCTGTGCTGTGGCCGTCGTCGCAGTCACTAGGCCCAACATCCAAGTAGAAATCACAAGGCCCATAAAAACACGCTTTCTGTGTTGCATCTTCCAACCTCCTGTCTCAATCCTTTGCATTTTCTGCCACGGTCTTCAGGTATCGCCGTGGCGTCACGATCGGCGCAAAGGGGGCAGAGTTTCGGCATCGCTTCCCTGACATCCACCACCTCGTAGACATCGGCAGCTTCATCGCCAAGCACCACAACCTTTGTGAGACAACCGATCGCCTCAGGCTGACTTGTGAAGATGGGCACCCCTCTGGTTGTGTTGCAAGAATTCTCTGGCATTGGTTCAGGCGAGAAGTGTGGCATGCAGCGAGAATATCATGATGGGGTGATTTGCCCAACCCCCACCAGGGGATATTTCAGCATTACGCCCCTCTCATGACCAGAGGTGGCTTTGCGTCACGATCTGACGTCTCATTATGGATGAGATGATGTGAGGGCTTCGGTCACCGCGTCGGCCACTTGTGGGTACGCAGCATGATGTCACAAGTCCTTGCACGCGTCTTTCCTCAGGGGCTGAGGTGCTTGGGCCTCCTCCCGAGGGAGCTGAGGCAACCGACGCCATGATCAAGGCCCCTCTCCCCACGACGGGACAGGGGACATGGGACAGTCGTGACAACGCTCTGTTGCATCCTGCCACGCTCGTGCCCGCCGCGTTGACAGATGTCTATGCTTCTCCTACTCGCCGTTCCTGGTATAGCGGTTTCCCTGCGTATGCTACCATCATAGGCCGGTACCCTGTCATACGTGAGGTTTGGTGATCCTTGGCAGGAGAGGTCGTGATGCCCGTCAAGACAAGAGACGCCCGTAGATACAGCTCCGCTGCCAGGGCATTGCTCACACGCAGCACGTGTCTCCTTGCATAGAGGGAGCGGGATGGCGCGTGGACGGAAAACCGCACTCACGATCCACCTCACAGCGGAGGAACGTCAGACGCTGACGGCGTGGCAGCGGTCGACGACCATCCGTGCGGCGCGTGCCCGACGGGGGCGGATTCTTCTCCTCCTGGCCGATAGGGTATCGCTCGCCCAGATCGCCGCCATGGTCGGGACCAACCGTCGCGGTGTCTACAAGTAGGCGCAGCGGTTTCTGCAGCACGGGATAGAGGGGCTGGCCGACAAGCCCGGTCACGGTAAGGGCCGGGGGCAGCGCCAGGTGGCTTGTGCAGGCTGGTTTGATCGGCATGATGAACATTCTTTCAAGGAGAAAGGTTGCATGTTCAAAGCAATTTTGAAGAAGAAAGTTTCCCTGGTTCACGCGGTCGGGATCCGCCTGATGGCTGCCGGGCTGGTTGTCCTAACTCTGCCGTGCTGCGTCCAGAAGCCCTTTCAAGAGCCGCCGCCCTCACTCCCCGCGACACCTGCCTCCACACCAACTCCATTGTCCTCCCCCCCTGCGATACCCACCTCCACGCCAACTCCACCACCCCTGCCGACGGGCGCTGGTATGGATGCCGTCAAAGCCATCGCGGCCAAATCCCAATGCGCTTCTTTTTCCTACCCGAGTGGTCAGGGCCTAGCCCCGAAAGCCTTTCTGAACGGAATGGCGTTGGTGTTTGCGCGTTCGGTCTGTAATCAAAACAGCTCCTATATGAAAGAGACCGCCAAAGCCAATACGGGCGATGACGAGCATGATGCCCTCTCCTGGTATAATGCGAATTTCGAGGCGGCCGGACTCAGCAACGACAAGGCTGGTCTCGATACTCTTCGCCATCTCTACGCTCTCATGTTAGGGCACGGGATGATGGAAAGTAGCGGCCAACATTGCCTGGGAAAAGATCCGAATGCTTCCAACACCAGTAGCGAAACCTGTGAAGCCGGTTTGTGGCAGACAAGCTGGAATTCTAGAACCTACAGCTCCGAACTTCCCAAGATTTTCGCCACCTACAAAGAGGGCGGGCGCAAGTGTTTCCTGGAGACATTCAGCCAAGGGATTTCCTGCAGAGAAGCCGACTGGGAAAACCACGGAACGGATGAGGACGGTCTGAAGTTTCAGGAGCTTTCCAAGAAGTGCCCGGCCTTTGCAGCCGAGTATGCAGCCGTAGTGTTACGCAATGGCCGTCAGCACTATGGACCGATCAATCATAAGACGGCGGCTTTCTCTGTGACCTGTGACGCCATGTTCGCGCAGATCCAGAAGCTGGTCGAAACCACTCCGGCTGTTTGCGCTGATCTGTAAGCCCCCTCCACCAAGGAGACCATGAGGGTCCAGAGGCTATCGCTATAGTGTTTCTTGACCATACAAGCCAGCCAGCCTGGAGAACGGCGCGAGAGAAGTGCGGTGAGTGACGCTCGCCTTTGACAGACTCTCCATCAGGGGGTATGTCGTATCCGGCACAATCTCTGACTCCTGCCCACACCCAGCCACCCCTCGCATACAGAGTGGCTGGGTCAGATGCGCCAGCGTCGAACCGCTACACGACCGTTCTCGGTACTAATAACAGGAGGCGAGCAGGCCCAGTACCCGCGCTCTGCGCCGCCTGCCATCTTCACGCAGGCCCGCCGCAAGCAGAAGGGTGCAGACCGACAGTAGACGGGGCGGTGAGCCGCTACCTAGCCTGCTGCCGACGCCAGCCGTACGCGAGCAGGCCGGCGAGGCTGATGGCGAGGAGGAGCGTGGCGCTGGGCTCGGGGACCGTGGTGGCCGCTAGGTCGACACGGTCTACGCCCATCTGGAAGTAAAATTGGTTATCCTCCTCGGTGAATCGCAAGCGCAGGGTCTCACCCCCGTGCGCTTGCAGGAGCGCCGTCAGGTCCGTGGTCGACGTTGTGTAGCCGGAGACAGCCGGGTCGCCAACTTGCGTCTGGAAGAGAGTAAGCAGCACGTCACCCGCGGCCTCGCTAAAAGGAGGAGCCGTGGTGGTCATGATGTCGACCCGTGCCTGCTGGTTGGGGAACACACCCAATGCGTTCAGAGAAGCGGGTGGAAAGAAAGTGCCCTTGCGCTTGCCTATAAATACGTCGAATGATATGCTGCCGGACGCGACGCCGGTTGGCACAACAAAATCCTGATACAGGATGTGCGAACCCACGCCAAGTTGATCGGTCATCGCGGCGTGGGTCGGCCCCGGCGGTGGGGGGACCACGAACCCACTGGTGGGACTCAGCGTCCCTGACTGGATAAACCAGTTACCACCAGATCTGCCTGGTTGGTTGAGTACAGTCCAATGGGCAAAACTGCCACCGTCGGCCTCAAAGTCCCCGTTGGCGATGAGGCTGGCACTCAGGGCTGGCGTCGCACCCACCAGCAGCCCCCCGACTGCCACCCAGGTGGCCACCCATGCCATCCATCTCCTGCCACCGCTCCTGGGATACGCCCTCGCTCGGTGCATGCTGCCTCCTTCTATGGCTGTCCGGCCTCCCCGCGGTGCCGGAGATTGCCCGTGTGCGCGGTCAGTGTCTGCGTCTACGATTCGGCTCAGTCAGGATCGTCGCGAGTGCGTGCATGCCGTGCGGCTTCAGGACAATTGTGTATAGGCCGCATTCTACATCGGCCAGCGAGCAGGCGTCAAGCTCATTTCTAGGACGATTCATAATAGGGAACAGATGACCACCAGTAGAGCAACGCCTGGGACACGCCAGTGATACAGACGAGCTAGGCGTGCACATTTTTTTCAGTATGTCCCCTTCGGAGCGGGATGGCTCCGCACTCGTCCGTGCCGCTCCTGCTGCGCGGCTCCCTGTCCACCGCAGAGCCTACGCCGCTGGCTGCAACAGTGCCCTGACGCGGCGTGGATCTGATAAGCGCCCCTATGTTAACTTTGGGAGGGTTGATTTTGCTGGCGTTGCACTGGAAGGGGAGCGCTGAGGCAGCATCGCTGCTGCCCCAGGCATCAACTCTGCTAGCGTGTGCGGGGGTTGTGGCAGGTTGTGGTAGGTGGCGCTGGGGGAGCGGGAAGCTGCTGCAGACGCCTGAGGACCTCGGCAGCCCCCCATGGGGGGCGCCCGCGGCACAGCCGTTGTGCGTAAAAGATTTGACGTCACAGCGAGGAGCCATGTAGGATGTCCGGGTGCGTGGCAGCGTCAGGCCATCCGTGCGAGCACATGCAGACATCGCACAGGTCGGCGGGGATGCCGTGTGTTGCAGCCGGCGTGTGCCACGTGGGCAAAGACGTCTCCCACCCCAGGGAGGGCTCCCTATGCCACCACCGCAGGCGCATCCTCAGGCTGTCCACGGCATACGCCGCCGCGACCTGCTCAAAGCCGGTCTCGCTGCCGGCGCCACGCTGTCCACGTGGTCACTGCCTCGCCCCCCGGTGCTGTGGGGTGCCGACGTGGGACCACCCAAGCGCGGCGGCATCCTGCGTGTGCGTGGCTATGATCCGCCGCACTTTGACCACCATCTCACCCTCAACGTCAGGACCAATGCCACCCTGAGCTTTGCCTACAGCACGCTGGTGCGGTATAGAGTCGGTGCGGACGTGCGGCCGGGCACCTTCACGATCGAGCCGCACCTGGCTGAACGCTGGGAGCAGCCCGACGAGACGACCTACCTCTTCCATTTACGCCACGGGGTCACCTGGCACCACAAACCCCCGCTCAATGGCCGCGAACTGGTGGCCGAGGACGTCAAGTTCACCTATGACCGCTTCCGGACGGAACCGGGCAATCCGCTGCGGTTTACCCTGGAGTCTGTCGACCACATTGAGGCCGTAGACCGCTATACGGTGCAGTTCCTCCTGCACGAGCCCTTCGTCTGGTTGGTCAACGTGCTGGCCAACCCGTACAGCACCTGGATCATCGCCCCCGAAGTGGTGCAGCAATTCGGTGATTTACAGCAGCCGGAGAGCGTCATCGGCACCGGGCCCTTCCTCCTGGAACGCTACGAGCCGAATGTGAAGACCGTGTTTAAGCGCAATCCGGACTATTTTCTCAAGGATCAGCCCTATGTCGACGGAGTGGAATGGCTGGTCCTCGAGGACCCCTCGACGGGTCTGGCCATGTACCGCACCGGACAAATCGACTGCGGACCAGCGCCCCAGTGGAGTGTGCGGCAACAGGATCTGGACACCCTCAAGCAGAGCCATCCGCACCTGGTGTACCAGGACTACCTCTCCACCGTGACCGCGTCCGTCCTCTACCTGCGGAACGATCTGCCGCCCTTCAACGATGTGCGCGTGCGGCGCGCCCTCTCCATGGCGATCGATCGGCAGGGGATCATCGAGGCGGTCTGGATGCGGGGCGAACCGACCCCCGCCATCGCGCGTGGCGCCACGGAGTGGTCCCTGCCGATCGATCAGCTCGGGGAGGGGGCGCGGTACTACCAGTATGACCCCAAGGAGGCCCGGCGGCTGCTGGCGGAAGCTGGCGTGGCGAAGGGGTGGAAGACGTCGATCGCGACCACCAATGGCATCGGCCCTGGCCATAGGGTGACGCCCTCTGTGGTGCGCTCGAGGTGCCAGTGGGGCGCGGGCTCTGGCGCTGGTGTCGTCTGGCTGGGCGGGACGGCCTGGCCGTTGGGAGTGCCGTTGAGCTGGTCCAACTTGACCTTGGCCAAAGCCGTCGCCCGCTTGTACATCGCCACACTGAGCCGATGCTTACAGAAACCCTGTGGCGCCTTGGCGAAGTCGCGACACTCACAGGTGCCATTACACACCACGTACTGCGTGGTGCCGTTGCTCTGTGAGGCAACGCGGGCTTTGCCATCGGCGCGTAGCTCCACATCGCCGTTGAGGACAATCGCTACGGCTTGCTCGATACGGCCGTTGACCGTCTCAGGCAACGCGGCTTTAGCCTTGGCGGCGATCTCCGCTACGGCCGTACGCCAGGCCTGCCGCGCAGGATTCTCAGGCACAGGCTTGCCGTCAAACATGTCATCCCAGGAAATTTCTGTTACAATCGCCGGCTTCGATCACCGCGTCGGCCATTTTCGGCCACTCAGAATAAGAGGCGTAACCCCAAAACTCCTATGTCCTCAGTGAGTTAGGATCTTCCACCTAGGACATGAGTTGCTGGGGTGGCCGACGCCATGATCAAGGCC
>Ga0070708_100003067_pt1 | contig 12981 bp, 8 predicted proteins | sample KBSK5503metaG_FD_65469 | JGI IMG/M metagenome (GOLD analysis project Ga0070708, IMG submission 65469) | Corn, switchgrass and miscanthus rhizosphere microbial communities from Kellogg Biological Station, Michigan, USA - KBS K5-50-3 metaG | ecosystem: Host-associated > Plants > Roots >...
CGCCGAGTTCACGACGACGGAAGGCTTCGGCCAGATCGTGCGCGACGGCAACGTGCGGCGCGTGGCCATCAAATGGAGCGTGCGCGACCGCGACATGGGGAGCCTGGTGGCGGAGGCCATGAAGAAGGTGGACGCGGCGGTCAAGCTGCCCCCGGACTATGAGATGGTGTGGAGCGGGCGCTTCGAGGATCAGCAGCGGGCACTCGCGCGCCTCTACATCATCATTCCGCTGGTGATCTTCATCATATTCGTCCTGCTCTTCGGCGCCTTCAATTCAGTGGGGGACGCCCTCCTCATCATGCTGAACCTGCCCTTCGCCCTCATCGGGGGGACACTGGCTCTGTTCCTGTGGCGGACGAACTTCAACATATCAGCCGCCGTGGGGTACATCGCCGTCTTCGGCGTGAGCGTCCTCAACGGCGTGGTGCTCGTCTCCTCCGTCCGCCAGGCCCACGCCGACGGCCTCCCGGCCGAGGAAGCCATTGTCCGGGGCTGCGAGATCCGCTTCCGTCCGATCGTGGTGTCGGCGATCGTGGCGGTGGTCGGGTTCCTGCCCGCCGCGCTCTCTCACGGAATCGGCTCGGAGATCCAGCGGCCGCTCGCCCGGGTGGTGATCGGCGGCCTGGTTTCCTCGACGGCCCTGACCCTATTGGTGCTGCCGGCCGTGCACGCGCTCTTCGTCAGGCGCCGGGCGAGCTGACGGAGCCTGCTGGTCGAGACCAAGGGCGGCGAGAACCTCGCGCCTCATCTGATCGGGCGGTCTTCCAGCGCAGCAACAGAGGTTTGACTATATCCTATCCAGGAGGATAGGATGGATGGCAATATGACTGACTCTCAGCTTCACCAGACTCATCCCGAGATCGTCAAGCGCCTTAGCCGCGCGGCGGGCCACCTCAAGACGATCATCGCCATGATCGAGGAACGCCGAGCCTGCGTCGACATCGCCCAGCAGCTTCACGCAGTGGAGAAGGCGATCTGCAGCGCCAAAAAGACTCTCATCCACGACCACATCGACCACTGCCTGGAACAGACCATCGGCCCGGTCCCGCGAGCGGACCGCGGTCCGCTCGATGAGTTCAAGGTGATCTCGAAGTACCTGTGAGGAGGCAGCCGGATGCTTCGATCCGCCTTGATCTGGCTCGGCTTTGCACAGCCCGATGGAGTCTCCGCCCGCCACGATCATGATCATGGCCACGGCCACAACCGCGGGCATGGTGGCGGGCACGGTCACACACACGGCGTGGTCGATCCGACCATTGCGACCACCGCGCAAGGCATCTGGGCGATCAAGTGGTCCTTCGGCATCCTCGGAGTCACCGCCGCGCTACAGCTCGCCGTCGTCTTCGCCTCGGGCAGCGTGGCGCTGCTCGCCGACGCCATCCACAATGTCGGGGACGCTGCGACGGCGGTGCCGCTCTGGGTGGCGTTCCGCCTCGTGCGGCGTAAGCCCAGCGCCCGATTCACGTACGGGCTCGGGCGTGTCGAGGACCTCGCCGGCGTCCTCATCGTCGGCATTATCCTGTTCAGCGCTATCGTCGCCGGCTGGGAAGCGATTGGCCGCTTGATCCATCCGCAACCCATCGCGCTACTCTGGGCTGTCGCCGTCGGCGGAATGGTCGGCTTCGTCGGCAACGAGGTGGTCGCCGTGCTCCGCATTCGGATCGGCCGTCAAATCGACAGCGCCGCGCTCATCGCCGATGGGTACCACGCGCGCGCCGACGGCCTGACTAGCCTTGCCGTCGTTGCCGGGGCGGCTGGGGTCTGGCTCGGCTTTCCTCTCGCTGACCCCATCGTCGGCCTGCTCATCACGGCTGCAATCTTTGCCATCGTCTGGCAATCGGCGAAGGCCGTGTTCACACGGCTGCTCGACGGGGTAGAACCTGACGCAATCAACGACATTCGGCACGCAGCCGAGCACGTTGCCGCCGTCTCCCGAGTCCTCACTGTTCGCGCTCGCTGGTTGGGGCACCGGTTGACGACCGAGCTCGACGTGGCAATCGACGGCAACGCCACCATGCACGAGGCGGAGGTGGTGTCGGCAGCGATCGAGCGAGAGTTGCTCGGCCATGTCCCGGCACTCTCGATCGCGCACGTTCGGGTCCGGCCCGAGCACGCGACGGATCATCCTGACGCGGCGCACGGCCACCATCACGCGCCAGAGCCGGTCTCGATCACGGGAGAGCTCGCCGAAGGCGTGCTCGAGATCGTCGACACCCCCACGGGCGAGCGTCTCCGATTCACTGCGGCGCGCCTGGTCGCCGGCGCCGAGGTCGAGGTCTTGATTGACCGGCCCGGGGGCCAGATCGAGACATTGCCGCTGCGGCGATCGGGCGCCGATGCGTCCTCGCCTCTCATGAGCGCGATCGCACCGGCCGAGCCACACGAGTTCACCGCTCGCTTCCGGCTTCGCGCTGGGGACCGCGAAGAGACTGCACCGTTCCGCATGGTCGAACCGGCCGATCACGTTCACTAGGTCTCTGCTCGACCGGGCCCTCGGCGCTCGAGTGACCAACCAAGTCCGATCCTGCGACGAACAGAGGCGGTGGAGCGTTGTCTGGCGGGGCAGCTACGCCGATCCTGGAGAGTAGGCGCCTGGACCAGCCACCGAGGTAAGCATCGGATGACTCGCGCATCAGACCGCAGCGTTCGCCCCCCGAGGCCGGGCGCCTCCGTCGGACTTCCAAAGGGCATCTTTGCCGCCCTCCGGCGGCAGCCGCCTCCCATTCGCGTCGCCCCGATTCTTCTCGAGTCGGCGTCCCTGACGTCCGATGCCGTGTTTCAGAGGCTCGAGAGCCGTGTGACGGGTCTCACCGCAAGCGAGGCCGAGCTGCGGCTCAGCGACTACGGCCCCAACGTAGTCGCCGCCGATGGACGCAAGAGCATCTGGCTGCTCGTCTGGCACGCCGTCATCAACCCGCTCGTGCTGCTGCTGGCGGTCCTGGCCACCATCTCCTTCTCCACGGGTGACTCACGGGCAGGCATCGTCATGTCCCTGATGATCGCGCTGGGCGTCGGCCTGCGGCTCATCCAGGAGAGAAGGGCCGATACCACCGCTGCGAAGCTGAAGGCGATGATCTCGGTGACTGCGACCACCCTGCGTGATGGCCAGCCTCAGGAGCTGCCCATCGGGCAACTCGTGCCGGGCGACGTTGTGACGCTGGCGGCCGGAGACATGATTCCGGCGGACGTCCGCATCGTCGCCGCCAAGGATCTCTTCATCATCCAGGGCTCGCTCACAGGCGAATCGTTTCCCGTCGAGAAGTTCGAGCTAGACCAGGGACGGTCGGAGAGGTCGCCCATCGAGCTGTCCAACCTTGCGTTCCTGGGCACGAGCGTCGAGAGCGGCGCCGCGACGGCCCTCGTCGTGGCGACCGGACGACAGACGTACCTCGGCAGCATGGCCGAGTCGCTCGCCGAGCAGCCGACCGAGACCGCGTTCGACAAAGGCGTGGCGCGCTTCACTTGGCTCATGGTCCGCTTCATCTTGGTCATGGTGCCATTGGTGTTCGTCATCAACGGTCTGACCAAGGGCCGCTGGCACGATGCTTTCTTCTTCGCGCTCGCCGTCGCCGTGGGGCTCACGCCAGAAATGCTTCCGATGATCGTGACGGTCTGTCTGTCCAAGGGGGCCATGGCAATGGCCCGCAAAAAGGTCATCGTCAAGAGGCTCAACGCCATCCAGAACCTCGGGGCCATGGACGTGCTCTGCACGGACAAGACGGGCACACTGACGAGAGACCACGTGATCCTGAGTTCGCACTGCGACGTCATCCTGAAGCCGGACAATGGCGTGCTGGCGCTGGCGTACCTCAACAGCCACTTCCAGACGGGCCTCAAGAACGTGATGGACCGGGCCGTCCTCGCCCACTCGGAAGCAAGCCACCACCATCAGCACATCCCCGACTACACCAAGGTGGATGAGATTCCATTCGACTTCGAGCGGCGGATCATGTCGGTGGTCGTCCGCACCCCCGAGGGAAAGGACCGGATCATCAGCAAGGGCGCTCCAGAGGCGATCTTCCCACGCTGCACACACTTCGAGCTCGATGGCGAGCTCTCGCCGATGGAGCATGTCCACATCGACGAGCTCCGCCACGAGTACGAGCAGCTCGGTCGGAACGGTTTCCGGGTGCTGGCGATTGCCTCGAGGGACGTCGACCCAAAGGACGCGGCCTACGGACGCGATGATGAGAAGGACCTGATCCTCAACGGATACCTCGCCTTCCTCGACCCCCCGAAGGACACCGCGGCGGCGGCCATTCAAGCCCTCCAGCAGCACGGCGTGTCCGTGAAAGTGGTGACCGGCGACAACGACCTGGTCGCCATGAAAGTGTGCGCCGACGTCGGGCTGCCCACCGAACACACGCTACTGGGTGCGCAGATCGAGGAGATGACCGACGAGCAACTCGCCGATGCGGCCGAGCATACGACGCTCTTCGCCCGTGTCTCCCCCGCGCACAAACAGCGAATCATCCACGCGCTTCAGAAGCGCCGGCACACGGTCGGTTTTATGGGGGACGGGATCAACGACGCGCCGGCCCTGCGAGCGGCGGACGTGGGCGTGAGCGTGGACACGGCGGTGGACATCGCGAAAGAATCGGCGGACCTGATCTTGCTCGAGAAGAGCCTGCTCGTGCTCGAAGAGGGCGTGCGGGAAGGCCGCAAGGTCTTCGCCAACATCCTCAAGTACATCGGCATGGGGGCGAGCAGCAGCTTCGGGAACATGTTCAGCGTGCTCGGGGCGAGTATCTTCGTGCCCTACCTGCCGATGACTGCCATCCAGATTCTCACCAACAATCTCCTGTACGACGTCTCGCAGACGGCCATTCCGACCGATGAAGTGGACCCGGAACAGATCGCCAAGCCGCGACCCTGGGACATGGGATCAATCGCGAGGTTCATCCTTTTCATCGGGCCGTGCTCATCGATCTTCGACTACACGACCTTCTTGATCATGCTCTACGTGTTCAACGCCTGGGCCGTCGACAAGGCCGCGCTGTTCCAGACCGGCTGGTTCGTGGAGAGCCTGCTCACGCAAACCTTGATCATCCACGTGATCCGCACCCGCAAGCTGCCATTTCTCCAGTCCCGCGCCTCCGGGCCGCTGATCGCCATGACCGCGGTCATCATGTCGGTTGGCGTGCTCATTCCGTTCACGCCTATCGGTCCCTATCTCGGCTTCACAACGCTCCCGCCGCTGTACTGGCTCCTCCTGGGGCTGACACTGCTGGCGTACATGCTGCTGACGCAAGGCGTGAAGACGTGGCTGGTGCGACGTGCCTGGATATAGGAGCCGCCATACGGAGGGTGATTCCCTCTTCTTCCTTTTCGGTTTCGGTGCGCTGGCCGGCGCTGCGGGCTCCTTCTGACGAGGGATCAATCCAGATGTTCAGCCGCCCGGCCCATCATGGCGCTTCACCTCCCTCGCCACCGTTCGGCCAGCCAGTAGATTGCCGGCAGCGCGAACAGCGTCAACAGGAGTTGCATGCACAAGCCGCCCACGACGACCGTGGCGAGTGGGCGTTGGATGTCCGACCCAATGCCTCGCGCGAGCGCGGCCGGAAGCATTCCGAGCCCGGCAACGACGATGAGGATCAACCGCGGGCGGAACTGGGCCCGCGCCCCGCGGATCACCGCATCGAGGAGGGGCGTGTCGGGCACGCTCCGTCGCGCATTGATCTCCGAGATGTAGAGGAGGCCGCTCATCACGGCGACACCGAAGAGCGAGATGAAACCGACCGCCGCCGACACGCTCAGGTGTATCCCACGCAGGTACAGGAGGATCAGCCCTCCCGTCAGTGAGAACGGTACGTTCAACAACACCAGCAGCGCGTCCAGAGCTGAGCCAAACGTGATGAACAGCAGCGCGAAGATGATGCCGATCGTGACCGGGATGATGATCGTTAGCCGCTGTTCCGCTCGTTCGAAGTTCTCGAACATGCCGCTCCAGATGACCTGGTAACCGGGGGGTAGCGGCACCATCCGTGCCATCCGTGCCTGGGCGTCCGCGACGAATCCGCCCTGGTCGCGGCCCCGAATATTGGTCCGGACGGTGATCTGACGCTGATTCTCCCTCCTGGCGATGATCGTGGAACCGTCGCGCACCCGGATATCGGCGAGCTGCGACAGGGGCACGGAGCTGCCGTCGCGCGTCGGAATCAACAAGCCGCCGATGGTGGTCGGATCGGCCCGCGCCTCTGGGATGAATCGCGCTACCACGTCGAACCGTCGGTCTCCCTCGAAGACTCCGGTGACCGGACTCCCGCCGATGGCGAGGTCGATCACGTCCTGAACGTCCCCCGCGTTCAGACCGTACCGAGCGACCTGCCTCCGATCGATGCGGATGCGGAGCTGGGCCTGGTCGGCTTCCTGTTCGATCGACGCGTCGACGGACCCGGGCACGTCGCGGATCACCTCAATCGTTTGGAGGGCGAGCTGCCTGAGCGTCTTGAGGTCCGGGCCCCTCAGGACTACGGCGAGATCTGCCGAGGATCCGGTAGCGTCCTCGGTCGACATGTCTATGATCGGCTGAGTGAAGTTCAGCGCCACGCCTTGGATGTTGGCCTCGAGCCGTCGCGATAGCTCGACCACGAGATCCGCCTTCGTCTTGCCGCGCGGCCATGTGTCGTACGGCTTCAAGGTCACGAGGATCTCGTTGCGGTTGGGACCGAACGGGTCCGTGCCCGAGTCATTGCGCCCCGTCTGAGAGCTGACCAGCCTCACCTCCGGCGATTGCCGGATCAGAGCGCGCATTCGAGCGGCGACCTCGGCTGACGCCTCGAGCGAGATGCCCGAGGGCAGGTTCGCCCGAATCCAAATCTCGCCTTCGTCGAGCGGCGGAATGAACTCGGTTCCCAGGTGGGTCCCCAAGTACAGAGACCCGACGACGACCGCAAACGCAACGAGCATCGTCAGGCCGGCATGGTGGACCGTCACTCTGACAATCCGCTCGTAGAGCCCGGTAATCCCATCGAGAACCCGATGCCGTCTCCCCTGGCTGCGACCCCGGAACATGAAGGTTGCAAGCACGGGCACGAGGGTCAGGCAGAGCACGAGGGACCCGAGCAGCGCATAGCAGACCGTCAGCGCCATGGGGGTGAAGAGCCGGCGCTCAACCCGCTCGAGGGTCAGCAGCGGGATGTAGGCGGCGATGATGATCGACAACGAGAAGAGGATGGGGCGCTGGACCGCGAGGGCCGCGCTGCGAACCCGATCGACGAGCTCCTCATTCGAGTCGGCCGCGCCCCGCTCTTCAAGCGTCCGGACGATCCGCTCCACCATTACGATCGTGCCGTCGACCAGGATCCCAAAATCCAGAGCCCCTATGCTCAGCAGGCTGAGGGTCACTCCCGACAGGTACATGCAGATGAAGGCGAACAGCAGGGACAAGGGGATGATGATTGCCGTCAGCAACGCCGCGCGCAGGCTGAGCAAGAAGAACAGGAGCACCGACACGACAACGATGAACCCTTCGATGAGCACCCGCGCGATCGTGTGCAACGTGCTCTCGACCAATTCGGTCCGGTCGTGGATGGGGACGATACGAACGCCCTGGGGCAGACCGGTTCGGTTCAGCTCGTCGACCGCCTCGTGGATGCCGGCGAGCACCTCGCTCGCGTTTTCCCATCTCAGCAGGAGCACGATGCCTTCGACGCCGCCCGGCCCTGTCGGATCGTCGTTCATTGCGAAGATGCCCGTCTGCGGGAGATGCCCCACCGCCACCCGCCCCACGTCGCGGACGTAAACGGGGACATTTTTCTGCGTATCGATGACGATGTCCCCGATGTCGTCGGCCGACTGGATGAGACCGGAGCCGCGGATGGCGAGCGATTGCTGACCCATGGTCAGGAGTGCGCCCCCGGCATTGCGGTTGTTCCCCTTGACCGCGTCGGCGATCTGGCGGACGCTGAACTTGTACTTGTTCAGCGCCTTAGGGTCGAGCTGGATCTCGTACTGCCGGACGAGACCGCCGAAGATCGTGACGTCGGCGACGCCGGGAATCTGCAACAGCCGCTGCGTGACGACCCAGTCCTGCAGCTCCCGCAGTTGCATGGCGTCGAATCCTTTGCCCACCAGCACGTAGCGGTAGAACTCACCGATGCCCGTGGACAGGGGTGCCAAGGTCGGCGTGACGCCATCGGGCAGGGTGGCGTCCCGCAGCTTATCGAGGACCAGTTGACGAGCGAAGTAGTCGCCGGTTCCCTCGGAAAATGTGAGCTCGACGATCGAGAGCCCGAAGATGGTGCGGGAGCGGCGGCTGATCAGGCGGGGCGTGTTATTGAGAGCGCGCTCGATAGGGATCGTCACCTGTTGCTCGACTTCTTCGGCGGCGAACCCGGAAAACAGGGTGACCACGACAACGCCCGTGTCCGAGATGTCCGGGTAGGCTTCCAGCTTCAGTTGCTTGAACGCCCACATTCCGGCGCCGGCCAGGGCGAACACCGCCACCAGCACCGGCACCCGATGCCTGAGAGCCAGCCCAAGCAGGCCGGCGAGCATGGGCTCTACCGCCCCTTCAGCAGGATGGCGCCGCCCGCGACCACCCGCTCACCCGCGTGGACTCCGCTGAGCACGGCACCCCCGAGCACGAGTATCCACGATCGCATGAAACACCTCATTCGATTGCCCCTGGCCGCGGGCATACTACAAGGCCGAACCTGAAGAAATGCTGAAGAAAGATCGAATGCTGATAGAAGCGAAACGTGATCGCCTTCGTGGTCAGGGCGCGAGGGGGAGGCGCACGCGCACGGTAGCACCGCCACCCGGAGCGCTCGCCACCGAGATCCCTCCGCCCTGAGCGTCGACGACGAGCCGGCAGATGGCCAGCCCCAGGCCGGCCCCGGGCATCTCCGTGCTGCGGGCGGCGCTGCCACGGTAGAACCGTTCGAAGAGGCGAGGCATCTCCTCTTCGGGGACGCCAGGCCCCGAGTCCGACACGGCGACCACCGCGGCGCGTCCCTCGGACGTCACCTGGATCCGAACCCAGCCACCCGGGGGCGAAAACTTGACGGCGTTGTCCAGAACGTTCGCCACGACCAGTGTGGCCGCGGCAGGGGCGACCTTGACGGAGAGGTCGACGGGTGGATCCATCAGCACCTTGACGTCACGCCGGCGGGCCTCCGACTCCAGCCGCGCCACCGCCTCGTCGAGAATCGGCGCGAGACGAACGGGCTCGAGCGGCGCCTCGTGAGGCTCGCCGGCCTCGAGGCGCGCCAGCGTGAGGAGCTCCTCGGCCATTCGCGAGAGCCGCTCGACTTCGGCCAGGCAAGACCGGAGCGCTTCCTCGTATTCCAGTCGCTCGCGTGGGCGTCTCAGGGTCACCTCGAGCTCTGCGCGAAGACGCGAGAGGGGAGAGCGAAGCTCGTGTGAGGCGTCCGCCGTGAAGCGGCGCTGAGCCTCGAAGACCTGCTCGATCCGGTCGAGCATCTCGTTCAGCGTCTCGACGAGCCTGGCGATCTCGTCGTGGCTTCCGGGGTGCTGCAAGCGCTGGCCGAGTGCCGATCCCTCGATGACCCGTGCCTGGACCACGATGCGATCGATCGGGCGCAAGAGGCCCCGGGTCAGGATGCTGCCCGTCAGGACGACGGCGCCCAGGATGGCGACGGCCATCGTGAGGAACAGGTACCGAGCCGTCCTGAGTGCCGCATTGGCATCGTCGAGCGAGCCAGCCACCTGGATCGCATACCGTGCGGCGCCGACCTCGAGTGGCACCGATAGCATGCGTACCGGCTCATCCGTGAAGTGCTCAAGGGTTTCGAAGACCTGGTCCCCCCGGTGCCGCTCGTCCATGAGGTCCGGTGGCGTCGGCAGCCGCGCGTTTCCGAGGTTCGCGCTCCGGGCCACCACGTGGCCGTTCGCATCTACGATCTGGATGAACTTGTCCAGGCGCGGTAGGAACGAGGCCGAGGTTCCGGGGGCCACGTCATGGACGCGCGGCGGCTCCTTGGAATCGGCGAGCGCCAATGCGCCCTCGGTCTGGGCCAGGCTTATGAGCGACTGGTCGAACTGGCCCAGCACCATGCGGGAGAACACCAAGTCGGCGGCAAACGCCGCCAGGGAGAGGATGAGGCCGACCGCTGCCAGGTGCCAGAGCAGCACGCGCTTCTTGAGCGTCAGGCGGATCATAGCCCGGCGGTGCTCAGGAGATAGCCGTGTCCACGGACAGTGTGGATCAACGGCGGGGCGCCGGGACCATCGATCTTCCGGCGGAGGTGACTGAGATGGACGTCGACGAGGTTACCGAACTCATCGCGCTCCGTTTCCCACACACGTTCGGCGAGCTGCGTACGCGTGACGACCTCGCCCGGATGGCGCATGAGAACTTCGAGGATCGCGTACTCCCTTGGGGTCAAGCTGATCGCAACGCCCGCCCGGGAGACACAGTGGCTCAATGGATCCAGCGTGAGATCGGCGACTGAGAGCACGACCCCCCGCGTCAGATCAGAGCGTCGGAGGAGAGCGTGGAGTCGGGCCAAGAGCTCGCTGAAGTCGTACGGCTTGACGAGATAGTCGTCGGCACCTGTATTGAGCCCCTTGACCCGGTCCGTCAATGAGTCACGCGCCGTGAGCATCAGGATGGGAGTCGCCACGCCGCGCTCCCGAAGGTCCCGGCAGACGACGATGCCCTCTCGGTCCGGGAGGAGCCAGTCGAGGACAATCGCGTCATAGGCATTGACACTCGCCATCTCGTCGCCCACCTTGCCCAAGTGAGCAAGGTCGACCACGAAGCGCTCCTCCCGGAGCCCCTTGGCCAAGAGGCGGGCGGCCTTCTGGTCATCCTCGATGATCAGCACGCGCATGACGACTCTACGATACCCCCCGGTGGCGCGGATGGGCAACTCCCGCGCCCTCGACGGTCTTCAGAATTTCTTCAGGTTGCCTCTGGTACATGTTGGCCATGATCCATCGTGCTGCCGGGAGGGATGACATTCACGTCTCGACGATCGTGATGGTCTTGGTCTGCGGGCTCGCCGTCCTGAGCGGTTGCGATCGGTCCCGCGCCGAGCGATCGAGCGCGGACCAGCAGCGCTCCTCGACCGCCCCGTCTTCGCCGGCAGCGCAGGATGTGCAGCTGGTCGTCGTGCCGCCCGATTCACCGAGATTCAAGCAGCTTCGCATCGAACCGGTCCGCGAGCAGACGCTTCCGATTGACGAGCTCATCGCGCCTGCGCGTGTCGTCATCAACCCCAATCGAATCTCTCGCGTGCTTCCGCCGGTTCAGGGGCGTGTCCTGGCGGTGTCCGTGAAGCTCGGGGACGCGGTTGCGGAGGGCCAGCCGCTCGTCACCCTGAACAGTCCTGACGCCGACGCTGCCATCTCCACCTACGTTCAGGCCGATGCGGCGCTCCGTCAGGCGAAGGTGACTCTCACCAAGACCGACACCGATCTCGAGCGGGCACGCAAGCTCCTCGAGTTTCAGGGGATCTCGGAAAAGGACCTGCTCGCCGCGCAGAACGACGCCGCGACCGCCCGAGCCGCCCTCGAAAGCGCCCAAGCGGCGCTCGCGCTGGCGCTGCGCAAGCTGGCATTGCTCGGCCTCAACCCCTCGGATCTTCAGCAGGCGGTCGTCGTCCGCGCGCCGATTGTCGGCGTCGTGACGGACATCAGCGTGGTACCAGGTGACTACCGCGCCGCCGTCTCGTCCGCCGCCGACGTCACCACTCCGCTCATGTCGATCGCCGACTTGAGCACGGTGTGGGTCTCGTCGGACGTGCCCGAGCCGTTCATGCGGCATATTCGGATCGGAGACAGCGTCGAGATTGCCCTGGTCGCCTACCCGGGGGAGAAGTTCACCGGCCGCGTCGCGCGCGTTGGAAGCACCCTTGACCCCCAGTCCCGCACGCTCAAGGTCTACGTGGATCTCCCCAACCCGACGCGACGCTTCGTCCCCGAGATGTTCGGCACGATGCGCCATGCCGGGACACCCCGGCTGCTCTCGGTGGTGCCGGCCGCTGCCATCGTCCAGGAGTACGGGCGCTCGGAGGTTTTCGTGGAGCGCGCGCCCGGCCAGTTCGAGCGCCGGGTGGTCACGACCGGTATTCGAACGGGTGATCTCGTCGCGATCACGAGCGGGCTGGAGGCGAACAGCCGTGTGATCGTCGATGGCGCCATTCTGCTGCGCGGGCAGTAACCCCCCATGCTCGCTCGGATGCTCGAGTTGGCGCTGGCGCATCGCGCCGTCGTCGTCTTCGCCGTCCTCGCGATGGCGACTGCCGGGGCTTGGTCCTTCACCCAGCTCAAGCTCGAGGCCTATCCGGACCTCTCGGACCCGGGTGTCGTGGTCATCACGCTCTACCCCGGGTTCGCCGCCGAAGAGGTCGAGAAACAGGTCACGGTGCCCATCGAGCGGGCGCTGAACAACACCCCCAACGTCATCGACCGGCGGTCGCGGACCATCTTCGGCCTCTCGGTCGTCGAGCTCACGTTCACCGACACGACCGACGACTACTTCGCGCGACGAGTCGTGCTCGAGAAGCTGCGCGACGCTGATCTCCCAAGCGGTGTCACGCCGACCTTGGGCCCGCTGATCGGCGGGATCAGCGAGTTCTATCGCTATGTTCTCGAGGGCCCCGGCTACGACCCGATGCAGCTGCGCGAGCTGCAGGACTGGGTCGTGGCGGCGCGGCTGCTCCAGATCCCGGGTGTGGCCGACGTGACGCCCTTCGGCGGGCTCACCCGCCAGTACGAGATCCAGGTGGATCCCCGCGCGCTCGACAAGCACAACTTCAGCGTGCGTCAGATCGCGGACGCGGTGAAGAACAACAACCGCAACGCGGGCGGCGCGCTCCTCCGGATGGGCCAGCAGTCGCTCGCCGTCCGTGGATCCGCCCTCATCGAGGACGGTGAAGACATCGGCAACATCGTCCTCGATTCGCCAAAGAATGTGCCGGTCTACGTGCGCGACATCGGCAAGGTCGCGGTGGGCAGCCTGCCCCAGACGGGGATCTTCGCCATGAACCGCGACGCGCTCGGCCCGGGCGG
>Ga0070708_100003069_pt1 | contig 12979 bp, 14 predicted proteins | sample KBSK5503metaG_FD_65469 | JGI IMG/M metagenome (GOLD analysis project Ga0070708, IMG submission 65469) | Corn, switchgrass and miscanthus rhizosphere microbial communities from Kellogg Biological Station, Michigan, USA - KBS K5-50-3 metaG | ecosystem: Host-associated > Plants > Roots >...
GCGAGCTCGCGCGCGGCCACACCGGCACGCACGCCGGTCCGCCCGATCCCCAGGTCGATCTCGAGCATGACCGTTAACTCGATGCCCGCGTCGGTCGCGGCCCGCGACAACACGTCCGCTCCTTCGCGGCTGTCCACCGCGCACCGGAGATGCACTCGTCGGGCAAGTCGGACAAGCCGCTCCAGCTGAGCCTGCGCCACGACCTGGTAGGCGACGAACACATCGTCGATGCCTCCGTCCGCGAACACCTCAGCTTCCGACACCTTCGCCACGGTGATTCCGGAAGCTCCGGCTGCGATCTGAAGGCGGGCGATCTCCGGCACCTTGTGCGTCTTGGCGTGCGGTCGCAGACGTACGCCCAGACCGCGTGCGGCTGCCGCCATCGTGTTGATGTTGGAGTTCATCCGGTCGAGGTCGACATACAGGAAGGGCGTCGCCAAGTCGTCCAACGACCCTTTCATCGCGATCACTCCACAGAATATCCACCGCCCACGTCCAGCGCGGAGCCCGCTCCGACGGTTCGACCGGTCGAACGAGGCCCCATGACGCCGACCCTGTTCGTTCTCCACGGCACATCCGTCTGCGGCCGTCGTCCGTACACGACAACAGGTTGCGATTTTGCCTGGGGGGTACGCGAATGATCCTGCGGGCTGCCGCCATCGTCGTAGGCATCGTCGGGCTCTATTTGGACATCTGGCACAGCAATGTCTTGCCGTTCAGCCATAACGCCGTCGGACTCGGCAACAACCACAGCATCCACGCCGTCGTCGGGCTTGCGCTGCTAATCCTTGCGGCGTGGCTATGGGTCCGAGGCGGGAAGGCGGCTCTGGCTTAGGCGACTCGTCGCGCGACCTACAACTCAGAGTTGCTGGGGCGGCGTGCGCTCTCGTCGCGGCGGGGATCCATCTCGCGCTCGCATTCAGTGACCTGATCCCAGGCGAATCGACGCGTGGTCCCGCGTTCGCCCTGATGGGCCTCGGCTTCGCCGCCTGCGCCGTCGTGCTCTTCTTCCGGAAGCTGGAGCTCGACATGCTCGTGCTCGTCTACGTAGCTGGCCTTGTCCTCGCGTACGTCGGCACACGAGACGAGCGGCCTGTCGAAGCGATCGGGCTCAGCTCAAAGGCGGTGGAGAGCATCCTTCTTGTCATAGTCGCGATTCTGCTAGCCCGTCGGAGAGCCTCGAAACTACCGAATGAGCGAGGTTCGACCCGTTCCTGACACGCGCGCCTTCACGCTCGAGTTTCCGAGGCGACGCGGTATTGCCCGCCGCCCATGAGCTGGGCGCGATCGGCAGCCGCAAGAGCTGCGGCTAACAATGAAGTCGCGTCGTCCGCGTCACGAGGGAACTCCGCGACCCCGATGCTGCAGTGAACGGAACGCGCCTTACCGATGACGTCGAATGGCTCGGCGAGTACGAGAAGCAGGCGGACGGCAACGACAGCCGAGTCGTTACTCGAAGTTAGCGCCGAGAGCACAACGAGAAAGGAATCATCAGACATTCGCGCAGGCACATCGCTTCCTCGGACGAATGTGCTGATCCGCTTCGCGAGCTGCTGGACGACCTCATCAGCCACCTGGCCGTCCGCTGTTTCGCGCAATCGCCGGAAGCGGTCCAGCTTCAGACTCAGGACACCCACGGATCGTTTGTCGCGCCTGGCGAGGGCGATCGCTTGGTTGAGCTGGACGAGAGCCAGGTCTCGTCCAGCCAGGCCGGTGGTCTCGTCGATCAGACCGAGCGAGCGCAGCTGTTGCCGCGTGCTGCGGAGGCTCATGTGCGACGTGCTGTCGGTGAACATCAGGATCAGGAAATTCTGGTCGTTCACCTCGACGCGCGAATATCGCAATTCGACCCATTTGCCGTCCCGTATTTCGACCAAGGCTCCAGTACCCTTCACCAGCTCACCGATCTTCAGTTCCGCCGCCTGCGCCCACGACCACCCCGTGATCGCCGCCGCGGCGGAGTTCCAGAAGATGAGCTTCCCATCCGGCCCCACGATCGCGATGCCATCCCGGGTGCCGGTTGCGATCAGCGCCGCCAAACCAACGCCTGCCGACTCGAGCTCTGGTGGCAGCGCGGAGTGATCCCTCCCCGGATCGTTCATCAGCTACCACCGCCCGCGCCTTCGCCGATGAGTTCGTCGATGACCAGTATCCGCGGCAATCCCCAGAGGTTGAGGTCACCTGTCGCGACCGTCAACTCTCTTCTGACCTTCGCGCGAGCAGCAGACTGAGTTGGTGGCTCAGCATGACCAGCAACTCGAGGTCGGTGCTCGAAAGCCCATCGACCCGCTCGTCATGCGCGAAGAGGATCGCGTCGCCACCGGCGACCGGGATCGCGGCCACCGACCCAACCGCGAAGCGCGGACCCAGCGCGTAGCGCTCGTCTGTCGAGGTATCGGCGATGACGAGCGGCACCGGCCGTAGCGACGCGGACGCGAGCAAACGCGCGGCGTCCGAGAGCACCTCGTCCGCTTCGACGCCCTCCACTCTGTCGCACACGAGCCGGCCGGCGCGGCGACGGACCAACGCGACTGTCTTCGCACCACTGATGCGCCGAGCCGCGTCAACCGCCCAGCGCGCGACGCCGCCGTCGTCTTCCGGCACAGCGCGCGTGTCGAGGAGGACCGTGAGCGCCGCGCGCTGCCGCTCAACCGTGCGGGCAAGCTCGATCCGCGCAAGAGCCGAGGCCGCGTGCGCGCCGACGCGCTCGAGGCCACGTCGCGCCTCCTCGCCGAGCACCCGGCCACGGATCGCAGAGACGACGACGAGCCCAACGATCCGCCGGCCGTCAGCAAGGGGCTGCACGAACGCGCGCGGATAACGGGCGAGATCGTCCACCCTCAGGTCACGAGCGAGCTGCGCGCCTTCGAACCACAACCCCTGGTCGGGCGCGATACCACGCGCGCCGATCGCATCTCTGTTTCCTTCAGCCGGGGCAATCGCAAGGTGCTCGTGTGCTACGACCTCGAGTCCTCCCTCATCGTTAGTTTCAGCGAGCAGCAATCGCGGCGTAGCGGTCGCACCGACCACCTCCGACAGAAAGGCGAAGAGCACCTCGCCCACCTCGGTGCGCGTCGTCGCATGGACCAGATCGGCCGCGCGTGCGAAGGCCAGCTCTGTCGTCCGTTGCGCGGCGCGGAAGCGCCGGATGAGCTCGCCGTTCGCGGCGGCCGCGATCAGGAGCAGCGCACCCCAGCCCGCCGCGCGCGTCGGTGGCAACGCATCGGGGACGAGAACGAAGGCGGTACCGGCGAGGAGAACCAGCTCGAGCACCGCAACGAGCAGCAGCCCGGGCAGGGGGACGACGAGGCCGGCGCTGAAGATCGGCCAGAGCAGAACGGCAGGGATGAGAGGTACACGATCCACGAGCAGCACGACCGCCAGCGAGCTTGCGGCGACGTCGCCGAGAATGCCCAGTAGTAGGCCGAGCGGTAACCGGCCAAGTCGCGACGTCGCCTCTTGACCCGCGACCGCCGCGGCCAGTGCCGCCGCGATTACGAAGCCGCGAACGAGTAGATCGTCCGGAATGCCGCCGACCTGCCGAGCGACGGCGACCAGTCCGGCCGTGCCGAGCGCGAAGGCGATGCGCGCGCGCTGGACGAGGTTGAAGAGGGTGCGCTCCGCCTCCGAGCGGGGCAAGTTTCGATTCAGTTGCTCGGACGCATCCCTTCAGCGAGCCCGCGATCCAGGAGCTGCAGGAAGAGGTCGACGAACATCGCGTCCCATTGCGCGCCCTTTCCCTCACGAAGGCGGCGGACCGCTTCCTCGCGCGAAATACCCATGCGGTAGGGACGATCCGAGACCATCGCGTCCCACGCGTCCGCGATCGCCACGACGCGCGCGCCGAGTGGGATGTCGGAACCCGCGAGGCGGTCCGGGTAACCGCGGCCGTCGATACGCTCGTGGTGGTGGCGCACGATCGGAAGGTAGTGCGCAGTGCTCCGGAGCGGCGCGCAAATTCGCTCGCCCTCGACGCAGTGCAGTCGCATCGCTGCGAGCTCGGCCTCGTCCAGGGGTCCGGGTTTCAGCAGAACGGCCTCGGGCACCGTGATCTTGCCGACGTCATGCAGCATGCCGCCCTTGTAAAGGACGTCGAGGTCTTCGCCCGCCAGGCCGTACACGCGGCCCATCTCTCGTGCGTAGAGCGCGACCCGCTCGGCGTGCTGGATCGTGTAGCCATCACGAGCCTCGACGGCTCGCGCCAGAGCGAGGATCACACTCTCCGCGGCGTCAAGGCGCTTGTTCAGGGCCCGATCGCGCAGGAGCACCTGTGTCCGGATGAGGAGCTCCTTAGAGTCGAACGGCTTGGTGAGGAAGTCGTCGGCGCCCGCAGCCAGCCCTTTCAAGCGGGTTGCGCGGTCGTGCGCTGCGGTGATGAGGACGACGGGAATGAGCCGCCCGAGCGGGTCTGCCTTCACACGCGCGCAAAGCGTGAGGCCATCCATGCGCGGCATTTCGATGTCGAGCAGGACGAGATCCGGCTCATCCCTGTTGATCTGCTCCAGCGCCTCCTGGCCATCACTGGCCTGGCGCACCTCGTAGCCGAGGTCGTAGAGATAGCCCTCGAGTAGCTCACGATTCGCGGTCACGTCGTCCACGACGAGGATGACCGGCTTGGTCGCGGGTACGAGGATGTTGGTCACAGCCGGCTTGGTGGGATCGTCGCCTCGTGATCTGAGAGCGCCACGTTCAAAATTGTCGTACTCGATCATGCTCTGCGTCGAGCAGAGCTGTGCTGCAGCGATCCCAAGGCTTCGGCCCTCGCGCGAGCCCGTCCGGAGAGCGCACGAAAGGGAAGAACCCGATGCAAGCCGACCCTCAATCGCCCGACTTCACCGCGAGAGCTTCCGAAGATGCGATCCAGAAGGTCTTGGCAGCGCTTCGTGCGAACAACATCGACGCGCGCGTGGTCGACAATGGCGAGGACGCGAAGAGGATGGTGCTTGAGCTGATTCCCAAAGGCGCCGAGGTGCACTCAGGCAAGTCCAAGACGCTCCAGGACGCAGGTCTCTTTCCAGGAGCTCTTCGAGTTGGGGTCGGTACGACTCGGTCCGTGCTCGGGTACATGAAGGTGGACCGCCGAACCGAGGGGCCGGGAGATCCGTAAGCTCGCGGCCGCTCCCGATTACATGCTTGAGTGGATCGCTGGCAGAATCATCGTCATCCTGGTTCGCGAGGCACTCGGGGTCTGACCCCGCGACATGGGGTCCTGCGTGGCCTCTTGTTCAACAACGCTGATACGTCCATGCGCTCGTCCGGAGAGGGGCCGGCCATCGGCGGCAGGCCCCTCGCGGTTTTCGTCGTCGTCCCCGCTGAGCTTCGACTTCAGAAGGGGCAATTGCCGGGGTTCGGCTCGTCGATCCGTCTGGTCGCGCCAGCTGGAATAAGTGAGGCGACGACCGTCACGAGGTCGACGGTGCCCTCATTTCGTACGACGTGCACGTCTCCACCCGAATCTACGAATCCCGACCCGGCCGTGACCACGTGCGGCGTGCAGGTCGGGTCGTTAGCGAAGTAGAACGTCGCGGTGCCGGACTTGACGATCACGAGACTAGGGCCGGGGTGGCTGTGCCAGCCGAAGCTCCCGCCCGGCGCGATCGTGTTCTTAAGAACCTCGAGATCCGACGATCCCTTCGTGTTGATGAGGGCCTGCCAGAAGTCGGTCCTCGTGTCGGGATCGACATCCGTCCGGGCCTTGACATAGATGTCACCGAAGCGCCCCTTTGCGATGGGCTCGGTGGTCACCCCCGAGGGAGGCGTTGCCAGCGCGACCGAGCCATAGGCCACGAGAAGCCCTGCCAGCAGAACGAGCGCGACGACCGTCACGGATCGCGAACCTCGTCCCCTGCTGCTACTTGGGACTGTGAACCGTCTCATTTCGCACCTCCGATCCTGTTACCGAAGGGCGTCGGCACGCGACCTTTCGGCTCCTTGGACAATCGACGCCCTGGGCGCGCGGCGAAAGACCAAAAAATGAACTTGCGGGCTGGCGAGCCGGGGCGTTGACTGTGCGGGTGCCGGAATACGGCCAGTTCTGCCCGGTGTCTCGTGGCGCGGAGATCTTCGCCGAGCGCTGGACGCCGCTCATCCTGCGCGAGCTGCTCAATGGGAGCCATCGCTTCAGCGAGATCCAGCTCGGACTTCCGCGGATCTCACGCAACCTCCTGACGCAGCGCCTCACGTCGCTCGCGAGCGCCGGCGTCATCGAGCGACGACCGGCGGAGCGGGGGCGCGGCTTCAGCTATCACCTGACCTCGGCTGGGGAAGAGCTGCGATCCGTCGTGGAAGCGCTGGGAGCGTGGGGCTATCGCTGGGGTGGCGCCGACCTACCCTCGGACGAGTTGGACCCCGTGCTGCTCATGTGGTTCATCCGACGGCGGGTAAAAGTCCAGGCGCTCCGACGCGCTCGAACCGTGGTCCGCTTCGACTTCCGGCGACCACGACGGTCGTTCTGGTTGCGGATCGAACCGCCGGCCGTCGATCTGTGCTTTACCGATGAGGGCTTCGACGTGGAGCTCGCAGTCGACGCCGACGTCGCGGCGTTGACCGCGGTGTGGCTCGGACGCTTGCGCCTCGCCGAGGCGATCGCCGCGGGTTCGATCCGCCTCGAAGGCGACGAAGATGCCCGGCCGCTGTTCGGCCGATGGTTCGGCTTGAGCCCGTTCGCCGATGGTGGCGCCGAACGCATCCTCGCGGGAGCAGGCGCGCGGTGAGCTGCGGGACCAGTAGAAAGCTCAAACGTTTGTGCCAGCGGAGGTCAAGACGCCAGCTGCGGCAGCCCAGTGATCTGACCTTACCTGCGGGTGGGGAATCTCACCAACCAGGTTCCTACCAGTCCCGCGATCGTCAGTACTACGAGGGCCGCTCCGTACCAGAGCGCAGCATCGTGTAGCCCAATCCGGGTCGCGAGGTAGCCGGCGACAACTGCCGGCAGCGCAAGAGCCAGATACGCAACGATGAAGACCGCCGCGAGCAGCGCCGCCCGTGCCGTCGGAGCGGCCAGAGCGACAAGCGTACGCAGCACGCCGAGCCATGCAAGCCCGAATCCGACCCCGGTCACCGTCGTGGCCGCGAAGAAGAGGATCGGCGATGCCAGCGCGATCGCCGTCACCGCAACGACAAGGCCTGCTCCGAGGATGACCTCTCCGACGATCATCGCGCGGGTCGTCGCCCATGACCGGGCGACGACGATCGAGATCGCGCCGATATCCGCGAGAAGGAAGATCGCGAGCCCGCCCAGCACCCGGTTGGAAGAGCCGGCAAGCTGCAGCGCAAGGCTCGGACCGAGGGATAGGTAGAACCCGGCGACGGCCCAGCCCGCGATGAGGATCGGCAGGGTCGCCATGAACTCTCGTCTGACCGCCGGTTCAACGGATACGCGCGGCAGCAATCGCGCCCCACTCCGCCGTATGCCGGGCTCGGGCATCACGGCTACCGCCGCGACCGCCGCGATGAAGCCAAGCAGCATGAGCCAGTAGATAAGGTGAAGCGGATCGGGCGCGTACTGCACGAGCGCCGCTGAAGCCAGCGCTCCGAGGCCGAGGCTGAGGATCGGCCCTGCGCTGTTGACCAGAGACGCGAGGGCAGGGTGTTCGGGAGGCTGCAGATCGACGAGCGCGGCGGCGAACGCGCTCGTCCCCACGCCCGTCGCGATGCCCTGCGCGATACGCGCCGCAAAGAGCCACCCGATATCTGACGCGAAGACAAACAGCAACATGCTCGCCACCTGGATGACGAGCGCGGCGAGAATCACCAGTCGCCGCCCGACAAAATCGGAGAGCGCCCCAGTGAAGAGGAGCGCTACTAGCAAGGCAATGGCATAGACAGCGAAGACCTCGGTCAGCGCGCCAGCCGAGAATTGCCAGATCGCGGCGTAGACCGCGTACAGGGGCGATGGCGCTGCCGCGGCAAACAGGAACAGCCCGAACGTGGTCGCGACGATCCAGAAAGATGCCCGGCGACCAACCACTTCGCGCGCGCCGAGAGTGCGCACGGTCGACCCATCCATACCGCTGACGCTCACAAACGGCTCAACTGTTCAGGCATGGCTGCGTCTTCTTGTGGGACGAGCAAGTCGGCGAGACGGAAGCGATCGGAAGTACGGCTGGGAAGAGTGGGGCGCCAAGAAGAGTCCACACTGCGGAACGATTCGGGATCTCCGTCGACGATTCCGAGTAGCACCTCGCCGACGATCAACGAACCCACGGGTCCCAACCGCTCACCATCTTCACGAACCTCGGCCTCCTTGAGCAGGTAGTACCAAAGGGGCGTCTCGCCCGACCATCCGAACTCACCGAGTCCGACTTCCTCCGGACGTAGCGGCTCCTCCCCGACAAACCTGGCGACCGCCTCACCCGATGGGAGCCCCGTGGCCACGCCACGCTGGAGGTCTCTCACCGCGAGCGACTCGAAGTCTTGATCCTCGAGCTCCCCGGTGATGTCGACGGGCAGCTTGAGGAGAGGCTCGGCCAGACAGCCATCGATCGGGCGGGCCCGCGCAGCTTGCGGCTCGCCATGGACGTCAAAGAGGAGGCTCCAGTCGACCACGCGATCAGAGGTCACGGGACGAAAGCCGATCAGGTCGGGGAAAAGCGTGAAGTCGTCGCCGCCGCGCTGGACGCGGTAGGCCTGCCGCATCTGCGAGTGACCGTACCGAAATGCGGCGTCGGCAAACTCGAACGGGATCGAGACAGTACCGGTGGGTCGGAAGAAGCGCGGTCCATCGTGGAGCAGTCTCTGCGTGCGCTCCGCGCCGATCGTCGTGGGCAGGAAGTCGTTGAGCACGGTCCATTGGTAGTGCCAGGTCAATGCCCGACGCGCCTCGGTGACCAGATCGGCTTCCGGGATGCCGTCCTCACGGAGTCGATCAACGAGGCGGTTATGAGCTTTGAGCATGGCGACGTGCATCTGCGAGATCAGAAGGTGCACGTCCTGGCGCGGGTCGCCGACCAGCGCGACGCCCTCCTGGTTCCGCGGCAGGTCCTCCGCACGGCCCTCGTCGTTGAATCCGAGCAGCATCTTGGCCGGGTCTTTCCGGCCAAAGAGGAACGGGTTGCCAATCGGGCCGTCGCCATACATGGACTCGAGGTCCAGGCGTGCGCTGCGGGCGTTTCGGACCAACGCCGCGTCGTCGTGATGGGTCACCGGGGATCGGTCGGCTGTGATGTCATGGGCGATGAACTGCCCGAACACCGGCCAGCCTGCCGCCACAGTTGACTCATTCCGCCTCGAGTACCGAGTGTCGCAGGCTCCTCCAGCTCGACCAACGGCGAGCAGTACGTCCGGACCGATGCTCAGGTGAGGTAGGTCGGGAAACATCCGCGTGTAGCGATGGCCGCCCAGCGGGGACTCAGTCGTACGCCCCGGGGCCATGCAATGATCGCGCGCAGGCCGCTGCGGACTCCGCCATGGTTCCGACCGGGTCGCCACGATTTTCGCTGCTACGCCTCCACACTCTGGACACGACCGCTTCCGCGGATGTCCCGACCAACGTCTCAGGCCCACGGAGTTATTCCAAGCTACAGCGACCCTTGAGCTCGAGAGACTCGGTCACTGAATCACTCGGAAGGCGCTCGCCTCCGACAGCGACTAGACCGCTATATCGCGACGGCCGCCTCAGCGAAGGACGACGTAGAGGTCGATGGCTGGTGCACCCTCTTGCGCACCGACGACGAACATCCCGGCTCCCTCGGCGGGCCCGACCGTGAGCGTGCCAGTCTGGTTGACGAAGTTCTGATTCCCCGCGAGCCGCTGGCGAACGTAGGTCGGCAGTCCCTCGGTGATCCTCGCCTTCGTCCCGATAGATCCGGCAACGGTCACATTGCTCTGCGTGAGAGGGATCCCGATGGACAGACCAAGGCCGAAGACGGAACCGAAGAGGCTCAGCAGGCCACCGACGAGGAAGATGAATATGAAGGTGCCGCATCCGGACAGGCAGCCACAGCCACCCGGACCGCGGGTCCACCGGCGTCTCCCTTCGGACATGCCTGCATACGATCGCACGAGCGCACCCGCGACACGCGTCGCGTCACTCGGCGCGCAGGCGCTCGGCCCGAGAGCGGCCTAGTGTGTCGTCCACAAAAAGAGGGGGGTCCGGTGAACGACCAGAACGCGCTCGCCATGCAGAGCTATCCAGCCCGGCTCACGATCGATCGTCCAGAGACGCTCGATCGCGTCACGACACTCCTGCGCTTCCTTTGGATTATCCCGATCGGCGTAATCCTCGCGCTCGTCTCCGGTGACCGCTCGACCGCCGTGACGATCAGCGAAACGGGCGAGCGTGTCCGCAACAGCGGAACCTCGATCGTGTTCTCGATCGCGACCGCGACGGCGCTGATGCTCCTATTTCGGCAGCGATACCCGCGCTGGTGGTTCGACTTCCAGATCGCGCTCGCGAGGTTCAGCTATCGCGTCGGCGCGTACGCTCTCTTGCTTCGCGACGAGTACCCGTCGACCGAGGACGAGCAGGCCGTCCATTTAGAGCTCGAGTATCCCGACACGAAGCGTCTGAGCAACTGGATGCCGCTCGTCAAGTGGATCCTCGCCATCCCGCACTACATCGTCCTGGCGATCCTCTTTTTGGGCGTGGTCGTCGCGGTGGTCATCGCGTGGTTCGCGATCCTGATCACTGGTCACTACCCGCGATCGCTGTTCGACTACGTCGTCGGCGTCGGACGATGGTTCCTGCGGGTGCAGGCCTACGCGATCTTCCTCGTGACCGACCGCTACCCGCCCTTCAGCTTGAGCTAGCCGAAGGCCCGCGGTTGCCGGACTCAGCTCGTCCTTGGCGGCCAGAACAGAGGTTGGTCCTTCTCGTAGATGGTGATCCGGTAGCCATCCGGGTCGGCCATCGCGAATGTCCGTCCGAAGGGGCCGTCGAATGGCTCGAGGAGAATGCGGATGCCCGCCGCGACCACCTTTTCGTAAAGCGCCTGCGCGTCACTCGCCCTCCACCAGAGCTGAATAGTGGTGGTCTCGGGAGACGGTCCCGGCTGCTCCGGGCGGCGCAGCGAATTCACGGCGAGCGTTGGCCAGCCCACGAACGCGACCGCGCCGGGCCCGAAGTCAAAGGTATCCCGCACCGGCCCCAAATACTGCCCGTAGAAGGCGGCCGACCTCTTCGCGTCGCTGACGGCGATGGAGATGAATCCGGGACTTCCCGTGACGGCGGTCTTTGGCATGGCCCTACCTTTCATTTGCGAGCGGGGTGCTGAACCCAATCGGTTGACGGTCATCTCACCCATAAGACCCGGCGGCGGGCCGAAACTCATCGGTTCTTTTCGGCAGGACCTGTGGCAGACCGAACGCGGTGAAGAGCCGCGCATCCACGAAGTTGGTCACGCAGGCGATCGTGTCGTCCCCGAGCTCAAGCACCTGGACTGCGAACGGGTGCCAGTCGAGCTCGTCGCGCTCGGATTTGTACAGACCGAAGGCGGGCCGACCGTTGGCCGCTGTGCGCACCAGGTGGTGGCGCAGAGTGCGCCCTGGCCTCCACACCCACGCCATGAATTCCCGGATGGTTCCTCGTCCGACATACCACTGCGGCCACGGCGGCATGCTCCAGACCGCGTCGTCCCTCAGGAGGGCGACGAAACCGTCGACGTCGGAATCCTCCCATGTCTTCACGTAGCGCTCGAGGAGCTTGTGTTGCCGGTCGTCGGGCGCCGTCATCCTGCTGGGCCGGCCGCTCGGGAACCGATCGCCGAGAGTCGCCCTTGCCCGCTGCATTGCGCTGTTCACCGACGCGACAGATGCCTCGAGCAGGGCAGCCGTCTCGCTGGCGGACCAGCCCACCACCTCACGAAGCAGCAGAACAGCCCGTTGGCGCGCTGGCAGCTCCTGGATCGCCGCGATGAAAGCGAGTCGGATTGCCTCGTGCGTCTCATAGCGAGCCTCCGGACCGGGCTCGCCATCGGCGATACCCTCGAGAGCAGCGTCCGGGTAGGGTTCGAGCCAGGCGATCTCAGCGTCCGGCGCGCTTAGCGGCGAGAAGTCGACCGGCGGGCCTTGCATCTCCGGCAGCACACGGCGGGCATTCGCGTGGCGCGCGAGAAAACTAAGGCACGCGTTCGTGGCGATCCGGTACAGCCAATTGCGAAACGACGTGCGCCCTTCGAAGCCGCCCAGCCCGCGCCACGCGCGCAGGAACGTCTCCTGGACCACGTCCTCGGCGTCGTGGATCGAGCCGAGCATGCGGTAGCAGTGGAGCTGGATCTCTCCGCGGTATTGCTCGGCAAGCTGCTCGAACGTCTCCTGGTCAGGGCTCGGAGCGATCGTCTTCTTCGACGCCACGCCGCTAGTGTGCCGCCGAATCACGGAAGGCTCCGATGCGAGTCAGGCTCGGTCGTCCGTCCACTGAGCGCTTATGTCATTTTGAGGATGACTTCCGACATCTGGTCGGGGAGAGGGCGTCGCTGGCACCAGGAGCGCATCATGGCATCCCTTTTATCGAGCGCGACTTGAATAGCTTCTCGATGTAAGTGTCCTCGGCACGGCGCGCTCTCTCGGCCTGCGCGCGACGCCTCCGCCACTCCGACAGAGGCAGGCTGTGATTGCCGCCCAGCCAGGCGAAATACGCCTCGTCTGCGGCGACTCTCTGTTGAATCACCAGCTCGAGACCGGCGATCTCCTTTCCGGTGAGGGCGGCGCTCTGCGGCTTGGCCTTCTCCTTCCGACGCGGCTTGATCTCAGACGCTTGCGGTTCGATCTCGGCCTTGCGGCCCCCCTTTGTCGGAGCGATGAGGAAGGCGGCCTCGGGTTCATCGCGGACGAGCGGCGTGAGTTGAGCGATGATCTTCGGCGTCGCGCGCTTCGCGGCCTTCCAGACGGCCTCCGTTCCAGAATCGATCGCTTCAAGATCCGCCCAGGGAACGTCTAGCTTCGCGCGCTGAGCGGAGCTCAGGCCTTTGGCGGCCGCCCGCATCGCTTCGAGCCGTCCGCGGATCGCCTTCACATCTGCGGGATCGTCGAGAACCTGCTT
>Ga0070708_100003072_pt1 | contig 12975 bp, 12 predicted proteins | sample KBSK5503metaG_FD_65469 | JGI IMG/M metagenome (GOLD analysis project Ga0070708, IMG submission 65469) | Corn, switchgrass and miscanthus rhizosphere microbial communities from Kellogg Biological Station, Michigan, USA - KBS K5-50-3 metaG | ecosystem: Host-associated > Plants > Roots >...
GAACAAGAGCAGGTGCTGTTGTCCTCCGGGTTCAAGGTCAAATCGGCGAGTACGGCGGGGCAACGTGCGGAAGTTCGTGCACTGCCGGATAACGAGTTTACGGTGGTAAAGCAGAACGGCGACACCTATTATCTGTATCCCGACAAAAAAGATAATCGCTTGTACGCGGGCGATCAGAATGCCTATCGCGCGTATCAGCGATACTTCAAAGACAAGCAGCTACGGGCGCGGGGCGTATTTGTGTTACCGACACATCTAGAGAACAAATCCGACCCCAGAAACATACAGATCTGGCACGACTGGGGCCCTTTCCCCGAATGGAAATACCAAGATAGTCGGTAGCGGACAGACGGAGTATTGTTAGCAGCTGGGTGGCGACAACCAGCTCATGTCGTGAGGCGGAGAGAACGACATCCGCCCAAAAGACCGGTGCTAGGCCTTTGTGCTTGATCGCTAGCACTTGATCCCCGCGATCTGTTCGACACTCATTGCCACGTCGCTTGCATGCGCAGTCAGAAGGGGTCTGCCGCCTAAGGGATCTTTCCACGCGCGCGCGAGGAAACAGCCCGACCGCAAAGAGCATGGATGAACCGGCAAGTCTGAATCTCTCGTATCTGCACGTCGGCGGACAATGGCGAATTTCAGCGCATTTGTTATGCCAGACTGTTATGCAATCGGCGCTATCACGTCGGTTTACGGTGGAGGCGACCCTAACGGGATTCGAACCCGTGTTACCGCCGTGAAAGGGCGGTGTCCTGGGCCTCTAGACGATAGGGTCGCAAAAGCCGGGCAATATCGAATTGAGTTCGCGGCACGCAAGGCAAATTGGCAACGCTGTCTTGCTCCTACTCTAGAAGTCATCACCCGTATGCGCGCCTCAGCATTCGGCAAGCTCAGGGGCAGGCTCAATCAAGGTCGACAATCAACTGTGCCGTACGAGCAGTAGCACCGCGATGCTGCGCCAAAACTTCCGCGGCGTTTTGCACGAGTAATCGCCGCGTCTCGCCGTCGCGTAGAAGTCTTTCGGCCGCACGTTCAAGCTCACTCGCATCGTTCACCTGAATCGCGCCATTATTCGCAACCAGAGACATCGCAAGCGTCGCAAAATTCTCCATGTGCGGTCCAAAGATGACCGGTTTGCCCCCTATAATGGGTTCCACGGGATTTTGCCCACCGTGCGCCATCAAACTTTTTCCGATGAAGACGACAGTCGCTATCGGGTACCAATTTCGAAGCTCACCGGTTGTATCGAGAAGCACGCATTCTGGTTTCGCGTTACCAAGCGTTGCCACTTCGGTTGCCAGCCGGACATGCAGCGAGAAAGCCTCCAGTTGTGCTCGAATTTCCCGCAACCGTTCCACATGGCGTGGCGCAATAAACAAGCACAGCAACGAAAATCTTTGGCGCAACTTCAGAAAAGCCTTTGCAAGAATTTCCTCTTCGCCGCGATGAGTGCTGCCGCCGAAAAGCACGGGCCGCTCCGCGAACGCATCCAAATCGGAAACGCCGATTGTTTGAGCGTGAATCCGCTCATAAAATCCAGCGGGGTCGTATTTGATGCTGCCTGTGTGCCGAATCCGGTCGCGCTCGACGCCGACCCGGCGCCATCGATCGACATCCGTCGGCTCTTGCACGCAAACAAGGTCGAGAAGTCGAAATGTTGGTGCCACAAACAAGCGAAACAGTCGAAATCTCTTTTCCGATCTCGGGGATAGGCGCGCGTTCACAAGCGCAATTGGGATTCGGCGCGCGTGAGCTTCCGCGACGAGGTTGGGCCAGACCTCCGCCTCAATTAAAAGGATTCTCGCCGGACGGATGACCGCAAACGCGCGGCGAATTATCGGCCAAAAATCGAGCGGGGTGTACATTACCTCGATCCAGGGAGAGGCATTCTTGTTTGCCAAAGCAAACCCGGTCGTGGTCGTCGTGGTCAACACGCAATGCAGATCGGGTTGGAGAGCACGTAGCGCGCTCGCCAGCTTGAGCGCGACCGCGACTTCGCCCACGCTCACCGCATGCAGCCATGTCGATGTTTGCCTCGCCAGCCCTGTGCGCACATCGGCCCCGTAAATTCCCAGGCGCTGCCCAAATTTTTCGCGATAACCGCCACGCCGGAACATCTTCAGTAAATAGCCCGGCAAAAAGAACAGAAGCCCGAGCGGCCAAAGCAAATTGTAGATGATGCGGATCATGTGATGGTCGCTGAGACGCGCCGCAGGAACAAGACTTCGGTCGTACCATATTTGCGCGCCCGGACGATATCCCAAAACCTTGCCGTTGGAGTTTGCTCGGTCGATCGTTTCTCCAAAACGAAGACACCATTCGGTTCGAGCAGTTGCGCCAGTGCTTCATTTTTCAGGAGTTTTTCAATGAAGCGCTCGCCCGATTTTGTTTTTTCGTAGGGCGGATCTGCAAAAATGATTTGAAATCTTTCAGTCCGGGAGGATCGCTGGAGGAATTCGAAGACTTCCTGCCGGCGCACGCGTCCGTCGAGTTTTGCTTTCGCGAGATTCTTTTCGATTGCTTCAGTTAATTGTCGATCTTCCTCGACGAAAAGCACAGATGCCGCGCCGCGGCTGAGCGCTTCAATCCCAAGCGCACCGCTTCCGGCGAAAAGGTCGAGGACCCGCGCATCGGTGATCGCGTCGCCCAAACTGGAAAAGATCGCAGCTTTCACGCGATCCATGGTTGGTCGAACACCGCTCTTTGGTACGGCCAGGCGGATGCCGCCGGCGCTGCCGGCGATCACTCTCATGGTGATGAGACGGGTGTTGCTGTGATTTGTGGTGGTGCTGTTTCCGGGGCAACAGAAGGTGAAGGCGCGACCGGCGTTACCGCATCGGCCCGCTTTTTCTTTTTTTGTCGTTCTCGCTTTCCACCGCCAAACAAGCTGTTGATCACGTTGCCAAGATCTTTCAGGTCGCGCCCGACCAGCTTATCCATCAAATTTGTTTTTGGCCGGTCAATGCTGCCGGCAACCTCAAAATTGAGGGCAAAATAGCCGGGCTCGCTGATTGGTTGAAAATTGTTGCGAATCGCCTTGAAGAGCTGAGCGCGCATTTTTTCGTTGATCGCGAGCTGAGAATCGAGCTTGAGCTTGCCGTCGAACGTGACCGTACCGGTCGCGGAAAGCCGCATGTTGGGCGAGCGCAAGACCAGTTCGTCGATGGTAATGAATCCGGGGCTGATGTGGTATTTTGCCTCGGCTTGCTCGAGACGAAGCTGAGTCAACTCTTCGATCTGGAGGATTTGCCCAATCGCGACTAGCAGGCTGTACTGCTGCACTCTTCCATCCCGCAGAAAAATCTCGCCGTCGCCGGTCAGCCCTTCCGGATCAGCAGTTTTTCCTGACGCTTCAAATCTTCCCTCTAATTTGCCTTGCACCGTTCCTTTCGGGCCGCCGGCATCTGTAACAATCCGATCGGCCTCGACATCACGAAATGTCACGCTCGCCGTGAACGGGGAATCCTCTGCTTCCGGCTGCATGGTAAACTGACCACTGAGTTCGCCATTCCCTGCATGCGCGGATATTTTCGAAAGCTCCAGCACATTTGGGTCGTAGCGGAAGGGTGATTCCAACTGTTCGAGAAAGAAGCGATCGCGCACTGAAATCTTCGCGACCTTTGTGTTGCCGCGAAGGGCGAGACCATTGCGCATGCTGGAGCGAAAATTCACGCCTGTGAATGTCCCAACCATGTTCCCCGCGCGATCGAGAAAACTGAAATTGCCGCCCTCGATGTTGACTCGTTGAACCTGTGGACCTAAGCGGCCCTCTGAACTCGAGGATTTGGCAATTGCCCCTTTCGCTGGCGTCAGAAGTGGCACCGGCGTAAATGTCGCAAGAGGAGATCCGGGCAAATTGGGTGGCACGGCTGCCGTTCGGGCTTCTGGGGTAGCTGGAGTCTGTTCCGCTGAAACAGTTGGCGTCTCTTCTTCTCGTGAACCGGGCAATCGCCATTTCCCAGCCGCGTCCTGCGGCCAAACTACGGTCGGATTGACGAGTGACACTTCCTTGATCACCAGCCGTTTTGAAAAAAGCGAGAGAAAACGAACACGAAGGCGGAACGTTCTTGCCTCAAGAAAATGAGTCGAGCCTGAAGCAGCCTTCTGCGCAATCGTAATACCGCTTAATTTGAGCCCGTCCCAAGGCGTCACGCTGATACGATGAATTTGGATTGCGGCGCCAAGTCGCCGACTCAGGTCCTGCTGAATCTTTGCTTGTGCCGCTTGCGATTGCACATACAAGTTCACGCCGATTAAGACAATCGCCCCGAGTGCAATCGCGGTTCCAAAGGCAGTCAACACAACCAAGCGCAACTTTCGCACGCGGAGACGCTACGCAGTCCCAGTTTGAAGAAAAGGTCAAAGCCCGCTCCCATTTTTTCGCGTGAGTAACACAGCCATCATTCTCAACCCGGCCGCAGGAAGCGAACAAGCGGAACGTTGGCGCGAACGCATCGAATCGATCGTGCACGGCTGCGCCTTGTTCACGACTTCGCGTTCCGGTGAAGCGGAAGCGCTGGCTCGTCACGTCGCCGAGAAGGGGGTCGAAAAAATCGTGGCGGCCGGCGGTGATGGAACAATCAATGAAGTCGTTAACGGGCTGGCCGGAAGTAATGCTGCGTTGGGTCTGCTTCCGCTGGGGACAGTGAACGTGTTCGCGATGGAACTCGGCCTGCCCGCGAACAATCTCGAGTTCTGCTGGGAAGTGATTCAGGGCGACAACATGCGTTTTGTCGATCTCCCGAGCGCGAATGGGAAATACTTCGTCCAGCTCGCCGGGGTAGGGCTCGATGCGCAAGTCGTGAAGGAAACCAGCCTCGCTTTCAAGCGCAGCTTCGGTCCACTTAGTTACCTCATTTCAGCCGCGCAGATCGCGGCTCGGGAGCCGCCGAGGCTTTTCATTCAATCAAAGAATGCTTCGGTCGATGAGGCGTCCTTCGTTCTGGTCGGAAATGGACGGCATTACGGAGGGCCTTTTCCGTTTTTTAAACATGCAGTTCTCGATGATGGCTTGTTCGACGTCGTCGCCTTTAAACGCCTCGGTTATCTCGAGATCATCAAATATTTGCAGGATGTTGTCTTCAGTTCTGACATACGCGTCCCCGAGGTTGAATATTTTCAGACCCCGCATTTGCGCATAACGAGCGACCAGGACGTTCCCGTCGAACTCGACGGCGAATTGGTTGGGATTTGTCCCGTTGATTTCCAAATCCGCGAAAAAGCGCTTCGGGTGTTGACGCCTGCAGCCCCGCCGTGATCGACGACGTTGCGAGACCTGGTCTTTGCGCTAAATCCGCGTGATGTTCGGCCGGATGGATCGCGGTAATCGGTGGATTCGAGAAAAGGCAGCGGCATCGTTAAATCCATCGCAGGTTGAAACTACGCTGGTTCAGCTTAGCGAAAAATGGGCCGCAAGCGCTCCAGCATTCGTCGATGTTGTCGAAGAATTTCCACTCGGCGAAGCTGCCCTCCTTCATCTCCTCGCCGTCTCCAATGTTTGCGCGACGAGATTGATCCGAAATCCTGAAACCGTTCTTTGGCTTGGTCGGCCCGAGGTGTGTCTCGCGGCGCGCGGTTATGGAGAAATGTTCAACGATCTCCTTACTCCCGCAGGTAATTCGATCGCCGCCGAAAACTTCGCGCTTCTTCGCTTTTGGAAAGGCCGCGAGATGACGCGAATCGCGCTTCGTGAACTGGCGAACGTAGCGCCGCTTGAGGAAACCACGAGTGAGCTTTCGCAAATAGCGGAGATTTGCATCCGCCGTGTGTTCGAACATTGGAATGGGGAATTCCGGCGGCGCCACGGCTCACCCGATGCTGAATTTGCCGTTCTCGCGCTCGGCAAGCTCGGAGGTTGCGAGCTGAATCACAGCTCGGATGTCGATCTCCTTTTTCTCTACAGCGATGAAGGCCAGCTCTCACCGCACCTCTCCTATCATGAATTCTTCAACCGGCTCGGGAAAAAAATTCTGGAAGCGTTTTCGACACCTCATCCGGAAGGCTCACTCTTTCGCGTCGATCTTCGCCTTCGTCCGGAGGGTTCGGCTGGGCCGCTCGCCCGATCCCTCGAGAGTATGGAAAATTATTACGCCGGCTTCGGCGAAACCTGGGAGCGCCTTGCGCTGATCAAAGCGCGCGGGATCGGCGGGAGTCGCGAGTTGGCTTACGAATTTTTGCGTCAGCATCAACCGTTCATTTACCCGAAGAGTCCAACGCCGGATTTGCTCGACGAGATTGCCAGGATCAAACGACGCATTGAGCGCGACGTAGTCGGCGCGGACAAGCTTAAGCGCGACGTCAAACTTGGCACTGGTGGCATTCGCGAGATCGAGTTTGTCGTGCAAGCGCTTCAGCTCATCCACGGCGCGCATCACCCGTTTTTGCAAGAATCGAGCACATTCAAAGCGCTGCGCGGATTGCGTCAATTGGATCTCCTGCCGCGCGAAGAAGTGCTGACGCTCGACAAAGCATACCGCTTTCTCCGGCGCGTCGAACATCGTTTGCAAATTGAGGCCGAACAACAGACTCACACCGTCCCGCAAGAACCGAATGCTTTGCGGCGACTCGCGCTCAGCCTCCGGTTTTCATCCGAGCAAGACTTTACTGCCGTGCTGCGACAACATATGCGAGCGGTTCGTTCCATTTTTGAACGCGTTATTACCGAAGCGCATGCAGAGCCAACCCATCCTGACCGTGCGTTTTTCAGCGACCAAAAACGCGCCGCCAAGGCGCTCGCCGATCTGGCACAAGGCCCCGCGGGTTTCCACATCGCTCCGCGCACGCGCCAAATATTTCGCAAACTGCGTCCGGTTTTGCTCGAATGGCTCACGAGATCGGCCGATCCGGACACGAGTCTTAATCAATTCGTTCGTTTTGTAGAGGCGTACGGCTTACGCAGTTTGCTCTTCGAACTTCTCGTAACAAATCCTCGATTGCTCGAGCTGTTGGTAAAGACTTTCGATGCGAGCCGTTTTGCGAGCGAACTTTTGATTCGGCGGCCGCAACTCTTCGAAGAAATCACGCGTGGAGAACAACTCGACCGGGCAATCACACTTGAGGGACACCTTCGCCGTCTCAGCTCGTTGGATTTGGGCGGGGCGAGTTTCGATGCCGTCCGCGCTTATCGCCAAACCCAATTGCTCCGAATTCTCCTTCGCGACGTGCTAAGTCTTAGCGCTCTTGCCGGGCCGCAGGTCGAACTTGCTGCACTTGCCGAAGCCTGCCTCCTCTTTATGGCCAACCATCTCGGAGGCGACCAATTGACCATCATCGCTCTCGGAAAATATGGCGGACGCGAGATCAGCTATGGCGCAGATCTGGATGTTGTATTCGTCGGAGACGACATTCGCGCCGCTCAAAATCTGATCGTCACAATGGCGCAGCCAACCGCGGAGGGAAATATTTGGGTGCTCGATGCGCGACTCCGCCCCGAAGGAGAAAAAGGGCCGCTCGTCTGTTCTCTCGAAACCTACCAATCGTATTACGCAAGCCGAGCCCAACCGTGGGAGCTACAGGCGCTCACTCGCGCACGGGCTGTTACCGGGCCGCTGCAAAACGAGTTTATCGAAATTGCGAAACGCGCCTGGGATACAGCCGGTCAACATGTCGATCTTGGCGTGAGGATCGACAACATGCTGGAGCGCATTCGGCGCGAACGCGGAAGCGGCTCCGATTTTCTCGACTTCAAAACTGGGACCGGGGGAGTAATCGAGGGCGAGTTTTTTGTTCAGGCGCTGCAAATGCGCGAAGATATTTGGGAACCAAATTGGGGCCGCGCCCTCGACCGGCTCTGCGAAACCGGGCGCGTGACCGATTCAGAGACCGCCAAACTCAAGAACGCTTATGCGTTTCTCCGCCGCTGTGAATCTGTGCTGCGGCGTTTTGACAACAAAAGCATTTCAGCATTTCCAAGCGATCCGAGCGAACAACAAAAGCTTGCGATTCGTCTTGGCCATCAGGACCTCGATGCGTTCCGTGAAAAGTATGTCGATGCCCGTGAGACCATCCACGCCCTCTATAACCGGCACATTAAGGATGTGCCTGATTAGCTCGGTTACCGACCAAAAAGGAATTGCTCGCCTGAAACGCACGAGCGCTCAGAATCAAAGCCGTGGTTGTAAGCCATTGTCATTTCGAGCGCACCGAAGCGTAGTCGAGAAATCCCTTACTCTTACATCTGTAAGAATGACAATGACAGATGTCTCGACTCCGCTCGACATGACAGAGAGAATTTCCCCGCGCCATGGATACGGACGGCGCGCCCGCGCTCTACCCCACGATTTCGGCGGATGACCTCTCGCCGACGACTACGCGACCTCGGGATTACGGTTAACCGGGGATCCCCTTGAGCATTTCGGTGTTCGTCGGGAATTTTTTCACGAACATCAGAAGACGCTGGATCGCTTCCTCCGGTTTGTGACCAGCGAGGCCGCGGCGGATAAGATTGATTTTCTCCAGCTCCCATGGTTGTAGCAGCAATTCTTCACGCCGCGTACCGGATAGGAAAATATCCACGGCCGGATAAATCCGCTGGTCGCTGATCTTTCGGTCGAGCACCATTTCCATGTTTCCGGTGCCTTTGAACTCCTGGAAGATCAGCTCGTCCATGCGGCTACCGGTTTCGATTAGCGCCGTGGCAACGATGGTGAGCGATCCGGCCTCTTCGGTATTACGCGCAGCTGCGAAAATTTTGCGTGGTATTTCCATCGCGCGCGCGTCAATACCACCACTCATCGTGCGACCGCCCCCGCCCATTGCATTATTAAATGCGCGGGCGGTGCGCGTGATCGAGTCGAGCAGGATGAATACATGCTTGCCGGCTTCGACCAGCCGCTTCGCGCGTTCGATGGCGAGCTGCGCAATCCGGGTGTGGCTTTTGATATCGCTGTCATTCGAGCTCGCCATCAATTCGGCTGTCGGATGCGAACGCCGGAAATCGGTGACTTCTTCCGGACGTTCATCGACAAGCAGAATGATCACATGCACGTCCTTATGGTTTTTCGTGACTGCTTCGGCGATGTGATGAAGCAGCGTTGTCTTGCCGGTGCGAGGCGGAGCGACGATCAAACCGCGTTGTCCCATGCCAAGGGGCGTCATCAAATCCATGATGCGCGTCGTGTACCGATCCGGCACAGTCTCGAGCTTAATCCGCTTATTTGGGTTGATTGTGGTGAGCTCTTCGAATGGCCGCAGGCCTTGATATTTTGTTGGCTCCTCCCGATTAATGGTGAGTAGTTTGGTCAATTGCGGACCGCGATTGCCGCGCCGGGTCTCGCCATAAATCCACATGCCGTCGCGTAAAGCAAAACGACGGACTATATCGGGCGTCACGAAAATATCCTGTGGTGTTTGAACGAAGTTTCGCTTCGGGTCCCGCAAGAATCCAAAACCTTTACCCGAAATTTCAATGATGCCTTCGCCGAATTCCGGCTCGCGCTGAACTTGCTCGCCGTTTTCAACGGCGCTCTCGCCTCCTTCAGGGGATTGTCGGTCCAATGTTTCAACACCCACGTTCCCGGCGACAGAATCAGCCGTCGCCGGCGAAGAATTCGGGGAGTTATTGTATGAATCATTGAAATTCTCAGCTCCGACGCGACTCCCCCGATCTCGATAACGCCGTCGGGGATACCGTCGGCGCGGACGATGCTGGCGTTGCTCCGTTGAAGCGGATTCAGTTTCCAGCGGCGCAGGCTGGTTTTCGTTTTCTTCGTTCATAGTTTAAAAGGAGTCCTTCGCTTGCCGCGGCGAGCGGCGTTTGAAAAATTTCCTGTAGCAATAATTTTTTTAGGCCGGCAACTTGGCCAGCAATTCGTCGGGAATGTCTAGATTTGAATAGACGTTTTGCACGTCATCATCGTCTTCGAGCGCATCGCACAAGCGCAGGACCTGCTGTGCGACGCTTTCGTCGGCGACTGGAACAGTCGTATCGGGAATGAACGTAAACTTTTGCCCATCGGTGGTTAGGCCCGCATTTTTGAGCGCCTCAGCTACGGCGTAGAGCTGATCGTGGGAAGTGATAATAACATACTGATCCTCCTCGGTTGTCAACTCTTCCGCGCCGGCCTCCAGCGCCAGTTCAAGAATGCGATCCTCATTGATGCTCGTGCGCGGGACGGTGATTTGGCCCTTCTTGTGAAACATGTATGAAACACTGCCGGTCGAGCCAAGGTTGCCATTATTTTTGACGAAGATGCTGCGAATCTCCGCAGCTGTGCGGTTCTTATTGTCGGTCGCAGCTTCGACAATTACCGCCACGCCGCCCGGCGCGTAACCCTCGTAAACAATTTCATCGAAGTGTTGCGTCTCGTTTCCCTCGCTCGTGCCACGTCTGATCGCGCGCTCGACGTTATCGTTCGGCATGCTTTGCGCTCGCGCCGCCTGAATCGCACTGCGCAGACGCGGGTTGCCGCTGGGATCACCACCGCCGGTTTTAGCGGCAATGGTGATTTCCTTGGATAATTTGCTGAAGATCTTGCCGCGTTTCGCATCGATCGCGCCTTTGAAACGCTTGACCTTCGACCATTTGCTATGTCCCGCCATAGATGCGCGGAGTTATATTTCTCGACTACAAATTTTGCCTAACGATTAATTCCAAACTCGGAACAGCACGCCTCGCGAGAGAATGGCCAGCGAGGAACCAGGCTAACTGGAGCAGATTTAACCGCAGACGGCCCGATTTGTCAATCAGGTTGAAGCGATTGAGTCGAGCTGCTTCCCGAATGGTCCGCGTCAATATCCATATCGACGCGGACAGTCTGAGTTGCCCGAAAGGGTCTACAAAGCCTTGGGAGAAACGTCCCCCTGCCAATTCCAAGATCGACAATAAGAACCGGGCCGACATTACTGTCGGCCCGGTCGTCAAAAACTAGGGACCCACGCCGGTGACGACGTCCTGCTGGTGGATTGCTGTCGGGACGAACTGGAGTCCGAACCACCACTCGACGTTCTGCACGTTGTTGCTGTCGGTCCAGAAGGCATGCAGAACGTTGTCGGAGCCGGTGTCGATGTCGGTGTAATCGCCGAAAAAGCCTCCGCCGAAGCCGTAACGGGTGTTGACGTGTTGCGTAGTCACGTTGCTGGTCGTGGCGGTGCTCAAGTCACTGACGACGTAATCCAGCCGCGTGTTGTTGATGTAGGGGCCGAGCGTGGTGCAGTTGATCCGCCCCTCGGGAGGCGGCGGCCCTGCCGCGCACGTCTGCCAGGGTGAAACGACGGTGCCGCGATAGGCGCCGAGGTGCACATGACCGTCAGCGCCGACTGAGACGGCCGGGAAGATGTCCTCGATCGGGCCGGCGGGGTCAGGTGCGTCGAGCGTCCCGCCGCCCGGCTGGGCCTGCGGGTAGCCGATCGGCATCCGGTTGCCGGCGGTGAAGACGCGTGTGGGAGCGCTCCATGTCGCGCCGCCATCCGTCGATTTGCTGTAGACGGCCGTCGACGCATCGCTGATCACGGTGGTCCACGTCGCGTACAGATCACCGTTGGCCGCCGCAGCGGCGGCCGGGAAGCTGTTTACGCGGAACACGGTGTCGTGCAGTGGCGAGCTGTCGATCAGCGGGGCCACGGCAAGAGGCTTGCTCCATGTCGCTCCGCCATCGGTCGACTTCACCATCCAGGTGGAGTCCGTCGAGGCGAGGCGGGTGGCGGCGTCCCAGAAGACGTAGAGGGTGCCGTCCGGCCCCACCACTGGGCGCGAACCTTGTCCATACAGCACATTCCCCGAGATCAGCTTCGGAGTCGTGAATGTCGCGCCGCCGTCGCTCGACGACACGAACGCGATCGGCGACTGGACGTAGCTGCCGTTGTGCGCGTTGAAGAGGAAGCGCGTCCAAGTGACATAAATCCGATCCTGGAAGGGACTGCCAACGTTGTGGTCGACGGCAATCCACTCTTTGTCGTTGAGGGTAGAGGGCGAGGTCGTTGGATTGATGAACGTCGGCGGACCCCAAGTCAGGTTGCCGCTACCGTCGAAGGTGCCTTTATTAACTGCTACCGTGTTCGGCGCGCTGGTCCGGTTAAAGCCGAGGCCCGCGTAGAAGACGTGGCCCTGGCTGTCGAATGCGACTGATGGGTCACCGCCGGCATCGTACTGGCCGCCGACGAGGCGCTGCACACCCGGTATGAGTGTTCCAATCTGGCTCGGGTCGGTAGTCGGTACGTAGCTGGAGCTAGGGTTGCTATTGCAGCACCAAGTCCCGCCGCCGTCGTTGCTGAAGTATGTACCCGAATAGGCGTCGCCGAGCGCGCTGCAAGGCGTGGTCCCCACAAAGCAGGACCAGGTACGGGTGACGTAGTCATTCGCTCCACCAACGATACGAAGGGGATTGTTGGGGTCGACGGCAATTGCAGTTTCATTTTGCGGCGCGGCTGCGGTGTCCTGATTCACTAGGACGTTCGGGGCGACAATGGTGGTGCCGTCGAGCGGGCTTGTCAGCACATGGGCCGGGGTGATCGCGGCGGTGAAAGGCGCCGACTCCTCCTCGGCTTCTTGCTCGATCAAGGCGGAGAAGCGGATCTGCAGGCCGGCAGTTCCTCTTAGTGAGGCTACCTTGCCGGCAAGAGTGTTGATGTTATAAGTCGGCGCAGACTGCGCCGCAAAAGCGCTAGATGGGCGGAACGCGACGAACGCCATTGCCCCCGACGTGAGAACGAGCGCGCCCGCGATGGCGATACGCAGATGTGACCGAACAGGACTTGAACTAGTGAACCAACGAATAGTTTTCATATATTTTTTGAGCTGGCGACAGCAGATTGAAGTTTGGGTGAATTTGGGGAGCGCGAGACTCCCCCCCAATTAGAACGAAAATGTCAAGTATTTTGGTCGCTTTTTTTTGTCTTTTTTTTCGGATTCAGTGCTGAGTCAGAGCCTCTCCTGTTAACACCAGCCAAACCACAAGTGATTAACCTTCGTCGCTCCCGCCTTTTGCCTGGAACTGAATTACGCCGCAGCGGCAGCGCGTTTCCGGGCGGTCGCGT
>Ga0070708_100003073_pt1 | contig 12975 bp, 15 predicted proteins | sample KBSK5503metaG_FD_65469 | JGI IMG/M metagenome (GOLD analysis project Ga0070708, IMG submission 65469) | Corn, switchgrass and miscanthus rhizosphere microbial communities from Kellogg Biological Station, Michigan, USA - KBS K5-50-3 metaG | ecosystem: Host-associated > Plants > Roots >...
CGATCGACCGTTGCGCAATGCTCTCGAGCGCGCGGAGGTCGACGTCGACACCGAGGATCACGTAGGCCATCCGGTCCCCGGACCGCGCGATCTCGACCACGCTCCAGCCCACCGTCTCGTCCTCGACGACCACCTGATTGGGCCACACCGGTGTCGGGCACAGCTCTTCGCCCGCGATCGCTTCCGCCAGCGCCAGCGTCGCGATCGCCGAAAACATCGGGATGGCGCCGACGGACAGGGCTGGACGGAACAGCGCCGCCGCGCCGAAGCGCGACCCCTTGCCCTCCGAGAGGACGACCGTGCCCTCCTGAGCTCCCGCGGCCGCCAGCCGTCGAAGGGTCGTGGTGCACGATGCTTCATGGCCGAAGAGGTAGATATGGTGGCCCAGGAGGTCGCTGGCCAGCTTGCGTCGGACCATCGGGATGGATATCACTGTGTGCTCTCCATCGCTTCATTGAAGCGACGACAGAAAGGCGGCCAATGCCTTCACCTGGCCCTCGCTCAGCTCCAGCTTCGGCATGTGGGCGCTCGGACGCTGCACGGAGGGGTCCCGCAGCCACTGCTCGAGGTAGGCGCGCGAGTATTTCGAGCCGACGCGGCTGAGATCGGGTCCGATCGGCGTCCCCACCTTCCCGACGGTGTGGCAGCCGTAGCAGCCGCTGTCCATGAAGTATCGCTTGCCCAGATCGGTGGGCTCCTGGGCGACGGAGGACGCAACGAGCGCAGCGAGCACGACCACCAGTGAGAGCGGTATGGCCGGGCGCATCACCGGATCGCCCCCGGCATCGCCTGCCGCACCGTCAGCACCGGGCAAGGCGCGAGACGGATCACGCGCTCGGCGACCGACCCCAGCAGGACGTGATCGAGCCCGCTGCGTCCGTGGGTACCCATCACGATCATGTCCGCGCGCTCTCCCCGGGCGGCCTTGACGATCTCCTCGAACGGCACACCGGCCTGCAGCCGCCAGCTCGCCTTGATTCCCCTCTGGCGCAGATCGCCGGCGCGTGCTTCGAGCGTCTCCTCCGCCCACTTCCGCTGGGCGTCGTAGACCGCCTGCACCTGCTGGGAGCTTATGAGTCCCTCGCCGTAGAGCGGCGTCTCGACCAGCGCCAGGAACAGCACGAGCTCACCGTCCAGTTTCCCGACGAGATCGACCGCCGCGGCCTCCGCCTGCTTTGCGCACTCCGAAAAATCGGTCGGGTGCAGGATCTTCATGACCGCCGCCTCCGGCTCCGTCCTTCCTCGGCATCGGCGGCGTTGCGCTCGAGGTGCCACCGAAGGCGGTCGCGCTCGCGCAGGATCTCGTCCGAGGTCCGCACCGGCGCGTCGGCTTCCTGCTCGATTCCCAGCGCTCGCCCGATCTCGTCCACGATGTCCTGGTCGGGCGTGGCGACACTGCCACCGACAGACTCTTCACCGGAAGAGTATGCCGCCTGCCAGTCGGCGTCGACGTCACCACCCGTCAAGCGAGGGCTCGTCTCCGTATGCGCGGCGACGTCCCGCGCGAGCCCCACGAGCTCTTCCCTGCCTTCTGGCGGCGATTCGGGCTTGGCGGTTGATGTCCGCTGCCTTCTCCGTGGCATCATGCGTCCTCCCACACCGTCTTGAGGTCCTTCGGGAGCTGGCCAAGGATGTCGTCAGCCTCGCCTGGCGAAAGCTGCCCCTTGAGCCCCGCGAACACGGCGTTGGTGACCTGACGCGCTTCGCGCTCGGACGCGAGCCCCGCGTCACGCTGGACGCGCGCGTAGAACTCCTTGCGGTGCATTTTCAGAGGCCGACGGCCTTCTACGTCACCGCGCCACCACAAAAGCTTGAGTGGCCGTGGGAGCTGGGCGGCCGCCTGATCGGCCTCGTCGGGCGTCAAGCGGTCGCGGAGGGTTTGGAAGACAACTGCCGTCGCGCGCTTGGCGTCGTCGAGGCTCGGTCGCCCCGCTTCTAGGAGGACCTGTCGGAAGAAGCTCTGCGCGGTCATGCCAAACGAAGAGTGCAATGCTACTGCCACCGCCGACAGACGCTAACTCAACGAGTTAGCGGACGGGAGAACGACGCGGTGAGGCAGCGGAGCCCCAGAGATGTGGAGCCGTCGCTTCCGATACGAGGAGGAATCCCCACCCCAGTCGAGGCTGATCCGCCACACTGGTCCGCCCAGACCGGCGCCCGGCGTAGCCGGTTCGGCCATATTGTCGACGACGGCGAGACGACTTCGGTGCATCTCGTAATCCTGGGCGCCTGGCAGTCGCGTTGCACTCTCGCAAGATCTTCTTGGAGGGCGACGATGAGCCATTGCGTCTGTGGTCACGCGGAGGAGGCTCACTTAGGCGGTGGCCGATGCCGAGTTCCGGGGTGCTTATGCGATCGGTTCTGGCCCGTTCAGGAGATCTCCGAGAACGGCGCTGGCCTCAGGCGCCGGGAGCTCTCAGTGTGCTGATGATCCCCGACAGCCACGTCGCGTTCACCTCGGGAGCAACAGTGCTGGCCGCAACCCGGGGCGATAGGGCTCACCATACCCGCATCCCCGGCGTATTGAACGGGGTCGTGACGGCGAGCCGCACGAGCGTCGGCCCGTAGGCGATCGCGATCAGCACCACCGCCAGGACGAGCCATGGCCGCCACCGGTCGAGGACCGCCGGCGCATGGTCCGGGCCCGACAGAGCTTCGGCGAACTCGGGCGCAGCGGGCGCAGGCGCGCGAGAGACCGTGAGCGTCAAGACCAGGTTCACGAAGTAGAGCATCGAGCTCAGGAAGAGGATAGATCCGCCAATTCCAACCAGCGGCAGCAGGGCCTTCCATTCGGGCTGCAGGTACGAGGCGGCCCCGATCATCGTTCGCCGCGGCATCCCCATGAGTCCGAGGCGGTGCAGTGTGTTCGAGAAGATGATCATCCCGACGAACCAGGACCACACCTGCCACAGCGCGAGCGTTCGGCTCCAGAGCGCCCGACTGGCAAGGTGCGGCACGAGCCAGTAGCTCACGCCCATGAAGGTGAGCGTCACCGCCGTCCCGACCGTCAAGTGCAGGTGGCCCACCATCCACGCCGTGTTGTGGACGACGAGGTTCAGGTTATAGGACGCGTTGATGAGCCCGCCGATGCCGCCAAAGGTGAACAGAAGCATCGCCAGGACCTGGGCTGCGAGCGACGGGTCGCCCCACGGGAGCTTTCCGAACCACGTCACCCAGCCCTTGCCGCCCCGCGCCCGGGCGCCGCTCTCCAGCGACGCGACGACGTTGAAGAACGTGAGCAGGCTCGGGAAGAACACGGCGAAGGTCAAAAACGCGTGCACGAGCTTCCAGCCGACCTGGATGCCGGGGTCTGTGTACTGATGGTGAAAGCCGAGCGGCGTCGACAGGACGAGGAACAGGATGAACGAGGTTCGCGCGAGCGGATCGCTGAAAAGCTTGCCGCCTGCCTGCCGGGGCGCCAGCGTGTACCAGGAGATGTAGGCCGGCAGGAGCCAGAAGTACACGATTGGGTGGCCGGTGAACCAGAACAGCACGCGCGCGAGCAGCGGGTCGGTGCCGCTCATCAGGCCGAGGGACCAGGGGATGAGCATGAGCAGCATCTCGGCCGCGATACCGAGCGAGGCGATCGTCCACATCGCGAACGTCACGAGCGACATGAATGCCGGCAAGGGCGTTCGCACGCCGGGGTTCTGCCGACGCCAGGCGCGCCACGTGAGGGCCAGGTTCAGCGTGACCAGCCAGGTGCCGACGACGACGAGCGTCAGGCCGACGTAGAAGGCCCAGTGCGCCTTGAGCGGCGGGTAGAACGTGAACATAACCGTCGCGGCGTTGCCGATCAGCGGGATCGCCGCCATGACGAGCCCTGCCGTCATGATCCAGAACGTCCCCCAGGCGAGCCCGAGGCTCGCGAATGGGATCCGGAGCGCCCGCGTCGTGATGAACGGCACGAAGCCGCAAATGAAGAAGGTCGTCCACACGAGCACGTTCAGGACGCCGTGCAGCGTGAGGCTGTGATAGTAGGACTTCACCAGCGGTGTCGAGGGGTACACGTTGACGCCCGCATGCTCGAGCGACTGGAACAGCCCGGTCACCACACCGCCGAAGAGCGCCACGTGGGCGACGATCAGGAACGCCGCGGTCAGGCGCTGCTCGGAGCTCGTCGGGCTGCTCATCGGCGCGGCTCCACGATCACCTTTCCCGCCATCGTGTGATGCGCGATCCCGCAGTACTCGTGGCAGATGATCGGGAACTCGCCCGGCTCGTCGAAGCGCACCTGGGCGTGTGCCACCTGACCGGGCAGCAGCATGACGTTGACGATGTGCCTGGGGATCAGAAATCCATGCACCACGTCCTTGCTCGTGGCCCAGAAGTGGACCGTCGAGCCGACGGGCACGCGGATCTCGCCCGGCGCGAACGACCAGATCTGCGCTGTCATCCTCACCTCGTACTGGCCCGGAGCGATCTGGACGACGCCGGGCTCGGCGAACGGCCCCGTCTGGCCGACCGTTCTCGGATCGACTCTCCCCTCGTTTCCAGGCAGATGGACCCCAGCCCCGAACGCGGTGACGACAAGCGCGACGAGCATGCCGACAGGGATCGCAAAGCTTGGGAGGATCCACGCGAGCTCGTACAGATATACCGTGGTGCCACGCTTCATCGTCTCAACCCCTCCACAGCTTCAGGTACGCGTTGGTCCACAACACGGCCAGGAGAAAGAGGTAGATCAGCATGAACAGCAGGGCGCCTTTGGGATGTTCGTTCTCGTCCATGGACCCTCCCGGGCTCACGACATCAGCCCTCGCAGCTTGAGCAACCCCGATGCCAGAGCGTAACGATCGTCACGGGGCCCGTGGCGGTCAAGGGTCTGGCGCTCCGGCATCCCTGCCACCGAGATGATCCTTGCCAGGTCTTCCGCAGCGGAGGAGGCGCGACGCCGACCGCTTCGAGCAATCGGCGCCGCGGGCGAATCAGAACGCTCGCTCATCGAGAAGCTTTGAGCTGTCTGACCTCTTCGTGAAGCGTGTGGATCTCGCGACGCATCTCCGCAGCCTCGTCGTTCCCCATGCCCCGATGTCCGCCCATGCACATGAACCCGCGCCCCGTGCTCATGAAGCGGAACGCCGCGACGAGGAGTCCAAGACAGATCAACAGACCGATCAGTGGCAAGATCCACCAGAAGCCCCACATTGGCACTCCCCACGGTCCTGGTCCCCACATAGCTGATTCCTCCTTCTGGAGCAGCTGGTGCAGACCCTCTACGAGCTTGTCCACCCCTTGGCCCCTGACCTCCGTTCTCCACTACACATTCGCGATCCGCGATCCAGCCGCGGCCTACCACGACGGCGTATACGGCGCGGCTACTCCACGACTCGCTCCGGAGTCTGAGCGAGCGGGTTCCAGTGAGCATCCAGGGAAAGGTTCGGCCGTGCCCCACTGAGCGGGGCCGTGGTCGAACAACGGGGCCCCAGGCCCGCGACGGCCCAGGGCCCCGCGCCAGCCTCCTACCCGGCTTTCACCGGAATGAAGGTTCCCTTCGCCGCTGTCGTCTTTGGTAGCGTCACAGTCAGGACGCCGTCCTTGAACGCGGCGGCTGTCTTCTCGGTGTCGACCGGGCCCGGGAGCGGGATCGTCCGTGTGAACGCGCCCCACGCCCGCTCCACGCGGTGGAACTTCTCGTTCTTCTCCTCCTCCTCGCGTGTCTTCTCGCCCGTGATGACTAGCAATCCCTCGCGGACCGAGGCGTTGATCTCCTTCGGCTCCACGCCGGGGACTTCGAGCTTCACGACGTACGCGTTCTTAGTCTCGGAGAGGTCGAGCTTCGGCATCCACTCTCCGACGGCTTCGTACGCGCCCAGGCGCGGCTCGAAGAAGCGCTCGAACAGCCGATCCATCTCGTCCTTGAACAACAGATTCATCCCTGTCCACGGAACCATCGCACGCATGACCCTTTCCCTCCTTCCCTCGGTACCACCGTCGAAGCGCTGCCAGCTTCGCCGCCTCGCCACCAGCACTGCGGTTGCCGACAGGCCCTTACCTCGTGCCTCCCTTCGGGCGCTGGTCGCGCTACAGAAAAATTAAGCAACGCCGGTGCCACAGCATGCCGCGCGGGAAGTCTTGGACTTTCCAATCCTCTTGGACGCACGCGGGCGCGCTCGATGGGGAGGCCATGTCTCACTGGGGCGGGCATGCCCGCTACCCGCCACAGTCGATCCTCGCCGCCGGACTGGCCCTCCGCCGCGAACACCATTTCTCGCGGGCACTTGCAGGAAAGGCCCACCGCGGCACGGTCCTTGGATTAGAGAAGTCCAACGACAGCGTCGAAGGAGGGCCCGGTCCGCCACTGTCGGCGACGGGTGAGGGCTTCTACTGCCGTCTGCCGGGCGGGCGCGTGCACATCCCATCGGCGGAGGAGATTCGGCGCTTCTGCGCAACTCACCGCTACGCCGATTGTCCGTGAACCAGCGGTGGACGCCCGGCCACAACGGTAGAACCGGCGTAAGAACGCGCCGACATTTGCGACACGCCGCCGTGGCGGTGAGGGAGAAAGCAATGGCACGCACGATCCTGGTCCCACTGGACGCAACCTCAGAGAGCGCGACCGTTCTCGACACCGTCCGCGAGCTCGCTCGCGTCGCGGGCACAACGGTGCGGCTTCTACACGTTGCCCCTCCGCCAGAGGCCGTGGTGAACGACGACGGCCAAGTCATTGCCTACGCCGATCAGGAGACAGACCGCGTCGAGCACAAGGTCACCGTGTTCCTCAAGAACCTGCTCGGACGCTTGTCCGGCGTGCGCACCGAGCTCGCTGTCCGTTTCGGCGACCCCGCCGAGGAGATCGTCCGCGAGGCCGAGTCCGAGGACGTCGAGCTCATCGCCATGGCGACCCATCGTCGAAAAGGGGCCGCACGCCTGATCGCCGGCAGCGTGGCGGAAACGGTGGAGCGCCAGACGACACGGCCCGTGCTGCTCGTGCGCTATGGCCACGCGGGTGGGAGCGAGGTCGCCGCGTAAGAATGAACGAGCCGTAGGCGAGGCCTCCTCACCGGCGGAGCCGGAGTAAACGCGTATTGGAGAGATTCACAGCCCCTTGAGAGCGGGCAGACTACTTGAAGCGGTAGGCCAGCGTGGCCCCGAGGATGTGCGCCGTGTAGTTCCTCAAGTCGTTTCCGAGCCAGATCGATGACACGCCGGGAATGAAAGGATTGAGAGTATCGGTCCGCCAGTCGCTCTTCTCGAACATCTCGAAGGCGTAGCCCACTTTCGCGGACCAGTTCTTGAGGAAGTGGTAGGTCAGGGCCGTTTCGAGCCGGAGGATCGTGTCCTCGAAGGCGGGGAAGCGTTGCGCCTTGGCGCTGGCGTTCTGGGCCGCGGTCCCGCTCACCGGCGCCGTCGGGTTCCGCGTCTCGATCCGACCGAGCGCGTTCGAGTAATTCCCGTTGATCGTCAGGTCGAGCACTTTCGGGATGAGCGCCGCCTTCACGCTGGCGTAGACCGTGTGCACCGTGTCCTGGAGGTCCGAGATCCAGTCGAAGTCGACGAAGTCGAACGTCGTGGTCCCGGTGACCGGGCGGCTCCGCGAGCGCATCTTCTGGAACAGAAGCTCGTACGTGTAGCCGGCGGAGAACACGACGCGCTCGACGGGCGTGAAGCTTAGGTCAATCCCGGCCGACCAACCCGTCTCCTGCTGAAGCCCGAGCGGGGAGTCGACGTAGTCGTCCCAGTGGTAGCTCGCCGTCGGAGTCGCCGTGAAGACGTTACCGAGAGTGAACTGGAGCTGCGCCTCCACCTTCTGGCGATTACGCTCGGCCTCGTCGAATTTTCTCAAGAGAAGGCTTTGACCGGCCAGGGCGGCCCCGGGATCCTCCTCGACCGAGTGCTCGGCATGAGCACGCGTGTTGTAGTTACTGATCCGACGGAACGAAGGTATGTAGGTGACCCGCGCGAGCAACCAGTCGGTCGGTGTCGCGTCGAGTGCCGCCTTGGCAAAGAATTCGTCGCTCACCGGCACCTCGCGGTGCTCGTTGCGGTCCCAGCGCTCCCAGCCGACACCGGTTGTGAGCGCGAGGGTCTCGAAGAGCCGCGTTCGGGCGTCGAGGTCGGCGTTCTGCTTCTGGTAGCTCCAGCGCCCGGCCGAACGCGAAGGCTCGAGCACGTTGTCGTTGAGCACGACGGCCGGGAACGTGATCTTGCGACTCTCGTCGGAATAGTCGTAGAAGCGGTACCTCGCGCTGAAGGTCACCGGGTCGAACGGCCGGGTCGTCGCGTTCAAATACACGAGCCACGTCTGCACGAGGCCGCCCAGGTTGTGCTTGGGTAGCGCGAGGTCCGGGTTACCGGCCAGGGCCGGGTTGATCGTGTGCGGCAGGAACGCGTCGTTCTGCAGATGGAGGCCCCACGCCGCATTCGCGTTGACCCGCGTGCGCAACGGCAGGTTCACTCCTCCGGCCAGGCTCAGCGAGTGCGCCATGCTGCTCGGCGGTAGCGAGCTCTGCCCTGTCGCCGGCCCGGCCGCGTCGCTGGCGCTGCACGGCGCCGCGTTCCCGAAGCAGGGGTTGTCGGCTCGGATACGGGTGAGATCGTTCTCGAAGATGGACAGACCGTACACGAACTGGAGCTGGTACCCGGCCTCCGCGAAGGCTCCGCGAAGCCGAAAGTCGTGGACGGTTTGCTCGATGGGCTGGAGCACCTCGTAGAAGTTGTTGCCGGGGCTCCCGAAGGCCATGCCCATCGGCTTGTCGCCTTCCTTGCGTGTCCGGGTATACTCGGCCGCGAAGTCGAGCGACGGCGAGACACTATAGGCGAAACGCATCACCGCCTTGTCCCACCGCACGCCGATCTCGTCGATGTCCGGAGCGCTGTTGTGCGCGGGGAGCGGGGGGCGAGGCGTGGGCAGCACGAACACACCGCGCTGCGGCTCGGTCGCGAGGAGTCTCGCGGTCGTAGAGATGATGTGGGGCGTCTGGTCCCACAGAAAGTCGAACTGCCAGGTACCGAGGCGGCCCACCGACAGGTAGTAATCCTGGTCGGAGTAGCCCCACTTAGAGCCTCCGAACTCGGCGAAGAAGCTCTCGTCGGGGCGCAGCAAGCGCAGGTTGAGTCCCGCGAGAACTCCCCCGGGGCTGAGATCTCGGTACTCCTCGAACTTCGCGCGCTCCTTCGACGATGGGCGCTCGATGAAGAACCGCCCGCCGGCCTCGATTTCTCCTTCGACATTGAAACCGCCCAGTTGGGTCTGGGCCGAGGCGACGCTGAGGGCGCCGGCGGCGTGGAGCACCAGCACTAGCAGCCAGGTTACCCGTAGCTCTCGCACGTGTGCCCTCTTACCGTGTAAACGCGTTACCGTGTAAACGCGAAGCCCGAGGGATGGTTCGAGCCGTGAATGACCGAGTGACAGCTCACGCATTGCCTCCCCATCACGAACTTGAGCGACCCTGTGTCACGACCGTAAGGATTCGTGGGATGCCGGCTCTCGATGTGGCACTGCTGGCAGAGTCGCGGCTTCGCGACCCGCAGCATGTTCTCGTGGTTGGAGCCGTGCGGATCGTGACAGTTGGCGCAACTCTCGTTGACCGGCGGGTGCACCCAGAGAAACGGTCCGCGCTTCTCGGCATGGCACGTGTAGCAGGTGTTGTTGAGCGAGACTTCCTTCAGGAGCGACGGTGTGGCCGTCCCGTGAGGGTTGTGGCACGACGTGCACGTCATCTTCCCTTCGCGCAACGGCATGTGGGAGGAGCGCATCTGCTGCGCCCGTTTCTGGAGGTGGCAGGTCCCGCAGGTTTCGATTTCGGTCGCCCTGGCGAGCTGATGGCGTGGGGAGACTTCTTCCATCACCTTGTGGCAACCGGTGCACCCAACGCCGCGCGCATCGTGCGCGCTTCCCTGCCAGAAGAGGTGGGGCCCCTTCGTGTGGCAGGTGGTGCACATAGCGTTGCGCGTCCCGACGGGCGTCTTGTCGTTCTTCGCGAACGTGATCATCCCGCCGACGCCCTTGCCGCCGCCTGCCTCCACATGCTTCTGGCCGGGGCCGTGGCAGCTCTCGCAGCCCAGGCTCTCTGTGGTATTTCGAGGCTGCTTCAGGAAGAGGCGCCCCATCCTTGTCGTCTCGAACTTCTTGAACGCCTCTTCGTGGCAGCCCTTGCAGGTCTCTGCGCCGACGAAGCCGGGCGGCCTCGAGGCATCTGCGGGTGGTTGCTGGGCGGGAGCGGGCCAAGGTCGGCTGAGGGTCGCGAAGAGGAGCAGCGCGGCTCCAACCGCCACGCTGAGGCCAACGATCGCGTTTCGCGTCATGCGCGCTCCTCACGCCACCGGGCGGACGCGGCCCGACAAGATACTCAAACGCGCGCACGATACTATTGTGGTCTGATCAAGAGCAATAGTGCATTCGCACTAGCCGGTTGGCCCGCGACTCGGAAGAGTCAACTCTTCGAGCGTCATGACCCTCTCGCAGCGCCGGCCGGCGATGAGCCAGGTCGGGTGACGCCGCCGCACAGCGGCGGCATGACAGCGCGCCGTAGCGGCGCCGAGACGCGCTCCCAGAAGAGGGCCGCGGCGCCCGTCCATTTGCCCACGTTAGGTACCCGGGCGGGGCGAGGCCCGCGGCGGCAAGTGCCGCCACGGGCCAATCACGTCCGCGTCGAGCCCGGTTCAACGGAGCCTCATCTACTACCTGAGAGCCACGCCGTCGGCGACCAGCGAGTACCGCGGCGCCATCGGCGACAGCCCCCACCTAGTCCTCGCCATGGCCAGACACCCCTTCTCGCATCGAACCTCCCGGCCATCGGAGAAGAACGAGCAGCCCAGGACATTGGACGGTTGCTCGGCGCCGGGGGCGTTCAGGAACTCGACGGCCACCCGGCTCTTGGCGAATGGGCAGTCCAACGACACTCGGCTGATCATCGGTGCACGTGGAACGAGATGCGCAAGCGGCACCAGGACGAAGATCGTCGCGAACAACGTGAACACCGGGGCGAGCAGCACTGCGAGCGCCAAGCCTGCCAGGAGCGTGGTGATCCATTCCATCTGCTTCACCTCCCTCCTCCGGGTACCTCTTGAGGCACGCAAAGCCGGTGCCACACAAGTGCGATCAGAGAATCACGAGGTTGCGCATCTTACCCGGGGGGCCTGGTGCGCCGCCGTCCCAATTGAGGCACCAACGCCTCAACGCGGCCTACAGCGCATGTCCTACCATCCGCCGACTGGCACTCGATCAGGTGAAGGCGCTCTCGGCAGCGCGGCATCGACCGCCTGCGTCGGCAGGGCTCCGCCCGGCAGGCGACGCCGGTGGCCTTTTGAGGGAGCTGGAACGCGGCGGCGCCGCGCGAGCTCAGCGTCCTCATCGCCGCCTGGGTAGTCAGCGGCTCCCGTTCATCGCGGAGCCGCGTTCGCGCGCGCCTCGTCGGCCTTCTGGCGCGCGGCGGCGAGGAGTGCGTCGGCGGCCAAAGGATTGTGGGCGACGCCGGCGCTCCTGACGAGTGTCAGTGCCTCGCGCGCTTCCCGGAGCGACGTATCCGCCTCGGGCGTCTTGCGGCCTGCGCGACGTGCGCGCGCGATCGCGCTTTCCGCGCTCTTGATCGCGTCGGCCGTCCTCCTGAAGTCCGCGCCGAATCCGGTCGTCCATTCGGTCAGGAGCCCCGCGTACGGCGCCTCGTGGCAGACCAGGCACTTCTGGCCGATCGCCGCGCGCGGGTGCGACGCCGAGAAATCGTGGCAGCCGGTGCAGGCGACCGCCTCGGCCATGACGTTCGGCTCGATCTTCACGTGCGGGCTCCGCGTCTGCCCGCGGTAGAAGGCGCTCTGTTCGCGGTGACACGACTCGCACCGGTCGTTCTGCGGGTTGTGGTGGCACGAGGCGCACGTCGCCGCCGTCGCGGTGACCGCCTTGTGGGTCTCGGCCGAGTGGCACGACGTGCACGTCGCGCCGAACTCCACGACGTGGCGCGCGTGAGGCACCTTGACCTTGCCGAACGTCACCGTCTCGCGCGGCTTCACACGGGCGGCCTCGTGGCAGAGGCTCGCGCAGTAGCCGCCTCGCACCAGCTGATCGTCGGTCTTGACCGGCGGCTTGCCGAGCAGCGCCGTTGCCTCGTCGAGCCATGCGTTCGAGAGCTTGAGGAGATCTGCCGCGTAGAAGACGTTGTGGACGCCCTTGGCGAGGGTCACGTAGCGGATGTTGAAGTCCGCGTCGTCAACGAGCGTCTGCGCTCGCGGGTGCTTTGGATCTTTCCGGTCGGCGCTCGCGAGCGCGACCCGCGTCGCCCTCAGCTTCGGCGTCACGGCCTCGGTCATCTTGGCGAGCGTGGTTGTCCATTGCTGGAGCATGCCGCGGTACTTCTCGCCGTGACAGTTGACGCACGCCTGCTCGCTCGGCTTGAACGTCTGCCCGCTGAGCCCTCCGGTCTCCCCGGCGGCCTTCGGAGTCGTATGGCACGCGATGCACTCCACGCGCACCTGGAACATGTGACTTGGGATCGTCGGCGTGCCCCGCCCACCGATTCCGATGTACATCTGCACGACGCCCTGATGTTCACCACGGTGGCAGTTGCGGCACTCCAGCTCACCCGTGCGATGGGGGGCTTGGGTGCGCCGAGGCTCCTCGGACGTGGTGAGGTCGGGAGACTTCGGTCGCTGAGCGACAGCCGCCGGCTGGGACAGGCCCGCGGCTGGCTGAGCCCGCGGCGCTGTCTCAGCGAGCCCGAGGAACGCCAGCGCGAGCGCGAACGTCGAGAGGGGAGCTCTCTTCAATTTGTTCCGCTTCCCCGGCCCGCCCGCACGTCGAGCGGGCTCGGCTCGTGTTCCGCCGTCGGAGTGCCGATCGGCGGAGGCAACGCATGCTTGATTTCGTTGTGGCAACGGACGCAGTCGATTGTCTTCTCCGTGACATGCGCGGCGTGGATGCGCGTGAGGTCTCCATAGCGCTCGAGCTTCTCGGGCTGATTGTGGCACGTGATGCAGCGCTCCCGCGGCGCCTCGCCTTGCCCGTCGACGACGTTCAGGTGGCAGCTCTGACAGGCGACG
>Ga0070708_100003075_pt1 | contig 12974 bp, 14 predicted proteins | sample KBSK5503metaG_FD_65469 | JGI IMG/M metagenome (GOLD analysis project Ga0070708, IMG submission 65469) | Corn, switchgrass and miscanthus rhizosphere microbial communities from Kellogg Biological Station, Michigan, USA - KBS K5-50-3 metaG | ecosystem: Host-associated > Plants > Roots >...
TGGCCATCCAATCGTGCAGTCCTTCGAAAAGGGCGAGGACTGGATCTGGTGCTACGTCGACGAGGTCTATCTCGAGCCTGCGTGATGTGCCGAAGCCGCGCCGGTGTTACACCGCGTGGGCATATCGACCAAGAAACCCACGGGAACAGGCGCCAGGTGGTACATGGTTGGCCACCGCGTTCGCGGTATGACACCCTGACCAGACGGTACCGCCAAGGGAGGGTCGCCCCTCCAATTTTTGGCCGATACGCTCACCTGACGTAACACGCGACGGTTCGACCACTCCCCTGCGTTCATCCTGAGTCCTCACGCGCGACGGACGCGGAGACGCGGCTAGACTCCATTCCGTGATCGAATCGGTGCGCGTGGTCGGCACCGGACGCGCCGGCGGCGCGATCGCCGCTCGGTTGAGGGAGCGAGGTCTCGCGGTGAGCGCCGGGCGCGAAGCTGCCGGCGCTCCGGTCGATCTGGTGCTGCTGTGCGTCCCCGACGCGGCGATCCCCGTTGTGGCGCATTCCGTTCCCGAAGGTCCGTGGATCGCGCACGTCTCCGGCGCGACGACCCTTTCTGCGCTCGATCCGCACACGCGGCGCTTCAGCGTTCATCCGCTGCAAACACTCTCCAAGGACCGCGGCGCGGACCAGCTGGACGGTGCATGGGCAGCGGTCACCGCAGAGACCGACGAGGCCGCGGAGCAGGCCACCTGGCTCGCCGAGACCCTGGGCCTGCGCCCGTTTCCCCTGGCGGACGCGGACCGACCCCTCTACCACGCGGCGGCCGTCATCGCCGGCAACTACCTGGTCACCTTGTACCGCACCGCCGCCCAGCTCTTCGAGCAGGTCGGTGCTCCCCCGGAGGCGCTGGTGCCACTCATGGAACGCACCATCCAGAACGGCTTCGTGCTGACCGGGCCTATCGCTCGCGGCGACTGGGGGACCGTCGAGGCGCACCTGCGAACGCTGGAGGAGCGGGCCCCTGAGGTGGCGCCCCTGTATCGGGCCCTGGCGGAGGCGACGCGTCCGTGAAGCTGGTGCGCAGCGTGGCCGGAGTCCGCGAGGCGCTCATGGGCCCGCGCGAGGAGGCGATGCGAATCGGTCTGGTGCCGACCATGGGCGCCTTTCACGAGGGCCACCTCACCCTCTTTCGAGCCTGCGCCAGCGAGTGCGACGTGGCGGTTGCCAGCCTCTTCGTGAACCCAACCCAGTTCGGGCGGAACGAGGACCTGGCGCGCTATCCGCGCGATCTCGATCGCGACATGCGCCTGGCAGAGGAGGCCGGTATCGACCTGCTATTCGCGCCCGGGGTGGAAGAGATGTACCCACCGGGGTTCCAGACGGCGGTGGAGATCACTGAGCTGGGCCTCGTCCTCGAGGGAGCATCGCGCCCAGGCCACTTTCGTGGGGTGGCGACGGTGTGCCTCAAGCTGTTCAACATCGTCGAGCCGTCGGTGGCCTACTTCGGGCGCAAGGACGCCCAGCAGGTTGCGGTCATCCGGACCATGCTGCTCGACCTCAACCTGCCATTGGAGCTGCGGGTGGTTCCCATCGTGCGCGATGCCGACGGTCTGGCCCTGTCCAGCCGCAATGCCTTTCTGCAGCCCGATGAGCGCCGCAAGGCGTTGGCGCTGCCGCAAGCGCTGAAGGCCGGGATGGAAGCCTGTCGCGCTGGAGGCGGGAGCGAGGCCGCGTTGGCCGCGGCGCGGCGGGTTCTCGACGCAGCCGAGGAGATCGACGTGGATTACCTGGCGCTCGCCGACCTGGACGGCCCAACCTTGGCCGGCGCCATCCGCGTAGGCTCGACACGTCTGATAGACAATGTGCTCCTGGACGAGGAGGCGAGATGAACCGCGAACCGCGTATGACCCTACCCGAGCTGGCGTCGATGAAGGCCGATGGCCGCAAGATCGTGATGGTCACCGCCTATGACGCACCGAGCGCCAGGCTCGCCTCCCAGGCCGGCGTCGACCTGGTGCTGGTCGGCGACTCCGCCGCCATGACCGTGCTCGGTCACGAGTCGACAGTCCCCGCCACAATGGACGAGATGGTCGTGCTGACCCGCGCGGCCCGCAGCGGCATCGGGCGCCCCCTGCTAATTGGCGACATGCCGTTCGGCTCCTTCCAGGTCAGCGACGAGGAGGCGCTCAAGAACGCGATTCGCTTCGTCAAGGAGGCGGACGCGGACGCGGTCAAGCTGGAGGGCGGCGGAGCCTCCGTGTCGCGGGTGCGCACGCTGGTGGGCGCCGGCATCCCGGTCATGGGCCACATCGGTCTGACACCGCAGTCCGCCACCATGCTCGGGGGCTACAAGGCCCAGGGGCGGACCGCCTCCAAGGCGCGCCAGCTCTTCGCCGATGCCCAAGCCCTGCAGGCCGCCGGGTGCTTCTCGATCGTGCTGGAGGCCGTACCCGCCAGGGTCGCGACCCGCATCACCGAGGCGCTGCGGATTCCGACGATCGGGATCGGGGCGGGCGCCGGCTGCGACGGGCAGGTGCTGGTCTGGCACGACATGCTGGGCATCACCGAGGGTCGCCTGGCGCGGTTCGTCAAACAGTACGGCCGCCTCGCCGAGGAGACGCGGAAGGCGCTCGAGGCGTACGCCGCCGAGGTGCGCAGCGGCGCATTCCCGGCCGAGGAGCACAGCTACGGCATCCCCGACGAGGAGCTGGCCCTGTTCGAGTCGGAATTGGACGCCGGCGTCGTCGTCGGTGACGCGGGGGGCGACTGGCTCTAGGGATCGGCGGGGCGCTGAGCCGCGAGGGGGCGCGAGGCTCTTCTCACGGTCAAAGCGCCGCCTTGAGCGCGAGGATCCTCCGAAACGACTGGTCGATGCGAGCCTCGCTGATCGTGCCCTTGGCGACCAGGCCGGCGATCAGGTCGATTGTCCGGGCCACGATTCCGGACTCGAACACCTGCTGCTGCGCGATGGTCAGGATGTCGATGCCCGCCTCGATGGCCAGGCGCAGCGCGTCCTCGTACCCGTACGCCTTGCGAATGGCGCCCATCTGCATGTCATCCGAGATCACCACCCCCTCCCAGCTGAGGCGCCCACGCAGCAGGCCGGTGATTGTCGGCTTGGAGAGGGTGGCCGGATGTGCCGGATCGAGCTCGGCGTTGAAGACGTGCGCGGTGAGGACTGCATCGGGCAGGCGTTCGCGGATCAGGTTGCTGAACGGCTCGAGCTCGACGGCGCTCCAGGTGTAGGTCACGTCCACCAGCCCAACGTGCGTGTCCCCGGTCGAGCTGCCATGACCCGGGAAGTGCTTGAGGGTAGCCTTCACGCCAACCGCCCGGTGGCCCTCGATGAAGGCGCCAGCCTGCGCGGTGACCACCGCTGGATCGGCGGAGTATGACCGCCCGAGCGAGCCGATGATCGGGTTCTGGGGATTCACGTTGAGATCGACGACTGGCGCGAGGTTGAGGTTGATGCCCTCGGACCGCAGCGTGTGCGCGATCTTCTGGCCTTGCTGCCGCGTGAAGACGGGATCGTTGCGCGCCCCAAGCTGCGCCGCGGAGTAGGTCGGGGGGAAGCCGTGCCGCTGGTCGAGCCGCGCGACCAGCCCACCCTCCTCGTCGACGGCTACGAGCAACGGGGTCGACGAGAGCGCCTCGAGGCCCTCGACCAACGATTTGAGCTGAGCAGGGTCCCGAATGTTGCGCATGGCGCTGTGGGTCGGCAGGTCAGTGTCGTAGAGCAGGACGCCGCCCACGTTGCGATCGCGGATGTCGGCGACGATCTCCTGCGCCCCGTCCACCGTCAGGCCGCGGAAGCCCACCAGCAGCATCTGGCCGATGCGATTGCGGAGGCTGGGCGCCGGGCTAGCGAGCGGCGTGGGCGAAGGAGGAGGTGTCTGTGTCGGGGCCGAAGGCCCGAGAGACACCGGAGGTGAGGGCGATGCGGTCGAGGGAGTGAGGCCGCAGGCGGCGAGGACGAGACCGATGGCGCCGCGCGCGGCGCCGCGCAGGAACTGTCGACGCGTCAAGCGCGGGGTATCCACCGAGGAAGCCTACCGGCCCGGCTGGCGTTGCGACTCAGCCTGGGCTTCTCGGCGGACGGCAGCGGAAAGAAGGTCTTCGAGCTCGCGGTGGGTCAACATGTCCTGCAGGGCGCCATAGGTGCCGTGGTCGCGGACCTCAGCCGAGACTGCGCTGAGAGTCGCCAGAGCCGCGCGCTGTGGGCCGCCGCCCAGGCTGATCCGCGCCACCCCGAGCTCACCGAGCTCGCCTACGGTTGGGGCACCAGGGCCTGCCAGGATGTTGACCGGGTGGTGGAGCTCGCTCGTCAACTGGCGGATGGCGTGCGGGTCGCGAACGCCGATCGGGAAGAGGCAGTCGGCGCCGGCATCGCGGTACGCGCTTAGCCGAGTGATCGCGTCGCTGAGGTTGGCCTCTGGCGCGGCACCTGCCTCGAGAAAGACGTCGGTCCGCGCGTTGATGACCAGGGGCGTGCCGAGGTCGCGAGCGACCTCTCGCACGGCACGCACGCGGTCCGCGGCTCGATCCGCAGCTCGCAAGGAGCCGGTCTCCGGATCGATGCCGTCCTCCAGGTTCAGACCTACGGCGCCCGTCTCGAGCAGGTCGCGCGCCGTCTCGGCCAGGCCGCCGATGTCGTGTGCGTACCCCGCCTCGAGGTCGGCGGTCACCGGCACCGAAACCGCCGCGGTGATGCGAGCGACCGCTGCCAGCATCGTCGACGCCGGGATCTGCTCACCGTCGGGGTAGCCGAGCGCCGAAGACACAGCGCTGCTCGAGGTCGCTATCGCGGGGAACCCCGAGCGCTGCACGATGAGCGCGCTGGCCACGTCCCAGACGTTCACCAGGATGAGCGGTCGCTGAGCGTGGTGGAGTGCGAGGAGCTGCTCGCCGAGAGCGCGCTGACGAGTGCGATCCATAGGCTGCTCCGATGCTCCTGGCTTCGCGTTCGCGCGCCCTGCAGGTTTGGATGATGTGGGTGGCGGTCGAGGTCCCAAACGGTATACCGTGTCCGTCCGCCACGTTCTTTGAGGGCACGCCGAGCATCCCATGGCGCAGATGACCAAGATCGAGTCAGGGCCGGATCGACAAGGTCGACTGGGGCACGTGCTGCAGACGCGCGGTGCACGGCCCGAAGCCGAAGGCGCGATGCTCCTGGATCATCGCGAGGCGCTGGTGTACACGCTGGGCAAGGCCGCCGAGCTCGAGCACCTGGTGCTGTGCCAGTACCTGTTTGCGGCGTTCTCGCTCAAGCGGCAGGAGCGGGAGGGCCTCACCTCGGAGCAGGTGGACCTGGTTACGGGCTGGCACCACAGCCTGATGGAGATCGCGGAGCAGGAGATGCTGCACCTGGCGCTCGTCCAGAACCTGCTGACGGCGGTAGGCGCCGCCCCGCGCCTGGCACGCCCCAACTTCCCGGTTCCTCCGCGCAGCTTCCCGGCGGCGGTGCGCATGGCGCTCATCCCATTCGGCGAGGTCGGTCTGCGGCACTTCGCCTATCTCGAGAGGCCGGAGGGCTTCGAGATGGCCGATGCGGAGGAGTTCGCGGCGATCGAAAAGGCGATCCCGCTGCCGATCGCCGAGGAAGACCAGATCGGAGCGCACCTTCAGGACTTCGCCACCATCGGGCACCTCTACCGGTCGATCGACGAGGGCCTCATCCACCTGACTGACAAGCTCGGTTCGGATCGCCTTTTCATCGGTCCACCGTCAGCTCAGGCGACGGAGGAGCACTTCCGCTGGCCGGAGCTGGTGGCGGTGACCGACCTGGAGTCAGCGCATCGCGCCATCGAGACGATCGTGGAGCAGGGCGAGGGAGCTCGCGGGGACTGGCGGGATGCCCACTTCGGCCGCCTGATCGCGATTCTCGACGAGTACCTGGCAGCGCGGGACGCCGATCCTGGCTTCGAAGCGACCCGGCCGGTCGTCGCCGCCCTCGTGCGCGACCCCGAGTCGGACCTCGCGGCACCGGTGATCAGCGAGCCGTTCACGATCCGCTGCATGGACCTCCTCAACGCCGTGTACGAGGTCCTGCTCCAGATGCTCTCGCGCTACTTCGCGCACACGGAGGAGTCGAATGCGCAGCTCCACACGCTGGCCAATGTGTCGGTTGGCCTGATGAAGGACGTTATCAAGCCGCTCGGCGGCCTGGTCACCCAGTTGGCCATCGGCGAGGCGCAGCCGGGTGCCACTGCGGGACCATCCTTCGAGCTGTTCTTCGCCGTCGACTATTTGCTGCCGCACCGCGATGCCGCCTGGACCATCATGGAGGAGCGGCTGCGCGAGGTGGCGGAGCTGGCGACCCGTTGCCGCGACGCCTGCATCCCATCGTTCCTGGTTCCGCTCTCCCGGATCACGGACGCCCTGCGCAAGAACGCGGACCAGCTCGCCTCTGCGCACTGACCTCCGCGCAGCGACCTCCCAGGGAGCTCCGTGCCAGATGTGGCCTGACGTGCGATAATGCACGCATCACCACACGTCAGATGAGTCGCTACCTCACGTGGCGACTGCCCGACCGACACTTCTCGAAGGTTCACGTCCTCGGCGAGGCGGGTACCCCCTTGTGCGGGCGCGTCCCCAGCCGTGAGCGTGGTCGGCCGGTGCCTCCGATTCCCGAGTCCGAGCTCTGCCTGGACTGCCAGAACGCCCTGGGCGACGACCAGTAGCCCCGGCGGCCGTCGCCGCATCAGGAGCGCAACGGCCCTAGACGCACCGCAAAATGGTAGCGGTCCGCGCGATACGAGGATCTGACGTATTCGAAGGGGCGGCCGTTCTCGAGCTCGCTGGAGCGCTCCATCACCAGCACCGGGTCACCCTCATCCAAGCCCAATACCCGCGCCGTCGCAGGCCGTGCCGCCTCTGCCGTGATCGTCTGGGTGGCGGCTCCGAAGCGCAGACGAAAGACCCGTTGCAGGAGCTCGTAGAGCGAACCACGCTCGAGGTCCATGCTCAGCAGGCCCGGGCACAGGTCGAGTGGGAGGTGCGTCGTCTCGATGGCCATCGGCTCACCATTCGCCAACCGCAGCCGGCGGATGCGCGCGATCGCCTCGTCTGGCTGCAGCCGCAGCCGCCCTGCGATCTCGTGATCGGTGACCGCCTCAGCTTCCAGCAGGCGTGAGGACGGAACCAGCCCGAGCTTGGTCATCTCCTGCGAGAAGCTCGTCAGGCCCGCCAGCTGCTGGGTGACCTCTCCCGTCGCCAGAAAGGTGCCTCTACCGGGTGCGGTGTAGATGGCCCCCTCGGCGATCAGGTCCCTCACCGCCTGGCGCACCGTCATGCGGCTGATGTTCAGGGCGCGAGCCAGCTCGCGTTCCGACGGCAGCTGTTCATGGCCCCCGCCGCGCAGGCGCGCGATGCGCTCGCGCAGGAGATCCTTGACCTGGCTGTAGAGTGGGACCGGACCCCGGCGGATGAGCCGACCAGTTCCCACCTTGCGCACGCTCACGAGTCGCGTGCCTCTTTCCACCGTGCCTGCATTTCCGGCGACAGGCGCCGGCGAAGCGTGCGCTCCAGCTGCGGGTAGTCGGTGATGTCGGTGCGGATCACCACCGGCCGTCCCTGGTCGACCCGGAGCACCACCTCCGGCACCGAGCGCATGAAGGTCTTGGGCAGGATCGTCACGTCCCTGAAGTCGGCGTAGGCGATGCGCCTGGGCGAGCCGATGATGGGCGCCACCTCGAGCGCCTCGGCACCGATGCTGAACCGGAAAGGCGAAGCCCAGCGCGCGAGCAGCGCAGCTGTGAATCCGATGGCCAGGGCGGCCGCCAGGAGCGTCGCGTTTCGCCGCGTGCCGGGATCGAGGTCGTTCCACACGAGGCTCGGATTGATGACCAGGATGCCGAAGATCACGACCAGAAACAGGACGGTGGGGACGTACGCCCAGCGGTGCCTGGCGGAATAGCTGAAGACCGATCCGGTGCGTTCGCGGCTCATGACCGCAGCGCTCCATCGAGGAGAAGGCCGATCGCGCTGGCGGCGTCGTCCGGCACCCCGTCCGGCACCACAAGGTCCGCCGCCTGGCGCACATTGGGTCGTGCGTGACGCATCGCCACCGAGCGATGAGCGACCGACAGCAGCTCGATGTCGTTGGTCCCATCGCCGATCGCCCCGACCTCGTCGAGCGACAGCCCCATCAAGCGCGCGAGCGCTGCGGCGGCTCGGCCCTTGTCCACGCCGCGTGCCAGCAGCTCGATGCTGCGGTTGTCACCTGAGGTGATCGCATAGCGATCGCCGAGCCGCTCGCGGGCGGTCTTGAGCGCCGCCTGGTAGCGCTCGGCTCCGGTCCAGATGGCGATCTTGTGCGGATGGCTGGTGCGCAGGCTCGCCAGATCCTCCACCAGCTCCGGCAGCGGTTCATTGAACGGTACGAAGAGGTCGATCACCTCCTGCCGCAGATCGTTGGTGCGGAATCCGTCCGGGTAGCAGAGCAGGACGGGCATATCGATCTCGGCGGCGACCGCGAGGAGCTCGTCAACCTCGTCGGGGCCGAGGGTGACGGAGAACACCGTGTCCTCGCTGATGGGCTCGGTCACCAGCGCGCCGTGCATCGTGATCTGCGGCCCATCGAGCTCGAGGGTGCGGACGACCCTGGCGATGCCGATCGGAACACGCCCGGTGGCCACCGCGACGCGAATCCCGGCCTCGCGAACGGCTTGCACCGCCGATCGCGTGCGCTCGGAGATCGACCCATCGGGCTCGAGCAGCGTGCCATCCAGATCGCACACGAGCAGCCGCAGGGTGCCGTCTGCTGAGGCGCCGACGCCGGCGCGATCGCCCCTCATCGCGAGATGCCCTCCAGAGCCTCGCTCGCGTTGGCGCGCAGCTCCGAGGCGAGCGAGCGCAGGAGCTCGACCGCGGCGTCGGTCAGCGTCTTGCCACCTTGCGCGTCGAAGCGACTCGCTGTGGCCTCGTAAACGCCGTCGCGATGGGCGGCCTGGTCCGCCACGTAGCCGAAGTAGCCGTTCGTGTAGCCGATAACACGGGTCCACGCGAATGGAGACCGCTCGCGGATGGCGAGCCCGAAGGACGCGAAGAGCTCGACCGGCAGGTGGATCCAGGCCGCATCGCCGACGGCCGCGGCTGCCATGGGGAGCTCCATGGTTGGTGGGAGCCCGGCCTCGACCAGTGCGGCAAGCATGAGCGAGCCCTCGTACCGGGTGCGAGCAATCCGCTCCTGGGGCGCCGTCACTCCAGCCGTCTGGGCGGCCAGCCAGTCCCCTTCGAGCTCGGCGGCGCGCCGGCGGGCCTCGGCGGGCGCGGGAAGCTCACGCGTGGAAACCGTGACCGACGTGCGACGAACGGCCACGCGCACGTCGCCCGCACCCGGCTGAGCCTGAAGCAGTGCCGTGAAGGCAGCGCCTGCCACGAGGCCCCCGAGGCGGTCCACCTCGCCGAATGACTGATCGCGACGAACGAAGCGCGGGCTCGCGTCGCCCGCCGCCCCCTGCAGAAACGCGACAGGTGGCGCAGCCGCGGGGGCAGACGCGCCCCTCATCCGAACCGCGCTCCTCGCAGCCGCGAAGGCGTGCAGCGTTTCGAGGGCACCGGACAGGCTGCGACGCATCGCACCCGGCCAGTCTGCAGACCAGGCGAGGTTCTCGTGCCCGAGCACCGTTCCATGCGAGGCGTAATCCACGACGGTGGCGACAACGCCACCTCCTGCGTCCACGAGCGCCAGGATCCCGACGCTGGCATCGTGCGGACCCGTCGGGTCGTTCCGATTGCCGCCCGCCGCAGGAGCGGAGCCCTCAGCGAGGACCGGCCAGCAGGGGAGAAGCTGCCTGGGGAGCGCACGCGCCGCGTCGGCCAGGCGCACCACCAGATCTTCGCGCAGCCGCGGATCGGCCGTCTCGGGGAGTATCGGTCCCAGTCCTTGCACCCATCCTGCCACCGACGAGTGCGTGTGCGAGGCACAGACCAGGACGGCGTCCGGCGCACAGCCACAGGCGTTGCCGACGGCTGCCGCGATCTCGCCAGCGAGCACCTCGTCCACGCACAGCGCGTCGATCGCAAGCCACAGCACCTCGCCCCCATTCGCATCCCGAAGCCAGACGAGGGAAGCCTCGAGCGAATCGTGCGCGCCGGTAGCCGTCTTGCCCTCGCGCAGCAGATAGCCACCGAGCGGCAACCCGGCCGGCGGCGTGAGGTCCACTGACGCGGCCGCGACGCGCAGGGGAGCGTCGAGATCGTTCACCAGCCTCGTATCCGATCCCAGTACTGATCGAGCAGGCGTTGGCTAACCTCGCGACCGCCGTCGACGTTCCCGGAGCGGAAGACTGGCGGATCCACGCCGTCGGCCAGCAGGCGGTCGGCGGCCCCGATGACCAGCATCTGCACGATCGCGGCACCCAGCACCCCTGAGAGCGGGCCGACCGGCACGCCGTTCGCGAGGGTGACCGCGCAGTCGCCGGCGGGCGCCCCGCTGTCGATCGCCAGGTCGACGACCTCGTGCAGGTGGCGACCAGTCGAATGTCGAGACGGCTGGGCCATTGCGTGGGCGATCGAGGTGATGCCGACGGTCCGCACCCCGCGAGCTCGTGCGGCATTCGCAACGTCGATCGGCACCGCGTTGCGACCCGACTGGCTGACGATGATCAGCACGTCCTGCGGTGACAGCCTGCGATGCTCGACGATCAGCTGTCCGTAGCCCTCGAGGCGCTCGGTGAGCTCCGACTTGCTGACGTCGTGGTATCCGCTGACCGAGTCCTCGAGGATCGCATCGGTGGGTGCCAGACCCCCGGCGCGGAAGAAGATCTCCTCCGCCAGGAGCCGCGAGTGGCCCGTGCCGAAGATGCGAATGAGGCCGCCTGCCTCGATCGCCTCGGCCATCCACGCGGAGGCCTGGGCGAGGTTCGCGGCCTCACGCGCGATCAGCTCATCCAGGCCGCGTCGAGCCGCTGCGAGGTACTCGAGCGCCGGCGGCGCGAGCGTCGCGGACGGGGTCGAGGTCACAGCAGCTTTGCCTCCGCGAGCAGCTGCATGAAGTCATTGCGGCGGTCGGTGGGCATCATGCGGGCTGTCAGCTCAACGCCCTCGTCGTGCAGCTCCTTGAAGGCCTGGATGTCCTTGTCCGTCACGAAGACGGTGCGCGTCACGCGCTTCGAGCCGGCCGCGAACGCCATGTTGCCGACGTTCATGGTCTTGGCTTCCAGGCCGCCGCGATGGAGGCGCACGGCGTCCCCGGGCTCCTTGACCAGCATGAAGATCTGCTCGTTGGCGTGCGCCGGGTCCTTCACGTAAGCGAGGGCCTCGTCGATCGAGAGGATCACCTCGTTCACCGATGGCGGTTTGACCGCCAGCAGCATCGTCTTTTGGAATTCGTCGGCAGCGATGGCGTCGTTGGCGACCATGATCGTTTCGGCCCGCTCGGCCTGCAGCCAGGTGACCACCACCTGGCCGTGGACGAGCCGGTTGTCGATGCGTACGTGCCTGACGCTCACCCATCACCTCCTGCAGCCTTCGCCCCGGCCAAGGCGGACCGGATCACCTCTCCGACATCGCGTACCGATTCGCGCCCTGCAGCAACCGCCGTTTCTGCGAGCTCACGAGCGCTGACCCCCTCGCGTCCGAGAAGGGCCTCGAGCAGCATGGGAAGGTTCATGCCGGCCACGATCTCGATGTTCGGCCGATGGCGCAGCAGCGACGCGGCCGCGTTGGCGGGCGCCGCGCCGAACAGGTCGGCGAAGATCACGGCCTCTCCATCCTCATCGACGCCGAGCTTTTGCAAGGCCGATTCGAGGCGCTTTGCAACGCCCTCGACATCGTCCTCCGGGCGCAGCTGCACGACCTCGAGCCGCTCCTGGCGACCCGCAATCATCTCGATGGCACCACGTAAGCCAGAGGCCAAGGGCCCATGGCCCACCAGGAGCACCGCCACGACATCGGCGTTGGTCATGTCACGCTCCGAATGCGCCCGCGGTATCGCTCGCGCAGCCGCGCGTTCTGCTCGGCCGAGCCATCCACGTTCTGTGATACGAGGATCGGCGGCTCCACGCCACGTCGGACCAGCTCGGCAATGGCCTCCACTAGCGTCGCGTTGAGCAGTGCCGCGCCAACCACCGTCGAGGTAGGTCCGATCGCCGCGACGACGCCGTCCAACTCAACGGCGGCGTCGCCCGCTGCGCCGCAGGTGTCGAGCACGACATCGGCCACGTCGAGCAGGCGCTTGCCGGAGGAGTGTCGAGACGAGACGATCCGCGAGAACTCGGCGGCGGTGACCGCGATGACCGGCAGGCCGCGCTCTCGGCCGAGCATGGCCATCTCGATCGGCGAGGGATTTCGACCGGAGTTACTGATGACAATCAGGCAGTCGCGCGACTCGAGCGCGTAGTCGCGCAGTAGTGTGACCGCGTAGCCTTCGATCGTCTCGGCCTTTCCCTGCCCCGGATCGAGGATCACCTGCATGGCCGCGAGGCCTCCCGCTCGCCCCGCCAGCTCGATCGCCAACAGCTGGGAGTGGCCGCTGCCGAAGGCGTGGATGATGCCGTCCGCGGCGACGGTGTCCGCCATGAGCGACGCCGCGCGGGGAATCGACTCCCGGTTCGCCTCGCGGACCTTGCGCAGGATGCCTTCCACGGCATCGAAGTAGCGCTCGTACATGGAATCTCCGAGGTGCTGTGAAACCGAGTGGCGGGCGAGGCCCGCCACTCGGCGCTAGAGGTTGGTGCGGACGAATTACTTCGCTGCGGCCACCGGAAGCGCGGGTGCGAACCACCCGAGCCAGCCAACGACGATCCCGAATACGAACACGACGGCGATCGCCCAGAGCGGGTTCAGGTTGTAGCGCTTGAGCAGCCAGTAGACGAAGGCGGTCAGCAGGACCGGCAGCATGAACGGCAAGATGGCGTCGAGCTGCGTCTGAACCGGCACCTTGTTGGTCACCTGTTGGGCCCCTTGCGGGCCGGTCACGGTCAGCGTCTGCTGGTAGTCCCAGGTCGTCACAATCTTGACGATCGATGGGATGAACCCGCCGATCACGATCAGGCCGAGGACGGTGGCCCCCTCGGT
>Ga0070708_100003079_pt1 | contig 12965 bp, 11 predicted proteins | sample KBSK5503metaG_FD_65469 | JGI IMG/M metagenome (GOLD analysis project Ga0070708, IMG submission 65469) | Corn, switchgrass and miscanthus rhizosphere microbial communities from Kellogg Biological Station, Michigan, USA - KBS K5-50-3 metaG | ecosystem: Host-associated > Plants > Roots >...
CCCCACATCCCGATCAAGAGGTACATCGGGATCAGCATCGCTTCCCAGAAGACGTAGAAGAGGACCAGGTCCAGGGCCGCGAGGGTGCCCAGCATCGCGGTCTCCAGGAGCAGCAGGCAGATGCAGTACACCTGGACCCGCTCCTGGATGTACTTCCAGGAGCTGAGCACGACCAAAGGACCGAGGAAGGTGGTGAGCAAGAACAGCAGCAGCGCCACGCCGTCGAGCCCGACGTGGTAGCTGAAGCCGAGCGCGGGCGCCCACTCCGCCTTCTGCTCGAACGCGTAGCGTCCCGGGCCCGCGCGGAATCCCGTCCAGAGCGGGATCGAGAGCACGAACGTGAGCAAGCTGAAGAGGAACGCGATTCCCTTGTGCTGGCCGCCCTCCCCTCGGGGCAGGAGCAGGATCAGCGCCGCACCGGCCACGGGCAGGAAGGTGACGAGCGTGAGCAGGTGGGATTCCAGCCAGGTCATCCGCCCCTCACCAGGAAGACGTAGAGCAGGGCAGCGACGCCGAGGGCGGTGACCGCCGCGTACCGTTGCACGTCGCCGTTCTGGAACCGGCGCGCCAGTGCCCCCACCCAGGCGATGAGCGCCGGGATGCCGTTCACGAACAGGCCGTCGATGATGGTGGCGTCGACGATGCGCCAGAGGCCGCGGGCCAGGCCCCACAAGGGGCGCACGACCACGCGGCCGTAGAATTCATCGACGTACAGCTTGTTCGCCAGCGCGCGGCGCACCGCTCCGGCCCGGGCCGTCAAGACCTCGTCTCCAGCGAGGCCGCGCTTGAAGTAGAGCGCGTACGATGCCGCCCAGCCCGCCCAGCCGACCAGCAGCGCGATGCCGAATCCGGGGAGGGCCGAGAACTCTTCGGGCGAGCCGCCGCGGGGTCGGGCGAAGACCCCCTCGGTGAAGTGCTCCCAGTTCCAGCGCTCGAGGGCGGTTCCGTGTACCCACGACGGCGGCAGCGCCAGAACCAGTCCGAGCACGGAAAGGGCCGCCAGGATCCAGAGTGGCAACGTCATCACCGGCGGACTCTCGTGCGGGTGCACGCTCTCGGGCCCGCGGTACTCGCCGGAGAAGGCGAGGAAGTAGCAGCGCCACATGTAGAAGCTGGTGAGGAAGGCGGTGAACGACCCGACCAGATAGATCGCCGGGCCCAAGAACGTCAGGTGGATGCCGCTGGCAGGGGTGAGGGTGAGGAAGTTGAACGCGCGCGTGTGCAGCGCCTGCGCGAGGATCTCGTCCTTGGAAAAGAAGCCCGAGATGGGCAGGATGCCGGTGATGGCGATGGTCGCGATGAGGAACGTCGCGTGCGTCGACGGCATGTACTTCCGCAGCCCGCCCATCCGCTGGAGATCCTGCTCCCCGTGCAGGCCGTGCATCACCGCGCCGGCGCAGAGGAAAAGGCAGGCCTTGAAAAACGCGTGGGTGACGAGGTGCTGGGTGCCGGCGAAGAAGGCCCCCACGCCGACCCCGATGAACATGTACCCGAGCTGAGACACCGTCGAATACGCCAGCACCTTCTTGATGTCGTTCTGCGAGGTCGCGATCAGCCCGGCGACGAGAGCGGTGAGCGCTCCGATGGTCGCCACCAGGGCGAGGACCCCCGGCGCGCTCACGTAGAGCGGCGAGAGCCGGGCCACCATGTACACGCCCGCCGTCACCATGGTGGCGGCGTGGATCAAGGCCGATACCGGCGTGGGACCCGCCATTGCGTCCGGGAGCCAGACGTAGAGGGGAATCTGCGCGCTCTTTCCTACAGCGCCGGTGAACAGGCAGAGCGCCGCCAGCGACGCGACGCCGAGCGGCAGCGCGGCGCCGTTGACCTGCGCGATGTTCACCGTCCCCGTCTGCCGGAAGAGGATGAAGATGCCGATCAGGAACCCGAAGTCCCCGATGCGGTTGACGATGAACGCCTTCCTCCCTGCGTACGCCTTCTCCTCGTCCGTGAACCAGAACCCGATCAGGAGGTAGCTGCAGAGGCCCACGCCCTCCCAGCCGACGAACATCGCCACCAGGTTGTCGCCGAGGATCAGCGTCATCATCGCGGCGATGAACAGGTTCAGATAGGCGAAGTACCGCCAGTAGCCGGGGTCTTCGTCCATGTACCCGACCGAGTAGACGTGGATGAGGAACCCAACGCCCGTGACCACCAGCGTGAGCGCGCCCGAGAGGCGGTCCAGCGTGAACGCCATGTCCACGCGGAGCGGCCCGGCGGAGAACCAGTTGAACGCGACCTGGTGGAAGAGCTGCACGCCCTCGCCCAGTCCGGCGAACGCCCGCAGCCCCACCAGGAACGAGAGCAGCACCGAACCCAGCGCCACCGCGTACACCCAGCCCTTCGGAAGCCACTTTCCGACCAGCCCGCAGACGGCGGCGCCGATCAGGGGCAGGAGCGGGAGCAGGTGCAGCCAGGCGACTTCCATCGGACTCCTAGAGCTTGAGCGTGTCGAACTCGTCGACGTTCAGGGAAGTGCGGCTGCGGAAGACGGCGATGATGATCGCGAGGCCCACCGCCGCTTCGGCCGACGCGGTGGCGATGACGAAGAACACGGCCGCGTGCCCCGAGAGGAAGCTCCCCGTGGGCGAGCTCGCCACCAGTGGGAACCGGGAGAACGCGAGGAAGGTGAGGTTCACGGCGTTGAGCATCAACTCGATGCTCATGAGGATGATGATGGCGTTGCGCCGCAGCACCACGCCCGCCGCGCCCAGCGCGAAGAGGATCGCCCCGAGCACGAGGTAGTGCTGCGCCTGGTGCGCGTGGAAGAAGTCCATCAGATCTTCCCTTTGGCGACGACCACGGCAGCCACCACCGCGACCAGCAGCAGGAGCGAGGTGATCTCGAAGGGCAGGATCGAAGCCAGATACAGCGTGCGGCCGACGGCCTTGGCTCCCCCGAACCCGGCGATGAGCAGGGCGTTGTCGACACGCCGATCGCCCTGCACCAGCGCGCCTTGCGGGAACGCCGGTCCCAGCGCCTTCCAGGCAAGCACGCCCACCGCCAGGATGACCGCGGCGAGACCGATCCCTTTCCAGACCGTGATCCGTTTCTCGCCCAGCTCCTCGTCCTTGAGGTTGAGCAGCATGATCACGAACACGAACAGCACCATCACCGCCCCCGCGTAGACGAGGACCTGGAGGATGGCGATCAGGTGCGCGGCCAGGAGAACGTAGATGCCGGAGAGGAAGAAGAAGCAGCCGACCAGCGAGAGCGCGCCGTAGATCGGGTTGCGGCGGAAGATCACCTGCGCGCCGGCGACCAGGGTCCCCGCGGCGAAGAGATAGAAGAGGATCGCCTCGGCCACGTCAGCCTCGCACCAGCATGTCGAAGTCGGCGCGGAACTTCTCGATGAAGCTCTTCGCCGGCATGGCGGCGCCGTCGGCCAGCGCGCAGATGGTCTTCGTCTCCATCTGCTTGGCGATCTGGTAGACGTTGTCCACGTCCTGCTTCTCGCCCTTGCCGGCGACGATCTTGTCCAGGAGCCGGGAGAGCCACGAAGTTCCTTCCCGGCACGGCGTGCACTGGCCGCAGCTCTCGTGCGCGAAGAACCTCATCAGATTGGCGAGGGCCTGCGCCATGTTCACCGACTGGTCGAGGTAGACGACCGCCCCCGAGCCCGCCATCGTCTTCTTCGCCTTGAGCGTGTCGAAGTCGCTGGCCCAGTCCGCCTCGGCGGCGGTCAAGATGGCCGAGGAGGCGCCGCCCGGGATGATCCCCTTCAACGTCGAGCCCTCGCGCATGCCGCCGCAGTACTCCTCGAGCAGGGCCTTGAAGCTGATCCCCATCGGCGCCTCGTAGACGCCGGGCTTCTTCACGTGGCCGCTGACGGCATAGAGGCGCGTTCCGCCGTTCTTGGGGACCAGCCCGACGCGGCTGAAGGCGTCCCCGCCCATGTTGAGGATCACCGGCATGTTCGCCAGCGTCTCCACGTTGTTGACCGCGGTGGGTTGCTTGAAGAGGCCGCCGCCCGCGTTGGCCGGGAACGGCGGCTTCAGCCGGGGATAGCCCTTCTTCCCTTCCAGGGATTCGAGCATCCCGGTCTCGTCGCCGCAGATGTACGCGCCCGCACCGAAGACGGTGTGCATTTCCAGATCGAACCCGGAGCCGAGGATGTTTTTGCCCAGGTAGCCGGCCTCCCGAGCCTCGTCGATCGCCCGCTGCAGGCGGGCCATGGCGGACTCCCGGAACTCGCCCCGGCAGTACACGTAGGTGGTGTGGCACTCGATGGCGTACGAGCCGATGATCGCGCCCTCGACCAGGAAGTGCGGGCTGCGCAGCAGGAGCTCGCGGTCCTTGAAGGTCCCCGGCTCCCCCTCGTCGGCGTTGACCACCAGGTACTTGGGGAAGCTGGTCTCCTTGCGGAGGAAGGTCCACTTCATCCCGGTGGGGAACCCTGCGCCTCCGCGCCCGCGCAGGTTGGACTTCACCACCTCGTCGACGATCTGCTGCGGCTGCATCTTCAGGGCCTTGGGGAGCGCCTGATAGCCGCCACCGCTTCGGTAGGTCTGGAGCGTCCAGCTCTCGGGCTTGTCCCAGTCGGCGGTGAGGAGCCTGGGGCCGGTCATCGGTCGTGCTCCGTGCTCGCCGCATGTGCCTCGGGCCTGTGCGGCGTCGGGCCCGGAGCCATCTTCTTTCCGGGTTGGTCGCGCAGCTCGCGGATCAACTTCTCCAGCGATTCCTCGGTGACCTTCTCCACGAAGGTGAAGTTGTTGACCAGCAGCGCAGGCGCGTTGCCGCAGGCGGCGAGGCAGGACACCTCCGCCAGCGTGAAGTGACCGTCCTTCGTCGTCTCGCCCGGGCGGATACCGAGGACTTGCGCGCAGCGGGCGAGGAGCTTCTCGGATCCCATCGCCCAACAGGAGATCGAATTGCAGACGCCGATCTCATGGCGCCCGATCGGCCGCAGCCGGTACATCGTGTAGAACGTTGCCACCTCCCGGACCCGCGCGGGCGGGATGTCGAGCCTCGTGGCCACGTATGCCATCGTCGGCTCGGAGACCCATCCCAGCTCGTCCTGCGCCAGGTGCAACGCCGCGAGCAGCGCGGCCTTCTTCCGCTCGGGGGGATACTTGGCGATCGCCCGTTCCAACCCCGCGTCGAACCGGCGCTGCTGCTCCGGATTGAACGGACTCTCCACCGGGCCCGCCTGGCGAATGGGGAGCGGGATCATTGCGGCGCGGACGTGTATGGCGTGCGCGCGAGGGTGTCAAGGCAGGATGGCGTGAAACTGCGGGTGGTTCAGCGCAGCTCGAGGACCCGCAAGGAGGTCAGCGCCACCAGCGTTCCGAGCACGTCGTTGTCCGGCCTGCCGGCGGCCTTCATCAGCTCGCCCACCGTCCGGCTTCCGTCGCAGCGCGGAAGCAGGTGGGCCTCCCAGGCCTGCAGCTCCACGTCGCTGAGGTTGAAGTTCGGATCCTGGCTGGGCGTGGGACGCCCGCTGAAGGGCATCAGCCGCTTCAAGCGGTCCGGTTTGTAGAGCTTCTTCACCCCGCGCATGATCAGGTTGGCGGGGTGGATGTCGAGCTTGATCGCTTCCTTGCGGGCCCGCGCCTGGAACGAAAGCGTGAACACTCCCTCCTCCCAGGCGAAGACCGAGTAGAGGATGCTCTTGATCTGCTGGCCGACGTAGTAGAGGCGCTCTTCCTGGGTGAGCACGCCCATGGAGATGAGCAGATCGCCCGTGCGCTGCTTGGTGGTGTTGGCTTCGTCCGCGGCCTGCTTCAGCGTCTCCTCGTCGATCTTCCCCGCCCGGACCAGGAACTGCCCCAGGCGGTCGGCGACCAGGTTGGAGAGGGCGAACACCGGGAAGCCCCCCTCGAAGAAAATGATTTTTTTGACCTGGCCCTTCATCAGGCCCAGCTCGCCGGTCTCTTTGGCGTTGTAGAACGCGGCCAGCAGGTGCGGGAGATTGTCCTTCAAGTCCCCGCGGCGGATGCCGTCCTTCTCCTGGAAGGGCTGGAGCACCGGCTCGGGCTCCGAGGCGCGCGAGATCGGCCCGGTATTCACCTTGCGGGCATGGATGGACGGCCGCGCAGACCGGTCGCGCAGGCGGCTGATCTGGTCGCGGTCCATCGGCCGCAGCTGCAGCGGGGAGGTCCCCTTCATCGAGCCGCCCTGCAGGTCGATGCGGGCCGTGAGCTGCATGGCCTCCGCCGCTTCTTCGACCTGCGGTCCCGACTCCACGTCGAAGGCGAGGCTCTCCCTCGCCGGCGCGGTGGCCGGCACCGCTTTACGCACTGCGGCAAGCAGGGCGCTCCGGTCGAAAGGCTTCTCGAAGAACGCCAGCGCGCCATAGCGCGAGGTCGCCGTCGTGGAAGCGTTTCCGCCCTTGTGCACGCCGGACATGAGCACGAACGGAATGCGCAAGCGCTTCAGCGCCTCCGCCACGTCGAAGCCCATCAGGTCGGGCAAGAGGACGTCGACCACCGCCAGCGCCGGCTTCTCTTTCTTGGCCAGGTCCAGGGCGGTGCGCCCGCGGGCCGCGGTGAAGACGAGGTAGCCGGCCTCTTCGAACGAGGAGGAAAGAAGTGTGAGCAGCTCCGGGTTGTCGTCCACGACCAGGATGCGAGGAGCAGACACCATTCGAGCCTACGATCCGTTCCTTGCTCCGGCAAGGAATGGCCTGCTAGAGGCATGGCGAGGTTGATCCCCTGGGGACGGAATGTTAAGCAGGCTCGCTTTTTCTACTTCTCGGAGCCCACCATGCGCCGCATGTCCGCGAAATTCCTGATCTGCTTGCTCGCCGTCGCACTCGGCTGCAAGAAGGAGCAGGAGGGCGGCGGAAACGTAAGTGGTACGGATACCGCCGTCATCAAGGTCGGAGAAGTCGGCTCGATGACCGGCACCGAGGCGACCTTCGGCATCTCGAGCCACAATGGCATCCAACTCGCGACCGACGAGGTGAACGCCGCGGGCGGGATCAAGGGTCGGAAGATCCAGGTGCTCGCCCTCGACGATCAGGGCAAGCCGGAGGAGGCCGCCACCGCGGCCACCCGGCTGATCTCCAGCGAGCACGTCACCGCGCTGCTCGGCGAAGTCGCCTCGACGCGCTCGCTGTTCATGGCGCCCAAGGCGCAGGCGGCGAAGACGCCGATGGTGTCGCCCTCCTCCACCAACGAGAAAGTCACCGCGGTGGGCGACTACATCTTCCGCGCCTGCTTCATCGATCCCTTCCAGGGCTACGTGATGGCGAAGTTCGCCACCGACACCTTGAAGCTGAACAAGGCGGCGATCCTCCGCGACGTCCGCAACGACTACTCGGTGGGGCTGGCCAAGGTCTTCAACGACAACTTCACCAAGATGGGCGGGCAGATCGTCGAGAACCAGAGCTACTCGTCCGGCGACGTCGACTTCAAGGCCCAGCTCACCAACATCAAGGCCGCGAAGCCGCAGGCCCTGTACGTCCCCGGCTACTACACCGACGTCGGGCTGGTCGCGCGGCAGGCGCGCGAGGTCGGCCTGACGGTACCGATGCTGGGCGGCGACGGCTGGGACAGCGAGAAGCTGTACGAGATCGGGGGCGCCGCGCTCGAGGGGAGCTTCTTCTCCAACCACTACTCGGTGGACGATCCCAGCCCGCGCATCCAGGAGTTCGTCGCCAAGTTCAAGAAGGCGTACGGCGGCCAGGTGCCCGACTCGCTGGCGGCCCAGGCGTACGACGCGGCCGGCATGCTGTATGACGCGATGAAGCGCGCCAAGGACATTACCGGTCCGTCCATCCGCGAGGCGCTGGCGCAGACCAAAGACTACAAGGGCGTCACCGGCGACATCACCATGGACGACAAGCGCAACGCCAGCAAGCCGGCGGTGGTGCTGCGCGTGGGCAAGGGCGGCAAGTACGAGTTCTCCGGACGCATCCTCCCGGAGGGCATGAAGGAGACCAACCCCGCCGAAACGCCGCGCGCCGGGCCCGAGCCGAAGAAGACCGAGGGCAACACGGCGCCCAATCCGGCGCCCGGCATGACGCCGACGCCGACCCAAGCGCCGGCGCCGGGCGCGACGACGTCCGCGCAGAACGCGGCGAACACCGGCCAACGTCAGGGAGTCCCCGCAGGCGAGCACTCCAAGAAATAGCTCGCGTGGTCGATCTCCTGCAGCACCTGGTCCACGGGGTTTCGCTCGGCGCCATCTACGCGCTGATCGCCCTGGGCTACACGATGGTGTACGGGGTCCTCCAGCTGATCAACTTCGCCCACGGCGACGTCTTCATGCTGGGGGCGATGATGGGCTGGTACGCCTCGTCCCGTTGGACGCAGGAGGCGGCCCATCCAAGCTGGGCAGGAGCGGTGGCCGTGACGCTCCTGTGCATGGCGATCTGCGGGACCACCGGGTTCCTCATCGAGCGCTTCGGCTACCGGCCGCTCCGCGGCTCGCCCAAGCTGAACTCGCTGATCACCGCCATCGGGTTCAGCTTCCTGCTCGAGTACGGCGGGCAGTTCGTCTTCGGTCCCAACCCGCGCGCCTTCGGCGCCTTGCCGGTCGATCCGGGCGATCAGTTCCGCGTGCTCGGGGTCTCGATCAGCTACATCGACTTGATCTGCGTCGGCGTGTCGGTGGGGCTGATGGTCCTCTTGAACCGGATCATCTATCACAGCCGGATCGGCACCGCGATGCGCGCCGTCTCCTGGAACCCGCCCGTCGCCGCCCTGATGGGCGTGAACGTCGACAAGGTGATCAGCTTCACCTTCGTGCTCGGCTCGGTCCTGGCCGCCGTCGCGGGCATCCTCTACGCCTCCGCATACCGCAAGGTCGAGCCGCTGATGGGGCTGATGCCCGGCCTCAAGGCGTTCGTCTCCGCGGTGCTGGGCGGGATCGGCAACGTGCACGGCGCCATGCTCGGCGGCCTCATCCTCGGGCTGGCGGAGCAGCTGGTCTCCAGCTACGTCAGCTCGCAGTGGAAGGACGCGATCGCATTCGCCATCCTCATCCTCATCCTGCTCGTCAAGCCTTCGGGCCTGCTCGGCAAGGGCTCCGCGGAGAAAGTGTAGATGGCCGGGCTCCTGGGGGGCAGCGCGCTGCAGCGCACCGGACGCGCGGTGCGGAGCTGGCTCCCCTTCTTCGCCGCCATCCCCATCCTGGCGCTGATCCAGGAGTACATCGCGCTCAATCCGGACCTGGGGCTCGAGTACGCGTTCCAGAACATCAACCACATCGGGATCGCCATCATCCTGGCCGTGTCGCTGAACCTGGTGAACGGGCTCACCGGACAGTTCTCCATCGGCCACGCCGGGTTCATGGCCGTGGGCGGATACGTCAGCTCGGTCCTGGTCATGCGCGGCCCGCAGGAGGATCCGTACCGGATCTTCTTCGTGCTCGCGGTGCTCGCCGGCGCGGGCGCCGCCGCGGTTGCCGGATACCTGGTGGGAAAGCCCTCGCTGCGCCTGCGCGGCGACTACCTGGCGATCGTCACCCTGGGATTCGGCGAGATCATCCGGGTGAGCATCGAGAACACGCCCTTCTTCGGCGGCGCGATCGGGCTCTCCCCCATCCCGCACCGGGCGGACTTCGCCTGGATCTGGGCGGTGGCCATCGGGACCATCATCGTGGCCAAGCGGCTGCGGGACTCGACCCACGGGCGCGCCTTCCTCTCCGTCCGCGAAGACGAGGTGGCCGCCGAAGCGATGGGGATCGACACCACCGGGTACAAGGTGCGCGCGTTCGTGCTCAGCGCTGCCTTCGCCGGCGTGGCCGGAGCGCTCAGCGGAGCGTTCGAGGGCAACCTGGCCCCGCAGAGCTTCACCTTCGTGCGCAGCTTCGAGGTGGTGGCGATGGTGGTGCTGGGCGGCATGGGCTCGATCACCGGCTCCACCATCGCCGCGGCCGTGCTCACCATCTTGCCCGAGTACCTGCGCGCGGTCGCCAACCTGCGCATGGTCATCTACTCCATCGCTTTGATCGCGCTCATGCTCCTGCGCCCCCGGGGGCTGCTCGGCACCCGCGAAGTCTGGGACTGGTGGCGCAAGAAGAGGCCTGCGCGCGCCGCGCCCGAGCGCAAGGTGAGCGAGGCGCTGATCGACGTCCAGGACGCGACCATCCGCTTCGGCGGACTCACCGCGGTCTGCGACTTCAACCTGGAGGTCCGCCCGCGCGAGCTGGTGGCCCTGATCGGACCGAACGGCGCGGGCAAGACCACCGTCTTCAACCTCCTCACCGGCGTCTACCCGCCCAGCGAAGGCACCATCAAGGTGATGGGGCGGGACACCCGCGGCCTGGCCCCGCACGACATCGCCCACCTCGGCTGCGCGCGCACCTTCCAGAACATCCGCCTGTTTCGCGAGCTGAGCGCCTTCGACAACGTCCGCGTCGCTTGCCACCACTTGACGCGGGAGTCGATCGCCGCCGCCGTCCGCCACGGCTCGCTCGCCGAGCAGGAGGAGAAGTGGGTGGCGGAGCGGGCCGAGGAGCTCCTCCAGATCATGGGCCTCTCCCACCGGCGCGACGAGCTGGCCAAGAACCTGCCCTACGGCGAGCAGCGCCGGCTGGAGATCGCGCGCGCGCTCGCCACCGGCCCCCAGGTCCTGCTCCTCGACGAGCCCGCCGCCGGAACCAACACCAAGGAGAAGGTCGAGCTGATGCAGCTCATCCGCTCCATCCGCGACCGCTTCGGGGTGGCCATCGTGCTCATCGAGCACGACATGAAGCTGGTGATGGGCGTCTCCGAGCGGATCCTGGTCCTCGACCACGGGGTGACCATCGCCAAGGGGCTGCCCCGCGAGATCCAGAGCAACCCGAAGGTGATCGAGGCCTACCTGGGCGAGAAGTACGCCAAGGAGCACGCGGCGCAGATCGCGGCTTCGGGGAGCTCGAGCTAGTGGCCGAGGCGCTCCTCGAGCTGGAGAAGGTGGACGTCCACTACGGCGCCATCCACGCCTTGCGCGGTGTTTCTTTCAGGGTGAGCAAGGGCGAGATCGTCACGTTGATCGGCGCGAACGGGGCGGGGAAGACCACCACGCTGCGCGCCGTGAGCGGGATGCTGCGGCCCAGCGGGGGGCAGATCCAGTACGAGAACGTGCCCATCGCCGGCCTCAAGCCGCACCGGCTGGTCGCCCGCGGCCTCTGCCATGCGCCGGAAGGGCGCGGCATCTTCCCCAACCTGACGGTGCTGGAGAACCTGCGCCTGGGAGCGTTCCTCCGCCGCGACGCGGACGGCATCGCGCAGGACATGGAGCGCGGCTTCAAGCTGTTCCCCATCCTCAGGGAGCGCGCGACCCAGATGGCGGGAACGCTCTCCGGCGGCGAGCAGCAGATGCTGGCGATCGCCCGCGCCTTGATGGCCCGCCCGCGCCTGCTGCTGCTCGACGAGCCTTCCCTGGGGCTGGCCCCCACCGTGGTGGAGACCATCTTCAACATCATCCAGGAGATCAACAAGCAGGGCGTCACCATCCTCCTGGTCGAGCAGAACGCGCACCTGGCGCTGGGCATCGCCAACCACGGCTACGTCCTGGAGACCGGTGTCGTGGTCCAGTCCGGCACGGGCACCGAGCTGCTGCGCTCTCCCGAGGTCCGCAAGGCCTACCTGGGCGAATAACCCAAGCGACTTTCGTCGGAGATCCGGGACACAATACGCAACTCCGCATGCCAATCTCTGGCGCCGTTGCGTCTGCTGCGCCGGGGTCTAGACTGCAACCGCCATGTGGCCCATCACCATCGCCGACGTCGTGCAGGCGCGCGAGCGGATCCGCGGGACGCTGGCGCCGACTCCGTTCCGGAGATATGCGCCGCTCGACGACCTGGTCGGCTACGGCATCCGCGTCTTCGTCAAGCACGAGAACCACCAGCCGACGCAAGCCTTCAAGGCCCGCAATACTCTGGCCGCGCTGACCTCGCTCACCCCGGAGGAGAAGAAGCGGGGCGTGGTGGGCGCGACGCGCGGGAACCACGGACAGGGGCTCGCCTGGGCCGGCCAGCTCCTCGGCGTGCACGTGATCCTCTGCGTGCCGCGCGGGAACAACCCCGAGAAGAACGAGGCGATGCGGGGATTCGGCGCCGAGCTGATCGAGCAGGGCGACGACTACGACGCCGCGGCCGAAGTCGCCGACCGGCTGGTGCGCGAGCGCGGGATGACGCTGGTGCACTCGACCAACCACCGCCAGGTGATCGCCGGCGCCGGGACCATGGCTCTGGAGATGCTCGAGCAGGAAGCCAACCTCGACGCGGTGGTGCTCTCCGTCGGCGGCGGCTCGCAAGCGGTGGGCGCGATGACGGTGTTCCGCGAGATGCGGCCGGAGGTGCGCGTCTACGGCGTGCAGGCGGAGCGCGCTTCCGTCATCCACGACTCGTGGCACAAGGGAAAGGCACTGACCGGCTACACGGCGAATACGTTCGCGGACGGCCTCGCGACCCGCAGCGTGTACGATCTCACCTTCCCCGCGCTGCGCGAGGGCCTGGCCGGATTCATCAAGGTGAGCGAAGCCGAGATCGCCGACGCCGTGCGGGCGCTCCTGCGCACGACCCACAACCTGGCGGAGGGAGCGGGCGCCACGGGGCTCGCCGGCCTGCTCGCCCTGCGCGAGTCATTGGCCGGAAAAACCGTGGGAATCTGCATCTCGGGAGGCAACATCGACCTGGAGACTTTGCGCCGGGTGGCCTCGCGCGAAATCTGAAGCGCGCGCCGGATGTAATATCCGGGCCCGCCGTCCGTAGTCGTGAGTGCTATGGAAATGAGCCTGGTTCCCTCCGCGCCTGACGTGCCGTTGTCCACCCGTCCCCGCCGGGGCGTGCGTTGGGCCCTGCAGCGCGTCCGCGGCTATTCGCGCGGCGTCCAGGCCCCGCCCGCCGGCAGGACCGAACAGGTGCTGTACGGCTTTGCCCAGCCCATCCTCGGCATCCGGGTGCTCCTCTCCGATCGAGAGCTGCTCAATGAGGCGCTCTTCCCGGCCGGCTTGCTCGGCGCGGCGTGCGCCATCTACGCGAGCCTGCACAGCCAGGCGGCGGGCTCCGGCTGGTTCTCGCACTTCTACAAG